>Ga0187892_10000011_pt1 | contig 361840 bp, 301 predicted proteins | sample MA1701073metaG_FD_139345 | JGI IMG/M metagenome (GOLD analysis project Ga0187892, IMG submission 139345) | Bio-ooze microbial communities from a basaltic lava cave in the Kipuka Kanohina Cave System on the Island of Hawaii, USA - MA170107-3 metaG ...
AGCACCGGTGCCATGTTCTCGATGACACTTTGCTTCGCCTCCACCAACCAGGATCCGATGATGACGGCCCCCGCCGCCCCGCACGGGATCAGCCAGCCCCCTACGAACCACTCAGGGTTCATCCCGATAGCGGTGAACATCATGAACGTAAAGCTGGTGAGGACGCCCCCGCCGAGCGCGATGAGCACGTAGTAGATGGCCAGCTCGCCCGAGAACCGGACGAAGTTCATGCGTCCACCGTCGGCGAACCAGCGGCCTCGGACATACGCGAAGCCGACGGCCAGCCATAGGGCGATTGGCAAGTGCAGAGCGGTCAGTACTTCAGTGTCGCTGCCCGTGCGGAAGGGGAAGACGTTGGCGAACACAGCCCCGGCCGCGAAGGGCAGCGCCAGCCAGAGGCCGCTGGCAACGTCTGACCCGCGCTTCCACACGAAGTAGACGGCGAGCAGCGGCAAGACGAACAGGCTGGCGTTCCGGGCGTAGAACGGTTTGTCCACACCGTCGATCCGAAAACCGAACAGCGCCGGCAGTTTGACGGCCAACGCCGCGGCGGCGGCAAGGCTCAGGACGATGAGGATCTCGGCGCGTCCGGTGTTGGCCGGCGCGTCAGCATCGGGCGTCATGACCAATTGCTTCCACAGGCGCTCGGAGTGCGCGCGTGCGAACTCGCGTGACAGCGCATCGAGGTTGCCCATGCGCTTGACCGCGACCAGGAACGCTTCATCCCCGGCCAGGCCCGACTCGGTGAGCGCCGTCAGCTGGTCGCGGAGATGTCCCTCGAGCTCCTCGACGTCGGGACCGTGAAGGGCCTGCCGGCGGCGTACGTACGCCCGCCACTGCGCGATTTGCTCCTCGAGCGGTCGATCGGCGAAGGTCGTCATGCCGTGCACTCCTTCATCCAGATACCCCGCAGGGTACCGTCCACGGCCTGCCACTGCAGCCGCTGGGCTGCGAGCAGCGCCCGGCCTTTTCTAGTGATCCGGTAGTACTTACGCCTGCGGCCGTTCTCGGAGGCGGACCACTTCGCCGCGACATGACCCTGGCGCTCAAGCCGGTGCAGCACGGGATAGAGCATGCCGTCGGTCCACTGTAGGTGCCCGCTTGACAACTCGCTCACTCGCTTGATGATGGCGTAGCCGTAACTGTCGCCTTCGGCAAGGATGGCGAGCACGAGCGGCGTGGCGGAGGCAGCAATCAAGTCCTTACTCATGTCCATACGTAGAAGTCTTATACATTGTGGTTCTATGTATGTCAACAATTACCTGAAGTCAACCGCCTCGATTGATGGAAGCAGCGCCCGGCTTTGTCATCTCACCGCGGTGAGTTGGACCAGATTCAGTTCCTGCTCGGCCATGTATCGATTCAAACCACCGAACGTTACCCTGATTCAACAGAAGCTTCGATGTGCTGTCAATGACAGGCTCGGCATTGAGCCAGGCGGGAGTACTTGATTTCAGATTTTCGCTTGGGCGCTCCGTGGGGCGGAACAGGCCTCCTCTAGCAGGATGCTGAAAAACCCGACACAAATTGGTCTCTCACTCGAAACCGGTCGTCTCGCAAAAGCGTCTTAATGGCATCAGGAAATATTGAGCGAGGAGCCACCGAATGCGCGGAGACGATCTTCAACAGGATGCCATGTTCAGCTACCTATCGCCCGAACGACGAGTGCCGGCCAATCATCCGCTGCGGCCCATTCGCCGGATGGTGGACCAGGTGTTGAAAGGATTGTCGAGCCACCCTGTACTCGAGCACCGGTCGGCCCTCGATTGCTCCTGAGAAACTGCTGCGAACACTGCTGCTGCAGGTGCTTTACACGGTGCGCAGCGAGCGTCTGCTGTTGGAGCAACTGGACTACAACCTTCTGTTCCGCTGGTTTGTGGGCTTGAACACGGACGATCCGGTTTGGGATGCGACGGTCTTTTCCAAGAATCGGGAGCGGCTGCTGAAGGGCGCGGTGGCACAAGCTTTTTTCGAACAGATTCTGAAGCTGGCCCGACAGCAGGACCTGCTCAGCGATGAGCGCTTCCCCGTGGATGGAACGCTGATTGAAGCCTGGCCGGGCAGAAGAGTTTTCAGAAGAAAGACGCTCCGGCAGGGCCGCCGCCCGAGGATCCGGGCAACCCGACGGTGGACTTCCACGGGGAGAAGCGCAGCAACCAGACCCACCAGTCCAAGACTGATCCCGAGGCACGGCTTTGCAAGAAGGGACCGGGCAAGGAAGCCAAGCTCAGCTATCAGGGACAAGTGTTGATGGAGAACCGCAACGGGCTGGTCACCGCCACCCGGTTGACTCAGGCCACCGGGACCGCCGAGCGGGAAGCCGCCGTGGACATGGCCGGGCAGATTACGGGACGGGCACCGTGTGACGGTCGGTGCCGACAAGGCTTACGACACCCACGATTTCGTCGAGGATCTGCGGGAACTGAAAGTCACCCCGCATGTGGCCCAAAACACTCGGAACCGCTCCAGTGCGATCGACGGCCGCACGACACGTCACGCGGGTTACTCCATTAGTCAACGCAAGCGCAAACGGGTGGAAGAGATCTTCGGCTGGATGAAGACGGTAGGACTGATGCGCAAGACGCGACATCGAGGCCTGGCACGGGTCGGCTGGATGTTCACCTTCACGGCGGCTGTTTACAATCTGGTTCGGATTCGAAACCTGGGAGGGGTGGTGTGTTAGGGCACGGGAAAGACCGGGTTCCAGGGCCTGTCGAACCCGAACAAGCCCACCCCGAGAGGGTGAAATCGAAATGAATCCATCCAGAAAGTTCATTGAGCGACTCAAAAAAATACCGACGAGAACGCTTTTGCTCGAAAACCTGAGTTTTTCAGCAACCTGCTAGGTGACTTATGAGGAGAAATCTGGCGTTTTCACCTAACGCCCCGCCCGCTCAGTCGCGAGCGGCGCTCACCAGCTGGTTCGACCCGCCACGAACGGGCCGCGCCGCTCATCGGCTGCAGGGTCTTGTTCTATGAAAGGGCACGTTAGGCGCGCGCCGATCAGGGCTTTACGCCTTAGTCTCATTCAGCGAGTTCCATGACCAGTTGTTGTAGTTGCTGCGCGTCGAAACAAAATAGCGAGCGACCATGTTGATGCTGGAAAGGTCACCGCCCAAAGGGCCGCGATCCATATCAGAGGATGGAAGTACATTTGCAGCGCAATGAAGGGGAGCAATAAGCCATTTGCGGTCAAGAACACCCGCACGACCCGTTCCAGCCCGCTACCCGTGAACACCATTGCGGCGAACAGAGTGGCCAGGCTCATGAAGCTGTAGCCAAGAATATCTACGGCGTACAGGAATGAATCGAACGGCACAAACAGAAACACCTCGATACCTTCACCCTGGCCGCGCGCTAGTCGAGGCGCCACAAGCGTGAGTTGAACAAAATAGACGATGCTGACCAAGACCGCGTAAGCGGTGGCGAATGTAACGGCTGCGTGGCTCCAGATTTGTCTCTCCGGCAACGCCAGTTGGTGGATGCTGACAGCGAGCACGAGGAACGAGGAGCCTAAGAGGAGTGATGGCGTGAGCAGTACGGCAAGCCCGAGGGGCGTGCTGGCACTCTCTGGCCCTCCCTGCGACCCCAGCAATCCCAACCATTCGCCGAGTTGCCCCACAATGTACGTGATGCTAAACACCGTGGCGAGCACGGCGGACCAGAATCCGAGTGTCTTTGTCGATAGAGAAATCTGTCTAGCCATAGTCTACCAACCGCAGAAACGCCATTGCGGCTCACTGGAGGGGGCGCTGTAGCCAGCGCGCCTAACAATTGAGGCTTTATCCGTTGTGCCGGTGCGGATAGGCAAACGGTTTGGCCGGATCGACACCGCGGATAAGACCCTGTCGGACTAACCCGCGTGAAGGAAAACGGTATCCTCATTTGATGGCCTTTGTACAGTTTCCAGGTGAGGCATGGAGATTTCTGGGACAACAACGGACGTGCCGCGAGGGGTTCGAAAGTTGCGGCGAGCAAGATTGGAGCCGAGCGAGAGCCGATGTGGAGGCAGTGAGAAGGCATGCTCGGGGCGTTCGGGTAAGAACGCAATAAAGGACTCCTGACTGCCCACTCTCTGATCCCCGCCTGAGGAGATCTTTCTCCGATAGGCCCTGCGCTGCCCCGAAAGGGCACCATAGGAAGACAGCAGCCCAGGCAACACACAGACTTGTGCGACAAGACATGGTTTTACCTCGTTATTTGAAGTGGAATGGGTCGAGATAACACGCCGTACGGCGTCCCAAAGGCAGGCTAGACGGGAGGAGAACGCGGGATGGAAGAATGAACGAACGGAGGATCGTGAGCGCGCGGAGGAGGCTCACTGACTTTCGAAATCGAACAGACCAAAGGAGACAGCGCCGCCCCTTCCTGCACCAGAGCTGGCAGAAGTGGAGAAGTCTCCGGTCTAAACTGGAGGAGACTCAGTGGCTGGGCGTTGGATGGGGTCTTTGAAACACTGATCTCTGGCTGATTGTCATCATGTGCCGAGGGTGAAGGCACTTCGACGTGAGTGTGAAAGCTTAAAGCCACATGCTCATGCCCAGCTTCTTCAGCCCCATGCTCATGGCCGTCGTTGAGATGGAAAAGTGGGTCACGAGCAAAAGAGAAGACTAGTAAGAGGAGTAGGTGACCTAATCCGATTTGACGCATCACAGTTTCATTCTATGAATGCCAGTGGAGGGTGTCAACGTCCGGAGGGAGATGAATTGCCCAAGTCCCCGGCTTTGATCGAATTTTCTTGATGATGCGGACGCGTTTCTTTAGTGCCATTTGCTTTCACTCCTGCCCTGAAGCGATTCGGGAGCAAGAATGGACACCCAAGCCAACATCTGGTGTCAATTTGTTCAAAAGTCTAGACACCAAGATCCTAGAACCGCTTCTAAATGATTGCAAATAAAAAGAAATAGAGGGGCTGGCGGAGAGAGTGGGATTCGAACCCACGTTAGAGTTTCCCCTAAACACGCTTTCCAAGCGTGCGCCTTCAGCCACTCGGCCATCTCTCCGTTTAGAAGAAGCGCACAGATTCTAATGAAAAGGCTTTTTCGAGTCTAGGCGAATCTGAGCAGGACACTGCCGTTTGGCGTGTCTTCGGCGAGAGAGAAAAGCCTCGGCATTGCCGAGGCTTCAAGTCACTGAGGATGGTTTATTGCAAATTGGGAATCAGACAGGCTAGTCAACGCTGCTTAGTTTCTGTCCTGCCTGTCATGCTTCTGCCGGTAAATGTGTCGGCTGGCTTTGTTTTGCTGCTTTTGAATCTTGGCGCGTTCCTTGGCTGTGAATTCTCCGTCGGCTTTGGCTTTGGCTTCCTTGGCATGAATCCTGGCTTGTTCTCTTTCTAGCTTCCGCACTTCTTTCTTCGTCAGTTCTCCATTTTTGACGCCCGCGCCAATCCGTCTCTGCTGACGCTTCTCCCGGTCGTTGATGCTCGACTGAGCCAGCATCGTGTTCCCTGTGAGCAACGCGACAATGAATGCTGCCCCGATGGCCTGAATCGTCTTCATAAAATGCTTCTCCTTTCGCTCTGGTGTTCTCTGTTTCCTGCTCTGTTCCACTTAAACACCGGGAGACGCGACAAGTTGCGAAGACTCGACTACCTCGTCTGACCCTATTGTTTCTACTCCAGAAAAGTGCTGAACAGGAAGAGCTTATTCATAGTCCAGAGCCTCAAGCGGGTCCTTTCCCGCAGCCTGGAGCGCCGGATACAGCGCGCCCAGGACTCCGCTCACCATCACCAATAGAGCTGAAATCCACACCCAAGGCATTGAGAACAGCACCTTCTGGGTGGGTATCAGGGTTTGAATCGTGCTTCGTGCGGCCAGAGTCAAGGCGATGCCGAGCAGCAAGCCAAAAAAACTGAGGGCGATCGACTCTCGCAGGATGAGATCGATGATGTACCGCTTCGACGCACCCAGAGACTTTAGGATGCCGATGTCGCGCGTGCGTTCAGCAATAGTCGTATACATGGAAAGAAAAGTAGCAAACGAGCCGATAACCACTGCTGTGCCGACGACTACGTAGATGAAGAGTTCCAGCCCTGGCGGTGAGGTATTCATCAGAAGTGAGACCCACTCCTGGTTGGAGTTTACCTGATAGCCGGGCAGAGCTTTCTGAATCGCAGGAATGGTGGCAGGTGTCTGGTCGCCGCTCTGACATTTGATCAAAATCATTGTGGCTTGTCCGGTCCAGCCTGTCAGCTCCTGAAGCGTGGCAATTGGGACAAAAACGCGGGCACCCTTTCCGTTTCTGACTATACCGCAGACCTTGAAACTTCTTCCTTTCAGGGTGTGCGAGTCGCCAACGTTGAGCCTTTTGGATTGCCGATACAGGTCGTCGATAAGGATTTCATCGGTCTGGGGTCCGCTGAAGGGACCTCCAGCCAGAAACTCAAAGTTGCCCGAAACGTTGATGAAACTCTGGTAGTCGATGCCAAAAATGTTTACCAGTCCGTCGCTGGTTTCCAACTGCGTGAGTACTGGCGAGACTGCGCGAATCTCGGGGATGCTCCTCAGGTTCTCGCCATCCTGTGTGGGCATTCGCACGTTGCCGGTGGTGAAGATTATCGGCGCGTTAGGTGGGCGCAAGAAGATGTCTGCACCGATGCCATTCTGGCGCTGAGCCGTTTCCACAATCATTCCCTGGCAAATGCCGACCACCATCAGAATCATCAGGACCTCGAGGCTGATGGCCAACACGCTCACAAGAGCCCGCATAGGACGGTGAAGAACATTGGAAAGGACAAACTGATTCGTCATGCGTGGTTGGGCACCTCTCACCGAGTTCGTAATTGGCGGGGCCAGCTTAGCTGACTTCAGGACTCGGTGGCAAGGTGCTGAGTGTGTCCATCCAGGGCATCGACCGAGAGGTTGTCAGACCCGGTTTGCACGTTTCAGGAAGCCGCCACGCCTCCGGCGTGACCCTTGTTGGCGAGCCAGTCTCACCAGCACAGGGCTAATTTTCAGCTTATCAGACGGCATCCTCAGCCGTTCATCGCCCCCAATGTCTTGCTGGCTGGACTTTTTTGCAGGTGTCCCCGATACTCAGTAACGTCGTAAGCCGTTGAACTCGCAGTGGCATTCAGGTGATTATCAAGTTCAGTTCGCGTCAAAGGAGGTTTACTTCATGCCGACACCCATCGTCTCAACTCTGCCCACAGCCTTCATCACTCTCATCCTTTGTGCCAACGCATTTGCACAGGTTCGCAGTAACCCTCAGGTGCAACCAGTGACTTCGGGCGTGCCGCAGATTGCTCAGGAGACTCTTCCTAGCAGCTTGGTTCAGATCCCGCGGCTGGAAGGCGTTCAGTTTATTAATGGTTCGAGCTCGCAGCTGCTGCTGGAAAAGAACGGCAAGAGGTATCTAATCGACACCCAGAATCAGACAATTCGAGAAGTGCTGCCCCAGGCTGTTCACTTGGCTCAAGCGGGGCCGGAAGCAGCTTCAAGTGCTCCAGTGCAAACGGCTGCCAAGCCAGTGACCAAGAGGGAACCCGAGACTTATTACACCGAAGATCTTGTTCTGTGGACTCTGCCAACTTCCTACCATCTGGGGAAAAAGGCGTTGATGATCGACTTCACACATCGCTTTGCCTTTAGCGAGCCGTTCGAACCGGGTGGAGTGTCGAACCTGCTTGGCCTGGATGGCTTTTCCATTTCAGCTTTTGGTTTGACTTACGGTGTCACGGATCGCTTTTTCGTGGGCGCCTACCGCACTCCCACGAACTTCGGCAGAATCATCCAGCTGCAGGCTGGCGCGGAACTTTTGCACGAGAGCAAAGGGCACCCGATCTCTAGCACGTTTCGTGTGGGCGTGGAGGGCACAGACCACTTCAGAACCAAATACATTACAAGCGTCGAGCTTGCCTTTGCCAGAAGCATTAAACAGCGTGCTCAGCTCTATTTCGTTCCGACGGTTTCGTTCAACAATCGTCCTATGAATGTTGTTGCCGCTGATGTTTTCAACCCCACGCCATTTGAGGGCAAAACAACAACTGCCCTTGGTGCGGGCATCTCCGTGGATATTCGCCCGACTGTGGCCCTTTTGGCTGAGGTGATCCAGAGGACGTCAGGACGACTGGGCGTTCACCGGCCAGCCTTTATGTTAGGCATTCAGAAAAAGGTTTTCCGCCACAGCTTCACACTCGGCCTGACCAACTCGCCTGGAACCACGTTCTCCACGCGTTCTGCCACTCGTGCAGACCTCGGCTTTGATGATACGTTCGGTGGGCTGACCATCGGCTTCAATCTCTCGCGAAGACTTTTTTAGATAGTGGGAGAATAGGGAAGGTTGGGACAGGGAACGGAAGCAGAAGACTACTCTTGTGCTCTCACCCGTGACCTGTCCCGCGTATCCTGTAACCGAGCTCCTCAGTACGGCATGGCGCTGAAGAACGAACTCGTTTGGCCCGACAATCCACTCTGCAGTGTCACGCTCGAGTAGACCCTCGACACAGCGATGAACGACTGAGGGGATGCGTTCTTCGAAGTCAGCTCAATGGGACCAAAGGTACCTGAAACACCCATGAAGGCGTGAACATCCTCAGTGTGGAACTGGCCGTAAGGTGCAATCGTAACGCTTCGGGTTACGGTGGCACCGCCGTCTGCCGGCCTTAGTTTCAGCTCAATGGTGTTGGAGACCAGACTGTCATTCACAATGGACATTGTGGTCTTGAAGGCACCAACCGAAGCCGACGTCGGTGACAACAGGTGCCCGCCCGGAGCGCCCCGGCTGCCTTGAATGACGGCCGAGTCATTCGTCGCATTGTCGATGGGTGTGACAGCAGCCGTAATTCTCTGGTCGGATTCCAGAATCAGGTATCCCTGCTTGTTGGTGGGCGAGCCCTGGCCCAGGATGTCCGCTATCACTCCGTTGACTTGCCTCAAGCTGTTGGCCGGAATCGTATAGGACTTCGATCCGGTAATCGTGCCTCCTGCCTCGACGAAGAGCGCGGTCACGTTCCCCTGTGTTCCTGTGAAATTGCTCATAATCAGGTTGGCACGGAACGCCGCAGTGTCGATGACAAACGGGAGGATGATCGCAGAAGACGTAGGTGCGGGAGTGCTGGTCGACGAGCTGTAGGTGAAGCCGCTTGTCAAAGTTGCCGACTGTCCGCCCGACGTAACCACAACGTTGACGGTACCAGGCGTACCAACGGCGCCGGTGGTGGCATTGATCTGAGTGGCGCTGGCGACGCTGACGTTGGTTGCGGCCACTCCGCCGATGGTCACTGTGGCGCCGGACGCAAAGCCGGTGCCAGAAATGATGATCGGAGTTCCTCCGTTGACAGGTCCGGAATTGGGACTCACGCTCGTTATTGTAGGGCCGGCGGAAGAGCCTGGTGGCTGGCTCGTGGTCTCGCGGAAGTGAATGAAGTCGCCGCTGCTATTGTTGTCATTATTGGCTGCATTGCCAGCCACGCTGAAGACTATTTCTCCAACATTGGTTGTGGGAGCGGTCCAGCGAACTTGGAAAGTCACCGGACCCACCGTGCCTGCTCGCGTGCCTGCTTGGTTGTGGGCCATGTACTGAATGCCCGAAAGCGTCTGTAACTGGCTGAATCCATCCACGGACTGGAAGGACCCCACCGATGCCGTGCTGGTACGTCCCCGAGCTGACATCTGAAACCCCCAGCGGCGTTGATTGGGCTGGTTAATGGTGACGTTCAGATCGTAGGTTTGTCCCAACGTGTAGTTGGCTGGGACTCCCGACAAGCTGAAGCTGCCGTTTGGTGAGTTAACGGTCAGGCCAGAATGGCAGCCTGACTGGGCACAGCTTGCTTGATTGAAAATGACTGATCCTGTCGCTCCGACAGGTGGTCCCCCGGCAAACGCGAAGAGAATTCCAACCAGCGACAGAACGCAAACTAGACTGATCGTGAAATTGATCCAGAATCTGTGTTTCTGCATGGCAAAACGATGCTCCTATAAGATTAAGTTCAGAGAGGGCATTGAGCCTTGTGCCGCAAGCTCTTCCATAGAGGTTAAGCGATTCCAAGACGCGACCCTGCGACCAGATTGACCAACCGTTGGAATTGTTCCCTCAGAGGTCAATTCGCTTCTCCCACGTTCATGGGACACTCTCGACAAACGCTCCATCGCCGCTGCGCTGGTTTGGCAGCCCGCCATCATTGACAACGGCGTAGGCAATAAACGGATTGGTACCCGCGGTCCGTGTCACACGTGCATAGCCCTGCGTGACTCCCGATGCATTGGTGAGCACTGTTCCGAGCTGTTTCCATCCTCTTGCGTTAATCGTTTCTACCAACGTTGTTACCTTCGTGCCTGTGTTTCCGTCGTAGAGATCCATGCTCAAAGTTATCGGGCTGCTGCCTTCCTCACCTGTGTTTACCAGAGCAAGGTTTGTTCGGTTTTCTGCATTCTGCTGCAGACCAAACAACCAGGCACTGGTTGTAGGGGTCGTCCCATAGGCCACGGCTGGATAGAAGAGGCCAAAGCGACCCCCGCCACCGGGCGTCGATGTCCGTGCGCCCACAAAAATGCCACTGGCGTCATTCCTATCAACGCCAACGAACAGTGCCCCCACATAGGTGGGACCTGCGGGACCAATTCCGGGGGTACTCAAACTGCGCAGATACAGGAATATGTTTGGAATGATTGTTTGCTGGTTTGGATTCAGGGTTACCGAAAAGTTTGCCGTCGAGCCCACAGGCGCGACAGCAGACTCCACGTAAGTGAATCGAAGGATCTTCTGCTGCGTAGACCAGTTGGTCAGGATCAATTCGCTGCCAAATACTCCCTCAACGATGACGGGCAGTGCCAAGCCGGAGCGGCCGGTCATCGCATGCTCGGGAATGGCTGGAATGAAGGAGCCGTCGGAGTTTGCAGCATCGTTGATCACGCCGTACGCGTAGTAGGGGGCTGTGCCGGAGATGCGCTGGATCTTCGCAAAGCCATTGTCGACGCTCAATCCTTGCGACTCCAGAACCAAGGTGTACTGGTTGAACTCGCCGGGCCCCAGTGTGAGGTCCGGCAGCGTTGTCTGCGAGGGGGATGCTGGATTTCCAGAGAGAATCGTGACGCGTAACGTAATACTGCCCTGGGCCACCGTTCCTGCATTCTGAATAGCAAGGTTTGACCGATCAGTAGTGTTTTGCCTCAAGCCTGGAACGAAGGATGGTCCCGTGAGCGCCAGAAAAGAGGGAATGGAAGGGTAAGCCAAGCCAGCCCGACCCGCTGCAACAGCAGTAGTCGTTCGGACTGTAACGACTCCCTCCGCAGGCGAAGAAAGCCCGCTGAACCGCACTCGCAACGTGCCCCCGCGATTTCCAGAGCTGGGAATTGGCATTCCCAAGGAGATCAAATAGGCAATAGCATCCGGAACGATCTGTTGCCGACCTGCGGGTAGAGCCGTCGTCACAGTTCCGCCGCCGCCCCCGAAGGCTTGGGTGTAAATGAATTCCACCGTAGCGTTCTGAGCTCCGCGATTGGTTAGAGTCAACTCGGAAGTGTAGAATGAGCCGCCGATTCCTGAAGAAGAAATGATAATGGGAACGAACTGCGCTGGGACGTTATTGTCAGTAATCTCGACTACAAACGCGTCCCCGGCCCCTCGATACGTGGGCGAACCGGCTGTGGTCGTGAAGTTCGAGGAGAGCGTGTTGCCAGCGACATAGGCATTTCCTGAATTGTCGAGTGCGATGGCATTGCCTGCGTCCTTGTCGCTGCCTCCGAGATAGGTTGAGAAGAGCAGTCCCTCACCGGTTGCGCTGAGGCGGGTCACAAAGGCATCCTGGCCACCCCCGTTGGCGGCTTGCAGTGGGGCGATTGTTGGGAAGTCGGATGACAGCGTGTAGCCCGTAATGGTGACATTGCCCAGGCCATCGACAGCTATGGCATTCGCCCGATCTTCACCGTTGCCGCCCAAAAATGTCGAGTAGGCGCGAGTCTTGCCAGAAGGTGTTAGTTTGGTGATGAAAACGTCAGCGCCGGCCCGCTTCGAAATCTGATAGGGGCTAGTGACAGGAAAGGTCGCTGATTCCGTTGAGCCTGCCACGTAGGCATTTCCCGCTGAGTCAACTGCTATGCCATAGGCGTCTTCAAAGAAGCCGGCTCCAAGGTAGGTCGAGTAGGCGAGCGCCGCGCCTGAGGTGTCGAGCTTGGTCACAAACACGTCAGTTGATCCTTCGTAGCTGCTCTGAAGCGCGCTCGCTGTCGGGAAGTTGTCGGACTCGGTGATGCCAGTCACATAGGCGCTACCGGCGGCGTCAACCGCAATCCCATAGCTGACATCGTTACCATCGCCGCCCAGGTAAGTAGAGTAGAGCAGCGCAGACCCGGTCGGGTTGAACTTGGTGATGAACGCGTCACGCATCGCGCGAAGGCTAGCCTGGTAGGGATTGGCCGTCGGGAACGATGTGGAATTGGTCGAGCCCGAAACATAGACGTTTCCCTGGCTGTCCAGTGCGATTGCAAACGCAAGGTCCGCTCCGCTTCCCCCTAGATAGGTGGATGAGACCAAGCCATTGCCATTGGCATTTAGTTTGGTAATGAACGCATCCCTGCCGCCGCTGTTAGTAGCTCGGTAAGCGCTGGCGGTTGGGAAGTTGGTAGAGTCTGTGTACCCAGCGATGTGCGCCTGCCCTGCGCCGTTAACTGCAATGGCCAGCCCTTCATCGTCAGCCGCGCCTCCAAGATAGGTTGCGTAAAGCACCGTTGTCCCCTGAGGGTTCAGTTTCAGCACAAATGCATTTTTCCGGTTGTCATTTGGATAGGGTTGATACTGCCCCTGCAGCGGAAAGTTGATTGATGCGGTTGTGCCGGTGACGTAGGTGTTTCCCGCGGCGTCCACGGCGATGCCATACGCTTCATCAAGGCCGGTTCCGCCGCTGAAGGTCGAGAACGTGAGCACGGGATCGATAATCAACGGCAGGCTCGGATCATAGTTGCCGAGTTGAAAGCCTGCGCCGTGAGCGTCTTTGACGACATAGGTGGCCTCGATCTCTTTTCGGCTGCCGCGGTTGAGCTGATAGGCAATGGGCTTCCGTTGACAGACGATGCCGGCGGGCGTGCGGAGAACGAGGTTTCCGGCTTCATCCAGCCTCAAGGCCTTGGTTCCCTTGTAGTCCAGAATAATTGCCTGAGGATTGCCACCCGGACGAACCGTGAAGTCAAATTCGAACATGCCTTGGGATGTGTGGTAGGTCAGGTCGATGCCCGCGTAGACATCGTGGTAGAGCACCTTCTCATACTGGGGAACATCAGTTTGCCAGGATCCGGGATCGTTACCGCTGAAATAGCTGACGCGGCCCATGGCCGGATCGAGTCCTTCCATCTTGGGATGACTCCTGCCGCCGCGCAAGCGCATCCTGAGAACTGTATCCTTCATGGCCGCGTCTTTCGAAGTGCCTAGCCGGAGGACCGCCTCCGCGGGAGTGAGGAAGAGGTGGGTTTGACCGTGGCGCGAAATGAATCGAACCTCTGGATGCGTTTGGCCGGAGTTAGCTTCAAAGACGGGCCTGATATGCGATGCTGGATTTCCTGTTGCTGGGCGCAGAGGCCTCGCGGCCTCGAGTGTGAAACAAGCCAGCAGGGCTATGATGCAAGAGAACCCACTCTGGCGGCATTTCGAAATCATCAAGGTCTTCCCCCAGGTCGTTTGAACTTGTTGCCAGCTTCGGGTCTTCATGAAATCGCTGCCTTCCGAGACATTCTCTACAAAGTGTGCTCTGACGGTCTAGCAAGCTTGAAACCAAAACCGTATCTAGGACAAGATGTCGGCTGAAGTTAAAATCATCCTTAGCGGGTGATCCACAACTAATCAAGGGTCCCCGTGTTTGAAGCAGGGTGAGCGAATCGAAATGCTAATTGGCAAGCTGCGGCGCACCTGACAAGAGTGTAACGAGGAGTTCAGTTCTCGGCCCTCAGTTGGCAGGTCGTAGCCTTTTGATGGGACCAGCGGAAGCGTCCAAGCCCTTGACAAAAAAGGGCCTGGATTGCAGACAGTTTCTGTCGCTTCCTTTCTCGAAAAGGGACTTGTTAGGCGCCAGCGGCCAGATAAGTCGAACGCTTTGTGGACTAAGTCTCAAAGAATCAAAGGTTGCTAACTGAATCCGGCAAAGCTGGGGGGCAAAGGGTTGCGAATGACTCTTAAAACAGGAGGATTTCGAGGCCAAGCTTCCTGTGCTCAGAGGGATGCTTCCCATGCTCGTGGCCTATTCGCGGTAGATTGCTTTGGGCCAGGTTGAGAGTTTTCACTATAATACGCAGAGTTCTTCTTTCCTTCTCTCGACTGGCATCACGCATGCTTTTGCAATAACCACGATGACGGATGGTGTTGCGAAAAAGCTTTTCAATTACACGAATGTTCTGACGTAGGGAGTTGGGGTAGCAGTCATGAGATCCAGACAGGTCGGGGAGGTTTACCCACAATGAAGAAAAGAAGCGCTCTTGTATCATGCATGCTCGCCTTCCTCTGTTCGGCTTATGGCTTGTTCTACGCGAGAGAGGCCACCCGGACTGGAGTCCAGAGGATGGCTGGCCGGGAGCCGGCCGCGGAGACCTCAGTTTTTGAAAAGGCTCCGGAAAGTGAGAACCTGCCCGAGACGACGAGTGCCACTCATGAGGCTGGCGAGAACGCAGACTGCGTGTTCTTCGGATCTCAGCACGAGAAGATCTCAGCGGTCGGGATTCGCGAGAGCCTGAGGCTGCGCTACAAAGAACGTGAGGATTCCGGGCGAGGAAGGTCACTGAGTTCCTTGACAGCCCAAGTTGTTGCGAAGCTCCCCTCAGAGCCGCCGACCTCAGAGATCAAGTTCCCTTTTGAACCGCCGTACGGCAACGACACCAGTAACTACACGAATCTGATTGATCGTCACATTTTCTCCGCCCTGAAGGATGCAGGTGTTCCTCCCGCCAAGCCCACAAACGACTATGAATTCATCCGGCGCGTGACTCTGGATCTGACAGGACGAATTCCGACCAAGGAACGTGTGCTGAGTTTCGTTGCAGATAGCTCTGCTGATAAGCGCGCTCGGCTTGTGGAAGAGCTACTCAATGTGCCTGAATGGCTGGACAAGTGGACCATGTATTACGGTGACCTGTTTCAGAACACGAGCGTCAACACCCAGCAGACGATGTACCAGCAGGGCGTAGTAGCGATGAACAACTGGATTCGGAACGCACTCTCCTCGGGCAAGGGGTATGACCAGATGGCGCGGGAACTGATAGCTGTCCAGGGAACTGACAGCTACGCAACCGGCGAGATCAATTGGCTCGTAGGCGGCAGCATGGGCGGAGGTCCTTATCAGGATCACATTGACGCCCGAACCGCGCGGGCGGCGCAGCATCTTCTTGGCATGGCGCACATGAACTGCATTGGCTGCCACGACGGTGCCGGCCACCTCGACAGCTTGAGCCTGTGGGGCAAGGATGCCAAACGAACCTCTTTTTGGCAGCTGGCTTCCTTCCTGTCGCGGAGTGAAGTCTTTTCAACAAGCATCACTGTGGGAACCTCCAATCAGCAGTACTGGGGCATTCGCGAAGGCACTGCCGCAGGCTCGAATTACCAACAGGACTACCGCCTCAACACAACCACGGGCAACCGACCGGCCCGGCAGGCCGCGATGTTTGGTGGCCGCGCCAACGTCCCTCCAATCTATCCCTTCAGTGGTCGCGGCCCGGCAGCGGGCGAGAACTACCGTGTGGCTTTGGCACGTGAAATGACTTCAGACTTTCAGTTTGCTCGTGCGGCCGTCAACTACGTGTGGAAAGAGTTCTTCGGCATTGGCATTGTCGATCCTCCAGACTTCTTCGACCCGGCACGACTCGACGAAAACAATCCACCGCCTGCACCCTGGACCCTGCAACCCACCCATCCAGCCCTGCTTCGTGAACTGGCTCAGGACTTCATTAGCAGCGGGTATAACGTGAAGTCTCTGATGCGGACGATCGTCAATTCCCAGGCATATCAGCTTTCCACTCGTTACAGCGGCACCTGGAATGTGACCTGGGAGCGCCTTTTTGCCCGCAAATTGGTGCGGCGTTTGTGGGGGGAAGAACTCCATGACGCAGTCGTGCAGTCCAGCGGAATCATGCCCAGCTACAACCTTGGCACGGTTTACGGGACAAAAAACTGGGCAATGCAATTCCCGGAAACACGGCTGACTACCATCTCATTGGTTAAAGACTTCCTGAACGGCAACCGTGATGAGGAAGACCGCCTGCAGGACGTGTCCATCCAGCAAGCCCTGGGCTTGATGAACAACGGCTTAATCACCGGCAGGACGTCCGCAACGGCAGCCAACGGCATTCTGGTGAGAAACCTCAGCTTGCCGAATGATCAACTGGTCGATCATCTGTTCCTCACGATTATGTCTCGCTACCCCACTGCCGCAGAAAAGAGCCTCGCCGTCTCGAACTTGCAGACAGGCACTCGCAACCAGCAGGCAGAGCAGTTGCTCTGGTCGCTTTACAACAAGGTTGACTTTATCTTCAATTACTAAGGAGAGCCTTATGTTCGGTCAGGAAAAATACGATCGGTTCCTGAAGCGATTTCCGCACGGAGGAAGGTTCTTCGAGCGCCCACACTTGAGCCGGCGCCATGTTGTCGAGCTGATGGGAGCCGGACTCACGGCGGCCTTTCTGCCGCGAAAGGGGTGGGGTACCGACCTCGAGGTAATCGAGCGGGCAGCCGTGACAACCCAGAGCCGGGCGAAGAACGTAATCTACATCCTGTTCAATGGGGGCATGACCCACGTTGATACTTTCGATCTTAAGGTCTACAACGGTGTGACTCCGGCCACGTTCACCCCCACCATGGTTAACGGAATTAACTGGCCAGTTGGGCTGATGCCGAAGTTGGCCAACCACCTTCCGAAGATGGCCCTGGTTCGGTCGATCCGCGCCTGGGCCGCCGTCCACCAGTTGGCACGGCGCTGGCAGCAGATCGGGCGCAACCCAGCAGCTGTGCTCGGTGACGTTGCACCTCACATTGGCAGCGTAGTCGCACTGGAGAAAGGCGGAGACCGCCAACCCAATCAGGTTTTCCCAACCTTCCTCTCCGTGACCAATAACGTCGCGAGTCAAGGATACTTCCCGGCCACAACCGCCCCGTTCAAGGTCAATGCGGGCGCCACCAGCCTTCCGAACACAACCAGTTCCTTTGGACAAACACGATTCAACCAGGCGTATGCGCAATTGCACCTGCTCGACGACAGCTTGCGGATCAGTTCGCCCTACAGTTCAAAAATGGAGGACATGGACGACTTCTACGGACAGGGAAGAGCCCTGATGTATAACCCGGCAGTAACTTCAGCGTTCACCCTTTCCACTGCAGACCGAACTCGCTACGGAGGCACGGGTTTCGGCAACTCCTGTTTGCTGGCCAAGCAGATCCTGCAGGCCGACCAGGGCACCCGCTTCGTTCAGTTGGATATCGGCGGTTGGGACATGCACTCCAACATCTACGCTGCCAACTCCCTGCCGGCTCGGATGACCGAACTCGACAATGGAGTCTCGGAACTGTTCAATGATTTGGAGGCTACGGGCTTGTTGAACGACACTCTGGTAGTGATGATGGGCGAGTTCGGCCGCACTGTGGGTAATATCAACGGGTCTGCTGGCCGCGACCACCATCTGCAGCAGTTCGTCGTCTTCGCTGGGGCCGGAATCCGCGGTGGCCGAGCAATCGGCTCAACCGATGCCACCGGGAGCAGCGTCGCTGAGTCCGGATGGTCACGGGGTCGGACCATGCGCATGGAAGACATCGAAGCCACTATCTATTCAGCCGTCGGTATCGATTGGACCACAGTCCGCTACGACGATCCATTGAAGCGAGGGTTTGAATACGTCCCATTTGGAAGGGCCGACGTCTACGGGCCCATCAACGAGCTCTGGATCTGAGTCCATCCTTAAAAGTCTGTCCGAGGCGCGAGGCTTCCTGCCGTCGCGCCTCCTTGGCCTGACGTTCCATTCCTGTCCCGATCACCTGCCTTGGCGCTCGCCCACGCCGCTTCTGAACACAGGGCTTGGAAGTTCCGGGAGCTGTAGTCAACACTCGCTCATTTTCCCCAATCATCGACCAGAGCACCCACGGAAACGGGCCAGGCCATTTATTCGCAGGTCTGGGCGCCCGCAGAAATCAACCTCTCCAGCAAGCACTGATGTGCATCCGATGCAGTGTTTTTTGGGTATAATAGCGACCTCGTGACCCAACCACCTAGGTGAGCCGGTTCGCACAGTGAGACAGGGAGTGAGTACTCAGCAGCCATGAAACCGAAAACCATGTTTGAAAAAATCTGGGAATCTCATGTGGTTCATGAGGAATCCGGGAAGCCTTCGCTGATCTATATCGATCGTCATCTTGTTCACGAAGTTACTTCGCCGCAAGCCTTCGAAGGTCTGAGGCTGGCCGGCCGCAAGCTCCGAAGGCCCGATTTGACCTTCGCTACCATGGACCATAATGTTCCGACCAGCCGCCGTTCATTGCCGATTGAAGATCCCATATCGGCTCAGCAGATTGAGACGCTTCGCAAGAACTGCAGGGAGTTTGGCGTGACATTGTTTGATCTCGATGACCCGGAGCAGGGAATAGTGCATGTGATCGGTCCTGAGCTTGGCATCACGCTGCCCGGCGTCACTCTGGTTTGCGGGGACAGTCACACTTCGACGCATGGCGCCTTCGGTGCGCTGGCATTCGGAATCGGAACGAGTGAGGTCGAGCACGTGCTTGCAACCCAATGCCTGCTGCAGGACAAACCTATGACGTTTCTGATCCAGGTGAGCGGAAGCCGACCTTATGGTGTCGAAGCGAAGGACATTATTCTGTCCATCATCGGCCAAATTGGGATTGGCGGCGGCACGGGAAGCGTAGTGGAATATGCCGGTGATGCGATCCGCGCGCTCAATATGGAAGAGCGGATGACGGTTTGCAACATGTCGATCGAGGGAGGAGCGCGGGCAGGCATGATCGCCCCTGACGAGAAGACGTACAATTATCTGCGGGGCCGTCGCCACGCTCCAGAGCACTTTGAAGCGGCCGTTGAGCGCTGGAAGCGGCTTCCCAGTGACGCGGGAGCGCAATTTGACCGCACGATTGAAATGAATGCTGCTCAGCTGACACCTCAGGTCACCTGGGGGACCAATCCAGGGCAAGTGGTTCCAGTCGACGCGCGGGTCCCCAGTCCTGCGGATTTTTCCGATTCCAACGACCGCAAGTCGGCCGAGCGTGCCCTCGAGTATATGGGGCTCAAGGCAGGCACGCCCATCGCAGATATCGCCGTTGAGCGCGTCTTCATTGGTTCTTGCACGAATTCGAGGATTGAAGACCTCCGTCGTGCGGCGCATTTTGTTCGAGGCCGAAAAGTTTCGGCGAAGGTCTATGCCATGGTGGTGCCCGGCTCACAGCAGGTTAAGAAGGAGGCAGAAGAGGAGGGGTTAGATCTGATCTTTAAGGAAGCAGGGTTTGATTGGCGTGAGTCGGGATGTTCCATGTGTCTCGGCATGAATCCCGACATTCTGAAGCCTGGCGAACGCTGTGCCTCGACTTCCAACCGCAACTTCGAAGGACGCCAAGGTAAGGGAGGCAGGACCCATCTGGTCAGCCCTATTATGGCGGCGGCTGCGGCGATTGAGGGACACTTTGTCGATGTGCGGCAGTACCGGGTGAATTGATGCCAACACAAAGCTCGACGTCAAATCTCACTTCTTGAGCCCTTGCCATCTTCTTTTGCCTTGTCAGGAATGAGGAATTCCTATGCAGCCCTTCACCAAACTAACGGGCATCGTCGCACTCTTAGATCTTCCCAACGTGGATACCGATCAGATTATCCCCAAACAGTTTCTCAAGCGAATTGAGCGAACTGGGTTCGGACAGTTCCTGTTTTATGATTGGCGCTTCGTAGATGGGCATGAGCTGAATCCAGATTTCGAGATGAATCAGGAACGCTATCATGGTGCCCAAATTCTGGTAACACGAGCGAACTTTGGCTGTGGTTCCTCGCGCGAGCATGCCCCATGGGCGCTGCAGGACTACGGATTCAACTGTGTGATTGCACCTTCATTCGCCGACATTTTTTACAACAATTGCTTCAAGAACAGCATGCTGCCCGTTCGGTTGTCGGAGGCACAAGTGGAGGAAATCTTTCGGCGTGTGAGAAAGTCTCCAGGCTATAGTCTGACAGTGGATCTCTTAGAGCTGCGTATTGCGTCGCAGGATGGGCTGAGTTATGAATTCGAAGTCGATGCCTTCCGCAGACACTGCTTGCTGAACGGACTCGACGACATCGGGCTCACGTTGCAGAACGAGAAAAAAATCGGAGAGTACGAAGCAACGCACGCGACGTGAGATCCGATGTCCAGAGTCCGTTTCTGGGTCCAAGAGATCACTTCATTCAGTCCTAACTGACTTTCTTCCGTGTTGCCCGAATGATGGCTTCCATATGATTCAGATAGTGTTCAAGCGTCGTCTTACCGGTGGCTGTGAGGCGATACTTTGTCTTTGGCATGCGCCCTTCAAAGGATTTTGAGCACTCAATATATCCAGCCTCTTCCAGCTTGCGGGCATGGACGCTTAGGTTGCCGTCGGTTACGTGGATTAACTCTTTGAGGTCGTTGAACGTAAGCGATTCGTTGACCGCTAAAGCGCTGACGATGCCTAACCTGGTGCGTTCGTGAATGAGTCGGTTGAGCTTCTCCGGCGGGTTTTCCGGCGCTCGTTTTGTCTGACGCCGAATTCTTGCCGGCTCGGCTGGGTGCTGTTTCTCGCTGGACTGAGCTGCCGTGCTGCGTCTAGCCACCGTGCCTCCTAGCGATCCATAGTCCAAATCCCAACTGAAGTCCTCCAAATCCTGCGACCAGCAGCATGTTTCCCCAAGACTGTGGAGAGAAGAGCGCAACGGTTCCCAGCAGGATGAAACAAAGCCCCATGACAGGAACGGCCCTGACTGAAAAAGTGCCTCCGGCCAGCACGGCTGTTCCATACAACAGGAGCCAAAGGCTTGGTATCAATCCGGGGACGCCGGATTGATGAAGCGAAAACGTGAGCAGCACGGCAACCAGAATGGGCGGAGAAAAACTCATGGCGAAGTTCCGGCCCGGACCTGAGACCAGAGACAACTGAGCTCGCCTGGCTTTTCGAACGACAGACCACACACCCACCGTTACGGCGGCAGCGGCTGCAATGATCCAAACAGCGAGCCAGCGGGAATCCGGCTGGCCCTCAGCTATCGTCCCGGCCACGAGCGCGATAAGTCCCATGCCGACGCCACCCCAGCCCGGAACAGCCGTGAATGAAGAAGCCCGCTCCATCGTTTGCCTGATGTAGCGCAGGTTATCGATGGCACGGTCATGCAGGGCTGGTGGCGCGTTTCGGGAACGGGTGGGCTCGGGTCTCGGCATGGCAACACAATAGCACAGGAATGAGAACGAATCTTCAAGTACTTTGCAGAGCAAACTCGATTAGGCCAATTCTTCACCTGCGACCGTAACCGTCCACGGCTCGCCCAGTTCAGCGCTTGCCTGTGAAGTTGTTCGTCGCGCTAACTTCTGCGACCCGGACGCTCTTGTCCAGCCGATACGGTACTTTCGCTTTCTGAAAATCGTTGTTGATCAGACGAATGCCCCGGCTCTTATCCCCTTTGATATCGAGGAAAATCGTAGTTCCTGGCTGGACCTTTGTATTGCTTACTGTTGCGTCTTCCACCTGATTGAAAATCACGGCAGGCGTTTCCGGTCCGTTCTTTCCCGGCCGTCCGGCAAATCCCTCGAGTTCCAAACCCTGAATGTCTTCCAGATAGAGCGCACTTTGCCACTTCTCGGACTCTGGTTTGTCCCAGTGGACTTCAATATCTCTCAGCTTGAGGTTACGCACCCAACGAAGCTTCAATGCATGTTCGGCTTTCTGCATGGGGTGTTCTGGTTGAGCCGAAAGAAACAGGCGAATGTTCTCGAAGGTCACGTTTTCGAGGAAACTCTCTGGATGCCCCAGGATCACGCTTGAGCCATTGCCACGGGCGATTAGGTTACGGACGAGCACATTCCGAATGGCGCCGATGGGCTGCACAGGAACCTTGGGAACGCTGGCGTGAATTTCACTTCTCCGCTTGATATTGAAGTGCAAGGGTTCGCCATCGCCCCACCAGAACCAGTCATGAAGCTGTGTTTCAACCGTGAGGTTCGACAGAACGACATCGCTGACGTAGCCGTGGTCAAACACCATGAACGCGATACCGCGGTTGGAGGTAGTAATGACGCAGTTGTCGATGGTGACTTTCCGGATGGCGTTGCGGTTGCCATCGCAGAACTTCAGGGCACTTGAAGCCGAAGAGATTCGGCAATTCGTCACCGTGATGTTCTCGCACGGCAGCGCCGGACCGTAGGCGTCAACGGAGTAAAAAACGATGGCGTCGTCGCCGGTTTCGATCGTGCTGTTGGAGATGCGAACGTCCTTGCAGCCGTCGGGGTCAATGCCGTCGGCCCAGACTCCCTCTTTCAAGCTGGACTGAATATACACTCCATCGATCACGACTCGCTCGCAGCCGTAGGGATGGATATTCCAACTGGGAGAGCGCACAAAGGACAGGCCGGTAATGCGAACGTCCGTGCAGCGCACCAACAGTACCATCCGAGGGTAGTTGGTCTCTTTGGGAAAGCCGCGCGGAAACGGGCGCATCAAGGGTTTGCGCAGAGTCTGCATGAGGACCAGGTTGGGGCGAATGAAATCGTCTTCGTGGTCATTCAGTTTCCATTCGTATCCGCTCTGGCCGTCGACCAGGCCTCGCCCTTCAATGGTGATATTCTCGAGCCCCTCACCGTAAAGCAGAGCGCCTTTGTCGAAGGTTTTGTAATCCGTTGACGCAAACAAGGTGGCTCCTCCCTCGATGTGGAACCGCACATGGCTGCGCAGCTTGATCGTTCCTGAGGTGTAGTCGCCTGGGGGCAGGTAGACCATGCCGCCCCCGGCTGCGGCACAAGCATCGACGGCTTTCTGGATGGCCGCATGGGCGCTGTCGGCTTTGTTTCCAGTGGCGCCAAAATCTCGCACGTTGTAAATGGCAGCGCCGGCCGCCGCGTGCAATCGGTTCTGGAAGGAGACGGGCGCGAGATAGAGCATGAACAGGATGAGAATCTGCTTCAGCATTGGGGTTCTCCTTGTCGCTATTTCGTTTCCTCTTCGGTTTCTTCGAAGGGAATTCTTTCGGTTTGGCCGTTCGCTTTCTTGCCGAGAATCTCAACCTTGCGCTCTGCCTCCTCAAGCTTCGTGTGACAGAAGCGGGAGAGCGTGACACCTTCCTCATAAACTTCCAGCAACGAGGCCAGTGGCAGGTCGCCACTATCGAGCTTCTTGACGATCTCTTCCAAACGCTTGAGGGCTGTTTCAAAGTCCTTGGTTTTTGACATGACGTTTCCTACAGGTTATGGTCTTAAATTGAGTGCTTCGCCGCGCCCGGAAAGGGTACTACGCTTTGGGAACCAGCCTCGTGAATTACCTCGGCCCTCGCATCCACAGTTCCTTGCGAAAGCCTGACGGAAAAGGAATCTCCTGCCTTCAGCGCGCGGGCATCTTTCACAACGTTGCCTTCAAGGTCGCGGCAAATTGCGTAGCCTCGGTCTAGCACGGCAAGCGGGCTGAGCGCCCGAAGAGCACCGTCGAGCGTCCGGACGCGGGCGATCATCCCTTGGAGTTGCAAACGGACAGCGGCACGAAGCCGGTCCCCCTGCTTGGTCAGCATCTCACGCTTTAGGCGGATGACCTGCGGCAAATCAAACCGACCCAGATCGGTCGCGAGAATCTGCCAGCACCCTTGCAGATCATTCAGTCTCCTCGCGAGCCGGTTGTCCAAGCGAAACGTTAGTTCATCCAGACGCTGGCGATAGAAGCCCAATCGGCTCTCCACCGCGCCGAAAACGCGATCAGCGGACAGCTCCAGAATACGGTTGCGAAACTGGCTGAGCTGGAACTGGAGCGATTGCTGCAGACGCCTCTCGAGACTGGCGACTTGCTGCGACATTTCACCTTTTTGTGAAACTACCAGCTCTGCCGCAGCTGACGGGGTTGGGGCGCGCAGGTCCGCCACGAAATCGGAGATCGTGAAATCAACTTCGTGGCCAACAGCTGTGATAACAGGGATATGCGACGCAAAGATGGCGCGCGCCACCATTTCCTCATTGAACGCCCATAAGTCTTCCAGCGAGCCGCCTCCTCGCCCCACAATGATGACGTCGACTTCAGGGAATGTGTTCAATGCTCGGATTCCCGCTGCAATATCCGCGGCTGCGCCCGCGCCCTGGACCTTCGCGGGAAAGATCAATACGGGTATGTTGGCGTGTCGGCGCCGCAGAATGCGCAGGATGTCCTGGATTGCCGCGCCTGTTGGAGAGGTGACGATACCAATGCAACGCGGCAGCATAGGCAATGGCTTCTTGCGGCCCGAGTCGAAGAGTCCCTCTGCTTGCAGACGCGCTTTGAGCTGCTCAAAAGCCAGTTGTAGCGAACCCAGTCCTTTGGGTTCCATGAGGTCCACAATCAGCTGATAGTCCCCCCTGGGCTCATAGACCCCAAGACTGCCGCCGGCGACCACCTGCAGGCCATCTTCAGCTCTGAACTTGAGGAACCGGGCCTTGCTGCGGAAGCAAACGCAGCGGATTTGGGCGCCCTTGTCTTTGAGGTTGAAATAAAGATGTCCAGACCCTGCTGCTGTGAAGTTTGAAATCTCTCCTTCCACAAGGATGTTCACAAACTCATTTTCCAGGCAGGCTTTCACCTCCACGGTGAGTTCAGACACCGTGTAGATTTTTCGAGTCGGAAAGAGATTCATTACTGTTCAGAAGTCGGTGACATCGAGTGGAGAAGATACGAGCTGGAGAAGACCCCCATGCTATTTCCTGGAAAGAAAGGAAAAAATCAAAGTCAACAACAGGCTGATAAGAACCGAAGTAGTCAAAGGAAAGTAGAACGTGAAGTTGTCACGTTTGATGTGGATGTCGCCTGGCAGCCGGCCGAGTCTTCCCAACGAAGCTGGGGGGGCGAAGGCCAGCAGCAGACCGACGGCCAAAAAGATGATACCGAGAGTGATGAAGAGCTTTGCAAACTGGGGAACCATCGGACACCAGGCTGCTCCCAACAGAATGCGGCTTCAGATGAGGATTCCTGGCGTCCCTCAGACGCACGAGAGGCCCGCGGGCCGCATCAAACAGAACACCCTCAGTTGGCTTTGCATGCACCCATGGAGGGAGGAGGCTACTTAACCGTCAGCGTCCTTCAGCGCTGCTAGACTAGCTCTAAGGCATTGAAGAAGTAACTGATTTCAATCCTTGCATTGTCCGCGCTGTCGGATCCATGAATCACATTCTTCTCAATCGAAGTGGCGAAGCGTTTTCGGATGGTGCCCTCGGCGGCCTTCGTCGGATCAGTCGCACCCATCAGATCCCGCAGTCGCGCCACTGCCGCTTCACCCTCCAAGGCCAGCACCAATACCGGGCCAGAGCTCATGTAGCGAACCAGGTCGTTGAAAAAATGTCGCTCGCGATGCACAGCGTAGAAGCCGCCCGCAGCTTGCTGGGACAAATGCAACATCTTGGCAGCTCGAATCCTGAACTGTGCTTTCTCCAGGATTTGAATGATATCGCCGACGTTGCCCTGCTGGACACCGTCAGGTTTAATGATCGTTAGAGTGCGTTCCAAACCCACGAAAATCCTCCAAATGGCAGCGCAGTGGGGAATGTAGCTGCAGACTTGCAGCATGAACCACGACGGAAGCGGTTTCGGTGGCTAGTTCTTTGTCACCGTTCGGTTTCCTGGCTCGTCCATGCCTACTTCTTCAACAACCGGCCAACCGTCTCACCCAGATCGGCCGGACTCTTGACCACATGCAGCCCAGCGGCAGACATCGCCTTCATCTTGTCTTCAGCAGTCCCCTTGCCGCCGCTGATGATGGCTCCGGCATGACCCATGCGACGCCCTGGTGGTGCTGTTTGGCCTGCAATGAATCCAACAACAGGCTTCCTCACGTGGGTCTTCACAAACTCAGCGGCCATTTCTTCGGCGGTGCCGCCGATTTCGCCAATCATGATAACTGCGTGAGTTTCCTTGTCTTCATTGAAGAGCCGCAGCGCATCCACGAACGTCGTGCCAATGATGGGATCTCCACCGATGCCAATACAAGTCGATTGCCCGAGGCCGCGAGCAGTAAGCTGCCCAACGGCCTCGTAGGTCAGTGTTCCACTTCGTGAGACCACTCCCACAGACCCCTCCTTATGTATGGCTCCGGGCATGATGCCGATCTTGCATTTGCCGGGAGAAATGATGCCAGGGCAGTTCGGGCCGATGAGGCGAGAAGATCGATCCGCCAAATACCTGTAGGCTCTCACCATATCGAATGTGGGAATACCTTCGGTGATGCAGACGATGAGTTCCACACCGGCATCGGCAGCTTCCATGATGGCGTCCGCTGCAAACGGCGGGGGAACAAAAATCATTGTGGCGTTGGCGGCCGTCTTCTCCCGCGCTTCAGCCACGGTGTTGAAGACTGGCAGGCCTTCGTGAACTGTTCCGCCCTTTCCGGGTGTCACGCCTCCCACAACGTTGGTGCCATAAGCTTTGCACTGCAAAGTATGGAACGTTCCTTCACGTCCGGTTATGCCTTGCACAATCAACCGCGTGTTCTTGTCAACAAGAATGCTCAATGGAAACTCCAATGGGATCGCACATTTGAGACTCCGGAGGACAGAGTTACCAGCAACGAGGCCGGAGCGCGGCTCATCCAGTCTTTGCCAGGGCTGCAACCTTCTCTGCAGCATCCTTCATTCCCTTGGCGACTGTCAGCGGCAGCCCAGACTGGCGCAGTATTTCTTGACCCTTATCGACGTTCGTTCCTTCCAGCCGGACCACGACTGGGACCTTCAACTGGATTGCCTTGGCAGCGTCCACGACGCCTTGGGCTACGATGTCGCATCGCATGATCCCACCGAAGATGTTGATGAGAACTGCTTTGACATTGGGATCGGACAGGATGATCGAGAAAGCATTCTTCACCTGTTGGGCGCTAGCGCCGCCTCCCACGTCCAGGAAGTTTGCCGGAGAACTGCCGGCCAGCTTGATGATGTCCATCGTCGCCATGGCCAATCCTGCACCGTTCACCATGCAACCAACATTGCCGTCCAGCTTGATGTAATTCAGCCCGTGTTTGCTGGCTTCAATCTCCAGCGGATCCTCTTCATCCAAGTCGCGTAGTTCCTTGATCTCCGGATGCCGATACAGCGCGTTATCGTCGAAGTTGATCTTTGCGTCGAGGGCATAGAACTTCCCGTCCTCGGTCAGCAGGAACGGATTAATCTCGGCAAGCGAGGCGTCCATGCCTTCGAACGCCTGGTAGAGCTTCACCATGAAGCCGCAGGCCGCATTCACCAACTCCGGGGCGATTCCGAGGCCAAATGCCAACTTGCGAGCTTGAAAGGCGGTAAGCCCGATTCCCGGCTCAATGGATTCCTTCAGAATCAGATCCGGCGTCTCTTCAGCGACCTTCTCAATTTCCATGCCTCCAGCTCTGCTGGCCATGAACACCGGGCGCGATGTCACCCGGTCGACAACAATGCCCAGGTAGTACTCGGTCTTGATGCGCAACCCTTCTTCTACCAGGAGCCGCTTGACAATGCGTCCTTCAGAACCCGTCTGGTGCGTGACGAGTTTCATTCCTAACATCTGTCCGGCGAGCGAAGCAGCTTCGCTTGGCGTCTTGGCGAGCTTCACACCTCCGCCCTTCCCGCGACCACCCGCATGAATCTGGGCCTTGACTACAACCAAACCTCCCAGTTTCTTTGCGATTTCGTACGCCTCATCTTTGGTGAATGCCACTTCACCACGAGGTACGGGGACGCCGTACTTAGCTAGTATCCTCTTCGCCTGATACTCGTGAATCTTCATGCAAGCTCCATCAACCGGAAGAGTCGACACACAAAGGCCGGCCCAAGTGCCAAACAGAGTGCGCCATTATATAGGATCGAAAGGAGCTGTCAAGGACGGGCCGGGCTCTGGATAGGGGCTCACAACAGCGGCCCGGACGCATGCGTTTTGCAGCGTTGGCTTCAGGTCGGTATGTCGGAGAGCCTGGACTGGAGATGCAAGGTAGGAACTTCACTCAGCCACGGTGCTTGATGGTTCGGGGAAACCAGCAGGACAGGCGCCCCAGCCCTCTTTTCCAACGGGAAAAGGGCTGGGGGCCCGAAGAGGCTAGGGCAGTGAAGGAAACCTCTGGAGAATTAATCCCGGCCGTGCGAATGTTCCCGCGCAAGTCCGGCAGGGACTGAGAACGGGCGTCCGCGACCGCGGATCTGCCCACGGATTTCGCCTCCACCGAAGGTGTTGGTGTGAACATTGGCGTAAGCAAGGCCGGAACGGATAGCACTCAAGGCTTTTGCGAACTCGGTAGCTGCTATTCCCTGACCTGAAGGGCCCACGACCTTGGAGGCATCGACGGTGCCTTCCACGGTTCCGCTCGCGGGTCCCGGACACACCATCGTCCCTGCAGGTCCCGGGTTGGAGGCACTGCCGCACAGCCAGATCATGACGCCACCATTCACTCCGTGTTGCCCGAAGTGTATGTGGGACTGAGTTACCGTGGTTCCTGCCAAGCCTTCCCACTTCAACTTGAAATCGAATGCGGTGCCAGCTTCGTTGATGCGGGCCTCAAACTCACCCTCGCCCGGAGTTGACAGGGCCGGAACCTCCTGAGACCCCGACAGCGTCGCCCTGAGTGGTCTGCCTCTGTCTCTATCGTCTTTATCTTTGTCATCATCCGCCAAATTAGGCAACGAACTCAGCCCGCCAAACACCAACATTAAGAGCAGCAGTTTGGTTTTCATCACCTTGTCTCCTTAGAAAGGTTGCCGAAGGTCCTTCGAGCGTAAGACCGAGTCCCGTTCGTGCATAACTATAAACAAACTGCAACCCGTCCCGGCGCTCGAATACTCGGTTCGATATGAGAATAGGATGAGATGGATTCTGGAATCAGTCAAATCATTTTACTTGGAAGGGATAGAGACCACGCTGAAGGGCTAAGAACAGCCCATGGACGGCACAACTACCCAGAAGGACTTAGAACTCAGAAGCACTGGGGGATGATCCGGGATGCCGTTCGGCATGAATGTGCGTCGATCAATTTACTGTGGCATTCGGGGCGACTGGCACGACGACATTGAAATACACTTCCCGGACCATTATCTCGTTCAGGTACACCTGCACGATATGGGGGCCTTCCTCCACAAACACGACGTTGGTGAAGAAGGTGACATTGTCAGCGAAACCACCCGGTTCGAGTGAGAAGTTGGAAGGAGTGGTCTGAAGCAGCAGTTTGCTGCGGTCGGGCGAAATGATCTTGATCGTTGTGCTGTGTTCTCCAGCACCCACCCAGTGGTTGAGCAGAGCAAACTTCAAGATCGTTGCTGGAAGCGATTGAAAATACACGTTCTGAAAGATGCCCATCAAGCTCAGCTTGTTGCCGGCTTCGAGACGGATGTCGTCACACAGCAGCGAATAAGACAATTGGGCCGACGCCAGGGGTTTGGCAGTGGTCATGAGGTCCTCTCGGCAGACAGAGTTTCGTGCGGTGAAAGGTCGAGTTCGCCCAAGTCAGCCGCGATGGCGCCGCGCACCCGCTCGGTCAAGGCTTCGCGATCGCCGGTGGTAAGCCCGGCAGTCTGGATGGCTGGATGGAACGTTACGGTGATTGTTCCCGGACGAATTTCGAAGCGATGGGGGGGCATGATTTCATAGCTCCCGCGCACAGAGACAGGAATGATGGGCGTACCCGACTCAATGGCAATGATGAATGGCCCCTTCTTGAAGGGCCCCAGGCGTCCGGTGCGGGTCCTCGTGCCTTCCGGATAGATCATGAAAGAATGACCCTTCTGCAGTTGTTGAACCGCTTGCTTCATGCCCTCGATTGACTGCGCCCGATCCTTGCGATCAATGAATACAAAGCCACCCATCTCCATGATGAGGCCAAGCAGAGGCAGTTTGCGCAGCTCCTTCTTCAGAATGAGGCGTGCATTGACCGGGATGCTGGCGACAACTGCCGGGGGATCGCAGTAGCTCTGATGGTTGGCCAGAAACAAGTAGTTTTTACCTGGCTCGACGTTCTGCAATCCCTGCGTCACCAGGCGAATTCCTGCCAGTTTCAATCCCAGGCGGCTGCCAAGCCGTCCCGCGGCATAGAGTACATCTGACGATCGGCGCAGGAGCGCGTAGAGGATGGAGAACGGGCCAATCAGGAATAGAAATACGAAAACGATGAAAACGATAAGCAGTGTGCGAAGCATCTGACAAAGCCGAAGCGATCGTGCCAGTAACGCACGTCGTCCGGCGCCGCGTGAAATACCGAAGATAGGTATCAGGGCGTTGGCCTGTGGCGCACCCGTTAGCATCAGCTAATCTCACCGACGGCAGAGGCACGTTCAAAAACGGAAAGCATACTCGAGTGCTTGATGCCACACTCGGGCTGTGCCACCCAGGATCGGGATTGACTGGCTTCAACCAGTGCCTAAGAACGCATGCAGCCTTTCTAACAGTTCCTCCTTCACAAAAGGCTTTGCCAGAAGCCCGCTGGCACCAGCCTGCATGGCTTTCTGGATATAGTTGTCATCTGCATTGCCGGTGAACAGCAGAACTGGGGGAGAATTCGGCAGACCCTGGGCACGGATCAGGTCCAACACCTGGATGCCATCGAGATGTGGCATCATGGCGTCCAGCAGAACGAGGTCTGGGGCTTCGCGAGTCATCATTTCAATGACCGAGAGTGCATCTTCGCAGACTATGGCCTCGTAGCCCTCCAGGCGCAACATGAGGTGGAGCATCACCAGAATGCCCGGATCGTCATCCACAACCAGGATCTTCTTTCTTGCCATTGGCCTCACTTCAACGCATCAAGCAACTTCTGGTGAATCCCATCAAACCCGCCATTCGACATCACCACGACCTTGTCACCTGGTTCCAGTTCAGGGGTGACATGGCGGACGATCTCGGCGGCAGAGTCCCACTGGTCTGCTCTGGTGCCCTGGGACCTCAGGTCCTGCACGATCTTGGCGACATTGAGGCGAATCGAAGCGTCCAGTTTTTCCGGAGCAAACAGTCCGCAAAGCACAACACGGTCTGCCTTCCCGAAGCACCCCGAAAATTCTTTCTGAAAGACATTGCGGCGTGATGTGGCAGAGCGTGGCTCGAAGATGGCCCACAGCCGGCTGTCCGGGTAGCGCGCTCGCACAGCCGACAGGGTTTCGTGAATTGCTGTCGGGTGATGCGCAAAGTCGTCAAAGACCGTGACGCCGCGGGCTTTGCCGCGGGCTTCAAGACGTCTCTTGACGTTCTTGAAAGACCGCATTCCATGCCCAATCGTGCTGGCATCGATTCCCAGGCCGCTGGCGCAGGCGATGGCGCCCAGACAGTTCTTCACGTTGAAGCTGCCTGCCAGCGGGGTCTCAAAAGTGCCGAACAAGACTCCGTCACACACCGCTTCGAAGCGGGTAGTGGCCTCCAGAAACTCAATGGACCGGGCACTCCAGCGAGATTCCGATTCCAGTCCGAACGACTCGACTGGGCAGAATGCCTTGCTGCTGAGCTCACGAACAACGGGATCATCCCAGCAGGCAACCAGTCTTCCTTTAGACGGAATGATGTTGATCAACCGGCGAAAACTGGTCTTTACCGATTCCAAGTCCGTGTAGATGTCTGCGTGATCGAACTCGCAGTTATTGAAAACGACCTGCTCCGGCAGATAATGCAGAAACTTTGGACCCTTGTCGAAAAAAGCAGTGTCGTACTCATCGCCCTCAATCACAAACAGGCTGCCTTTACCGAGCTTGAAGCTGCTGCCGAAGTTTTCGGCAATGCCTCCAACGAAAAAGCTCGGATCTAGTCCGGCCGTTTCCAACAGCCATGACAGCAAGGAAGTGGTCGTGGTTTTCCCGTGAGTGCCTGTGACAACCAGGCTGCGCTTGTCTCGAATGAAGAATTCCTTGAGCACGCCGGCCATTGAAGCGTAACGAATCCTCGCGTTCAACATGTGCTCCACTTCGGGATTGCCACGTGAGATTGCGTTGCCAACAACCACCAGGTCCAGGCGTTGGGAAAGGTGGTTGTCCGAGAATCCTTCAAAAAGACGGATTCCCAGTTTTTCCAGAAACGTGGACATCGGGGGATAGATGTTCTGGTCCGATCCAGCCACTTCATATCCCGTTGCCTGCAGCATACCCGCCAACGAGGCCATCGCTGTGCCGCAAATGCCGATGAGATGAATGCGCCGGACAGGTTCGGTGCTATTCAACAGCGGCCTCCTCCAGCTGCAGGTACTGCTCCTCTGCATTCAAGGTGGCTTCGACGCCGAAGGGTAGAGTCAAGGACCCGGTGCTGGTATGTCCCGAAGGAAGTCCGTAGAGCACCGGGATGCCGAATTCCTTCAGAATCGCGTAGAGGATCTCTTGGAGCCGGTAGCCCTGATCTGCCGATTGGACGCAGTTCAGCATTTCACCAAACACGATTCCCCGAACACCCTCGAGCTTTCCGGCGAGCTTCAACTGCATCAGCATGCGATCGATCTGGTATGGCTTGGCATTCACGTCCTCCAGGAACAAGATCCGATTCCGGGTCTGAATCTCGAAAGGGGTTCCCAGCAACGCCGTCAGAAGCGATAGGCAACCACCAGTAAGCCGCCCACGCGCCGCGCCAGGACTTAGTGTTTCCGTTCCAGAGGCTGCGATGCGTTGGCCGGCATCGGAGACTGCAAGGCAGCGATGCAAATTCTGCTGGTTATAAGACGGCTCACCGAGTGCAAACTCGCGTGCCACCATCGGTCCGTGGAAGCACACCATCCCGCACTGGTTCTCCAGGAACTGCAACAGAACAGTAATGTCGCTGTAGCCGAGAAAAACCTTGGGACACCTCCGTAAGACGGAAGCATCAAGATACCCTAACAGATGATGGCATCCGTAGCCTCCGCGCGCACAAAACACTGCATCAATGGCTGGGTCCACGAAGAGCCTTGTCAATTCAGCCGCCCGCTCCTGATGCGACCCAGCGAAGTAATATTCCTGTGCCAGAACACGCTCTGAGAAGCGAACCTGATATCCTGCGCTTTCAAGCGTTTCCACTCCTTTGAAAAATGCCTCTCGATCGACATTGCTGGCTGGGGATGCGATTCCGATGGTACTCCCAGCTCTCAGGGCCTTGGGTTTTAGCATGGAAGCCACAACTCTTGAGGGTGCAGGCCGTTCCGGCGGGATGTTTCGAAGGCAGCCTTGACGAGAAAGCAGTTCAAGGGCGTGATATTCACTCTTCATGACAAGGGACTGGCAGCAGGCCATCCCTGCCTCAACTCGCCGGAATTATATAGGAGCACCTGCGATTGTAAATCGATTTGTTCGACTTCTGAGCCTCGCATTGGCAGCACTTGAAGCTGCATGGTGTCATGGCTGTGAACCGCGTGTCGCCAGAGTGCTCACACTGGAGCCGAGAGCTCAGGCTCTAGCCTGAACTTCAGAGCGGAGCGTGGGAGCCGCTGTCCTCAGCGGCGACAATCGGCGCTCGCACTCGGCCGCCACATTCTCGAAGCGTGGCTCGCCACCCGGCCTGACACCGCACTGGGCTAGGTTCCGTGCCCCTGACAGGGCAAAAGAAGCAGCCGACGTTTCGCTCAAAAAGTCGCAATGGGATTGATAGGAGAACCTGTTCCCCCCTGCACTGGAAGCGGCGCCGCGGTCAAAAGAAACGACCATCGCTTCCGAGTGCCTGCAGCGTTGCTCAATGCTTCGAGGTCGCAGTTGTCCAAAATAGGCGTCCCCATGGCCGTAATCGCGACCCAGTGAACAGGGAGGACGAAACCCTCTACCCCGGAAGGAAAAACATCGGTTGCTAAATCGCTGCCTATGATGGCCACATCGCGTTTCTTCAGCCAGGGCAGGCAGGATGCGTGCAGCCCTGCGAAGTTCTGCTCGACTGCCTGCTCGCTTTCAACAGTCCGTCTGGCCCAGCTTCCCGTGCGGATCAGGATGGCATCACCGCTTTCAACCCTCATGCCGCTTTTCCTCTCCCAAGCCTCAAGGTCTTCCGGGTAGATGGCTCGGCTGCCTTCCAGATACTTGACGCCCCAAAGCCGGGGCATGTCCATCAGTACGCCGCGGGTAAACAATCCGCCTTTCATATGGGTGACAGCGAGTCTCTCCGCTCCCTTCTCTGTGACCTGCTGCTGAGAGAAGTTGTTATACATCTTCCCTTTGTGAAACAGGTGGCAAAGCCCATCCAAATGTGTCAGGAGATAGCCATGATAATCAAACGAGTAGACATCCGCTGCACTCAGCGAGTCGCCGCTCTGGTCAGTCGACTTCATTTTGTGCCCGAACGGAGTAGAACCCTCCGATTTGGTTTCAGCCAGGTCCCTGGCTAGCGATACCGACACTCCCTCCTTGACCAGCGCAGCCGCCTGCCTTCGCTTCTGCGGCGTAATCAGGTTGAGGGTTCCAAGCTCGTCTTCTTTCCCCCAACGGCCCCAATTCGAGAGAGTCGTCATCATTTCTTCGACGTCTTTGGCGCTCAGTTTCGGTTTGGGCGAGAGAGCAGCTGTCTGCGCATCCACAGATTGCAGTGTCAACCACAGCCCCAAAACCGTCAGGACAGTCCAAGCCAGTCCGAGCTTTTTCATTCCAGTCTCCCTGTCTTCCTACCTCAAATCAGAGCTAAGTACTCTGGTTCATAAGTATGCTGACGTATTTCAAGCCCATTTGGAGTGCGACAGCTTGGTGCCGCTTTCAGAGTTCGAAGCTGGCTTCGCAGCCCATTCCCTCGGCGCAGTTCAAATACGCCACCGTATTTGTGGAATGCTGTACCGGGCAAAGACTTGCAGAATCTCAACATCGCGCCGCCGCGTGAATCGCGTGAGGAGTCCTTGCAGTTCAACTCCCGTTCCATTGGTATCAATAGGGTTGTCTGCGTGGAGTTCGTCTCTTGTTACCTCAAAGTGAGCCAGAGGCTTCAAACAATGGATACACGTCAGTTACTCTGTCAAGAATTTTCTCGGCAGCCGCTGAGACTTGTGATTTGGAAGTGTTGACTCAGGAAGCCAGCCCGATCGGCAGCTCCGCGCCGCAAAGTTTGACTGGATCCTCTGAGACGCGTTGCTTGACAAGGGAGTTTGGCTGAACTAGCGTTCATCGAATCTCTGAACTTAGCTTTCCGTTCTGAGTCCAAGGCACTGCGGCACAACCGGACCCGCGATCAAAAGCACGGGTTGCCGTCGGTTGGCTCTGCTTTTTCCAGCTTGCCCGATCGATGCACATCCCTGCACAACAAGAGACAGTCCCTGCGTTGGAACGGCGTTTGCCCTGGCCGAAACGGATAGATGTGGCGCTGTTGTCCTTCGCTGCAATGACGATTGGCCTGGCAGATCGAATCGCCTTGTCTGTTGCAGCTCCGATCCTCATGAAAGAGAGAGGGTGGGACACGGTACAGATGGGGTGGGCACTGTCGGGCTTTTTCATGGGCTATGCCATCATCATGGTCCCGGTAGGAATCCTTGCAGACCGCTACAGCCCCAAATGGGTTCTTTGCTTTTCCGTCGCTGCCTGGTCCCTCTTTACCGCGCTCACTCCCTGGCCTCGTTCTCTGGTGGCTCTGACGATCGTGCGGATCCTGATGGGTATGGGCCAGAGTGGCGTGATTCCCTGTATCAACAGCATCCTGGTGCGCTGGTTCCCGCGCCATGAGTATTCACGGGCCGCGGCCTTCAGCTGGGGAGGGGGGAATGCGGGTACGATTCTGGCGTTTCCTCTGGCCGCAGCCATCCTCAACTTTTGGGGCTGGCCTGCCATTTTCTTTGCCTTTGCCTGTGCCGGTGCCGCGTGGCTTCCTTTCTGGATCTACGCCATTACAGACGATCCTGCCGCTTCTCGTACCATCACGGCTCCAGAGCTTGTTCACATTCTGGATGGACGCCCAAAGCTGCAAAAGGTGACTCGCGTTCCATGGAAGCAGATCCTGTCTTTGCCAGCCGTCTTCGCTGTCATGACTCTCCATTTCTCATTTAACTGGATTGCCTACGTTTTGGGGTCCTGGCTGCCTACCTACCTCCTGCTGGAGCGGCGCTTTTCACTCTCGAATATGGCGATCGGGTCTGCTTTGCCTTTTCTTTCTATCCTGATTGGGGGCAACCTGTTTGGCATCGTGATAGACCGGTTCTCGCAACGGCACGATCGGACCCGGGTTCGAAAACTGTTTCTCATCCCGTTTATCATGGCGGGGGGCACCCTGCTCTTGGTTCCTGCAGCTTCGAGTCAGCTGATGATCGTAGTGCTCCTGTGCCTGGCCGCCGGCCTGGCCAGTGGGGCGTACCCTACAATAGCGAGCGGTTCATTGGATATTGCTCCTCGTTATGCTGGGATTGTGGTGGGTTTCCAAAACTGCGTGGCCAACTTTTCGGGGATTCTGGTTCCGGTTGTGACGGGCTATGTGGTGAAGGTTTCGGGATGGGCAGCGGCATTCTGGTTGACTGGTGCAGTCTGCGCTGTTGGCTTTCTGGCCTACATCTTCTTTGGCCAAGCCCGAAAACTGGTGGACTGATTTCCGGGACTAGCTAAGGTCGAGACCATCGTTTGTAATTCTCAAGGGTTCGACCTTTTCTGCAAGAAGTTTTCTACGGAGCTATCGGCCTATGCCCGAGACTTTGCGATTTGACGCCAGCAGCGTAAAGCGATTTACCGAAAGCGTATTTGCAGCGTGCGGCGCCCCGCCTGACGAGGCTGCTCTGATTTCAGAACATCTCATCAAGGCAAATCTGATGGGATACGACTCGCATGGGATCATTCGGATTTGCCAGTATGTGGCGGATGTCCGGAATGGGAGAATCGTTCCAGGCGCGCCGGTCACTTTGAAGAAGCAGACAGACACGACTGCCATCGTGGACTGTGGCTGGAATTTCGGCCAAGTGGGCGCCTATCGCGCGCTTCAGTGCGCCATCGATAAGGCACGCAGCCACCACATCTCGATGGTAGTCACGCAGCGATGCAATCACGCGGGCCGGCTGGGCGCCTACACTCAGGCTGCTGCCGAGCAAGGCTTCATTGCCCTGGGGTTCTGCAACTCTCCTCCTGGAGACGGGCACTTTGTAGTGCCTTGGGGAGGACGTGAGGGGCGTCTTTCCACCAACCCGATGTCCTTTGCCGTTCCCTGCGGAACAGATGCACCAATCCTTGGGGACTTTTCCACTGCACAAACTCCGGAAGGAAAGCTCAGGCTGTATCTGAACCAAAAGAAGCCGCTGCCGCCAGGATGGATACTCGATGCCGAAGGCAATCCCAGCACTGATGCCGCTGATTTCTATGGCCCACCCAAAGGAGCCATTTTGCCGTTCGGTGGCGAGCTCGGCTACCGCGGGTTTGCCCTCGGACTCCTGGTGGAGACTCTGGGTGGACTCGTCGCAGGAACCAGTTCCGTGAAACCGCTGCCGGGGAACGGCCTGTGTCTTATTGTGCTGAATGTCGAGGCGTTCTTACCTCAGACGGAACTTGCAGCGCTGACCAAAGAGCTGCGAGATTATGTCAAGTCCTGTCCTCGGGCGGCGAATCACAGCGAGATCACGCTTCCTGGGGAACCTGACTTTCGCCTTTCAAGGGAGCGAAGCGCCCACGGAATTCCGGTAGATCCGCAAACCTGGGAACAGATCTGCCAGTGTGCCGAGTCCATGGGAGTGCGGTGGCCGGACTTTTCTGCAACTTCCCGAGATGCCTAGCTGCGCGAGTGCGAGGAGGGGAACGCCTGGCCCTGACGCCTGGCAGCTGCCGCCATCAGAGTTACTTTGAAGGAGCCTTTCAGTCTGCCGAGCGGCGCCAGGCGGAAAGAGAATGTGGGGGCCGCTCTCCGCGAGCGGCGATTGGGGGCGGGAGGCTCGGAAGTCGCTGCTGAGGACAGCGGCTTCCACGTTCGGCTCTGGAGAGCAGGCTGAAGCCGGAACGCTGAACTCATAATCAAGGAGAGCTGTGCAATGGAAAGTGTTAAGAGCTTTGTCGAGAAGATCAGGCAGGGCGGCGTGTGTCTCGGAACCGGAATTACCTTTACAGACCCAACCGCCACCGAGGCCCTCTGCGATCTCTTCGATTTTGTCTGGATCGATATGGAGCACAATGCCCTTTCGCTGGAGGCTGTCCAGGGGCACATCATGGCGACCAAGGCGAGCCGAACGGTGCCGTTGGTGCGCGTTCGCGCCAACGATCCGGTCTTGATCAAACCTGTTTTGGATATCGGCGCGGCCGGCATCATTGTCCCGATGGTTCGCACCGCCCAGGAGGCAGCTCTGGCGGTTCAGGCCTGCCGTTACCCGCCGCAGGGGATCCGCGGAATTGGCCCGCGCCGGGCTTCGAACTACGGGCGCTTGCTAAACGTAGATTTCTTCAAGAATGCGAACGACAACATGCTCACGATGGTCCAGATTGAACATCGGGACGCTGTCGAGAATCTGGATGCCATTTTGGCCGTGCCCAATTTGTCAGGAATCGCGATCGGCAGGGCTGACCTCTCAGCCTCCATGGGCTACACCGGCCGGTGGGACCATCCGGAAGTCGTTCGAGTTGTCGAAGGCGTCATCCATAGAGCCCTCCAGACAAATGTGCTGGTTGGCATGGGCGGGGGAGACGACCCTGAGGTTGCCGGCGAATGGGTGAGAAAGGGAGTCCAATGGATTCAAATGGGAGGAGATTTCTCGCTCATGTTAAAGGGCGCCTCTCAACTGCTGGCGAGGATGGAAGAGCATGTACGCCTGAGGAAGAAGTAATGGTCATTTGGGCCCGCTACCCGACGGGCCACCGGCATAGACCATCACGTTCAAGGCTCTCAATGGAGCCGTCGTCCACTGCTTCGCGAACCTTCCCACAAGAACGGTAGCTCCTCGCCTTCAAGCCAGCTGAGCCTGGAGAGCGGACCGGAATCCGAGCATATGCGGGGCTCACTGCGCAATCTACGCCGCGGTCATCAGGGACTGCCGCGGCAGAGGGACTCCAAGCAGATCAGCACCTCGGTCTCGCGACAGAGCGTGCCATGCGTGCTCTCGTCTCGCTAACGCCATGCCGCTCAGCCGCGAGCGGCGCTGCTGGTCACCTCGTTCGCCGCACCCGCGCCGCTTCTCGGCTAGTGCGGCTTGTCCCATGAAAGGGCATGTGGAGACTCTTCACGCGGGAAGCGGCTCAAGTGAAGGCCGACCACAATCATCCAGACGAAGAGCAGTGCGACCAACAGACGCTGCGCGTAGCCGGCAAAGCCAAGAATCAGCAACGAGAGTATGCCAAGAAGAAACACCACGATGGTACCGACGGCCAGCAGCCAAGATACAACCGAGACCCTTCTCCACTGCGGTTCGCGGCGAAAGCCCACCGAGAACAAAAATACACCCAATACCCAGGTGGGAAACGCGAGCGACCCGCCAAGTGCGTGCAAGCGACCCGAAAAAGTTCGAGGAGGTCCTGGGAAGTCCATCGGAAACAGGCCTGCCAGCAACGCTCCTGTAGCGGCGATCAAGAACAACAAACAAGCGGTCCTTGTCAGGCCGGTGCGAGGCAACGTCGTCGCCAAGCCAAAGCCTACGCTCAGCAGAGCGGCACACAACGCCAGGTAGGTTGTGGTCATCCAGCCCCCATACGCACCCAGAACGTAGGCACTCATCGGCGCTCTAATTGGATTGAATTCTGGTTCCAGGACGTGCATCGTCAATGCGACACACGACCAATAGAGAACGGCCGCAATGACAAGCAGCCCCCAGGCGCGGCTACCTACTCTGTTCATTTCGGAGGCTCCTCCTCGCTGACATGCTTTTGCGAACCGCCCCAAGTTCTGCAGACTAACGAACCAAGTTCAACGCATTTGGCCGAACGAGGCGACACAAGTTCCCACTGCTGAGCGTGGCCAAAAGTCCCCTAGCCCCAGAGCGCTGCGCAGTCTCAGGCTGCCAGGCACGGCCACCGTCTTTTCCTGCAACGGCTCGAGTGAGGCATCCTGATCGGTATGGATCTTCATGAGGCTCGCTCCTTGTTTTCGAGCACGACAACCCAATCCTGGAAGATCGGTGCCGTTGGAATCTGCCAGTCGCCGTTGGCGTCAGCGCCGGCACTTCCTATTTCCGTCTCCTGCCCGCTCGCCGGATTGAAAAAGAAAGCACGATACGAAGTACCGGACTCAAGACCCTTGATCTTGGGTTGATCCCATCGGGTGGGAGAGAAGACGATTCTGAGCTGTCGGGGGATCCCCGCGGCGTACGGGAGCTGATAGTTCTCGGAAGTCCAGTGCGGCTCCACCCACTCCGGGTGCGGTTCCAGTTTCCACCACGCATAGCGTGCCAGCAGCGCTTTGGCCAAGCCGAGCTGTCGCGAACCGGGAAGCTGGTAGGCCTCCTGCCAGGGAGTGTCGCCCCAGGAGCGGCCGTGGGGCGAGGGACCGTAGGGCTTCTCAAGAGTGTTCACCTGCCAGATTCCATTCGCTCCGTACGTATGCCCGGCAGCTCCGCTGAGCACGCAGGCCCAAAACATGAAGCGCTGCACTTCCTGACGGCTGGCCTCGGCGATGCCCTCGTAGCAGACTTCGCTGTTAATAACCGGCATCTGGGGTGACTGCTGCAGAGACTCAGTCACGCGTCGAACAGTATTCGGGATGCTCATGCGGTCACTGTGTCCGGTCTGCAGCATGTCGAAGTCAAGCACGGCCGGATCGTCAACCGTGTTTCGCGAGCTATCTGAAGGATGAATCGTTATCGTACGCTTGTAAGCATCCATGGCGCGCAGGTAGCGCGCCATCCCGGTCCAGCCCGACTTCTGCAAAGCTTTGTCGCGCTCTTTGTTTGCCGAAAGGTAGTAGGGCATGCTGCCCTCGCCCGCCAGGCACCAGATCACCGGGTAGGCTCCCCAGCGCGCCACGATGTAGCGCCAGTGCTGCTGCATCCGCTTCTCGCCCAAGATGGGCAGGTAGTAGCCCCAGCATCCCACGATACATGGAACCAAGCCCTGGCTAACCAGGTAGCGCATGCGCAGGTCGGCCATGTCGAAATAGGAAGGATTCATCCGGCTGAAATCGGCCTCCCACGGGTAGCCCGCTTCGTTGGCTCCGCGTGGGTCAAACTGCGGCATGTCGGGATAGAGCCCTGCCACGATCTGAATGACGGTGAACCCCTTTTTGACACGGTCGGCTGTCAGAGTCTGAAAATCTTCCGGCCAGCGCAGTCGCTGGCAGAGTGCCATCCACCAGGTATCGCCCAGCCAGAAGAATGGTGTGCCATCTGCGTGCTGAAAATGCCGCCGATCGGGCGCGATGGTGACCGGACCATGCCGGTAAAGCGGATTCTCTCCAGTGTAAGCAGCCACGTCGAGAGTTCCGGTTCGGTCATGAAGATCCGCGTTGGCTGGATCACTGCATACGGTCCGATAACTGTAGCGCCCCGAGACCTGCGGAGCATAGCGGACACGCCAGATCTGTTCTCCGGCCCAAAAAGCCGGAACGCGCTGCTCGCGGCCATCCGGACCGGTCACGATGGCATCCAGTTCGATTTCGTTAAACGGATCGCGGTAGCTTTTCTGCGAGGTCAGGGACCATTCCATCACCTGGTGTTGCAGGGCGCGCAGCGTCTGGGCGTTCGCTCGCAAAGGAACGTGAAAACCGGCTAGCAGCAAGCTGCTCGACTGGCAGAATTGGCGCCGGGAAATGTTTCTCATGCACATCTCCTCATCAGGATTATCGATTTCCATTCACCGCGACTAGGGAGAGAGTTGGAGCGATTAGGATGGCGATTAGAGCCCCCAAGAAATTCAAATGCTGTGCTTAGCGCAAGTCCCACTCACAATTCTAGAGGTTCCCATGATTCCACATCAGGCATTTCACGCCTCTTCAAACCAGCGACTGCGTTCTCGTCTGAAACACCAGCCCATAGCCGCTGAACAATGACGCGTCCTTTTAAATTCGGTAGAGGCTACACACCGCTTTCCGCTCAAGGCGCGGTTAGCATCCATCTATACTTCAACAATGTCATCTTTCAGGCTAGAGACGAACGCAACCACTTGCTCACATTCGTGCTGAGGCACCTCTAAAGCGATCATGGTGGTGCCCGCATGTTTAAGGAATATGGACCAATCAGTTTCACTGATTCTCATGCCTTTATGTGACAATTTCATGTCTCGCCCAGTGTAGTACACCGGGCCGCCGGCGATGGAACACAGGTAATCAATAAGAAGTTGCTTTTCTCTTGCTAGACCATCATCTCCGCGATGCTGCCAAAAACGACCCAATTGTGGGTCTGCTTGCAGGCGTGGAAGTAAGTCGTTGGCAAAAGCGGTCATACCTTCATGACCGCCAAGACGCTCATACAGCGACTTCTGATTCATAAAGTTCTCCTCTCTGGTAAAACACGCATAACGCAACAGGGTTCAGCCACTGGCGCTTCTGCCGGTCGGCAGGACTCTACAGTTCCATCACTTCTTGCTTTTGCTGGCTGCTAGGACGCAACGTTCGTGCTCAAGAAATCTTCGGCGGCTTGTCCGTCCGGCAGAATCACGGCGCCGTGCTAGCGGTTCTCCGGATCAGAAAGATGGGCATTCAGGAGGTACCGGGGCGGTCTCGCAAACGTTTCTGGCAACCGGGCACGGCTATTATTAACAACGTCGAGGGCAAAGAACAAGTTGAGAAAGGGCGTCACCCGCGCTCCGGTTCGAGCTCGAAAAGGCGGGAATTTGTGCCGGCGACCGGAAGCCACCTGAAAACAGACTGTCCATTCATGAACGCGCCATAAACCGCCGCAGGTAGCGTCCCGATCGATCGGCTTACTATCGACTCCGCCATGGGGGTTCATTGTCGATGAGTGCAGCTTCCGGACGCCGAACGCTGAGCGTACGGTTGTTATACACCGCGACTTCTCCGATGGTGCTGCGCAACCGAGGTGTCTAAACGGCTTCCACTTTCTCTTCGACCACAGTGCCGTCGAACAAGTGAATGGTGCGTTCGGCGTGGCGGGAAAAACGGGGGTCGTGGGTCACCATGCAAATCGTGGCGCCTTCTCTGTGCAGGTCGCGCAGCAGTTGCATAACAGCCTCACCGTTGCGTGAGTCGAGGTTTCCGGTGGGTTCGTCCGCGAGGAGGATGAGTGGTTTGCCGGCCAGTGCTCGTGCCACCGCGACGCGTTGCTGCTGGCCTCCAGAAAGCTGGCTGGGGAGGTGTTTGGCACGGTGCGCCATTCCGACTCGCTCGAGTGCCTCGTTGACCCGCTCTTTGCGCTCAGAGGACTTCATGCCGCGGTAGGTCAGGGGCAGCTCGACGTTCTCAAAAACACTCAAATCGCCAATGAGATTGAAACTTTGAAAGATAAATCCTATTTCGCGATTGCGGATATACGCCCGCTCCGACATCGAGAGGTTCTCCACCGGCTTGCTGTTCAAGAGATATGTTCCCTCCGAGGGCGAGTCCAGCAGGCCGAGGATGGAAAGCAGCGTCGATTTGCCGCAGCCCGATGGGCCGGCAATAGAAACGTATTCGCCACGCTTAATGTCCAGGTGGATGCCCATCAGCGCGTGCGTTTCGACCTCGTCAGTGAAGAAGATTTTCTTGACAGCTTCAAGCTGAATGACAGGTTGTCGTGAGTCGGCCATTGGGCCTCCGTAGATTGAGTCGGTCGTCAGCTGACGTTTGTCCGTTGTCAGTCGTGCCTCGTTCGCGGCCCGCTGTCCGCAGTCGGCTGCTTCATTGTTCCTGGAAATGTTCCGATGGATTTGAGTTGTGCGTTCAGCTCCGGCAGCAGTTCCTCAATAAGCGGTTTGATGCTGCCGACTTGATCGTTGCTCAGTCCGCGGCGACGCGCACGCCTTAACCAGTGCCGGGTTTCATAGAGCGACCCTCTTGCGTTGCGAACAAACCTCCGATTGCCCTCTAAACTTCCCCACCCGGTCCCTTCGGCAATGCTTGCCTCGATGCTTTGAACTGGATCTGACAAACTGTTTGCCAAGTGTGTCCCCTGCGAAAGGATTCCACGAGAGAACCAAATCCCAAACCAAATCAGCCAGCTTCTCTGCCAACTGGCAGACGCGAAGCTTTTCAAAGTGGCTGCTCGTTCGCTGGTCGCATGCGGGCAGGTCATCAGCAACCGGGCAACGGACGGTTTACGGCGGGCAGCGGAGCAGCTGTCAAAATCTTATCCGATCATAGCCATCCCAGGCCGACATGTCGGACAGCACGACTTCGTCCCCAACATTCAAACCCTCAAGGACTTCAATCCGGTCTACTGACGTGCGGCCGAATCTGACCTTGACCCTGGCGGCTCCTTTTCCATCAGGCTCTATCTTGAACAGAGTCACCAAGCCGTCCTGCTGCGCCTGAACGGGCCGGCTCACAGACAGCACATCCTTCAACCGTTCCAGTTCGATCATGCCATCGACGCTCAAGTCGGGGCGCGCTCCCTTAGGAAGATCGCCCTCCAAGGCAACATCCACAGTCACCGTACCGTTCTGGGAAGCGGGATCGATGCGAGTCACCCTGCCGGGGATAATTCCGTTGCGGGTGTCGATGGCAGACACCTGACCAATCAGGATATCTTTTGCCTGGGTTTCAGGAACCTTTAGCTCGGCTTTCAGTCGCTTCGGCTCAGCGACCCGGGCGAGATTGGTTCCCGGTGCTACTCGCTGGCCGACTTCGACCGGCAACTGCTGCAGCACCCCGTCGGTTCCAGCCTTGACGTGTAACGCTTCAACCTGACTTCTCTTGAGTCCCTGCAGAGCACGGAACTGTTCTACTTTCGCTTTTTGAACGGCGAGTTGAGCGTCGACAGATTCTCCATAAATCTCCAAACGCTTCTTCTCGATTTCGTACCGATTGCCCAGCTCTTCAGCGGTCACTTTGGAAAGCTTCAGCGTCAGGTCGGGTGTCAATCCTTCGCGCGCCAGAACTTCGTCGCGGTCAGCGCGGAGCCTGGCCTGGTGGTATTCGGCCTGCACCCGGGCGGCGGCTGCCTGCTGGTCCAGGCGCTGGCTTTCGAGCCGTACCCGCAGGCCGGCGTATTCGGCCTCGGCGGCCTTCAATTGAGACCGCGCATCGAGCAGGGCCAAGTCCAGCTCAGGATTGGTGAGGTCCAGCAGCACCGTATCTGGCGTGACTACAGCGCCGGGCAATAAACGCAAGCGCTCTACGCGTCCCTCAGTCAAGGCCGGAATCCAGCGAATTTCTTCTGGGACGAGTGTGCCCATACCCCGCACTTGGCGCAGCATGGGTCCGCGCTTTACTTTGTCACTGAAGATCGTTCCGCGCTCAACGCTGGGCGCCGCCGGCTTCAGGCGCGACAGGCCGAGGCTCACCCCAACCAGAACGAACAGGCCAAGTGCCGAGTAGCTCACCCGGCGGATGCGGCGCTGCCTGGCTGCTGATGGCCTGGGAATATCCATGAAGCCTCCTGGGGCGGATGGGCACAGAGCCCTGAAGCTCACCGACGCACGAGTTATACCATAGAGACCCAACGGCACGGCGTCCTTTGTCGCGGCAATGTAACTGTTTTTGTTTGAACAAGATTGAAGAACCAATGCGTGAGTTCAGAGGAGACTTCGGCGGGTTTGCATCTGGCCGCAGTGGGAGACCTGTTCGAGTCTGGGATTAGGAACTCCCAAAAGCGAACACCAGCAGAGGTCTTGCCGGGCAGGGTTTGCAGGTGCAAGGACAGTTGTTGCTGAGCCAGGTGCGGCCATGCCCGTGGACTAATAGGCCAGGCGCAACGTTTCTCCAACCAGCAACGCCTCAAGCGGGCCGGCAAGCGCAGTGGGCCTGGGCGTTCATTGCCGCCAGCGGCGTCGCATTCTGCATTGCTGGCTGCCGCGCCCTGCGTTACCTGGTGCGCTTGGAACTCGCAGGACCTTGACTCAGCCTTCCCTGAATCCGATCATTTTCCTTTGGGTGAAATTCGGAAGGCTTTGAACTCTCTGGTCACACCGAAAATGATTCCAGAACGCGGTGAGTTCTGAGCCAAACCGGCAATTCCGGCAATGTCCCAGCGAAATCCCAGTCCCTGCAGCTGCACACCCAGCCTGAACTGCGACTGGCTTTCAGTGCCCAGCGGTGGATTGTCGCGGGTGCTCCAGCGCCCATAAACTTCGCTGGCCAGGCTCACTTTCGGGTCCAGCGGATAGATACTGCCCAACCCGTACACGACTACATCGTTTTGAACACCGGCCTGGACAGGGTTGCTCAGGATTCCCAGTCCCAGGTTGCCAAAGGCATACAGTTTGCCGAAATGTTTGCCTGCCAGCAGTGTTCCGTAGAACTGTGTGCTATCGAGTCCGAGGCCTTTGGCTGCGGAAGCGTTGGGCAGTTGGACCGATGGTCGAAAGGCCAGGGAAGGCGAGTTGGGCTTTTCTGGCACCATGAGAATTTTGCTCGACAGGACAAGATCTCCAAAGTCGCTAGTGGCAGTCCGGCCAGAATTGAGACGAAGGTCCAGCGGCGTAGGGGATAGCTCGCTGATAGAAAGCGAGTCGTAAACGGTTCCCTGCATCTGAAACTCGACAATTTCACCCAGGCCAATGTAGACGCCAAGAACGCCGAGGCTTGTGAGGTCGCCTTTCAAGCCGGAAAGCGGATACTTTGCGCCCTGGAGAAAGTCAAAGCCGAACTGCAGGGACACGCTGCCGGGCTGGAGAACTGCAGGATCCTGCGTCTGCAAGGGCCGTTGTTGGGCTGGCGCCCGGGCCGGGAACGGGAGGACAAGAACGAAAGTGAGCAGGATGACTCGAAGGCAACGCAGCGCGACTTGGAGAATGTGCATGAAGTTTTCAGGTGATCGACGACCACGAAAAGAGCCACCGAGATTCAGTGCAGCCAGCGAAACCGGCGGAGACACAAAGACAGAGACACAGACTTGGGCAGGCAGGCGCCACACTCAGAAAACGATGAGGAGCTGCCATCCAAGGTTGATTAGTCCTCCATTTCATACCTCAAGATCGCTGTGGCAACAATGGAAGCTGTCTCCGTCCGCAGAATATTCGGCCCCAGGGTGGCTAGGCGGAAGCCGAAGCGCTCAAATGTTTCTTGCTCGCGTTCAGTCCATCCCCCTTCCGGGCCAATGCAGAAAGCGGCCGAACGCGGGCGCAATTCTCTCAAAAGAGTCTTCAAATGGACATCCTGTTCATTCTCTGACAGCACCAGCCGCAGATCAGCCTGCACCTTCTGACACAAGGGCAGCAGCGCCTGGGGTTCATGCAGCTCAGGCATGGTGCTGCGCCGCGATTGCTTGACGGCAGCCTGGATGATTTTCCTCCAGCGGTCGAGCTTCGCCGCGACACGCTCCTTCGGCACTTTGACGATCGACCGCTCCGCTTCAAGGAGAAAGATCTCTGAGATGCCGAGCTCTGTCGATTTCTGCAGGATCCATTCCAGTCTGTCGGCCTTGCAAAGCGACTGGATGAGCCCGATCGGCAGCGGCGAAACAGTGCCGCTCGAAAGGAGTTCCACTTCTGCCAGCTCTACTTCGTCTGGGCTGACGCTTGCCACGGTACCTCGCCAGATTTTCCCTGAGCCATTGATGAGTTCGACGGCGCGGCCAGGTTCAGCGCGAAGGACGCGGGCAAGGTGGTAGGCCTCTTCACCCTGCAGCACGGCTCGTTTGTTTGTGGGGGGAGAGGAAAGCAAGAATCGTCGTGAGGACATCGCTGGAGGCGCGCAGCTTCGAGGCTCCGGGTTCTGGCTACACAATTCGCTCAATCAGCAGGTCGCCCATCTTGCGAGTGCCAACGATAGTCTTGCCTTCTTCCCTGAGATCACTCGTGCGGTAGCCCGCTTCGAGCACAGACACGATGGCTTGTTCAAGGGCATCGGCTTCCCGCTGCAGGCCAAAGGAGTACTTCAGCATCATCGCAAGCGAGGCAATCGTGGCGATGGGGTTGGCGAAATCTTTCCCGGCGATATCGGGGGCGCTGCCGTGCACGGGTTCATACATGCCAATATTGCCACCCAGACTCGCAGACGGAAGCATGCCAATAGAACCCGTCAGCATGGCGGCTTCGTCGCTGAGAATGTCGCCGAAGAGGTTCGAAGTGACGATGACGTCGAATTGCTTCGGATTGGCGATGAGTTGCATGGCGCAATTGTCGACGTACAAATGGCCGAGTTCAACGTCGGGAAAGTCCTTTCCCACATCAGTCACGACGCGGCGCCAGAGCTGGGATGATTCGAGAACGTTGGCTTTATCTACCGACATGAGCTTGCGCCGCCGCCTCCGGGCCGCCTCGAAGCCCACCCGCGCAATGCGCTGAATCTCCGATGTGTGGTAGACCTCTGTATTGATGCCAACCTCTTCAGCGCCTTTCTTGGAGATGCCGCGGGGCTGGCCGAAATAGATGCCGCCTGTTAGTTCCCGAACGATGAGCAGATCCACGCCGGACACGACTTCTTTCTTCAGTGTGGAGGCATTCGCCAAGGCAGGATAGATGCGCGCGGGGCGTAAATTGGCATAGAGCCCGAGGCCTGAACGAAGACCCAACAGGCCGTTCTCAGGCTTCAGGCCAGGTGGATTGCCGTCCCACTTGGGCCCTCCCAGAGCTCCGAGAAGGACTGCGTCACTCGATTTGCATTTCTCCAGAGTGTCGCCCGGCAGAGGGTGGCCGGTAGCGTCGAGGGCAGCGCCGCCCGCCAAGGCTTCCTGCCGCTCAAACCGGTGTCCATAAACATGTTCGATTCTGTCCAAAAGGCGCAGCGCCTGCGCGACAACTTCAGTTCCAATGCCATCGCCGGGAATGACGGTGATTCTCTTCTGCACAGTGACTTGACCTTCCTGAGTTGTTTGGAACGGACGCTAAAATTCAGCGAGTGAGCCCGCCGGGGCGTGCTTTAGACGCAGCTGCCGAGTCCTCGGTGCTGCACTTGCTGGGGCTCATCCCTGCGGGATTGCCTTCTCCTGCGACATAGCACCACTGGCCGCGAGCGACTCACGCTCGTGGATAGCTTTGTTGACGGCGTTCAAATAGGCCCGGGCACTGGCATCCATAATGTCTGAGCTGGCTGCCTTGCCACTGAAGCTCTTGCCATCGAAGCTGACGTGAACGAAAACCTCGCCCACAGCGTCTTTGCCGCGACTGACGGCCTGCACCGCGTAGTCGATCAGTTTGCCGGGAACGCCTGTAATTCGGTCAATCGCGCGATAGATGGCCTCAATCGGCCCGTCACCCGTGGCCGATTCCACCAGAGACGCGTCTTCATTGCTTAACTTCACTGTAGCCGTCGCCAGCACCTGGTTGCCACCGGTCGCGTGGACGTACTTCAGATGATAGAGCTCGGGAATAATTTTGAGCCCGTCGTGGACGATTGCCAGCAAGTCTTCGTCGTAAATGCTTTTCTTCTTGTCCGCCAGCTTGGTGAACAGCATATAAGCGCGATCGAGCTCATGCTTGCCCAAACTGTAACCGAGGGCCTCGTACCGCTTGGACAGGGCGTGACGGCCGGAGTGTTTGCCCAAAACGATGTTGTTGGTGGTGATTCCGACCGACTGAGGAGTCATGATCTCATAGGTGAGCGCCTGCTTGAGCACGCCGTCCTGATGGATGCCCGCTTCATGCGCGAAAGCGTTCTTGCCTACAATCGCTTTGTTCACCTGGACGATCAGTCCCGTAAGGTTGGAAAGCAAATGGCTGGTCTTATAGATCTCTTCGCTGACGACACTGGTGGTGAGCCCCAGTTTTTCCCGCCGAACCTTAAGAGCCATGACGATCTCTTCCAGTGAAGCATTGCCGGCTCGCTCGCCGATGCCGTTGATGGTGCACTCCACCTGGCGCGCACCATTCAGAACGGCTGCCAGAGAGTTCGCAACCGCCAGACCCAGGTCGTTGTGGCAATGACTGCTGAGACGCGTTTTCCCGATGTTGGGCACCTTCTCCCGCAGCACTTTGAAAATGTTGCCGAACTCATCGGGAACGCAATAGCCAACAGTGTCCGGAATGTTGATCGTTGTCGCGCCTTCATTGATTGCGGCCTCGACAATCTGGCACAAGTATTCGAGATCACTCCGGCCGGCGTCTTCCGCAGAAAACTCAACGTCATCGCACAGAGACCTTGCCAGTCGCACGGCTTGAATCGACTGCTCCAGCACCTGGTCGCGGCTGCGCTTGAGCTTGTACTGCAAATGGATGTCGGAGGTTGCAATGAACGTATGAATACGCGGTTTGGCGGCGTGCTGCAGCGCCTCCCAGGCGCGCCGAATGTCCAGTTCCGTGGCCCGCGCCAGGCCGGCGATGGTCACCGAGCGGATTTCCTTGGCAACTTGCCGGACAGATTCAAAGTCGCCGTCAGAGGCAATGGGAAAACCTGCTTCAATGATGTCCACCTGGAGAGCCTCCAACTGGCGAGCCAACTTCAGTTTCTCTTCCAGGTTCATGCTGGCGCCGGGAGATTGCTCTCCATCCCGCAAAGTGGTATCGAAGATGTAAATTCTTTCTTCCATGACTTTCCTCCTGAGTCGAACAACTCAACAAAGTGGCCCTGGCTGCCCCACGGACTACACCCGGCCTTCGCTATTCCGCCGGCTGGCTGACACTGTTTCCTGTTGCTGCTTGCGAAGCTCTCCCGCCAGAATATTCAGGAAAAAGGAAACATCAGTCACGACGCCGATCGCCTGTTTGCTGCCGCGGTTATTCAGCTTCATCGGCGTGGCCTCGTTGATGTCTACGCATACTGTTTTCACACTGCCCTTGAGCAAGTTGCCAACAGCAATGCTATGGAGTGTGGACGCCAGCATGAGCACTACTGCCACGTCTTCCAACGCCGCGATATATGCCTTTTGGGCCTGAACGACATCTGTAATGACATCTACCAGAGGGCCATCGTCACGGATCGAACCGGCCAACACATAGTGCACTCCCAGCCGAACGCACTCGTGCATCAAGCCCGACTTGAGCACACCCGTTTCAATGGCCTTCGGAATGCCGCCAGCCTTGTTGATTTCGTTGATAGCCCAGAGATGATTGCGATGCCCGCCTTCCTCCGGTTTGCCGGTGCTCTGATTGACGCCGAGAGAGGTGTTGAGCAGAGCCTTCTCAATGTCATGCACTGCGAAGGCGTTGCCGGAAAGGACAACATCAATGAAACCCATCCGAATAATCTCTGCCAGGTAACGATCAGCGCCGGAATGAATGATGGCGGGCCCCGGGACCAGAGCCACTCTCTTGCCGGCCTCCTTCACGTGCGCGATCTCTTTGGCGATCTCCGCAATCAGCAGGCTCTTGTTGACCTCGGCGGTCATTTCATTGGACATGAAGTCGAATACGGAGTACTCGCGCGAGCGCTCTTGCGGTTTCACTCGAATACCCTTGCGACCCACTGCTACGAGGTCGCCTTGTTTGACTTCGCTGATCTTTCGTGTCGTGGCGCACCCGTCTTCCCAGACGATGACGGAGTCCATCTTCTGATTGGTCACGGGAAACCACTCGCCATTCAGCTTGACGAACGTCTCGAAGTTGGTCGTCGAGTAGAAATCGTCGGGCAGAATACTGTCGCGCGTTACGGGAATAAACTGGCAGTCCTCCCAGTCGACGACCGCTCCGAAGTCCTCGAGAGCTGCCAGAATCTTCTCCAGCTGCTCCTGAGTAGCCGCTCTCACCATCATGCGGACTTTGGACGTTTCCTGGTTGTTTCGTCCGATGTGGAAGTCCAGCACTTCAAACTGGCCTTCATACTCGACGATCTTGTCGAAGGCATATTTCAGAATGCCGGAGTCGATTAAATGGCCTTCGATCTCAACAGGTTCTTGAAAGTTCGGCATAACTTTTTGGATTTAAGTTCGGTGTGGCCTCAAGCTTTGGACTTTGGGGCCTCGGACCTGGAACTTTGGGTTTTGGCTTCATCCTTGTTCTTAAAGCCGTACTCCTTTTTCAGCTTGTAGGTGATGCTGTCCACCAGTGCCAGCCAGCTTGCTTCGATCAAGTTTTCAGAAACACCGACAGTTCCCCAGGTCTCGTGGCCGTCGCTGGTTTCAATCAGCACTCGTACCTTGGCGTCGGTGGCACCCTTAGCGTTCAAAACGCGAACCTTGTAGTCCGTCAAGCGAATATCTTTGATGCTGGGAAAAAACGTTGTCAACGACTTGCGCAGCGCATGGTCGAGAGCGCTGACGGGGCCCACTCCCTCGGCGGCTGTGTGCTCCTCAGTGCCATCCACGCGCAGCTTGATCACAGCTTCTGAAGTCGACTCCCTGTTACCCTTGCGCTCAGTGATCACGCGGAAGCCATCCAGCTCAAAAAATTCATTGTGCTGGTTCATCAGTTTGTTAAAGAGGATCTCAAACGACGCCTCGGCGCCTTCAAACTGGTATCCGTAGTGCTCCATCTCCTTCAGCTTGTTCACAACGGCTTGCGTCCCGGGTGAGGCCTTGTCAATCTCGAGGCCCATCCGTTCGGCTTTGTAAAGAACATTGCTCTTTCCCGAGAGCTCGGAAATCAATACACGCCGCTGGTTCCCGACCAGCTCCGGAGCAATATGCTCGTACGCTGAAGCCTCTTTCATCACAGCGCTGACATGGATGCCGCCTTTGTGTGCAAAGGCGCTCTTGCCCACGAATGGGAAATCCTGGCGGTGATGCATGTTGGCTATCTCGCTGACGTAGTGCGAAACCGCCGTGAGATCGGATAGCTTATCTCTCCCAATCGCGGTCATCCCGAGCTTCAATTCGATGTTAGGAATGATGGAGCAAAGATTCGCATTGCCACAGCGTTCGCCGTAGCCATTGAAGGTGCCCTGGACTTGCGTTGCGCCATGCCGGATGGCAATGATTGAGTTGGCAACAGCCATGTCAGAATCATTGTGGGTATGGATGCCAAGAGGCGTCTTGACGGACTGCATGGCAGCCAGCAAGCGATCGCGAATTTCTTCGGCCAGCGTTCCGCCGTTGGTGTCACACAAAACAATCGTGTCTGCCCCGGCCCGCTCTGCGGCCTGCAGCGTCGCCAGCGCATAGCCACGGTCGGCCTTGAATCCATCAAAGAAATGCTCGGCGTCGTAGATGATTTCCTTGCCCAGTGACTTCAAATAGGCCACTGAATCACGAATGAGTTCCAGGTTTCTCTCGAGCGTGATTCCCAATGCGACTCTGACATGCAGATCCCAGGTCTTGCCGAAGATTGTTACGACAGGAGTGCCGGCTTCAACCAGCGCCTGCAGGTTGTTGTCATCCTCTACCTTGCTGTTTTTTGGATGGGCCGTGCTGCCGAAAGCCGCTATCCGAGTGTGGTTCAACGTGAGCTCGCAGACACGGCGAAAAAAGGCCATGTCCTTGAGGTTTGAGCCGGGCCAGCCGCCTTCAATGTAGTCAATGCCGAGGTCGTCGAGCTTCTTCGCAATATGCAGCTTGTCGTCGACGGAAAAGGAGATGTCCTCCCCCTGCGAACCGTCACGCAGGGTTGTGTCGTAAATTTGTATCCTCTTCATAGGCTGTTAGCTCTGAAGCAGTCGACCTGGAGAATGGCTGACTTTTCTCCAATCAGGACGGAAGCTCACGCGCCAGCCCCTTTATTCCGCATCCAGCTCATCATGTCCCGCAGACCTTTGCCCACTTCTTCGATCGACTGGTCCGCCTCCCGGCGCCGGTAAGCATTCATGGAAGCGCGGCCTGACTGGTTCTCAAGAATGAACTCTCTGGCGAAGCTGCCATTGCAGACCTCTTCCAGGATCTTCTTCATTTCAGCCTTTACCGAATCGTTCACAATTCTGGGACCACGTGTGTAGTCCCCATACTCCGCGGTATCGCTGATGGAATAGCGCATGTAGGCCAAGCCGCCCTGGTACATGAGATCGACGATCAGCTTCAGTTCGTGCAGGCACTCGAAGTAGGCTACCTCAGGCTGATAACCGGCATTAACGAGAGTTTCAAAGCCCGCCTTCACCAAAGCAGATGTGCCGCCGCAAAGCACCGCCTGCTCTCCGAAGAGATCGGTTTCGGTTTCCTCCTTGAAAGTCGTCTCGATGACGCCGGCGCGAGCGGCTCCGATGCCTTTAGCGTAAGCCAAAGCCAGGTCGCGGGCATGGCCTGTGTAATCCTGATGGATCGCCAACAGGGCCGGCACGCCAGTTCCTTCGACGAAGACATCGCGAACCATGTGCCCTGGGCCTTTCGGGGCGATCATGGAAACATCCACATCGGCCGGCGGCACGACTTGGTTGAAGTGAATGTTGAAGCCGTGGCTAAACATAACGGTTTTGCCCGGAGCTAATTGCGGCCGGATGGAGGACTCGAATAGCGAACGCTGCGTTTGGTCAGGAACCAGAATCATGATCACCTGGGCCTGGGTACAAGCTTCCTCGACAGTTGCCACCTTCAAGCCGGCCTTCGCGGCCTTGTCCCAAGACTTGCTTCCCCGGTACAGCCCGACCACCACTTCCAAACCGCTGTCTTGCAGGTTCAAAGCGTGAGCATGCCCTTGGCTGCCGTAGCCGATGATGGCGATCTTCTTGCCCTTAAGATGAACCAGATCCGCATCTTCCTCGTGATAGACTTTTGCCATTCCAAATTCCTCATTTCATGAGTTCTCAATCGCTCGGTGAGCGGCAGCATCATATCCCATCGCACTACCAATTCAAAGGCTGGGGGACCCAGCGAGGAGTCGGCCGAATCTTCAAATCAGCAGCCCAGTTGGCGAAACTAATCTAGCCTTCCGAGCACGCTCCCCACTGGATTGACAAGGTCACCCAACGGATCAGCTTCAGGAAGCTACAGATTCAGAGCGGCACAATGATCGTGGGCCGCGGTTTTGCCTGCGGTACCGACGATCCGAAAATTTACCGCCCCGACCGTACCCTTGACTTAATCTCGGCAGGGTTCCTGCCCCTGGTTCTCTACAGCATCTGCCGCGAATGCGATGCTAGCTTCGATCCGTACGGATGATACGACCTGCGCCAAATTCCGCGTCGGGAAAGCACGGAAACGGCCACAATTTCACCTGCGGGTCGATCTGCAATCTACCTTCTTCTCTACACATTATCTGCACTACAAGGCCCTCAGATTCCATCCGCCGTGTCGGATACCAGGGTACCGACCACTGCCCTGAAGCTATCCTCGGGACTGCTGCCCGCTGCCATCGCGAGCTCGTGAGCCTTCAGTTGCCGGTGCGCGCTGGTGCCGCGACTCAGGATGTCCCGCACGGCGCCGACCTCGGCTTCGCAATCGAGCGCAGCGGCATCGTCAGAGACCAGCACCAGGATTTCCTCGAGCAAGACCTCGAAAGGCACGACCTTTCCTTTGGCAAAATCGATCAGTCCTTCATCAAAGCTGTAGCGCATCGCTCGCCAGCGATTCTCGCGAATCAGCATCGGCGTGTAGGTACGCCAGCGCTGATTGCTGCAACGGAGCCGGTACAGCATGCGAATGATGCAGACCAGCATCGCCGCGAGGGATACGGCGTCGTCCAGGCGCGTGCAGACGTCCATGATGCGCGTTTCCAGCGTGGGAAAGCGCGCGCTGGGGCGCAGGTCCCACCAGATCTTGGTCGAGTCCTCGATAAGCCCCGCGTTAATCAGAATATCGACGTGCCGCTGAAACTCTGCAAAACTTTGAAAGTGCTCCGGCAGGCCTGTGCGCGGCAGCGCATCGAATATGGTCAGGCGATAACTCTTGAGGCCCGTATCTCTCGCCTGCCAGAATGGCGACGAGCACGACAAGGCCAGCAGATGCGGCAGGAAATAACTCAGCTGATTCATCAGATCGATACGCAAGGCATCGTCGTCAATGCCGACGTGTACGTGCATGCCACAGATGACCAGCCGTCTCGCTGCACCCTGCATTTCGGCAGCCAGCGATTCGTAGCGATCTTTTTGCGTGTGCTTCTGCTCTGCCCAGGGGCTGAACGGGTGTGTCGATGCAGCGATTGGCGCGAGACCGTAGCGATCGGCTACTTCGATGATAATGCGGCGCAATCGTGCAAGGTCGGCACGCACCTCCTGCACGTTCTGACATACGCGGGTCCCGATTTCAATCTGCGAGCGAAGTAACTCTGTCGAAACCTGGCTGCCGCACAGTGCCTCGCACTCGCCGAGAAACGATTTCGGCGGATCGACAACGAGACCGCGAGATTCCTTGTCGACAAGAAGGTATTCCTCTTCGACGCCAATCGTAAATTGCGGTTCATTCTGACTCACTCGGTCTCCTCTGGACATTGGCGCCGCCTGCTGCGCACGACTGGCGGTTGCTTACGCTGGTCAATGTTTCCTGATGATCGGTCGCATGACGGTAGCCATTGTGTCGACGCTCGGTCCGTCGTCGATCAGATCTTCGATTCTGATGATGTGCAATCCAGGTGCCACGTAGAGTACAGGTTGTGTGTCCGGGATGTTATTGTGGAGGATGCTGTTACTTAGGCTTGAGACCGTCTTGATGACGCTGTGGTGGCTCAAAAGGTGCAGGTGTAGTTGAACGTTTCGTTCAATCAGGATCGTGGCAGCGAGCGGGAGCCCCCAGGTGGTTTGGAGAAATGCATTTCGAACCGCGTGATCAGGCGTACAAATTGAGCTGGTGGGAGTCTGGGGAAGGTGAGGGGGCTTGGTCGATCAGGTCGACTAGAGCCTGGCCTTGCTGCTCGGCCTGCTCCTTCACTTTCTTAAGAACGACGATGTTGCCGGTCTGCAACGCGGGTGAATTGGGAACACTGTTGATCGAAGAGTCGTCCATGTCTCATCTTATCGACAGCCGCCACTCCGCCCTTAGCCAGGAACTGGAGTCAAGAGGTCGATTGCGCGCCCGGTTTGGCGCGCTGCTCCTGTGGCGCTTGGGTCTGGAGGGCATCTTTGACCTTTGATGCCAGGCCTTCTGGCGTGTAGGGTTTCTGAATGAAGCCAGCCAGGCCCTTGCCGAGAAAACGGCTTGTGGATTCGATCTCGTCGTATCCACTGGAGAGAACGGCTATGACGTCAGGGCGAATGGCTCGTATCGCGGTCAATGTCTCTTCACCGTTAAGTTCCGGCATGGTCATGTCCAGCAGCACCAGATCTATTTCGCGCGCTCGTTTCCTGAAAAGTTCAACTCCCTCGCGCCCATTCTTTGCCGTAATCACCTTGTAGCCATACCTTTCCAGTGTGGCCTTCGCAACCTGCAAGACGAAAGGCTCGTCATCCACCGCGAGTATCAGGCCATGCCCTGTCAGGTCCCGGTCTCCCTTTTGCCTGCGTGCCGCCACTGGTTTGTTTGAAGCTGGAAGCAGCACGCGGAAGGTAGATCCCTTTCCGGGCACCGATTCCACAATCAAGCTTCCGCGATGAGCTCGCACGATGCCGAGCGCAGCCGAGAGCCCAAGTCCCCGGCCTGTGAACTTGGTCGTGAAGAACGGATCGAAAATGCGCATTTTAGTTTCGTCATCCATCCCGCATCCCGTGTCCTGCACATCGAGAAACACGTACAATCCCAGAGAGAGTTCTTCTCCGAGAAGCAGTTCCTTGCGCTGGGCTTCATCGACCATAATGAGGCCCGTGCTGATCCGCACAGTGCCCGGACCGTCACTGCAAGCCTCAGCGCCGTTCATTACCAGATTCATCACCAGTTGGTGAAGTTGCGGGCGGTCCACCTCGACCGTCGGAAGATTTTCACCGAGAGCCAGCTGAAACAACACGTTTTTCGACATGGCACTGGTAAGCAAAGTGACGGTCTCGCTGATGTGTTGCGACAGGTCGATCGGCTGAATCTCAAAGTTGGCCTTGCCAGCATAGGCCAGCATCTGACCCGTGAGTTCGGCAGCCCGTTCGGACGCCCGGATGACGCGCTCAATGGCGCTGCGAACAGGGCTGCCTGGCTCCAGGTTTCCCAGAGCCAGTCCCGCGTTGCCCATAATCCCCGTCAAGAGGTTGTTGAAGTCGTGCGCGATACCACCCGCGAGCACCCCCAGGCTTTCGAGCTTCTGCATTTGCAGCAGCTTGGTTTGCATCCTTTCTTGTTCTGCCTGAGCCTGTCTCCGTTCGGTGAAATCGATGCCGATTGCCCAGCTGGCCCAGCCCGGCACGGGAAACGCTCGCGAAATATTCGACCATGAAACGGCTCGCAGGGTTCGGTCGCGGGCCACGAGTTCCAGCTCCCGATCGCGATAGTCCTGCTCCGGAAAGCACCACTCTGCTTTAAATCGCTCCCGCTCTGTGCCAGTGAAAAGCAGTTCGCTTACCTGCGGATTGCCGACAATCTCCCGGGCGGAGTATCCCGTAACCCGCTCGCATTCCCTGTTCCAGGCGATGATGTTCCCTTGTGGGTCGAAGGCCGCCATCAGCGCCGGCATGTCCTGGATGACCGTGCGCAATCTTTCTTCACTCTTGCGCAAGCGTTCCTCGGCCAGAAAACGTTCTGTGCGCGCCTCTGCTTCGCGCAGGGCCCTTCTTACCGAAGGCACAATGCGGGAAGGCCGCTCTTTGAAAACGTAATCTGTGGCTCCGCTCTTGAGGGTTTCGGCCGCCAGTTCTTCGCCTCCCGTTCCGGAGAGCAGAATGAACGGCACTTGGGGACACAAGCGCAGCGCGATCTCCAAGGCTGAGATTCCGTCAAACGATGGGAGCGAATAGTCTGCGAGAATCAGATCAATGCTGCCTTGCTCGATGGCGGCGACAAAATCGGCTTGAGTCTCGACGCGCACCACATTGCAAGCGATGCCTTCCTCAGACAGCAGTCCATTGACGAGTTCGGAATCGTGGGGATCGTCTTCCAGATGCACAATGTTCAGTTGAGACCGCACTGAACCTCACCTCCTTCGAAGGGAAGCTGGTCATCCTTGGGCCCTGCCGATCCTGGCAGGCGGGGGTTCATTCAACACTGCCCAGAACAGACCGAGCTTTTTGATGGCTTCGAGGAATTGCTTCATGTCCACTGGTTTGACAACATAGGCATTGACTCCCAGCTTGTAGCTTTCGATGACATCGCGTTCCTCTGCCGAAGAACTCAACACGACAACGGGCACCATCCGAAGGTGGTCATTGGCCCGCATCTGACGGAGCACTTCCAAACCATCGATCTTTGGCATCTTGAGATCGAGCAGGACAACGGCTGGGTTCTCTGGAGCCCGGTCCTGAAATTTCCCCCGGCGATTGAAGTAGTCCAACGCCTCTTCGCCATCGCAGGCCACCGCAACTTCATTGGCCAGATTGTATTCTTCCAAAGCCGCCAGTGTGAGTTCGACATCTCTGTCGTCGTCCTCAACCAGCAGAATGCGCTTTAGCTCGTTCATTGTCGTCAGCCTCGGCTGATCTGGGAAGTGAGAACCAGAACGTCGCACCTTCGTCAACACTTCCCTCCGCCCATGTGCGCCCACCGTGCCGGTGAATGATGCGTTGGACGTTGGCAAGACCGATTCCGGTGCCTTCGAATTCCTGGCTTCTATGCAGCCGCTGGAATACCCCGAAGAGTTTGTCCGCGTACTTCATGTCAAACCCCACGCCATTGTCTCGGACGAAAAACACAAACTCCCGGTCTCCTCGCTGCGAGCACCCAACTTCGACTTGGGCCGTGTCGCGGTTGCGAGAGAACTTCACAGCGTTGGCAAGAAGGTTTACCAGGACCAGCTTCAACATGGCTCGATCCGCATAGACCGATGGTAACGCTCCAATCTTCCATTCGATGCGGCGGCCTTCCATCTCTTGACGCAACTCCAGTCTTGCCTCGTGGATCAGATGCTCCGGACTGACCCGCTGCATCTGCAACTCCGTGCGGCCAGTTCTTGAGAAGTGGAGCAGGTCGTCGATCAGACAACCCATCTGGCGGGCCGACTGGGCGATCACGTGGACATAGCGCCGACCCTTCTCATCCAGCGAGGACGACGCATGCTTCTGGAGCAGATCGACGAAGCCGCTCATGTGGCGGAGGGGGGCACGCAGGTCATGAGCTACTGAATAGCTGAAGGCTTCGAGTTCCTTGTTGGCTGCTTCGAGCTGTTGGGTGCGCTCCTGAACGCGTTGCTCAAGAGCGTCATTGATCTGGGCCAACTCCTGGTGGGCCTGCTGACGCCCAGCGATGCGGCGTGCCAGCAACGTCACCGCGCCTCCCATCACCGCGTACAGAATACCGGCTGGCTGCCGATCATAAACGATCCACAAGAAACCTGTGACGCAAAGCAGACCTGCTGCCGCCAGCACAGTCACCTGTAAGACTTGACCGAAGCGATGCTGCTTCTTCATGACTTATTCGGTCGGATCGTTTCGATGATTTGGATTAGCCGTCTACTGTACTGCGTTTCCTCAAGGCCAGGCGCTCTACTTCAGAAATTACCGCAGGTGCGGTCACGCTATGGGGTAGAAGAAGGTCGGTGATGCAATCGAGTCAAGAGGCCGCCGGGTTCGGCCATCGGGTATCACTGCGTGTGTTGCCAGTGAGTTCTTCGAGCGAATCTGGTACGACCGCTTGAGGCGGCCGCTGGTGAAAACTTCGACTGCCCGCGTGCCCAGCGCTCCAATAGTTCCTAGCGATTCCAAGATGAGGCATCGCATAAAGGAAAGTCAAGCAGGATCTCGTGCGCAGAGCAGGGCAGGGGAGAGAAGCCCCATGAAATGAGCGTATTCGGGGGAGCACTGAATTCTGGTAGCGGGGGGGAGACTTGAACTCCCGACCTAAGGGTTATGAATCCTTCGCTCTAACCACCTGAGCTACCCCGCCCCATTTTGAGCCCGAGGAGTATACCACAGGCCAAAGACCGTCAAGCGGTGCCAGCTCAGGGGCTCAATGAGGCAAAACTGGCCCGCAGGTCTGGCAACTGAGAGAGCAGACGATCCCTCCCGACTTCCAGTTGGCTAATTCCCTGGGCCATATTAAGATCGGGGCTTAGCCCTCGGCGCAGTATTCCAATAACCCTCGCAATCGCGATTCTGCATGGAGCGTTCTTATGGCTTACATTCTCGCTTTGGATCAGGGCACAACGAGTTCACGCGCGATCTTGTTTGATCACGACGGACGGTTGATTGCAGTGGCACAGAGAGAGTTTGAACAGATTTTCCCGAATGCCGGCTGGGTGGAGCACCGCCCGGACGAGATTTGGAGCTCTCAGATCAGCGTGGCCATTGAAGCGCTGGGTAAGGCGAACCTGCGGCCGCGCGACATTGCAGCGCTGGGCATTACGAACCAGCGGGAGACCACCATTGTTTGGGACCGCAAAACAGGCCAGGCTGTCTCGAATGCCATCGTCTGGCAAGACCGGCGCACGGCAGGGTTCTGCGACCGGCTCAAGGCGGATGGCTGCGAGCCGATGATTCAGCAACGCACGGGCCTGGTGATTGACGCCTATTTCTCTGGCAGCAAGATCGCTTGGATTCTCGACAACGTTCCCGGTGCGAGATCTCGTGCTGAAGCCGGAAAGCTGGCTTTCGGAACGGTGGACAGCTGGCTGGTCTGGAAGCTTACTGACGGGCAGAAGCATGTGACCGACGCCAGCAACGCGTCACGCACCATGCTCTTCAATATCCACACAGGCCAGTGGGACGCCGAAATTCTGAGGCTCTTCAACATTCCAGCGAGCTTGCTGCCTGAAGTGCGTTCGTCGAGTGAGGTCTATGGTGAAGCCAGCACGTCCCTGGGTCTGGCCCATATCCCTGTTGGAGGGATTGCGGGAGACCAGCAAGCTGCGCTGTTTGGCCAGACCTGCCTTTCGGCGGGGCTGACGAAGAACACTTATGGCACCGGCTGCTTCATGCTGCAGAACACCGGGGAGAAAGCCGTAGCATCGCAAAACCGGTTACTGACAACTGTGGCGTGGAGACTGGGAGGGCGCACCGAATACGCGCTGGAGGGTAGCGTCTTCATCGGCGGAGCCGTGGTGCAGTGGGTGCGGGACGGGCTGGGCTTGGTGAAGTCTGCAGCCGAAATTGAAGATCTCGCTGCTTCGGTCGCTGACAACGGCGGGGTGTATCTGGTCCCGGCATTCGCTGGCCTGGGCGCCCCGCACTGGGATCCTTATGCTCGGGGGACGATCGTGGGGATCACTCGCGGAACAAAGGCAGGCCACTTAGCTCGCGCTGCTCTGGAAGGCATTGCCTACCAGGTGGCCGACCTGCTGGACGCGATGCACTCGGACGCCTCCATTCGTCTGGAAGAGCTGCGAGTGGATGGCGGAGCCGCCGGCAACAATTTGCTGATGCAGTTCCAGGCCGATCTGCTGGGAGTCCCGGTTGTGCGTCCCGTGGTGACTGAGACAACGGCCCTGGGAGCGGCCTACCTGGCAGGATTGGCGGTTGGCTTTTGGAAGAACTCCGCCGAGGTTGCTGCCCAGTGGCGTGTGGAGCGGCGTTTCGAACCCCAGATGCCTGAAGAGCGCGTCCGTGAACTGCGCGGACGATGGTCGCGCGCGCTCGACCGCGCCAGAAGCTGGGAGGGCTAAGCAACCGTCATGAATCGTCCGGAAATGTTGAGCCGAGTTTTGGCTCAGACAGACCCGTGGGACATGGTGATCATCGGCGGCGGGGCCACTGGCGTTGGAGTGGCTCTGGATGCGGCGTCGCGTGGCTACGATGTCTTGCTCTTGGAGCAAAGCGATTTCGGCAAGGGTACTTCGAGTCGCAGCACCAAGCTCGTTCACGGTGGCGTCCGCTACCTGGAGCAGGGCAATATCTCGCTGGTAATGGAAGCGCTCAAGGAACGTGGTCTGCTGCGTCAGAATGCGCCGCACCTGGTGCGCGATCTGGGTTTTGTGGTACCCAACTATGATTGGTGGGAAGCACCGTTTTATGGATTGGGGCTCAAGGTTTACAACTTGCTTGCCGGCAAGTATGGCTTCGGGTCTTCTCAGATTCTGTCGCGGGAAGAGACGCTGGAGCGCCTGCCAACGATCAAGACTGAAGGGTTGCGCGGGGGGGTAGTCTATTACGATGGCCAGTTTGATGACGCGCGGCTGCTGATCAACTTGGTCGCGACGGCAGCGGAGCAGGGCGCCACGCTGTTGAACTACGCGCCCGTGAAAGCCGTCACTCGCGGCGACGACGGATTTCTCGACGGTGTTGTGGCCACAGACCTGGAAGGAGGTGGAGAGTTTGCGGCCTCGGCTCAAGTAGTTATCAATGCCACAGGCGCTTTTTGCGACGGCATCCGCGAACTGGCAGACCCTGGTGCTGCGCCTCTTGTCGCCCCTAGCCAGGGGATACACTTAGTTTTCGACCGGTCCTATCTTCCGGGTGCCAGTGCCATCATGGTGCCGCATACCAGCGATGGCCGGGTGATGTTTGCCATTCCGTGGCACGAGCACACGCTGGTGGGGACAACCGATACGTCCATTCCGAGTGCTTTGCTGGAACCGCTGCCCCAGGAAGCGGAGATCGAGTTCATCCTCTCGACTGCCGCCCGCTACCTTCATAAGGCTCCCACACGGCGAGATATCCTCAGCGCCTTTGCCGGCATTCGCCCGCTGGTGAGATCCGGAGATGCCCGAGGCACCGCTGCCTTGTCGCGCGACCACACGATTCATATTGACCCCAGCGGTCTGTTGACGATCACGGGAGGGAAATGGACGACCTACCGGAATATGGCTGAGGACTGCGTGAACCAGGCTGCCACGCTGGCCCGGCTGCCTGAAAAACCTTGCGTGACGGCACATTTGAACATCCACGGATTTCACAAACATGCCGACAAATTCGGAGCGCTGGCCGTCTATGGCTCTGACGCGCCTGCTATCCAGGATCTGATGCGCTCGGAAGAGATCCTGGGGGAAAGACTCCACCCGGCGCTGTCCTACTGTGGCGCGGAAGTATTGTGGGCTGTGCGCCTGGAGATGGCACGAACCGTCGAAGATGTTCTGGCACGGCGCACTCGAGCGCTGTTTCTGAATGCTGGTGCTGCCCTTGAGATGGCGCCCCGCGTGGCAGAACTCATGGCGAAGGATCTGGGGAAAGATGCCAATTGGTGCAACCAGCAGGTCCGTCTGTTTGGGGAATTAGCCCAAGGATATTTGCCGTCACCCTAGGGCGCTCGTCGGAGCACACCCTTTCCACCAGTTTTTGTAGTGCCGCCAATCTCTGCACTTGCAGCCAGAAATACCCTCCATCATAAATCGCAGACCAGCCAAGCCGTTGATTCTCAGGCCTTCCAGAATGGCCTAGCCGTTGCATTGTCAGAGCCGGGCTAGGCGGCTCCTCGCAGTCAGCCCAAGAAACTCGATGTGAAAGGAGTTTTCATGGGTACTACCCGGCGCTTCTGCTGCTGGTCTATTGTTGCGGTTTTCCTGTCAAGTTCAACGGCCCTCCACGCGCAGTCGGAACGCCTTCCGGTTGAAGTCAAGGGTACCCTCGGTTACTCGCTATTTCCCGACAATGCTGCGCTTCACCACTTTGTGGGCGGCGGTTCGGCAAGGTTCTATTTCACACGGCGCCTGGCCTTCGAACCCGAGTTCCTCTACATGTACCGTGACGCTTCGGACCAGGACTTTCACCTTGTCCCCAATATCGCGTTCGACTTGAGGTCAAGAGGGTCACGCGTTCAGCCCTACGTTGTGGGCGGCGTCGGCCTGGAGTTGCATCGCGAACTGACGGGAGTTGGACCTTATACGTCGAAGAGCTGGACCTTTGGCGGCGGTCTCGGCACGAAGTTCTTTCTCAACGACCGATGGTTCGTTGCGCCGGAAGCGCGCCTCGGATGGGAGCCAGTGCTGAGGATCACCGCCAATGTCGGGTATGTTTTCTCTGGCAGGAAAAGGTAGACGAGTTCAGGAAGGAGGCTCCAAATGTTTCGTGATCTCAGACTCAATGAAAACAATCCCTCTATGAGAGGGAACGAGGAGTTGCTTGACCTTAGCCGTTATGGGCGTCAGGAAAATGTACCTCCGGACGCTAACACAGAGCTGAGGTCTAGCTTGAGATATGCCCCCGTCTCCAATCCCAAACCGACTGAGAAATACCCACAACGGGGCGCCCGCAGTATCCAGGACTACCTGGCAGGGGAGCTGGTTTTTGGTGGCGGGACGGAATCCAAAGTTGAGGCATGCTGCGACGACGGCGCGGTCCGATGTCCAGAAGACGCAAATGCGCAAGAAGGGTCGAGAAAGGCTGGTGTCGCTGGCGAACCACTCAGGTCATGTTTTGGTCTGTAAACTTCGCGACCTGGCTTTTGGTCTTGCCGGAAACCAAACGCTTCTTCGTGTCTTGCTATGCGGCGTTTGCGCACAACTCTTGTAGGCATTAAAACCCTTTGACGGCCCGCTCACCCAACGTTTCGGAACTGGTGCCGGGGCTCAACACGAACTGCAACCGCTGGTTAGCCAGTCATTCCTGCTCTCGCGTGGCCTCTTCCATCAGTCGCTGGAATTCCTCTTGGGTATTGACGTTTGAGAAGATTTTTCTCGATAGACCTGCATCGTCCAGCTCCTTTTCGGCGACATAGACTGCGTTGACGCACTCAAAAAAATCTGACACTTTGAGTTGGCCCATCGCCAAAGCGGCCTCAATCGCACCAAGACTGCGGCGCGAATAGAGGCAGCAGAGCGGTTCCAGAAAACCGTCATCGAAACGCATGACTACGGCGTCAGCGTCACGAGGTTTCTGCAACAAGAGACGGAAGAACTCCGCATGAATCAGCGGCATGTCACAGGCAACCACCAGCGCATGGCTTGTCGGGCAGTTTTTGAGCGCAGTATAGATGCCGCTGAGAGGGCCTGCGGACTCGACACAGTCGGGAATTACCGGCAGGCGGAGATCCTGGTATCTTTCCGGATTTCCGACAATTCGCACGTCAGCGATCAGTGCCTGTAGAGCCCGAATGGGCCGGCGGATCAAGTACTCGCCGTCCAGACACAAGAGGGCTTTGTCTTGCCCCATGCGCCGACTTTGCCCACCTGCCAGAACGAAGGCAGTGACATCCTTGATACGCAGTCCGGTTGTTGAATCTGACATTGGCCCGCTATCCTAGCCGAGACGAGTGGCTTGCTCTTGTTTCAGGCAGTTGCGAACCGAAAAATGCTGTTCATCGAGCCAAAACAGCGCCGAACCCGGCCCAGGATCGAAGATCGTTTTGGCCCCTCAGATTAGACTAGTTTGCTCCTAAGTCGTATGTCAAACCGTGTCGAAAAGCTTTTTGAGGTTCGCGAGAGTTGTGGTGAAAGGGCCGCTGAGGCGTTCTGAATATTGAAACGGTTGCAACCTCGTTCTGTTATACTTTTCTCTGAAGCTAATCCGTTGCACGGGGCTGAGCTCCCACACCAATCTGCCTGACAACTTGAACTGAAGGGAAGTAGATTCGCAGTATGACTATGACAACGAGTGTCATCTTGAAGTCCAAGCAGTCAGAGCGTCGTTATCGCGGAGGTCGGCGTTCGTTTCCAGCATTGATGCTCGCCATGGCGTTGCTTTCGGCGCCAGGAGAGGGCTGGAGCGAGGAGGTCCAGCGCAATTTTATGGCGCTGTCGGAGCTCAAGCCCGGAATGAAAGGGGTGGGTCGCACTGTCTTTCAGGGGGACACGGTAGAGGAGTTCGAGGCAGAGATCCTCGGTGTCCTGGAAAACATTGCTCCCAAGCAGAGCGCCATCCTCGCCAAGCTTTCCGGCGGTCCGCTGGAGCGCACTGGCGTGCTGGGTGGGATGAGTGGCAGCCCGGTTTATATCGACGGCAAGATGATCGGTGCAGTGGCCTTCTCGTTTCCATTCTCCAAAGACGCAATTGCTGGAATTACACCCATCCAGCAGATGGTAAATATCTTCGACAAACCAGCGGAGCCCGTCCGCATCGATCCGATAAGGGTTGAAGCCTCTGCGGTCCCTCCTTATCGCGCAGTGAACTTTGTCCCTTCATTTGACTTGAATAACTGGACGGCCCTCGGACAGAGAACATTTTCGGTTTCGTCAGCGTTGGGGGCGCCGCACTTGCAACCTCTCTCCGGGCAGCTTTTCAACTACATTGAGACGCCGATTTTCATTTCCGGATTCACACCGAAGGCGGCCCAGCTTTTCAGGGACACATTTCAGCAGCTTGGAATGCCGGTTGTTCCGACCGGAGGAATGACCGTGGGCGGCGGGTCGGACGAGTTGGGCGATACTTCTGGCATTCAGCCGGGTTCCGCTCTGGCGGTGCAGTTGATTCGGGGAGACCTCGGCGTGGGTGCCAGCGCGACCGGGACGGTGACTCACCGCGAAGGCGACAGGATCTATGCGTTCGGGCATCCATGGCTGTCGGTCGGCCCTGTGCAATTGCCTTTTTCCAAGGCGAAGGTCATCTCGCTTCTTCCCAATCTGAACAACTCTTTCAAGATTGCCGTGCCTACTGAGCTGGCTGGCTCAATCACCCAAGATCGATCGCAGGGGCTCTACGGCGCGGTGGGTGTTCTGCCAAAACTGATTCCTCTCACTATCCATCTAAAATCGAGCCGCAACAAGCGAGAGACCTTCAAGTTTGAAGTGGTGAACGACCGCTTTCTCACGCCGTTCCTGATGAACTTCACGGTTTTTAACACGATCACCTCCAACGAGCGAGCCTTAGGCGAAGCTACGTTACAAGTGTTGGGAACGATAAGCGTTAAGGGTCAGCCAGACGTGAAATTTGAAAACCTGTTCTCGGGTGAAGCGAACTCGCATGTCTTTGCGTCGCTGGCCGTGGTCCAACCGCTAAGCTTCATCTTGGGGAGCGGGTTCGACAACGTGGCTGTCGAGAGTGTTACGGTGGACATTACCTCGATCGATGAGAAACGCACGGCAGCGCTGGACCGGGTTTGGGCGGATCGGGAGAAGGTCAAGGCGGGAGAAACAGTGGTTCTTTCTGCCTTCCTGCGGGCCGCCAACGGTGGAGAGCATCTGGAGAAGTTCCCGGTGGATATCCCTGCCGATATGCCGAGTGGCATCCTGCAGCTGACCGTGGCGGACGGCTCGACTCTCACAGCCGTGGAGAACCGTGCCCTGCGCCAGACTTTCACTCCTCGCGATCTCGACCAGTTGATCCGGGCGATCAACAATATCCGCAAGAACGATCGGGTTTACGTTCGCCTCCAGCGGCCTGAACCCGCCGTCATGATTCGTGGTGAGGAATTTTCCAGCCTGCCGCCATCCTTCAGCAGTGTGATTACCTCTGACAGGACTTCAAGCAGCAGCATGACCACGCTGAGGTCCTCCAATCTTTACGAATACGAGTTGCCCTCGACACCTTTCGTTATCAGCGGCCAGCGCAGCTTGACTATCGAAGTGGTGGACTGACCCTTGGACTAATCCTGCTGAGTCTCTGCGCCGCTGCACTTCGGCCCTAGTCGATCGACAGGCCGCGATGTGAGCTGGCAGAGGCCGGCATCAAAAATCTAACTGTGGAGCTTTCATGCTACGAAAACCATCTCTTGCTGCTCTGGTGCTCTTTTGCTCGGCTCTGGCTGCTCCCGAGAGATGCCAGGCAGTGAATCCAGTTTTTTGGAACACCACTTCTTTTTCAGAGTTCTCTAAAGGAACATTGAAGGGTCTCTCGTTGAGCGCTGATGGCCAGCTCTCTTTGGCGCCCAAGTTCGACTCTGTGTTCGACTCCGATCAGGCCCTCATTTGGTCAGCTGTTTACGACAATAAGAAGAATCTCTTTGTCGGCACCGGGCACGATGGCAAGGTTTTTAAGGTTGACGCCAGCGGTTCGTCGTCCCTTTTTTTCGACGCTGCAGAACTGGATGTATTGGCGTTGGCGCTGGATGCTGAGCAGACGCTGTACGTCGCCACTTCTCCCGACGGGAAGATCTACAAGGTTAACTCCGAAGGGAAGGCCAGCGTTTTCTTTGATCCCGAGGACAAGTTTGTTTGGGACATGCTCTTCGACCGCAAGGGGCGGTTGTTTGTCGCAACCGGGAACAAGGGCAAGATCTACAAGGTTGTGAAGGATGGCAAGGGCGAAGTCTTCTATGACAGCGGACAGTCGAACATCACATGTCTGGCCATCGACCCCGCGGGGAATATTCTTGCTGGAAGCGATCCTGACGGTTACGTCTATCGGATCTCAGAGGATGGGAAGCCATTCGTGCTTTACGATGCCGCGATGCGAGAGGTTCACGAGATTCAGTTAGATGCAAAAGGAAACCTCTACTTCGCTGCCATTAACGGCGGCGGGGGGGGAGCATCCTCCGACAAGATATCTGGCCCGGAGTTGATCTCCGGAGATTCGGTTACGGTTTCGCTCTCGTTGTCTGGCACAGCCGACAATAGGAAGCCACCGATGGCAGAAGAATCGCCAGCGTTGAGGCTGCCGTCAGGACGTGGTTCCCGCAGGGAATCAGGCAGCGACAAGAGCGGCCTGTTCCGCATAGGAACCGACAACAGCGTTGAAGCGCTGTGGACCTCCGACACCGAGAGGGTCTATGGCATGCACGTCCGACCCGACACCAGCATTCTGTTTTCTACGGGCAACAAAGGCAGGATCTACTTGCTGAAATCGGACAAGAAGTCGAGCCTGTTGCTTGAAACGACAGAAGAGCAGACAACCAAGCTCGTTCCCGCGGGAGCAGACCTTTTTGCCTGCACCAGCAACCTCGCAAAGATTTACAGGCTGGGCAGCCTCCTGAACACACAGGGAAGCTACGAGTCTGAAGTCAAAGACAGCCAGGGAGTGTCTAGCTGGGGCAGCATCAAGTGGCGCGCCACGCTGCCGGAAGGGACTTCACTGAAGGTTCAGACTCGCTCCGGAAACACCAAGAAACCCGATAAGACTTGGAGCGATTGGTCCAAGTCATACACGATTGCAGACGGCGAAGCAGTTCAAAGCCCGCGTGCGCGGTACATCCAGTTTCGCGTGGCATTTGGCACAACCAATCAGCAGACTCCAGTCTTGGAGCAGATCTCTCTGCCTTATCTGCAGCAGAACCTGGCGCCCGAAGTCAAATCCGTCAGCATCCTGCCTCCAGGTGTCGCCTTCCAACGTCTGCCGGGCCTCTCCACTCCCCGGTCGCCATCGTCACTGGTCGATCAGGGGTCTGCCGAGGCATCAGGCGCCAGCGACGCTATTCCTCAGGCAGCGTCTGCCTCCATCCCTCCCCGGCGTGTTTTTCAGAAAGGGGCACAATCTTTCTCCTGGGATGCGGAAGACGATAACGGCGATGAGATCAACTATGCGGTCTACTTTCGGGGAGAAAAGGAGATGGAGTGGAGATTGTTGAAAGCAGAACTTGAGGACAAGTTCTTCACGCTGGAAGCCGACACGCTGCCTGACGGGAAGTACTTCCTGAAGGTCGTGGCTTCAGATGGCCCTTCCAATCCAAAGCCGATCACGCTTTCCGCAGAGCGAGTCAGCGACATGTTTCATGTGGACAATACCCCGCCGCAGATTCAGGTAGCGAGCCAGATCGTTCAGGGCCGCTCAGCAACCGTGAGGTTCAGAGCCTCAGACGCTGTCTCTGCACTGCGAAAAGCAGAGCTCTCGCTGGATGGCAAAGACTGGGAAATCTTGTTCTCAGTAGATGGCATCGTCGATTCAAAGGCGGAAGAGTTCGAGGTGAAAACCGTTGCACTGGAGCCAGGCGAGCACACTCTGGCCATCCGTGTCTACGACGCCACCGGAAACGTTGCCATCGGCAAAGCTTCGATGCAAGTCAAGTGATTGCTGGATGTGGATTGCGCAATGTGCTTCGCGGCTTGAGAACCCAGGAGAGCCGTTCCGGAATTCCTCAAACTGTTCATCACGATAATCCACAGTCCGCAATCTCTATTCCGCAGTCTGTAATTCCCCATGCACGTCGTCCTGGTTGAGCCTGAAATTCCGCAAAACACCGGCAACATTGCCCGCTTGTGTGCTCTGACCGAATGCTCGCTTCACCTTGTTGGGAAGCTGGGATTTTCCACTTCTGACTATTATCTGCGCCGGGCAGGTTTGGACTACTGGGACTGCCTGACTGTCAAATACCATGAGAGCCTGGCCGCGTTGCAACAGACCGATGCCACCGGCCGATTCCTATTCGTCAGTACCAAGGCTGCACGCGCATACACGGAAGTGCAGTATTCCTGGGACGACTATCTGGTGTTTGGGAGTGAAACGCGCGGACTGCCTCGTGAATTGATTGAGGCACATCCGGAGACATCCATCAGAATTCCCATGTGGGGAGCCAAGCCACGGAGCCACAATTTAAGCAATGCTGCCGCGATTGTTGTCTACGAGGCGCTCAGGCAGGCCAGACGGTTTTGATTTTGCAGAAAAAGTGCCGCTCCTGAGATAGAGCTTATTCCTCTTCGTATTTTGTGAAGAATCACTCCTTGGCCAGTTTGAGAGACGCAGAATTCATGCAGTAGCGCAGGCCGGTAGGCGCCGGGCCATCATTGAAAACGTGTCCCAGATGGGCGTCACAGCGGGCACACAAGACCTCGACGCGCCGCATGAAGAGGCTTTTGTCAGCTTCCTCGAGAATGTTCTGCTTGGCAATAGGCTTCCAAAAACTCGGCCAGCCGGTTCCTGAGTCGAATTTTGTCTCAGAACTGAACAGGTCGTTGCCGCAACAGACACATTGATATACGCCTTTATCTTTCGTTTTGTCGTACTCGCCGGTGAAGGCGCGCTCAGTTCCTTTCTGTCGGGTTACCTGAAACTGCAGCGGGTTCAGCAACTCTTTCCATTCTGCATCGGTCTTGACCACCTTGTTGGTCATAACGAATCCTTTCTTCACTGCCGAGTAGAGTTTGATCGGAACACCGCTGCCCGGTGAGGTTGGCTCAATTCTTCTTTTCTGCTTGTCCCGATCAATTGGCCTGTCTAGCGCCTTCGTTCCAACGCACGCGGCCATCAACAAGGCGATCGCCCAGACTGGCAGTAGTTTTAGTGCAGGCATCAGGGTTCAAGTCCTCCCAAGGCAGCTTGCCGACTCTGACAGCTCATTCTATTCTCCTACGATGCCAGGCAGGCTGTCGAATTATTCTGCCGAGAGACTGGTATTGTCGATCAGTCGTGTTCTTCCAAAGAAGACTGCCAACGCCAGCAGGGTTTGCCCCTCAACCTGAGCTTTCGGTGCCAAAGTCTCAGCATCGACAATCTCGGCATAATCGAGCCGGGCCAGACGTTCTGAGCCAATCCGGCGCCGAGTTGCCCGAAGGAGCGCCTCTGCTCTGAGTTCTCCTCGGCTGACTGACTGTTGCGCCTCTTCCAGACAACGAAACAGAACCGTTGCTGCCTTCCGCTCCGCATCACTCAAATACTTGTTGCGCGAGCTCAATGCCAATCCGTCTGGCTCGCGCGCGATCGGGCTAACCACGATCTGAGTGCCCAGATTAAGGTCTTGCACCATCCGACGGATAATGACGGTTTGCTGGGCGTCCTTCTGGCCGAAGATCGCGGTGTGCGGCTCGACGATATTGAAGAGCTTCAGCACAACAGTCGTGACGCCGCGGAAGTGCTCAGAACGAGAGATGCCACAGAGTTTACTGCTCAGTTCATCTACTAGCACGGAAGTTCGGTGGCCGGGCGCGTACATCTCCTGCACCTTTGGAACAAAAACAGCGTCGACATGCTGCAGCTCAAGCAAAGCAAGGTCTACCTCCAGCGGCCGCGGATAGCGATCAAAATCCTCGTGGGGGCCAAATTGGGCAGGGTTGACGAAGATCGACACCACCACGCGGCTGGCCCTGCGAGCCGGCTCAAGCAGGCTCAGGTGGCCCGCATGCAAGGCACCCATGGTTGGGACCAGTGAGACCGTAAGGTTCAGGCGCCGCCATTCGGTCCGCAGACGTTTGAAGTCTGAGATCGTCTTAACGATCTGCATGGTGTCCCACCGGCATTAACGACGCTTCCGGGCTGGCATGGAAGGACTCCTCTTCAGCGGGGAATCGTCCCGAAAGGCAATCTTCCTGGAATTGCTGCACAGCCCCAAGGATCACCTTGTTCAAGTTGATGTACTGGCGGGCAAACTGCGGTCTACGCGTGAAACCGAGACCCAGCAGATCTTCAGTCACTAGAATCTGTCCATCGCAGCCAGCACCGGCGCCAATGCCGATTGTCGGAATGTCCAGAGCAGACGTGATGGCAGTGGCTGCCTCCTGGGTGATTCCCTCCAAAACCACCGCAAAGACTCCCGCCCGCTGTAAGACCAGTGCATCCTCCAGCAAGCTGTCGGCAGACTCTGGTGTTTTCCCCTGGATCTTGTAACCACCCGTCACCCTGAGAGACTGAGGCAACAACCCGATGTGGCTCATGACTGGGATGCCAGCGCCTACGAGCCGTTCAATCCAACGGGCATAGTGACGTCCGCCTTCCAGTTTTACAGCCTCGGCGCCACCGTCCTTGACGAGCGTCAACGCGCTGTTCATCGCCTCCCTTACTCCAACCTGATAGGAGCCAAAAGGCAGGTCGACTACCAGGAGTGCACGTTTCACTGCACGGCGAGCAGCCTTCAAATGAATGAGCATCTCTTCCAGCGTGACAGGCAGCGTCGAGTCGTAGCCGAGCCGCGTCATTCCGAGAGAATCACCGACCAAAAGCAAGTCCATTCCTGCCTCGTCGAGCAGCCGGGCCAGTGGGTAGTCATTAGCGGTCAGACACAAGATCTTCTCACGGTGGGATTTCTTGATGAGAAGCTGGGGTGGAGTGACTTTGCGCGGAACCGGGCTTTTGGTAGCGCTCATAAGATACGCTCCTTTGCTATCCGTGGAGGAAAACCACAAGCCTTCCGCCGTCTCAGTCCTGGTTCGATCTAAGCGGCCCCATTAGTTTACCCTCAATTTTCAAGCCGTCAAGGGAGTCGCAAACAAGTCAGGTGCCTGTCCTGGAAGACCCTGCATTTTCAGACACTTAACCTATCAATCTTGAACCTGAGCTAGAAAGAACGCTAATTCCTGGGGAAGCTCACTAGTGAAGTGCATCGGTTCTTGAGTGCGGGGATGGAGAAACTCCAGTGAGGCGGCATGAAGAAAATTTCGCTCAAGTACAGGCAGAGTCCGCTGGCTTCCAGGCAACGCGATTCGGCCGGGAGCGCCATACAGTGTGTCTCCAACGACGGGATGTCTGATCGAGCTCAGGTGAACGCGAATCTGATGTGTTCTGCCCGTCTGGATGGTCACCCGCAGCAAAGTGAATCCTCGAAGCCGCTGGAGGACCTCATAATTTGTACAGGCCTCTCGCCCACGCACTCCACGAATGGACATCTTCACCCGGTTGACTCGATCCCGCCCGATCGGCGCACGGATCTCTCCGCAATCGGATTTCAACTCCCCATGCACCAGAGCCAGATATCTTTTGTGAACAGTTCGTGACTCAAACTGGCGCGAAAGTTCCGTATGGCTAAAATTGTTTTTTGCGATTAGCAGCAAGCCAGACGTTTGCTTGTCCAAACGATGTACGATGCCTGGCCGGTCAGCACCCCCGGACTGGGAGAGCTCGCGGAAATGGTGGAGCAGGGCATTAACGAGTGTTCCGCGGTGAATTCCTGCGCCAATGTGGACGACCAGGCCGGCGGGTTTGTTAACCACCGCGATGTCAGCGTCCTCGTACACGATATGCAGCGGGATTTCCTCTGGCAGGACGGTCGTCTCCTTCAGTTCAGGCAGCGTGACCTCGATCCGTTCTTGACCGCGCAGCTTCAGTCCTGCCTTAGTGGGGCTTCCATTCACGAGCACATGCCGGTTATCAATCCACTTCTGAATCTGGGAGCGGGTATGTCCAGCGAAGAATTCGCCCAAGAACCGATCCAGACGTTTGTTCAGATCGCTCGGTTGTGGGGAAAGCACGTGGCAGGCAACTTCTTCGTGTGGGTTGAGAGGCATGGACAGTGCGCGGGTCGGGACAGGCAGACTATCTGCCCCAGGGGAGACGAGGACACATTTCTGCCTTGAAGGCCACTCAGGCTTCTATGCTCTGGCAGGCCGTCTCAAGACGAAAAACAACACAGCAGCCAGCATCAGCAACAGCACACTGATGAACTGGGATGTTGACAAAAGTCCTCCGAAGACAAAGCCCCTTTCCATATCGCCACGGAACAATTCGATGGCAAACCGTGTGCAGGCGTAAAGAACGAGATAGGCGATGAAGACTTGCCCGTCAAATCGCTTCCGCTTTAGCCCGCGCCACAGGAGGAAGAATATGATCAAGCTGGCCAACGATTCATAGATCTGAGTTGGGTGAAGCGAAATGCCCAGCGGGACCCCGACGGTTTCGTGGCTATAGGGATTGCTGAACGTGACTCCCAGCACTGAAGACGTGGGCTTTCCATAACAGCAACCGGCCGCGAAACATCCGAGCCTGCCGATCGACTGGCCGAGAGCGATGCCTGGAGCGAAGAGGTCCGCCATCTTCCAAGCAGGCAGCTGGTACTTCCTGGAGAGTGTCAGGCCAACAATAACCGCGAGGATGAAACCGCCATAGTAAACGCCGCCGGAGCGCAGCGTGGCGAGCGAAAACATTTCCTTCGGGTTGCTCCAGTAGTAGCTGATATCGGTGATCAGCAGAAGCGCCTTAGAGCCGACGAGTGCGCTGATGGCGATGTACAACCCCATGTCATAGACCCTGGCAGCATCCACGTTCTGCTGGCGTGCCGCCCTGGCGCTGACGGACAAGCCGGCAATGAACGCGACGGCCAAAAGGAAGCCGTAACTGTGAATGACCAGCCAGGAGTACTCGAAGAGCTTAGGGAACAAGGCAGATTCCTTGGATTGTTTTCAGAGAAGTTATGGCTCGAGCTGAACTGTTTTCACTTTGTCCGCATGGGGCTTCTGAAGAACGACCTCCAGGAGCAGCAGCCCAATCCCGACCGAGATCGCCGAGTCGGCGAGATTAAAGGTCGGCCAGTGGTGGGTGCCGTAGAAGACATCGAGGAAGTCGATGACGTATCCATAAGAAATGCGGTCGTAAAGATTTCCTGCCGCACCTCCGAGCACCAGCATCAGCCCGAGTTGCAATTTCCAGTCTTGCACCGGATGCCGCAGCGAATAGGCCAGTATCATGATGAGGGCAGCAGCCGAGGTTAGGGTCAGCAAGTAAGGCATCCAGGGCGAGTTGCTGTTTGCAAAAAGGCCGAAGGCGACTCCCGTATTGCGAGTATGCGTCAGGTCGAAGAATCCAGGAATGATCGGCCTGGACTCATACAAAAGCAAGTAGCTTTCAATAAGCACCTTGGCAAGGCGATCTAGGGCAAACACTACGATGGGAATCAGGAAGTAAAGATAGCGGGTCATTCAGGAGCCAATTCAGACTTGCCTCGCCTCCATCAAGTCAAACTTTGCAGTTGCCTCACAATGATTCGAAAAGTGAAACCTCGTTCAACGACTCAACTGACAAGCCACTTCAGTAACCCATCTGGCGCAGAGTCGCGGAACATCGCCCGCAGATTGTGTCGAAGGTCTCATGCCCTCCCACGTCAACGGAATAATTCCAGCAGCGTTCGCACTTCTTGCCGCCTGCTTTCACCACCAGAATCTTCAACGATTCGCTGTCATAGACGTACGTGCCTGACTCAATGCGGTCCAGCAACTCCACCTGCGAGACGATGAAGAGATAAGGCAAAAACGACTGATAGTCCTTCAAAAGAGCTAGCGTTTCCCCGCTGGCTGCCAGATGAACCTTGGCCTCCAACGAGTTTCCAATGAACTTGTCTTTGCGGGCCACTTCCAGCACTTTTAGCACGGCGCCTCGAACCTCTCGAAGCTTGTCCCAATTGTTCAATCGTTCGAGAGTCTCAGCTGAGAAGCCTTCGATAAGTTTCTCGGCTGGGACGAACTGCGCCATATGGACGCTTTCTTCCCGCCCGTTTTGACTGGGCAAGTACTGCCAGATTTCATCGCAGGTGAAGCTGTAGATTGGAGCCATCGCGCGAGTGAGTGCCTCCAGTATCCGAGCAATCGCAGTTTGCGACGAGCGCCTGAGGCTGGAATTGGGCGAAGCGGTGTAGAGCCGGTCCTTGAGAATGTCGAAATAATAGGCGCTGAGATCGACGGTGACAAATTCATTGACGGCGTGATAAATCCGATGAAACTCGTAACTCTCATACCACTGATACACCTGCTTTAGAAGCTGGTGCGTCTGACGCAGGGCCCACTGGTCAAATTCAGACATGCCAGCAACCGGGACAGCATCCTCGCCGGGCGTAAAGTCAAACAAGTTGCCCAGCATGAATCTCGCTGTGTTGCGGAACTTGCGGTAGGTTTCAGACAGGCGAACCAGCATATCTTTCGAGATGCGAACATCGTCCTTGAAGTCGCTGGAGGCTACCCAGAGCCGCAGGATTTCGGCGCCGCTGTCCTTAACAATCGGCTGCGGCTCGATGACATTGCCGAGCGACTTCGACATGGCCTTGCCGTCAGCGTCGAGCGTCCAACCGTGTGTCAGCACCTGGCGATAGGGCGCACCCACATTCACCCCAACGCCGATGAGCAGCGAGCTGTGAAACCAGCCGCGGTACTGGTCAGCTCCTTCGATGTAGACATCCGCCGGCCAGGGTACATCGGGGCGCTTGTCCAGTACGGCCTCGTGGCTGGAGCCAGAATCGAACCAAACGTCAAGGATATCCGACTCTTTGCGAAAACTCCTTCCATGGCACTTGGGGCACTGCGCGCCCGGTGGCAACAGTTCTTCAACAGAACGCTCGAACCAGGCGTCTGAGCCCTCTTTCTCGAAAATCGCCACGACATGATCCAGAAACGCCTTCTCGACTATCGGTTCGTTGCACGGTTCGCAATGGAAGGCGATGATCGGCACGCCCCAAACCCGCTGTCGCGAGATGCACCAGTCTGGCCGATTGGCGATCATATTTGAGATGCGTTCTTCACCCCATTCTGGGAGCCAGCGAACCTGGCTGATCGCTTTCAGCGCCGCTTGCCGCAGCCCTCCATGTTCCATTGAGATGAACCACTGTGGCGTGGCGCGAAAAATGACAGGATTGTGGCAGCGCCAGCAGTGCGGATAGGAATGAGTGATCTTTTCAGTGGCCAGCAGAGCGCCCTTCTCCTTCAGAACATCCACCACGGCTGGGTTGGACTTGAAAACGTTCATACCAGCAAAGAACTCGGTGCCTTCTTCAAACTGGCCTCGACCGTTTACCGGACAGTAGATTTCCAATCCATACGCCTTGCCAATTGCGTAGTCTTCATGCCCGTGGCCGGGAGCCGTGTGCACACAGCCAGTGCCCTGTTCCAGCGTGACATGGTCGCCCAGCACGAACAGGGATTTGCGTTCCAGGAACGGGTGTTTGCCTTCAAGGCGCTCCAGACTGCTGCCTTTGAACGTTGCCAGCAATTTTCCCGGCTGGAAACAGCATTTCTTGGCGGTTCCGTCTACCAAGTCGGACGCCATGATGTAGACCTCGTTCTGAACAGCAACGGCGGCATAGTCGAGGTTTGGGTTGAATGCGACTCCCAGATTGGCCGGCAGTGTCCAGGGGGTAGTCGTCCAGATGAGAACCGAAACATTTCGCCCCCTGAGGCCGCTGTCGATCATCGAGAGGTCGGAGACCACTGGGAACTTCACGTAGACGGATGGGCTCGAATGGTCTTCGTACTCGACTTCTGCTTCCGCTAAGGCAGTCTGGCAGGAAATGCACCAGTGGACTGGCTTCAGTCCCTTATAAACCGACCCCTTTGTGACGAACTTGACAAATGTCCGGGCGATGGCTGCTTCGTATTGATGGCTCATCGTCAGGTAGGGCGCATCCCATTCACCGAGTATGCCAAGACGCTTGAACTCCTGGCACTGCAGATCCACGTACTTTTCAGCATATTTTCGGCACTCGCGGCGAATCTCGACGAGCGACATGGCCGCCTTTTTCTTGCCGAGCATCTGGTCTACCTTGATCTCGATCGGCAAGCCGTGGCAATCCCAGCCGGGAACATAAGGAGCATTGAATCCCAGCATGTTGCGAGACTTGACGATGAAGTCTTTCAAGATCTTGTTCTCGACATGTCCCAGGTGAATGTTGCCGTTGGCGTAAGGGGGTCCATCGTGCAAGGTGAAAACAGGTGCCGTATCCCGGTTCCGACGAATACTCTGATAGAGATTCATTTGCTGCCACCGTTCCAGCATCTTCGGCTCGGAAGTTGGCAGATTGGCCTTCATTGGGAAATCGGTCTTCGGCAGATTGACGGTGCCTTTCAAATCTAAAGCCCTCTCCATCCAAGGTCTCCCAGAACGGTCTTGCGGCTGTTTCGAAAAACGCGAATTATAGAGGATCGTCTGGCAATTGTCCACGCGGGCAAGGCGATACGCTCTCCGGGACTCCGATTCTCAACGGCAAGACTGCTTCAACGAGGCTGAGTGACCGGGCTGAGGAAGGGTGCCGATCCAGCAACGGTCACTGCCGTCAATAGCACACTCACTCCCGTAAGAAGGGGCGTCATGCGGTCCGCGAGTAGTCGGACAATTTGCTTTGCAAATCAATTCGGTATGCTAAAATTGAGAGCGTTGGCATCGACTCTCAGTCGCCCTGAGAATCCCTAATGAGGCAGTTTGACCCGGACGTTAAGATTAAGAGGCAACTGGATGGCAAAGGGCCATCGTCTAATCGCCCATTGTTCCATGCGGTGAGTGATTTTCTGTTGCCGGAGTTTCCATGAATCAGATTGAAGAACAAAAAGGCCTTGTTGAGTACCTGGAAGCAGCGCTCGCGGAGGCCAGAAAGCAGCTTGCGGCCGATCCTCTGAAGATCGGCCGGATCGAGCGCGAGCTGTCCGAGGCGCGATCGGACTATGATCGTCTAACGATGAAGGGTCCCCGCTCCTTGGCACCAGATCCACCTTTGGTGAGGCAAGTTCCACGCGCTGCAGTGCCCTTTGAGTTGAAGCTGCAATTGGAGAGAGAGCCCTGGTATCGGACCTTTGGCAACAACGTCAAGTCTCTCTTTGTTAACGAGACGAAGGTTTACAACATCAGTTCGCGGCCGATTGAAACCAACCTGATGGTTGAGCCGGAGCCTTGGTATCGAACTCTAGGGAACAATCTGAAGGCCATTGTCAGGCCGGAACCCAAGTCTTACGCGATCACTTCCAAACCCATTGACACGGATCTGATTCTGGAGGAGCGGCCGTGGTATCTGACGATCTTCTCCCAACTCAAGTACATCGTTCTCCGGGAAGAACGTCCCGAGATACAGGTAACGGCTCAGCCGGTGGAAGTTGATGAGATTTTCAAGGAGTACAAGTTCCGGTCCAGCTCACTTGCTTTTTCAATAGTGGCGCATATTGCAGCGGTGCTTTTGGTTCTTTTTGTGCCCATGTGGCTGGTCAGGCAAGCCTCAAAACCCACAAAGGCGAGCGAACTCGTGATTGATCTCGGGCAGCTCTCTCTGAATCTTCCTCCCAAGCCTGAGAAATCAGGTGGCGGTGGCGGCGGTGGAAGGCGCGAGGTGACACCGCCATCCAAAGGCAAGTTGCCCAGACCCTCAGATAAGCAACTTACGCCACCGACGCCGAAGATAGTGAATTTGGATCCTGTGCTTGCCGTGGAGCCAACCGTAATCGTCCCGCAGTTGAGCTCGCTGCCGAACATCAACATGGCAAATCTGGGCGATCCCCTTGGGATCCCGGGCCCTCCGTCGAGTGGCCCGGGCACAGGTGGGGGTATCGGGACAGGAACAGGTGGTGGAGTGGGTCCCGGAAAGGGTGGTGGTGTAGGGCCTGGTGAGGGTGGTGGCATTGGTGGAGGCGTGTTCCGAGTCGGCGGCGGCGTGAGCGCTCCGTCAATTCTTTACCGCGTCGAACCAACGTACTCCGAGGAAGCCCGCAAGGCAAAGTACCAGGGCGTGGTTGTGCTTTCTGCCATCGTCCGGAGAGACGGGACTATTGAAATCCTCAAAGTCGTTCGAGGCCTCGGCCTGGGATTGGATGAGAACGCGATTCAGGCTCTAAAGCAGTGGAAATTCCGTCCTGGCATGAAAAACGGAGTCCCGGTTGATGTTGCTTTGAATATCGAAGTGAACTTCTCTCTCAGATGAGCTTCTAGTTCATGAATCGCGTGTCGGCCTTGCTAATTCTGACTCAAAGCCCGCTTCTAGCGGGCTTTTTTATTTGTATTCTGCCAATCCGATGGGAGGAATCTAGCAGCACGTCAGCCTCGCCCGCGCAAAAAAGCCTTGATTTTTGCCCCGTCCAGGCACACCATCACTGCAATCTCCCACGTTCACTGGTTTGAGTTCGCGCGGACGTTCCCCTTTTGAAGTTTCTTTGAAACTGCCTGGATAAAAGGAGCCATGCGATGAGCACTTTCTTCTTTCTCCGAAACATCTTGCGGACCTTGCTCTGTCTTGGGCTGCTGTTCACTCTGAGTTGCTCTGGCGGAAAGCCCCAGTACTCCAGGAACTCTCCCGAGTACGTCTACTCCCAGGCAAAGCAAGCGATGGCAGATGTAAAGTATGAGAAAGCCATCGGACTGACGAACGACGTCCTTCAGAAATTCCCAGACACTGAGTATGCCGGCAAGGCTCGAATACTCCGCGTCGTATTGCTCGCAGGGTTGAGTGCTGCCTACCAGGACATGGCAGAGGCCTACCTGGCCGGTTTCGAAAAGTCGATTCAGAATGCTGGCAAGCTCCGATCGACGGCATTTGACTATTACCGCAAGCAAAAGAATGCTGCGCTAGGCTTCAGCGAATCCTGCGACTATTTTCTGAGCGGCAACGCAGCTCAGAAGACCTATGTTCTGGAGTGTGATTTTCCAAGCCGGGACGTGGCGCACAACAAGCAACTTGCGGAAGTGAGAGAGGGAAATGTGCTTGATACTGAGCAGCGCCAGGCTGCCGAGGAGCAAGAGGTTTGGGACGGTATGGCCACGACGTTGTCGTTTTTTGTGGGGGCAGTCGGAGATCGAGCCAAGGCCAGAAAGCTACTGGAGGGAGGCTCGAAGAACATGGAGCGCTCAGAATTCGTTGTCAAGCTGGGCCGGACGCTGCTCGAGAATCAGAAGGTGTTTGGGCGTTCGGCTCTAAGCGACGTCCAACTCTACAAGCAGTTCTACGAAAAAGCCCGTCAGAGCTCTGAACTGGCCCAGACTGTCCTCAAGGAGAATCCTAATCCAGAGATTCAAACCATGGCCGACAACCTTAAGACGGAACTGGAGGCAATAGAAAAGAGGGGCAATAAGTTTTAGGAGCTTCAGAAATAGGAGGCAGCTCCTAGGCGGGCTGACCGAGGTAGGCGCGGAGTTGTGGCGGGACGGTGCGGCGGACGAGGGCATTGCGAATTTCCCACTGTTTAGAAGGATCGGTATCCTCGAGGAATCGCGTTTCTCCAGCTTCGCGCACAGCGATTGGAACGCCATCGCGGTAGAGGATGCGGTTGGCCGCAATCGGAGCAACCCGGTTTCCCGGCGTTAGAATGCCCACGAGATTCAGTGGATCGGCTGCGCTTACTGACGCAAGTTTCCCTGTTTTTGAGCTTCGGCGAATTGAGCGCAGCAGGCCGATGGCTTCCGGCAAGGCGAACTGCTCGCCCGAGAAGCCTGACACGAAGCGCCCGCCGCGGATCTCACCCCGCGCTTCCAGTTTGCGGTACCACACAAGCAGTTCTCTCCACGGCAGCACGCCCTCCCGCTCCAAGAGTCTGCGAAACACGACACCGTAGCGCCGCAGAAGCGTCCAGGCAAGCGCTTCCAGAGCTGACGCGTCAGCGGACGCTTCACGAAGTTTCTGCCCACTCTTGCCCTCTGAGCCCTTGCGGGAAAGATCGGACTCGGTTGAAACTGCCTCGCCGGTCCAGAGTTGTGTCCAGCGGCCGGCGTCTTCGACTCCAAACGGCGCCACGGAACGCCGGCGCTTGCCTTCGGTCAGGGGCGGGCGTTTCGAGGAAGGAGTCAGTAGGGCGCGCAAACCGGCAAAGCTGTCGGCTGTGATCCGACCTGTGGCGACTAGTTCCCCGAGACCGTCCTCAACCTGGCTCCGTAGTAATTGGGTTCCATCGACCAGATCTTCAAAAAATGAGGCACCACGATGCGCGAGGAGCTCGCGAATCACCTGAGCGGAAGAGGAATAGTTGCTTTCTGAAGACTCGGCCTTTGGCCACAGATGAGTCCAGACTGGCAGATTCTTTCGCTGCACAAGCGCGATGGGTGTCGTCCGAATCGGGCCGGAACTATGTCCATTCTGAGGCTTCTTAGCAGGAGAAAGGCGCAGCCAGGACCAGCGTCCAGACAGGCAGAGCGCATCGAGCCATGATGGGTCGTAGTCAGCCATGCGAGCCGGCAGGATTTCACCTTCCCATGCGGCGGCCGGGATCTCGAAACCCTCCAGTTGTTCCAGCACCTTAGACAGTGCCGTCGCTCCCTGAACCTTGCGGTCAGGCATGGCCTTCTGCCAATCCAGCAAGAAGGAAATGAAGTCCGCCGCAGGTACGGGTTCGATCTCGCGCCGCAGACGGTCGAGGGTGTAGCGATGAATCCGGGCCAACAAGTGTCTCAGGCACCACTCGGTTTCCACGATGCCCGGAGTAAACCGGCCGCGCAAGACGAAGCCCTCGGCTTCGAGGCGCAGCAAGGCGCTCTCGATTGCAGCTCCCTGCAATCCCAAAGATGCCGCCAGCTGCGGCGCGGTGACAGGGCCGACTCCTTCCAGGCGTCCTCGCAAGACTTCGACCAGCGCTTCTTCGGCAGACAATTCGGGCCGGACAGGAGCTGGCGGAAGGTTGTGCTCCACCTCCGCTGTCGAAAAGACCTGTCGAAACTCCCCAAGCCGCTCAGCGGCTATCCAAAGATGGCGCTTCGCGCCTGCTGAGTTTTGGATTGCGAGATGAGCGACACGGTTGGCAGTTCTGAGTTCTGCAAGAAATGATTCCCAGCTCGAAGATGCGGCCGCCTCTGCCTCCGTCACAAAACTCAGCTGCATCAACGCATCGTGCAACTCGTCAGCGCTGCGTACTTCCGGCCAAGCCTCGGCGCGCACCCGTTCGATGGCCTCCAGATCCAATTGTCCCAAGTCCGAAGCTTTGTCCGGGTCAAGCCAGCGGCGGCTGTAGACGGCCTGAGTACGGCGCTCTTCCAGAGGTGCATCGTCGAGAAAAGAATAAGGCCGGGCCGACAGAATCTCGGCGGCCATGGGCGACGGTTCCACCAGATCCTTTGCCACCAGCTTCTTTTCACCTGTCTCCATTGCCGCGAGCAGCCGCTCCAGAGCCGCAACGTCCATCACTTCTTCCAGGCAGTCGCGCACCGTCTGCCGCACCAGCGGATGGTCGGGAATCTCCCGCTCGCCGTTCAAATTCTCCGCGCACGCCAATTGATCCGGAAAAACCGCAGCCACTAGATCCTCGGCGTTCATACGCTGCAGCTGCGGCGCTACTCTTCTGCCGCTCCGCCAGCGCAGGACCGCCAAGGAACGGCTGGCATTCCAGCGCCAGCGCACGGTGAACATGGGCGCATCGAGAAGAGCCTGCGTCAGCAACGCCCTTACCGAATGGGACTGCAAATAGTTGAATACCTCTTCCAGCGGGAAACTATGCGTGTGCCCCAGCGAGAGCACGATAGCGTCCTCTGTCGCTGCCGCCTGCAACTCGAAATTGAACTTCCGGCAAAAGCGCTTGCGGAGCGCCAGCCCCCAGGCGCGGTTCAAGCGGCTGCCAAACGAGGAGTGGATCACCAGCTGCATCCCTCCGCTCTCATCAAAGAAGCGCTCCAGGACGAGTGTGTCCTGCGTTGGCAGGATCCCAAGGCCCTTGTGAGACGTCACGAGGTATTCGGCAAGCTGCTCGGCGACGACCAGAGGCAGTGCCAGACTCTCAGTGAGCCAGGTAACCGCTCCTTCAAGGCTGCCGTCGGCGCCGCCGCCGGCAAGGCCGCTGCCGGAACAGTCAGCCAGCTGCTCGGAAACGAGTTTGCGAAGCCGCGAGACCGAGGCCGACAGCTCGTCGCTTCGCCCAGGCGCTTCGCCAAGCCAGAAGGGAATAGAGGGCGGTTGGCCCTTGGCATCTTCAACACGCACACGACCGGGCTCCACCCGCAAGATCTTCCAGGAGGCGTTGCCCAACTGGAAGATATCGCCTGCCATGCTTTCAATTGCGAAGTCTTCGTTGACAGTGCCCACGCGGGTTCCGGCTGGTTCCAGCACGACTTCGTAGTCTGCCGTGTCTGGGATGGCCCCCCCCGAAGTGATGGCGGCCAGCCGCGCTCCGCGCCGTGCCCGCAGCCGATGGTTGATGCCGTCACGATGCAGATAGGCGCCACGACGCCCCCAGCGAGTCGAGAAGCCTTCTGCCAGCATGCACACAACTTGATCAAAATCCCGGCGCGCTAGCTGGCGGTAGGGATAGGCCTGTCGTACCAACTGGTAGAGCGACTCCTCAGTCCACTCCTCGCAGGCCACTGCAGCCACAATTTGCTGGGCAAGAATGTCGAGCGGCTGCGAAGGGATCTCCAGTTGGTCCAGTTCTCCGCGTCTAATCGAATCGAGCAACGCGACAGACTCCACAAGTTCATCGCGCGCAAGAGGGAAGATCCGACCCTTGGGAGTGCCTGCCACCGAGTGGCCAGACCGTCCAACGCGCTGCAGGAGAGTCGAGATCGAGCGTGTGGAACCCAGCTGGCAGACCAGGTCGACTTCACCGATGTCGATTCCGAGCTCCAGAGAAGCTGTGGCGACGAGAGCTCGCAGCTTTCCTGCCTTCAACTCCTGCTCCGCAGCCAGCCGCTTCTCGCGCGCCAAGCTGCCGTGATGGGTGCTGACCAGCGCTGCTCCCAGACGGTCACCCAGGTGACGGCAAACTCGCTCGGCCATTCGCCTTGTGTTGACAAAGATCAGGGTCGTGCGGTGCTCCAGGATCAGGATCTGCAGCCGGTTGTAGATTTCCTCCCAAACCTCGAGCGGCATCACTGCGCCCAGGGGAGACTGCGGGAGCTCAATGGCCAAGTCCAGCTTCCGGCGGTGACCGCTGTCGAGAATCGCGCATTGGGGCTTGCCGTCGGCCGCGGTGTTGCGCCCGCCTGCCAGGAAGCGGGCGACCTCTTCGATAGGACGCTGCGTTGCTGACAGACCGATGCGCTGCAGACTTCGTCCTGTGAGAGCTTCCAGTCGCTCCATCGAGAGAGCCAGATGCGAGCCACGCTTGTCGTCAACCATGGCGTGGATTTCATCGACGATGAGTGTCTGCGTCGTTCGCAGCATCGAGCGTCCGCCCTCGCTGGTAAGCAGGATGTAGAGCGACTCCGGCGTGGTCACGACAATGTGTGGGGGCTGGCGCTTCATGCTGGCCCGGTCTTTGGCCGAGGTGTCGCCGGTGCGCACCCAGGTGCGGATCGGAAACTTCGGGAGACCCGACGTGCTTAGCTCTTGCTGGATGCCGTCCAGGGGTGCCTGCAAGTTACGCTGGATATCGTTGCTCAGGGCCTTCAGAGGCGAAACATAGACAACATAAGTAACATCCTGCAGCTCTCGTTTGACGCCTCGCTCGACGAGAGTGTTGATGGCCGAGAGAAATGCAGCCAGCGTTTTTCCAGAACCCGTGGGGGCAGCGATTAATGTGTGCTGGCCATCGGCAATGGAAGGCCACGCCTGTCGCTGAGGCTCGGTAGGAGCAGCGAAGTGCTTGCTGAACCAGCTTCGAACAGCGGAGTGAAAACGCTCAAGACTCATGGTCGCGATTATAGCGCGGGAGCGACTAGACCTAAAGCTCCTGTTGCACAGGCCTGCGGCGGAGCCGCTGGACCGTCTTCGGAGGGCCATTCTGCTGCGGATGCTTCTTGCCCAACCCTCTGATCTTTCGGGTTTCACTTCACGATGTAGCTTCGATGAACCCACTGTTCTTTCTCTTGCTGGTCGCGGCTTTCGAACATCAGCAACTTATCGGTTTCTAGCGTCACGGTCTTTGTCCTGCTGGTGATGATCTTTTCTGAAGCTTTGCCCTTTTCGATGTCAGCCAGAAACGCTTTGACCGCTTCTTCCGGTAATGCGGCTGAAGCCTTGGCGGGCTCGCTGACAGCTTCAACGGCGGTAGCCTTCAGCAGCTTAGGCCAAAGCTTCCTGAATAGCGCGCTTGAGGCGTACACCTCAGCGCTGTTGAGCTTCCCGTTGATGGCAAAGGCATAGCCGATAACGTCGCTCTTTCCTTCGATGATGCCTGCCAGCGCTTTGACGTAACTATCGGTGGCCTCCTGAACAGGTGCGCTTTCGAGTGTGAGTTGCAGGCTCGAAGGAGATTGCGCCGCGCGGACTTGCACCGAGGACCCTCCGCCCTCTCCGGCACCAACAACTCCAGAAAGCTTCTCTTGCGCCAGCGCGACGTTTCTCCACACCTCTTGCTGCTCGCCTTTTTGCTTTGCCGCGAGTTTCAGGTCCTTCGTCGCCAAGAGAGCAGAAGAGGCGCTGAAACGATCGGAAGATTCCTGTCCCCGCTTCTGCCAGCGGCCTTGCTCAACGCAGAACGAGTTGATGGGGATGCGCCCGGAGCGAGGAGGAACAATCAGGTCGGTGATCAAGACACGATCCTGCCGGCCACCCTTCACGATGTCACCCGACTGGACATAGACGTCTGAATCCCCTGAAACGTTCTCGATTGCCAGCTCGTTGACGCTGCCGGTTTCATGGACGATGACTCTCTTCTGTTGCATTGCCTCCTGAAGAGTGAGATAGGACTTTCCACGAATCTGGTCTGGTGCGTACACCAGGAAAATGGCCAGGTTTTTGTGGGTGTATGGCTGGGAGATTTTGACCTGGGGCTGGCTCGAGGAGCCTGTGCTGAGAGCGGCCTGTGGTGACTGCAGGGCTACGACTATTGCCAGCAGCAAACCGAGCAATGCCTTGAACCTGCGCTGATATGCTGAGAGAGTTTCGTGTTTCATGTGAGTCGACCTCCTTCGAAAACCGGTGCCGGGCATTCGATGTCAGGTGTCAGGACCCCGGACTCCAGACCCCCACTCCTCTACTTATCCACCACGCTCAGGCGTTGCTCGGTCCCGTTGCAACGGATTTCCGGCACGTACATGGCATGGCCGACGACCGGAAGGGCGTGGAAGTTTCCCGGAACTTCTGCTCTGAGTTCGTAGCGGATTTCCCAGTAGCCTTCGGGAAGCTTGTCGATGAATAAGGCCACCTTGCGGTCGCGCAGTTCCTGGTAGACCCAACGGTTGCGGCCAGTGAGCGCTGAGTCAGCCGTCTCGCTGCTTTTTTCCGATCTTCGAAGATGGGATACTGCAGTTTGGCTTCTAGCTCCGTTGCCGACGGTCATGGCGGCGAGTTTGCCGCGGACGTCGGCCATCAACGCTAACTGGCCGTTCACCGCCGATGGCTTCAGCTCCTTTGCAAACAACGGCTCTCCACTGCGAATCTGCACTGCTTCCAGACCTGCAGGCTTAAGATCTTCGAAGACCAGATATTCATAGTGGTTCTTAGCTTCCACCGTGAGCACCACTTCAACCCGGTCTCCGCTTACAAGTTTCTCGCCTTCGTTGAATGGCAGCTTTTCTGTGACCAAACCCTTCAGCAGCGTGGGGCGGTTGTAGAGCCGGTAGTACTGCCTTCGCACGAAGATTTCGTTGCCAGCAGAAGTCACCGGCTCTTCCAGACTGAAGAAGCGGGCTTCGGCGGCAAAGTAGAGCGCTCCCTGGCCTCCTTTGCGTTGAATGCGAATCTCGTTCGGCCCATCACGCAGCAATTTCCGGTCGATCTCAAACCGGCTGGGGGCGTTCAAGACATCGGCTGCTTTGAGAAATCTGGAAGTCACCAGCTGGCCATTCACCCGGAGCTCGTAGGCTGCGTCTGTTGTCAGCTCCCGGCTGCGCCGAAGGTACTCATTGAGGGCCAGGACCGTGATAGACGTGTCGCGAGTGTTCGACCACTGGGCGCCACGACGATTGCGAACGATCCAGTGTGTGACGGGTTCGACTAGTGGGTTGCCAGGATCAATCGTTAGCAAGGCGCGCAAGGCAAAGGCAGTGGCCTCCACACCGCCATCTGACCAGCGCCAGTACAAGCCGTCCTCACCCCAATGGGCCGTGCCTAAGACTGAAGGGTCATGGGAAGGCTCGCCGCGCTGCAGAACGGAGCCATCCGGTGTTCTGTCGCGCTTGACACCATTTTCTAGATTCTGAATTAGCGTCCGAGCGCGGTCAGCGTTGCCGAAATGATGGGCTGAGAGTGCCAGCAGAGCACGGGTATAGGCATTGAGGCGCTGTCGGTTGTTCCAGAGATTGTCGAAGGCCGTGGCCTGAAATCGGCCTACAGCTCGCAATCTGGCCGTGGCATGATGTGATGAAAGGGCATGAAGCATCCAGGCCTGTTGGTCGGGCTGCTGCTCTTCTTCCACGATCTCCTTGTCGAGATAGCTGACACCACGATCCAGCACGTCGGATTTCACAGCGATGCCAGCTTCGCGCGCCAGAACGAGTCCCCAAACGACATAGGCGCTCATGAAGTGGTCGCTGTCGCCCTCTTTCCACCAGCCCCAGCCGCCATCGCTATGTTGGAAGCCGTAAAGACGGTCCAGTCCTTGCTTCACCATGTCGTCGAGCTTGTTCAAGTCCTTCTTTCCCTTCGCATGCGTTCGGTTGGCGTGCTCTGCCTCAATGCCACCGAACATGCGGGTCATCACAGCTTCCGGCTCAACTCCAAGATCCCTAAGCGTCTTCAAGGTGATGGCCGCCGGTAGGAACCGGCTCATAGTCTGCTCGGTGCAACCATAGGGATAGTCGATCAGGTAGGGCAGGGCATCGAGCATCGTAACGGCCAGGCTTGGGGTTACCTGAACGCTTAGGATTGCGGAGGCCGCTCTGCGTTCTCCCGGCAGGTCGAGCCGGATGGTAACGTCATCGCCGCGCAGCTTGCCGGCTTTGGAGATGAACTTCTCGATGCCGTGCTCGTAGATGACGAATCCCTTCTCCATGGCATCGGAGAAACTCTTGCTTCGGACGGTCACCTTCAATTTGGCGCTGCCGGGCTTGGGAGATGCGACGATCCAATCGACGCGTGCCTCGCCGTGGGCTGGAACGAGAACCTCGCCAGTTTCCTCCTTGGCTGGTAAGGAGGGGGTGAAGGCTTGAGGACCTGTTCCACTGCCGGATGCTGCTAGCACTGCTACCTTTGTCCCCCTTGACAAGGGGAACGCCGCGCTTCTTGCGGCAGGGCGTCTTCTATTGTCAAACTGATGTTCAGCCCTTCTGTAGTCCCCCTTGCCAAGGGCAACAACGTTCACTGGCGCTGCCGGCGCAAGCGCCCTGGCCGAGACGCCGGGCTTTGGGTTCCCCTCACCACTTGAGACGGGGAGTCTTCTCTGAACCTCCAAAGCTTCGGCATTGAGTGACGGCGTGACTGTCATTTGTTGGTCGGTGTTGTTGTTGATGACTGCCGAAATCGTTGTCGTGTCGCCAACGACGAAAAACCTCGGTGCTTGCAGCCGAACGATCAAAGGCTTTTGGGTTCGCGTTGTTTGCGAGCCGATGCCGAACTGGTTGCCGGTTGATGCGACGCGAGCTATTGCCTTCCAGGTCGTGAGCGAGTCCGGATATTTGACCTTGACGGTCGCCTTGCCATCCATGCTGGTGACGACATCCGGCTGCCAGAAAACTGTCGAGCGGAAATCGCTGCGGACCTGAACGGCTGGCTCCTGCTCCGCCTCAACCAGCGTGGCCTTTCTGTCGAAGGCTACGGCTTCCTTGGCGTTTTGCGCCATCATTCGGCCGGAAAAAAGCTTCTCTTCAGATACGGCGGCAGATGCCGGTCGGTTGCCCATCACGTCAGACATAGCACCGCCAACTACGCTGCCCGAAGCCCCGAGCTCATCTCTGCGCCGGAAAGAATCTCCGTCTGCGCTACCCCTCTCGAACCCCGATTTGTCCTTCTCGAGTTCCCGATCGTCGACCAGGCTCCCGCGACCGTTGTCAACCAGTCGCGCGTAACCTTTCAAGTTAAGCGTGCTTTGCGTTTGCGTGAGGTTGGGACGTTTGGTGCCGTAGTAAAACTGCCGCGGGTCCCCGGCGTAGTCTTGCTGGATGTAATAGACGGATTCGTCCACCAGTCCCAGCGACAGCTCGGCAGGCACGGGTTTACCCTCATGGTCCCGGCTGGTCACCACCAGGGTGCCTTCCTCCCGTGGCTGGTACTGGTTGCGGTCTGGCTGGACCTCTACTGTGAGGAAGTTTCGCACCGGTGGAACGATCACTTGCTTCGTGTCCATGAAGAACTGACGGTCGCTGACCATCGCGGCGCCGAGGAAGAAGTTTGGGACATGCTTTTCACGGATCTCAAGCTCAACCAACTTCGCAGTTCCAGTGACGTGGACGAGTTGGTAGCTGTGCAGATCGTCAGCTTCAGTGGTGAAGAGCACGTAACGGTCTGCAGAGGGCACACTCAGCAAGACCGGCGCGGTTCTGCCGGCCTGGAAAGTGTCTTTGTCAAGGATGATCTCGAGCCCGCCATGGCGATAACCAAGTTCAGTAGTAGCATTGCGGGCGACCCAGACTGTCGTCTCCGCGCGAACAGGAACTCGTTGCAGTCCTTCCGGGCCCGGCTCGCTGGTCCATAGGACGCGGTAGTAGCCCTCGCGCTCGGGCGTGAAGCTGAATTCAGCTTCTCCCTCGGCGCTGGTCTTCACTGAGCGGGTCAGAATGTCGTCTTGCTGGTAACCCCGGAACTTGAGTTGCCAGGGCTTACTGCCAGACTCCGCTGCCGGCGGGAAAGCTCGATTCCGTTCCCGAAGCGACATTAGCTCGGCACCCTGAACCTCACGGCCGGTCGGGTCGAGCCAGATCTCGTACCAATAGTCGCGTGTGACCTTCACGCGGCCTTCGGCCTGAATCGGTTGCCCGTTTGCGTCAAGGGCCTTGATGTCGATGACGACTTTGTCTTGCGGACGATGGAGATTGTGCGTGGGCCGCGGATAGACATAGTAAAGCTGCCGGGTCACTCGGACCGTGCCGGTGTTGACGATCTCACGGCGTGAGCTGTCTGTGACCCGTGCCTCGATGCGATACTCGTAGTCGTTCTGGGAATTACGGGGCGTTTCAAAGTTGAGAATTGCTTTGCCCGTGGCGTCGGTCTTCAACGTCTCACGCTTGATGACAGTTCCAGACCCGCCCCAGTAGTGCTGTGCCGGCGACATGTCGGCGTAGAACCAGGGGTACTCCTGCGGTGGATGCCAGGAATGCTGAAAGGGATTCTGGTGAACCAAAACCTCTACGTTGGCGTTGGCCACTGGGCCGCCGAAGTAATACTCCGCTTCAATGTTCACTTCGACCTTGTCACCCAGACGGAAAGCCTTCTTCTTTCCTTTTTCCTCCGGAGTGCGCACGCTCACCTTGAATTCAGGCAGTTTGTATTCTTCAATCCGGAAGAGCACAACGCGGCCGATGTGATTTCGACGCCCTTCGTCCCAGAACGTGACGGCATACTCGCCTAGAGGCATCGACTCGGAGAGTTCCAGCGCGCCCCATGCGCTGCCGAAGGCATTCAGCGCAGCCTTGCCCTGATTCACCTTCGCCCCGCGGGGATCGGCGATTTCAAACTCAAGGGTCTGCTCTGCAGGCGTGGAATAGACAGATCCGCTCAGCCGTCGGGCAACAAACTTCCACTGCACCTGCTCCTTGGGGCGATAGGCCGGCCGATCGGTGAAGGCATAGATTCGCCAGGGTTGAGATTCAGTGCTATATCGGTAGCTGTTACCGACGCTGAAAGCTTGGCGCCCGTCGCTCCGGGCACCGACGAAAAGCTGAAGGTTCGATTGTGGATTGCTGAGGCTAAAGACCGCGATACCGTCTGCATCAGTGTTCTTCGTCAGTCCACGCCAAGCCCACTTTTGCCCGTCGTAGGCTCCCTCCCAGAGCGTCACCTTGGCATCGGGAAGAGGCGCTCCGCTTGTCGCGTCGCAAAAATAGACCAGCGCCTGCTTGTGCGAGGCCTTGAGGACGACGGAGCTGTCAGTCACGAGAACAAGCTCACGCGCGGTGGTCTGGAGTCTGGAGCCAGCGGCTTGGGCCTCGGCATCTGGAATGCGGGCTTCGAGGATGTAAGCGCCTGGATTCAGTTTGCCGTCCAGCCGCAGGATTTCCTGACCGGGTTTATGGTCGCCTTTGTCGGCGATGGGTTTCGTCCAGGACTTGACGCGGGCATTCGGATTCAAGGCCACAGCCTGCAGCCAGGCACTACCGTTACTGTCTTTTGGCGAGAAGCGGACATCGCTCGTCAGATCGACACGGGTCAGGGTGAAGTCAATGCGCGCGCAGTTGCGCCAGTTCAGGTGGTACTGGATTTCAGAGCCAGGCAGAAAAGCGCTGGGAACTGAGACAGCAACACCGGGCAGTGTGATGTTTTTGATTTGTTCCTGCGCCTGATCGTAGTAACGAGTCTCGCCCTTGGTGAATTCCCGTGTCAACCGACGGAACAGCTCGATGGCCTTGACGAAGTCGGGCTCTTGACGCCATTGGCCGTCCGCGAGCGGGACAAAGCGGCCTTGCTGTGACATCCACTCACCATAGTGATAGAGCCCATCGTCGTACCAATCGGAGGACTTGCTGGTTCGAGTGGCAGCTTCAAATTCATTGGCGACGCGTTGCCGCTGCTCCCAATCGCCGGTGTGCCGAAGGGTCATGGCAATCAGATAGTGCGCATGCGCTGTCTCGCTGGCCTGACCTGCGATCTTCAATGCATTGTCGAGAACTTCGAGTGGGATGGTGTTGCCATGATAGCCATAGTAGTAGTAAGGCTCGGCGTTGGGTGGTTCGGCTATGGTCCAGACGACCCTCAGGTAGCGCCCGCGAGCCAGATCCAGGTCAGGCGCACCGGCCCACCAGTCCAATGCCTGCTGATAGTGTGTCCAGGCTTGGCCCCAATTTCTGGTGTCGCGGCGAGTCCACCAGAAGTCACCGAGAGATTCCTGCGCTTCGACCCAGATGCGGTGTCGATCGTCGGCGCGGCTGGTCTCACGGACGAGTCGTTCCAGCTGTTCGCGGGCCTGGTCGAATGGGGTTGAATCAGAAGTCTGTGTAGCTGCTTGGGCTCGCCACTGCGTATCAGCAAGGCGGAATTCGACCCAACGCTTTTCGGTGGCTGTCAGATCAAGTGCTGCTGCTTTCAGGTAGAGACCCCGAGCTAAAGAGTAGGAGAAAGCGGCATAGTGGCTTTCCGCCTCGGCTTTAAGTTGGTTGTAGTCTTGAGGGCGGGTAGGCGCATTCTGCAGGGCCAGCATCGAAACGGCAAGGAGACCCACAAAACCAAGAGTAGCAAGAGTTTTCATAGTCTCGTCCTAAACCAGGGCATCCCCTGGGAATTCAGAAACCTTACAAGGGGAAGACGGCCTTCTCAGGATCTCTTGCACCAAAAAATCTGGATCAAAGTCTTAGATGCAGCGGCAGCTGAAAAGTTCCGATAAATGTCTCGCAAGGGAGGATCGGTCAGAGTAATCAGCCGCCCTTGGATCAGTGTGAACTTGGAGGGTGGACCTCGGACCTCGGCAAGCCTCCCCTCACCTCCTCCTCGTGCCAGATGGGAAGGACCTATTTTTTGAGGGAGTTTTCCAATGCAGAACCGGCCTACTGAAGAAGGGATTCAATCGGTCAGAAGTGCTGTGGAGTCGGGAAGGAAGATCGAGGCCGTCAAACTCTATCGCGAGATCACCGGCGCAGATCTGGTTTCGGCCAAGCGATATGTAGATGAGCTGTCCTCTGCGCGAGAAGCCAAGAGTGGCGGTCCGGGATTCTCCGGTGACCGATCGCTTATCGTCGGGCTCGGAGGCACCCACAATACCATTCACGTCGAACGCACACCAGGCAGCCTCGTCTGCCGGCTGAGCTCAGGCACTCGGGCTCTCGTGCTGGTCTTGCTCAGCCTCTTTGGTCCCGGTGCTCTGGCGCTACTCTGGATTCGACCGGAGGCCGACCTGAGCGAAGCGCCTTGGTACATTCTGGTGCTGGTTCTTTCCATCCCGGTGCTGAGCTCCCTTCTGCTGATCTGGCATCTCATTCGCAACCCTCGCATCGTGGTACCACTGGCGAGCGGAGAAGTGCAATTCTACCGGCGCCGAGGCGGTGGTCCCCAGCTACGGATTCGGCGGCAAGAAATCAAGAGCTTTGAAGTTGAGAAAGGCTGGTACAGTGACAGCGATGGAGATGCGACAGATCAGTGGACGCTTTACCTGATTACCCATCAGGGTGGCAAAATCGCACTCTGCCTGTCTACTCAAGAGGACTTGATTCGGGGATTCTGTCGTGATCTCGAGACCACTACTGGCTGCCGCCGGTTTGAATACTGAGCTGCCTCCGGGGGCTTCACCTACCAATACTCCATTGCGTCTTCGAACAGGCGAGCCAGGTCTTCCTCTCCAGCCGGACGTGGAGACAGCTTGGTCACTCGGTGCTGTGGCACTGTGCCTTTCACCAGTGCGGGGATTTCGTCGCGGGAGTAACCCACGGCACCGAGCCCATTGGGCACTCTCAATCTCCTCATGATCCGGAGGATTTCCTCCGACAACACGCGGCCTGCATCTTCAGCTTTCGCACCTGAGACGTCAGCTCCAAGGACTCCGGCAGCCTTGAGGTGCCTTTCCGGACAGGCTGACGCCGTGAAGCGAAACACAGCCGGTGCGTTCAGGATGACCGAGATGCCATGAGGGATCAAAGGATGATCTGCCTCGTAGCCATTCAGACGAAAGCCGCGCACCATTCCTGAGACCGGATAGGACATCCCGTGCGGAAGGTGAACTCAAGCATTTCCAAACCCAATGCCGGCATAGGCCGAAGCCAGCAACATACCAGCGCGAGCTTCGTCGTTGGATGGGTCTTCCACTGCTTGAATCAGATAGCGAGAGGCCAGCCGTAGCGCTTCCAGGGACCAGAGGTCACTGATGGGATTCGAGCCCTGATAAGCCGGGCGCAGGACGGGCATTTCCGGGAGCGGGCGTTCCGAAAAGGGAATGGCTGTATAAGACTCAAGAGCATGGCTTAGCACGTCGAGTCCGGCTGAGGCAGCCACCTCTGAAGGTTGTGTTCGCGTGTTGTCTGGATCAATGAGGCCCAGTGTTGGCTTCAACCGTCGATGTGAGATACCCGTCTTGGCATGGAGCCTGACCAAATCAAATATAGCCACACCGGTCGTCTCGCTACCTGTGCCTGCTGTCGTGGGAACCGCGATCAACGGTCTTAGAGGACCAGGTACCGGCAGGCCCTTGCCAATTGGCGGATTGACATAGTCGAGAAAGTCAGCCGGATAGGTGGAGTAAAGATTGGCCGCCTTGGCTGTGTCTATCGTTGAACCTCCACCCACAGCCACGAAAGCATCGAAGCTGCCTTCTGTTGCGAGGCGAATGGCTTCCTGGAAGGACTGGTCGGAGGGTTCGACGCGGACGCGATCGAAAAGCTGAAAGGGAACGTGACTAGATGTTAGCGACTCTAGCACCGTCGCGACGGGAGGCAGGGAAAGCAGTTGCGGATCCGTCAACACCATTACGTTATGAAGCTTGAGCTCGGCCAGATCCATTCCAATTTCACGGGTCACACCTGGCCCGAATCGGATGCTGGAAGTGGCCATCTCGAAGGCGATTTCGTTAGGCATGGATGTGGTATTCGGGCACCAAAACAGTAGGACTGCCGACTCGACTGATTCTACTCAGTAAGCAAAGACAGCAAACCTCTGTGCCTATCCATCAACGCAGATCGCTCAGGCTGACGCGCGCAGCCGCGCCTGGGCTGGATTTGAGAAAGGCAATAATGTCGATCAGTTGTTTGACGGTAAACATCTCCGCGTATTTTTCAGGCATGGGAGAGCGGCTCTGTGCTTGCCGAGTTTGGATTTGGCTCTTGGGCAAAGTTCTCGATACCGGCGGCAAACTCTCAACGTCGTAAACCCTCAGATGGGTGGGGGTCTCTTCAATCAGGATTGCCTGAACCTGTTCGCCTCCTTGGGTAGTCAGCTTCAAAAATGGCTTGCCTGTAGACAAACTTGCCGAAGGGAGAACAATGTCGATCAAGATCTCCCGCGGCGGTTTGTCCCGGACCGTGGCCAAGTCAGGTCCTGCGTCTGAGCCGATGCCATTTGCTTTGTGGCAGGCACCGCAATTGAAGTCATTGGTCGAGTCGAAGAACAGTGCCCTGCCTTTTTCGGGATCACCTACCAGACTTCCTGTCACCGTGGATTCCGGTGATACAGGGATCTTCGAGGCGGCGGGCAACGGAGCACTGGGGACAGAGGGCGCCACTGGGACATTCAGCGGTTCAGCGCTATCAGAGGTGACCTTCGACAAAGTCAGAACATAGGCCACGATGGAAGCGATTTCCGTTTCATTCAATCGGCCTCTCCAGGCTGGCATCGACGAGTTGGGAATACCCTCAAGGGTTACTTTGTAGAGATAGTTCTTATCCCACTCGCGTCCACGCAGGCGAGGCCCCCTTCCCGATTTCCCGCCAACACCATGACAGTATCCCACGGAACAATTTTGGGCGAATAGGACTTCTCCTTTCTTGATGACGCCAGAATCCGAAAGCGTCACTGAATCCCAAAGTGTCTGAGCGAAGAATTCGCTTGAGGATAGGAGGCAGACGAAGAGGGCTGCAACTGCCAGTCGTTTGGCTAGGAAAGGGAAAGCCTGGAACTCTGCTGGCGCGGAGCCATGGAACCAGGAACTCCACAAACCCTTGTGTTTCAGTCTGAGCAAGGAAAAAAGACTAATGGAAACACGGGTGCCTACCGAAGCAAATTTCATCATGGAGAAGAAACTCTCTGATTCTAAAGGACACCCTTTCCACTAAGGAGATTCCGTGGATATTCGTCTGCACTTAGCTTTGCTGCTGTTGGGTCCGTTTTGTGGTGTTTGGGCTGTGGTCTATGCCCGGCGGGCTTACCTGAACACCAAAAAAATCTTGGAAAAGCTGGGACTGTAAGGCTTCGGTTGTAGGCAGTGGGCAGCCCGTCGTCCGACGCGTACTGCTCCCGCCTTATCAAGAGTCGAAGCTGCGAATGGCTTTTGCTTCGTCATCGAAGACTTCGAATACAGTCAGGAGTTTAGTAATCGACAAGAGGTCGTGAACTTTCCTGGTCAGGTTCAGGAGCTTGAGCTTGCCGCCCTGCTTGCCCGCCGTCGTGAAGCTGCTTACCAATTCCCCAATTCCAGAGCTGTCGATGTAAGACACTGCCCCGAGGTTCAGCAGGATCTTCATCTCATGCTTGTTCAGTAAGCTCCGTACGGCTTCCTTCAAGACAGCGGTACCTTCTCCTATAGTAATTCTGCCGCTGAGATCCACAATGCTGACCCTTTCTACTTTGCGGGTCGTTGCTGTCATGCTCACAAGCATTCCTCCTTTAATTGTCGACTGATTGCTGAAAGCTCAATCAAAGCCACATGTTCCGCTTGACAAAGGGAACTGTCAATCCATGCGCCACCTGAAGACGCCACCCGACACGGCCAGTCGCTGCTCCTTGCGGACTATCGCGGGCTGTTGAGACTCTCAAATCCACAACCTTGGGGGCCGAGCCCCTAGCCACGAGCCAATCTCTTGGCGAACTTCACCTCTGTGCCCTGATTGGGGATGTGGGCCAATGAAAAGTCGTCCATGAACGACCGTACCAGGAAAATACCCCGCCCGGAAGATTTCATTAAGTTTTCCGGATCGCAGGGATCAGGAAGGTGGTCGAAGTCGAAACCCTTGCCTTGGTCGAGCACGCCGACTTCGAAGCGCTCTTCATTGAATCGGTAATACACGCGCACAATTTTGTCTATGTTCAGCTGGTTGCCATGCCGGATCGCGTTGACGACCACTTCGCGGACCGCCATCTCGATAAAGTAAGCTTGGTCTGCGTCACAACCTGCCAACTCAGTCAGATTGTTGGTGACGTTTTCCACCAAGTCGGTGTATTCCAGGCTGCTCTGGATTTTCAGCTCGATCACCGAATCTAGATTGTTCATGAAATGGAGGAGCGAAGCTGCCCAAGTTGATCACACATTTTACGAGTAGCACTACGCGGTAGTTGTTGTCAAGGCTGGGCTGGGTTCCTCGGTTGTCTAGGCGCATGATTCCGGTGCCCAGCTGCCTGCCCGGGCAGGGAAACTTGATGCCCAGCCTGCGGCGAAGATCATGTTACTATGACGGCTATTGGCATGCATTTGAGGGGCAGTTATGAGAACGAACGCCCAGCGCAAGTTTCTGAAGGCCTCAGCGGCAGGCTTCACTCTGAAAACAGCGGCTTCTGCCGGTCGTGTCCTGGGCACTGTGATATCGAAACCGGAAACCGTTCGACATCAACAGCCTTGTTGGCAACGTTGCCCTGAGGACGCAATCGGTCATCGTGCTGGACGCCGACAACGAGCGTATGATGAATCACTCTAGAGCCAACGATTTGCTGTCATACCGCTACCGCACGCCCTGGAAACTGGCGTGAGATCTCGCCAACAACACATTGGGACAGAGACGCTCGGTTGTCCCGGCCAAACATCTTGCAGGTCCGAGAGGATACGTTGGTCTGCTCTTGCTTGGTGTATCCCCGCAAACCAGAAACTGGCAGCTCATTCCAAAAACGGAGACAACAAGAAAATGAATCTGAGGAAGCGCCGATCTTTGCTCATCGTTCTTTCAGCCATCCTGCTGGCCGCCAGTCTCACACCGTCAGCAGTGGAATCGGCCGAAGTCACAACTGCACGATTGGCTGCTGCTGCAAAGGAGCCGCAGAACTGGCTGACCTACGGGGGAACCTACAACGCTTGGCGTTACAGCCCCCTGGATCAGATCAACAAGACCAACATCAAGAAACTGGTCCCTGTCTGGACTTTCCAAACAGGCAAAGTGGATGGCGGGTTCTCGTGCACGCCCTTGGTCGCTGACGGCGTTATGTACATCACTTCTCCCTGGAACCGCGTCTTTGCGTTGGACGCCGTCACTGGCAGGGAGATTTGGCACTACTACTATGAGACGCCAAAGGAGTTCGGACTCATATACGGTCCCTGGAGCCGCGGCGTGGCCCTCGGTCACGGATTGGTATTCATGGGAACGATCGACAACTCTCTGGTTGCCCTGGACGCCAAAACGGGCGCTGAAGTGTGGAAAGTAAACATTGAAAATATGCAGCAGTGTGGCTGCAACATCACGGGTGCCCCTCTGGTCGTCAAAGACAAAGTGATTGTCGGCGTCACCGGCGGTGACTCCGATCATCGCGGCTACCTCAATGCATTCGATGTCAAGACCGGCAAGCGTGCCTGGCGCTTCTGGGCGATCCCTGGTCCCGGCGAGAAAGGACACGAGACCTGGTCGGGCGATAGCTGGAAACATGGAGGCGGCGCTACCTGGATGACGGGCTCTTATGATCCGGAGCTGAATCTTGTTTACTGGGGCGTCGGCAATCCCGCGGCGGACTTCTACGGAGAGACCCGCAAGGGCGCCAACCTCTATACCGATTCCATCGTCGCACTCGATGCAGACACCGGTGAGCTGAAATGGTACTACCAGGAAATCCCGCACGACGTGTGGGATTGGGATGCCGCCTACGAAGCCGTACTCCTCGACTTGCCGGTGAAAGGCACACTGCGCAAGCTCCTCGTCAACCCAAACAAGGGCGGCTACACCTGGGTGCTCGATCGCACCAATGGCAAGTTCATCAACGCCTGGCCCATGGCGGAAAACATCAACTGGATCAAGGGCGTCGACGCTGACGGGAATCTCCTTGGACGCCATGAGCCGGAAGTTGGCAAGCCAACCCTGATCTGCCCGAGCATCGGAGGCGGACGGAGTTGGAATCACGCGGCCTACAGCCCGAAAACGGGTTTCTTCTACCAGACGGGAATCGAGTGGTGCCAAACGCTCACTGTTCAGAAGGAAGAGCCGAAAGCAGGGCAGACGTTCTTTGGGGGTGTGTTCGAGCTGCGCAAACCGCCTTCCGGCGAGGCGGGCGGGCATTTCGACGCTTACGACCCCGTGACTGGAAAGAAGCACTGGACCTACAAGTCCAAGTACCCATTGCTCGCGTCGGCGCTTGCGACAGGTGGTGATCTGGTGTTTACCGGAGACCCAGAAGGATTTTTCTTTGCCCTGGATGCCAAAACGGGACAGAAACTTTGGAGCTTTAATGCGGGCTCTGGACATCGCGGCTCGCCTATCACCTATTCTGTAGCCGGCCGCCAGTACATCGCGGTGCCGGTTGGATGGGGTTCGGCCGTTGCCGGTTTGTTTCCTCAAATCTGGCCAGAAACTGAGGCCTTCCCTGGCGGCTCGACTCTGTTCGTATTTGCGTTAATGGAATGAGAAAGTGGTGCCGATTGTCGAGGTACGTCTTAGAATTGTCTCGCGCCTGAGCGGTACCGCCTCGCCACGGATGAAAGAGTCGCTTGTACATTTTCTGCTGTCCTGCCAGAACGCTGACGGGAGCTGGGGCTACACTCAGGGTGCCCGCGGCTCTCTGGAGCCTACTGCCTACGCAGTCATGTCCCTCCATGACACCGAAGGGGCCCAGATGGTTGCGGCCAAGGGCTTGAATTTCATCAAAAGCTCGCAAAACAACAGCGGCGGCTGGCCTGTGAACACGACCGATGGCGAAGCGACCGCTTGGGTTAGTGCGCTGGCCGGTCTCGCTTTGCTCGCATCCGAGCAAAGCACAGCGGCGGTTCAAGCAGCTGAGCAGTTTCTGCTTCGCTCATTCGGAAAGACACGGAAACCTTGGGTCTTGCGAATTGCCGACTGGATGCAATCGCTGGATCCCGCCTGGGTCGACAAAAATTACGGAGGTTGGAGCTGGAACCCGGACACCGCAAGATGGGTCGAGCCCACCTCTTACGCGCTGCTTTTTCTCAAACAGCTGCAAAACTCCAACCCGGCACACGGCGGCGAAGCTTCAAGACAGGCGCCCAGTGCAATTCTGGAAGCCGAGCGCTTGCTTTGCGACCGCATTTGCCAGGAAGGCGGTTGGAACTACGGAAACGCAAGAGTGCTTGGCGAAGAGCTGCGTCCTTTTCCCCTCACAACGGCAGTGGCCCTCATGGCTTTGCAGGATCGCCCAGAGCTTGGCGAAGTCCAGACGAGCCTGAACTATCTAGAGAACGCGGTGAAAGCGGAAAAGTCAGCACTGACGATCAGCCTGGCGTGTCTCTGCTTTGACATCTTTGCTCGGGAGAGCAGCCCGGTACTCAAGGGATTGCAGGACCTCTATGCCCGCACTCGATTCTTCGGAAACGTCAAGACCACAGCGACGGCGTTATTGGCTTTGCGCTCCGCAGAAGGATGGAAACCATTTCGAGTCGCTAGGGATAGTGATCCACTGCAGCGTCTGGTGTGACGCGTAAAGCCTGGAACCTTGCACCTCCTTTCATTGAACGTCAAATGAAGCTACCTGACCCATCCGGAGTTGATTTCAGAACTGCCAGGCTGTCTCAACGCTTCGAGGAGTGTCGTGCTCTTCATCGTCGCAGGTTTCTGAAGTCTGCGGCAGCCGCAGCGCTTGGTTCATCAGTGGGCTGTTCGCTTGAGAAGAAATGGCCCGCCGCCTTCCGAAAGGCCCCGTCTTCTCGAGTGGCCATTGTCAAGGCAGCCAGCTACGAAGGCAACCTTGTGGAAACCATCCTTGATGGGATCAAACTCTGCGGCCTCGAAGTTGCTGGAAAGCGTGTCTTGCTGAAACCCAATCTTGTCGAGTATGAAAAGGATAACGTCATCAATACCCATCCCGCAGTTGTCGGCGCTTCCATCGAAGCCTTTCTGAAGCTGGGGGCTAAGGAAGTCCGTGTCGGGGAAGGTCCAGGTCACCGGCGCGATACGGATGGGCTGCTTATTGCGTCTGGGCTGCTGCCTTATCTTGAGGACACTAAGGCCCCTTTCATAGACCTTAACCTCGACGACATGCGTCGAGTGCCGCTTCAGAGTCGCTTCATGGGAATTGATTCACTGTATTTCAGTGAGACGGCAGCATCGGTAGGCTTGCTGGTTTCCATGCCGAAGCTGAAGACGCACCACTGGGCCGGCATGACACTTTCCATGAAGAACCTCTTCGGATTGGTGCCTGGCGTAAAGTATGGCTGGCCGAAGAACTTCCTGCACTGGCACGGTATCGACCAGAGCATCGTCGATATCAACAGCACCTTGCGTTCACACTTCGCCATTGTGGATGGGATTATTGGAATGGAGGGCAACGGCCCTATTCAGGGCAAGCCGAAACCAGTTGGGGTTTTGGTTTTCGGCGACGACCCGGTAGCGGTCGACGCCACGTGCACGCGGGTTGCCGGGCTAGATCCGGAAAAGATCAAATACCTCCATCTCGCGGGCGAGTTTTTGGGCAATTTGCGCGAAGAGCACATTCAGCAAATCGGTGACACGATCGCAGCTGTCAAGACGCCTTTCGCAGTGATCGACAGCCTGAAGTGGTTGGCGGGTTAGTTGTTTTCCGTGAGTCTCTTAAGGATTGGCTGCCAGACTGCGAAGGCTGGCTCAGAAAGGAAGCTTGCGTGTCACCAACTGTTCTCATCGATCCCGGCACCCGATTCACTTGCGTGCCATGCGGATTTTGCTGCAGCTTCTGGGACATTCATATTGACCGGCAGCGCGTGCAAGTCCTTAAAGAGATCGATTGGGCGCAGAAGAAGGCCGAAGATCTGCGGCGCCAGGGACAGGAATTGTTTCGAGTTCTCGACCAGGACGGTCCCTTTGCGATCCAGCGCCGGCAGGGTGCTTGTGGGTTTCTCGACGACAGGCTGCTTTGCGCGATTCATGCCAAGGAAAACTTCGAAGCCAAACCACTCATTTGCCAACAATACCCCAACATCTACTTTGAGACGCCGCGAGGACTCGAGGTGTCCTTGGACTTTTCCTGCCCTGAAGTCATCCGCAACGCGGGCGAGCTGCTGACGCCGGAACGGACAACACCCCGTGGATATGTGACCAAGGCCGCGGAGGAGTATCCGCTGAACTCCGGCACGACGCTGGACTGGGATGGTTATTTGAGGCTTGAAGAGGCCTTTCTTAGAATCCTTGCCGGCTCAAACACGTTTGAGGAGAAGATTCTTGGCATGGACCAACTGGCGTCGGATCTGGCTGATTCTCTGCGCGGCGCTGGCCTCGCGAAAGGCGAAGCCGTGAAAGCAGCTCTGCAATCAATCGGAGATGTCAACGAGCGGGTCACAAAAGTGAGGGCTGCAGCCAACACAGCCAAGCGCGGTCTCTATGTTGCAATCCTTGTCCATTGGGTCGAGTCCACATTTGCGTTCGAGGTCACTGGGAAGGCGCCTCGAGCCGGCAGAGTCATCGCGAGTGTGTTCAAGCAATGGAAGGCGATTGGCTCAGGGGAATTCGCGGTGCTTAAGTTGAAGGTCGACTATGGACGTGTCGGTTTGGTGAAGCTTAGTCTGGAGTCGACAGCCTGCCGGGACCCACTGGACCGTTATCTGAGATACTTGACGAAGAGCCTCGTGGGAACGGGGACAATGGTCATTCAGAAACGCCTGGCGATCATCGCCACGGATTTTGCCCTGGTGAAATGGCTGAGCCAGGCGCATGCCTCTGCCAATAGCAGACCTGAGGTCGCGCTTGACGATCTGGTCTTTGGCATCAAAGTGGTCGAGAAATTTCTGAGTAATCGTCTGTTCAACAAGCTGGAACAGCAAAAGGGATTTCTGTCGAACTATATCGGCCTGCTCTTCGACAATCCGGGTTTACCCGCGACGATGCTGGCATGAAGATCGCCGGCTACGCCGTCGTGGAAGAAAGCTCAAGTGCCTGGGGAGAGTGCGGGCTCCTCAACGCCATCCATGATGCCAGGGACGCAGTGCGGCAATGATCAGCAGAGTTCTCTCGCTAGGTTGCGGCTCAGGTCAAAGCTTCAGGGTATTGCCCGTTCCGGCGGCACATCTCCGGATGTTTTTGACGGGTGGGTAGGGCGGAGGATGCTTGCGACTATCCTATCTGCGAAGACTACAAAACTGAAAAGGTACAAATAGATTAATGGGAACAGAACGAAATCGTGGCTACTGGGCTCTATCGCTTTTTACGAAGATGATCGATACCTGGTCGTCGTAGATGACTTTCCAGCGGCTGGATTCCTTCAGCACAGAAGCCAGCGGATTCTGTACAGGAAGCAGTATCCACTCGATGTTGTACTTGTCGACCAGTTGCTTCCACTGATACTCCGCGTTCAGAAGTTTCAAGTACTCCTTGATCAGTTCCTCGCCATACATATCGCTGCGACCGTCCAGAAAGGTCTTGTAATTCGGGAACAGCCGGTAGACGAGATATCCTCCCCACTGGTCCATCGTATAAGCATTTCCCTTCAGTCCCCGTCCTTCAATGAAGCGGGCCGCATCGACGGGAAAGTTCTTCTTCGGGAAATCGGCGTCCAACACTTTTTGTCCGAACAGTCGTCCCTGGTTCAGACAGATGGCACCCACGATTGCCACGAGTATCACGGGGAACAGGTGCCGACGAAACTGAGCTTCAAAATTGAGGAAATGACTGGAATAACGTGTCACCGCCACCGCGCTTTTGGAAACCCAGGAGGGAACTCCCAAAGTGAGGCCATCTACATACATTGACAGGTGGCGGCAAAGAATCGGAGTGACAACTAGAGTGTAGAGTGGAATGTGACGGGCAGAAAACAAGGCCAAATGGGTCCAGAAGACCAGGAGGCCGATTTCAATGAAGGTCAACCGTTTGCGTGAGGCGCCAAAAACAAAGATCGTGCCCAGGAGAAGCAGCTCGAAAAACCTAACTGGCGGCATGTGGAAGTTCGGCGAAAGGAACTCGGTGACGATATCGACCAAGAATCCTGAAGTCACATAGGAATGAAAAATGTGCCGGTATAGCTTGGGGCCGTAAGGATTGATTAACGATGCAAGACCGCAAATCAGAGCAGTTCGGGCGAAGAGTCTGGCTCGGTCGTAATCGGCGTGCTTTGCCTGCCCGTCTTGAGAAAACAAGCCGGTAAGCCAGTTGCCGAGGGCGTAGATGAGCAGAAGCACAAGACCCACGACAAATCCGCCGTGAAGATTTGTCCAGACCAGAATGATGATCGGAAAACTCCAAGTCCAGCGGCCAGGACCTTCGGTTTGCAGCCGTTCCACGAGAATGTACCAGACCAAGAGAATCAGCATCGTGAACAGATGAGGTCGGGCCAGCCAGTGCAGCGAAGACGCCAGGGTTGCCAATCCGCAGCAGACGATCGAAACGAAAAGGTTGCTGCCTTTCCGCAGCGTCCATGAAAAGAGCAGGGTGAATGTGAGAGCGAACAACAGCTGGCCGACAAACACGACGCCATTTAAGCCGGCCAGATGGTGAGCGCCACCCATGACGACATCGGCCAGCCACTCCCAGGCAAACCACTCCTTGCCATAAGCGGTGTAGGAGAAATAGTCCGATCGCGGCAGCGTCCAAGTTCGTAGAATTTGCTCGCCGTTACGAATGTGCCAACCAGTATCACTGTCTCCCAATAATGAAGTGTTCTCAGCCAGCAGCGGACTGAAGAAGAGCGTCAGGAACAAAATGTCTTTGACGGAGGGAAACAACCAGGATGCAATCATGGACACTGGCGTGTCTGCCTTGGATTGAGCCGGCGAATCGATTGCCATGTCAGTGACTTTCATGTGCCCTGGGTCTTTCGGTTGCTGCTGGGAAGACAACGAAGTTGATCGTAGTCATGTTGCTGACCAAGGACAAGCTAATCGGCGAACCAGAGCAACAGCTTCAGTGTTTTTACCGAGACAGCCGAGTGTGTTTGATTCCGCGCCGCGGATCACGCGAAATGATCCAAAGGTAGAGTGCAAGCCACACAGGTGCCATCCAGAAAAACCAGATTTCGTTGACCCCGTGCCAATTCAGGCTGTAAGCCGTCAAGTTGGCTGCGAAGAAGAGCATGAGAGGGCCCATAGAGAAAGTCATTGTCTGGCGCTCCACAACTGCCTTGAAAGCTGCAATCAAGGCTGGCAGCAATACAACCTGGTCGTAGGTCCAGGATCCATAGCTGGCGGTCGCGACTGATACCAATAACAACAGTGGCATCTGCCTAGTCCACACCCATTGCGCCCTGTTTCGCCGATAGTGCCAAAAGCACCAGAACACTCCAGCCAGCGAAGGCAAGAACTGAAGCCACGAATGCTCGGTGCCCAACATCACTCGGAGCAAGCCCCCCAGTGTAGGCGTCGCCCAGTCCATGGGCGGATGCGTGCTGACAAGTTCAGCATACTGGAGAACGAGCCTCGCGTTAAAGGCCATTGGAATTGCGACTGCCAAGACGATGGCAGCCCCGATCCCTCCGAATACTTTCCATTGCCGGCGATCTAACACCCAAAGGGCGAGTGCAATCCAGAAGAGATACAGCAGGTGTGGCTTGAAGGAAGTCAGCGCAGCCATCAGTGCGGCCGGGCCGAACCGCTGGTGCCGAGCGAAAACCAGGAAACCGGTTGCGCCGGCCAACAGCAAGGGACTGATTTGACCGGTCCGCAACACAAAAAGAAATGGAAAGTAGGCCAGCGACAACATCCAGAGCCAGACAGAATCCTGAGGCCTAATCTCGTAGGTCCTGGTAAGAGTGAAGGTGCAAGTGAGTAGAGTTCCCAATTGCAGGCACAACCACCAGTGTCGAGCCTGAAAATAATCCATCAGCCCAAAAGGGAGAACCGCGACCAGGGCCCAAGGTGGGTTCCACATCACTACGGGAGCTGTCTCCGACCAGCCAACGACCTTTTGCAGCGCCGATAGCTGTTGCGGCGAATAGGGATTGCCTCCTGTCAGCAGCAATCTTGCGGCCGCCCAGTACTCAACAAAATCGTCTACAGGCCATGCCTGAACATTGATCACCGGTTGTGAATAGTATGCGCAGGCCAGGCCAACCACGGCCAGAGCTGCCAGGCGCAGAGTTCTCGAAATCCGACGTAGTGTGTTCATTGAAAGCGGGACAGTAGCGATTCTCCAGCAGGAATGACTGGTTGAATCGTTGGTACTGGGAGAGCAGTGAAGCGGCAACAGACTCGGAGCGACCGAAATGTTAGCGAGAATCGTCAACGACCTTGAGGTTCATAACGAACACAACAGCGTTGACTGTTATGGAGGCCGAGCTGCTGTTTTCAGCCAGCACTATCGTTAACGACTGAGTTAAATAAGGATCTTTACCCGCAAGAACCAGCCGCTCCTGGCTTGACAGGCCACGAAGTCGGGTTTTACAAAGTCGGCAACGTTCCGATGGCCTTCAGAGGGATGTTCCAGCTCTCTTGCCCGTCCCGACGGCGACTCGATTCAACGACCACCAGCCGAATAGAGTAACCGGAGTGAGCCAGCAGTAGGCAAAATCTCTGGCGCCGAGTACATTGATCAGAAAGCAGAATGCATTGAGTCCTGCAAGGAACCCGAACCAGGTGCACTTTTGAGCTGTGGGCAGAGACGAAGCAGTCACGGAGGCCTGGAAGACTACAGGCAGCAGCAGCACCATGTCACTGGTCCAACAGTACAACGTTGTCCAGGAGGACACAGGTAGAAGCACAGCCACTTGCTGTTCCCAATTCCAGGCGTGCCGAGCTTTCCTCCAGTGTATCAGCAATCCGACGGAGCCTAAGGCCATCGGAGCCAGCTGCAGCCAGCGTTCATTCGCCGGCAGTAACTTGCGAAGGATCGTGCCGAGGGTTGGCGTGTCATAGTGGAAGAATGGAGACTGGGCATTTCCCCAAACTTCCGATGACTGCGCCAGAAGGTCGGGGTTGACGACCAGCGGAATAGTAGTGGTCACGAGAAATGTCGCGGCGATGCTTGCGAGCAACCTCCAGCGCTTACTTCTTCTGACCCAGAGCGCCAGTGCAATCCAGAACAAATAAGCCAGATGAGGCTTCAGCGCGGCCAGGAACAAGGCCATGCCAGCCAGCCAGTCCCTTTGCTCCCGCTGATAGCGCAGAAAAACCACTAGCCCCAGCAGGACCAACAGGCTCATCTGACCTATGCGCAATAGATACAAGCTTGGATAGAAGAGGAAGGCAATCAACCAAGCCAGCCCTTTCAGATGAGGTGGTCCGCCATAGAGTGCCCAAAGCATGTTGGCGACTAGAACCAGCAAACCTAGGTTAAGCAACAGCCAAACGAAGCGAGCCGATCCGTAGTCAGGGATTCCGAGCAGCATTAACAATGAAAACGCCCAAGGCGGATAAAGCATGACATGCCTTTCAGTAGATCCTGTGGCACGTTGGACCTCAGAAATCAACGGGTACGAGTAGGGACTCTGCCCGCTCAACTGCAACCGCCCCGCTGCCCAATAGGCGATGAAGTCGTCCATGAAACCCGCGAATCTGCCTGTGAGCCCAGAGAGCTGGTAAAGCATGACCAGCAAAGCGACTGCGAGAAGAACCAGTCTGCGAGACCTCTTGGCAGCAAGACTTTTCTTGGCGAGATTGGCTCTCGACTGTGTCATCTCGTTTGACAGGAGTTCAGCCATAGGTGCGGCTGGAGGGAAACCAGCTTCAATGACAGATCGGGGTAGACTGTCTAGTCTGCCCGTTGCGTCTCTGACAACATCGACTCTGTTCTGCAAAAACTTTAACCTGCCTTGAACGAACCCTTTGAGCGAAGATCTCTTTGCTTTCTCGGGAGTTTAAAGCTTTGCTTCCCTCTGGATCTGGTGGAAGGTCAGTAGAGCCAGTCCCGACAGCCCTGCGACAGATAGATGAATCGGGATTCTCCCAGAGGTGACCAGCGACAGCATTGCAACGGGAAGCGCAAAGACCAGTACGGCGGTGCGTAACCTCCGTCCGCCAGGCTCGGACGAGGCATCACCTTGATACCAAAGAATGATCAATACAAAAGGGACGAGTGCCAAGCTAAGGTCGTGAAAGTTAAGATGCGGACTCACCAGCAAAGCCACCTGAAACAATAAAGCAAGCTGCAGAGGAAAGCGAGGTTGTGTAGAGTCCCAAGGACCTTTCCACGCTTTCAGTAAGATTGTTAGAAACAGAGCGCTTGTCGCCACTGTTCCAGCCACTGCCAACCACGGTTGCGTTTGCGAGAATAGAAGGAACCATTGTCCCCTCAAACAATGCATCTTTGACGGATAGATTCCGAAGCGATCGGTCCACCAAGCCATGTCCCCGATGAGCCCAAGATACGATCTCAAGCCAGTCAAGCCGCAGATCGTCAGCGATACCAGCACCAGCACAATCGCGCCCAGGAGAAAACCGGCGAGAGCCAGCCTGCGTTTCTTCCACCCAAGCAACAGCAGGAATGGAATCAGAAGCTGGAACTTCTGCAGCGTCAAAGACAGGCAGAGCCCGGCGCTGAAGTCTCTTGAGCGCTGGAACATCGAACAGGCCAGAGCGAACCAAAGAAACAGGCTCAGGCTATCCTGCCCTTGGATGAAAGTCACAAAGACCGGCAGGAACGCCAGACCGCCAAGGTAGAGGAGCGGGGCGATACCAGCGACGAGTTTCTTTTCGTGCCGACTCAAAAACCACATTCCGAGCAGGTAACACAGCAAGCTGAGTCCGTTCCAAGACCACCAGGCAGTGAGGTAAGGAAACCTCGAAAGCGGGTAGTACCAAGCCAGTTGAAAAGGTGGATGGTTGAAGGGCAACAACTCGTCTTCGAACTTGAGGCCTTGGCCGAGTGTCCGGAGGACCTCCTGCTGGACCTCGGCTTGTCGTTGCAGATCGTAGAGGCGTTCGCCTTCCCCACGCTCCAACATCTGAATTGCCGTGTAGTAAATGATGAAGTCGCTGTTCCCGGAGCGGATTTGGTCCCAGACCTTCCATCCAGTCAGAAGAAAGAGAGCGATGAGGCTCACGCACAAAGTGATGGCGTAAAGCTCAGCCTTCTTCTTGAACTCGACTTTTCGGTTGGAAAGAAACACAAGGTGTCTAGGAGGCGTGATGCACGGCCCCGGGCCGCAGAGTTCTGCGTGGACCTGACTTCACAGCGCAGAAACACCGCCGCAAGTTCTCCGAAGTATGAAGAGGCTAAGACCAAAAGCAAGCGTAATCCAAATCACGCTGGCTTGTACTGGAAAGTGCACAGCCACCAGCAGGCTCGCAAACCACACTAACGGAGACACCAGCAGGACGGCCGCCAACGCTAATGCGGCCCAGTTCGAAATGCGGGTTTCCAAAAACCACTCAACGCAGAGCATCAACGGCAGGAAGGCCAGCGACAGGTCGTGTATCAGCAAATAGGGACTGGCTAGAAGAGAAATGAAGATGGTTGCAGCAAACCGCAATCCGAAGTGCGGTTCGCTGGGCTGCCACCGTCCTCTCCAGAGGAAGATAACTAAACCTAACCCCAGCCCAGCGACCATAACACTTGTGCTGGGATTGTAAGCGTCTCTGTATCCGAGTAGGTAGATTTGACCAATCCAGTTCTGCATTCTTCCGGGCGATTGCACGACGAAACCGTTGGAGTGGCTCATGCGCATCAGCAGCGACAAATAGCTCTCGAGGCCGGCCTGGCCCAACCAAAGAGCCGAAATCAAAGCCAGGAGGCCAAAGCTAAGAGCAAAACCGCGCAGAGCATTGAACCGCCGTTTAAGCAGCAACAGTCCCACAATCAGATAGACCAGCTGGAACTTGACAAACGCCAGTCCCAGGAACACCCCAGCTCGAAAATCCCGGCCAGTCCGCAGACTGAAATAGGACAGGGTCAAGAAACAGAGTACTAGCAGCGACATCTGTCCTTGCCAGATACAGACCACGAATGGATAGAACGCAAGAGAGGCCAGGAACACGGTCAACTTGGTCTTGCCAAGCGAATTCGGGCTGATCCTGAAGAACAGAGAGGCGACGAGGGGTAGCAGGCCCAGATTGATCAAAACCCAGATCGTCCTTGCTTGGTCATAAGGAAGGCAAGCCAAGGGCACTAACAGGGCGAGCAGAAAGGGAGGATGAATAAATGGCATGACATTTCCCCCGTACAGCATTGGTCCGAAGATTTCCTGCTGGACCTTCCCCTGGATCTCAGGTTTGTAGAACTCAGAAGCGGGGTAGCGCAGCACAAGGCATCCTTGGGCATAGAAGTGAGCAAAGTCAGGGTAAGTCGCTTGACGGAACAGGGCAATGCCGGCCACCAGAAAGAAGGCGGCTGCCGACGCGAGCCACAGGTGAATCCAGAGCTGTTGTTTAGGCTGAATCGCCGAGGCTCTTGGATCAGATGGAACGGAACTCATAGTCCTGGAATTGGGTCTCTCAGCAGCAGGGCTGAGATTTGGCGATGCCCTCGATCGTTTGTGGCAAGCCTGACGGGCGGGCTGCGATAGCTGATCTGCCGTCAAGTGGATCTAGCCGGGAGAACAACAGACGATTGCGTATCCATATGCTTTCGAACCAAAAGCAGTCATCGTCAACCGGCAATTGTTTCCCCTTTTTCGTTGAATCCAATCGCTCAAAAGTCAGATTCCATGCCCCGGGCCCTAAGGGTGTCATTTCTGGGAGCCTCTGCAACGAAGACTTCGAGATTTTCAAAGAGGTTGACGGGTCCTGAAAACAAAGGTGCGATTCTGGTGAGGCGGGCACCGAGAACTTTCACGTGCTCGGCTGCCTGATAGGACCAATAGTGGACGTACGGTGCGTCATGGAGGCCGCGAGGCTTCTCAGGTAGATCCGGCAAGACGCCGTCTGTGGCCAGGTCGGCGAGGAACGGCTTAAGCTCTACAAACCATACCCTTCCCCCGTTCTGGAGGGTCGAAGAGATCTTCGACAATAGAGGCATGATGGGCTCTTGCTCCTTGAGCAATTTCTTAATCAGGTCTCTGCGGTCGAACAGATGGTCTTCAATCTCTGGTAGCGTGGTCCATGGTGTCCCGCCATGGTAGTATCGTCCAAACGTTATCCCAACGAACCAGGGATCGACTACGATTAGATCCTTTGGATCACAGACCTTTTCCAGGTGGCTCGCAATGTAATCGACATTAGTCTTCCGAACGAACGTGGTCTTGAAGAGGTTGTTGCCCACCACGGCGAAGAGGAAAACAAACACGATGAGTCTACCGATGCGCCAACTTTTGTTTCCTTTGACTATGAGCTGGATGGGAGGGTCCAGGAGTGCGCCCAGAAAAGCCATGATGGAAATGTAGTACCAAGGCTCGGTAATGTAGCCGACCCGAATAAGAAACACAAAATACCCCACAACTCCAATAACGAGCGCAACGCCAACAAACAAAGCTAAGTCCCTTTCGTCGGCGGAAAGACTTTCGCTCGGCCACGCCTGCTGCCGAAAACAGAAATGAACGGACACGGCAAGTAGTGTCAGCCACAGGAATCCAATCCACTGGCCAGAAGGTTCAACCGCCTCGTTGAATTTGAACACTAGCCATGAAATCGTAACTGGGAGTCTGAGCGTTGTGTTCCAGTCAGCGGCGATGCGACCTGAGTACAGAACGAAAACGGAAAGGGTACAGACGACTGCGATTAAACTCAGAACAAGGAGATACCGACGGAGCGATCCCCTCACGACAACGACTGCTCCAGCTGCCAAGAGCGAGCACAGCAACACCAGGTTGTTGTAGAGACTGTGCGTGCCGAGAAGTGCTATGAGAGTTGCAAGAAGAATCCTTGCCGGAGTGAGCCGGACGGACAGGTTCCAGATCACTGCCGGAGCCAGCAGCAGCAAAGCTGTACCGACACCATAAGCTCTTAAGGAATCTCCGTACTCCAGCACCGTGGGACTGGCAGCAACAAGTACGAGGGAACAGAGCGGGACGCCACGAGCCAACCTCAGGGAACTAAACCATAGGGCGGCTAGAAGGAGCAAACCGCTCACCGTGCCCAAAAGACGCAGTCCGATCTCGGAGAGACTTGCGTCGTAGTTGCTCCAGAGACGAAGTAAAAGAGGCCAAAAAACAGGAAACGAGTCCCGCTTTAGAAACGCGAGGAACTCTGCAAAAGAAGGCCTAGTTGCTACATTCAGAGTGTTTACCTCGTCCCGCCACAAGCCGCCGGCGTTGAACAAGTAATTCACGTGGGCACCCACCACTAAAGCAGTGGCCAACACCGCCGTGATCGCTTCAGCACGGCTCAAGTTGAGCTCTACGAAGTGTAGTTTGCGCAATGGCCTCACTCAGTTGCTGGTCTAACATGAAGGAACGCTACTTGTGCCCTTCAGGCTCGCCTTCGTCTCGGTAAACGCTGACACCAGACTACAACAAGCATCCCTCTACGGCTTCCACCGGGAGAGTCGAGCAGTGCTTCACAGCATGGGTTGTGGAATCTGGCTCAGCCGGTTGCCGGTCTGAAAGCACAGAAAATCAGGTTGTCCCAACCTCTTTTGTGCGACCGCGTCAAGGATCTGTCCCGAGTTGTTGCTGGATCGTGTGGGTCGCAGATGAGTTGAAAGGAAGGATCATCGTGTGATAGTACGCCCCTGACAAACTCGGTCCCAGAGCTAGGCCGGTCGGGTATCTTCGATACTGATGGGCATCAACTTACAATACGGCGCATGATAGCAAAACGGAATCCGCACCGGAAGCCAAGGGTGTTGCTGTGCACCGAATACTCTGCTGTTTGTGCTTAACAGAAGAGATGACTTCAAGGATCCTAGCCAACCAGCGATTTTTTTCGAATGTCACCTTTGACCGACTGAAGTAAGGTGTCGGCTCCACACCAGGGGGCGGCTTCTTGGCTGCAAAAGGCGCATCCGAGGATCGTGAAATGGTTTCTCCGCCCGAATGCGGTGAACATCAAGGATTTTGTTTGGAAGCTCACGCTCTACTGCAGGGACGGGTCGGCCTGTACCTGTTCCTGATAATCTTCCTGGTCTACCTCCTCACTACTTCGGGAACCACGATTTACGTGACCTTGGATGGGCTGGTACGCCTTGAAGTGATTAAGAGTATCACCTCAACACTCACCGCCGATGTTCCAGCCAAATATGGCGCGGGGTTTGCCCTCCAGGGACGGGAAGGACGGTTCTATGATCCTCACGAAGTTGGCCACACTCTGCTCTCGATACCCTTTTTTGTAGTGGGACAGGCCTTGGGCAATCCCCAGTTCTTCTTGTCTTTGATGAACCCGCTGGCTCTGGCGTGGACCTGCGTCTTCTTCTTCAGACTCTGTGGTACCGTAGGCTATTCGCTGTCGACCTCGGTGCGTTTGACTCTGATCCTGGCGCTGTGCACACAGCTCTGGCCTGAATCGAAGAGCCCCTTTGACCATGCCCTGGAATCATTGTTCTGCCTGGCTGCGTTTTACCATGCCTGCCTGAGTTGCACGAAAGAGACTCGATCCACTCTGGTGGTTTGTGGGGCTTTTCTCGGGGCTGCAATCGCGACGCGAACAATTTCAGTCCTCTTTGGAGCCCCCATCGCTTTCTACGTGATCAGTTATACGTGGCGGCGCCAGACGGTGCTCGCAAAGAAATTAGGCGAAGCTGCAAAACAGTTCTGTCTTTTGTTAGCTGGGCTCGCGCCAGGGCTCGCACTAGCCCTCGGGTATAACAGCTATCGCTTTGGTTCCATGCTGACCACTGGGTATGCAGGATGGTCTCAACTCCATAAGGTGGACCTCTTTAGCAATCCCATCTGGAAGGGTATGTTGGGACTTACTGTGAGTCCGGGCAAAGGGCTGTTCTTCTATTGTCCAATCGTTCTGCTGAGCATCTTGAACTACAAGAAATTCCTCCGTTGGAAAAAGGAGTTGGCAGTCGCGATTGCCTTGTTGCTGGCCCTCTATTCGATTGTGCTCGGCAAATACATCGCGTGGCATGGCGACTTCGCATGGGGACCACGCTATCTGACAGTTCTGCTTCCTTATTTGATTTTGCCGTTGGGAATCGTGTTTGAAAGGAGAAGCCGGACGAACCCATTCCGAAGAACGCTACTGAAGGCAGCTGTGTCCATAGGATTCGTAGTTCAACTAATGGCTGTCAGTATCGATATGAATGTCTTCTTTCTGCGTGCACAGACAGCGGGCGTTCTCAATCGTGATTTCGCGTGGAGAACTTACTCCATACCCTATGAGTTCTACTTTGATCCTGAGAACTCCCCGCTCGTTTCAAGGATCTATGAAATCCGAGATGCTCTTCAGAACCAGCGGCCTCTAGAGACGGACTCGAATCCAGAATGGTCCAAAGTCATAACAACCCCCCAACGTGAAGCAGAGATTGATTTCTGGTGGAAAGGGCTCTTTGCAAAAAAAGAGATAGAGTTTCTGCCCGCCGTTAGTCTGTTGCTCATCGGAATCTTGTTTTCAGCGAGCAAGGTGATCTATTTGCTGAGATCTTCCCGGTTAACTGGTTCGGAGAGTAGGACAGCATGACAGCCTGAGCGATGGTTGGAGTTGGGTGACCAGTAGACAGGTTGTTTGGAGCGAATATGCAGCTGAGTTCCAGCGAGTCTTCTGCAGGCGCACTACCAAGAGACTCTTGCCGAAGCAGCAGAGGACTTTACTGGACGGCGTTGGTGTGGCTCTGCGTTCAGACGAACCAGCCTATGTGACTTTGCGCCACATTCTGAAGAAGTCCATTTGATCCCTACGGATTCGACATAAACTGGCTTGGAGTGCCCGAGCGCGCCTTCGATGTCCTTGCGAATCCTCCGCTGGTTCCCTTCTGGCTTGCTACGTGGCTGAGCGTCTTTCCAGGGACTGAAATTTCGCTGCACTTGGCCATGATTCCGTTCTCGCTATTTGCGCTGCATGCCTTCGACCTTCTGGCTTGGCGCATTGGTGTGGATCGCGTGAGATCGGCACTGTTACTGATCTGCTCACCCGCGTTTTTGTTGGCTGGCCAAGTCGTGATGCTCGACGTGGCGATGTTCTCGTTTCTCCTCGTCGCCGTGTTCTCGGTGCTCAGCCACCAGCAGCGGCTTTCGACTTCTTGGGAGTCGACAATTACAGACGAAAGCCAACTTCCAGGCGGCTCTGTTTCAGGACGGTCTAACTGCTCACGTTCCCATCTTGGGCGAATCTGGTTCGGTTGTCGTCGAGCCAAGTGGCAAGGCCGCCAACGGTGGAGATTTCTTTTTTCAGAAGTGCCAGGACCAGATCGTGAAGCAGGACCGAATTGATCGTCTTACTGTACACCGAGCCTGCTGTTTGGCCAGGGATCAGAACCAGGAAAGGAACCCGCTTATCGGGGATAGCATCGGCAATTTCCGTGAATTCTCGGGACCAGTATGACAGGCCCTTCCACAGGTTCGTCCGCAATGGGTGGTCGGAAGTTACCACCACCGTCGTTTTGTCCCCCAGGTCAGCCAGTTCCATCCGACTTCTGAGATCATGCAAAGTTCGATCCACAAGCTCGAGGTTATCAAGATAATTCGATGTGGGGCTGAGACTTGGCTTCTTCTCACGCCGGTCATAAATGCCAGGCGGATGGGGGAATGGAAAATGGATCCAAGCCAGGTTCAGCCTCGGATTGCTTACCATTCCACGAGCCCGCTTGAGAACCGCGTCATAACTTTGAAGGTGCTTTGTCTTGACCGCTGCGATTACCTCGTTGCTCGCGGGAGCAATGCTTGGCAGAATTCCGAAATACCCTGAGAAGGTAACGAGATCGAGTTTGTCCGTTAGAAGGTTCAGTATACCGGGCCCGAGACCGATGAAACGTAGTTGCTCCTGCTCGACAAAGGGCTCCACGGGTTCTTCCCAGCTGCAGTCAGCCAAGCTGCCTCCCAGAATTCTGCAGTAAGGATGATACCAGCCCACCAACCCTGAGGCGAATCCCGCGTCACTGGCTCGCGAGAAAACATTTGGTTGTGCCCCCCAAAGCTCTTTTTGGTGGGCAGCCTTGAAGGTCAACAGGAGGCTGGAGGGGGCAACAACCTCGGCGCTGGAAACGATTCGACCGGTAGTCAATGCGGGAAGGGCCTCATTGGTGTTCCCGCCTGGTGGATATGCCCGTGTTGCGTAAAGCGCTTGAGATCGGAACCGATCTATTTCAGGCAGTTCGATTGTTCCCGGACGATTGTCGAAAGTCAGGTTCTGATCGAGTTCGTCGAAGATCAAGACTACTACGCGCGACCCTGCCTGGCTGATCTGAGAGTGAGAGGCCTCTCTTTCAACGAAAGCAGAAGTCGGCGTCTGGCACCTCATCCATCCAATGCTGGCTAGATTGAGAAAGAAGAGAGGGGAAAGAACCATCAGCAAAGCTCGGCCCGCTCTAACCGTGATCTTAGTGGGATGTGCGAACACGAGCACCGCTGCACTGATAAGCAACACCCTTAGAAGCGTGGCAAGTATTCCCAAATACACGCGAGTAGTGTGATTCTGGAAGCTCTGTGCACACTCCAGCACGAGGAGATTCAGAGCAACAACTAGTGTGAGAAGAAAGACGGCATGAGAGAGATTGATCAGAAACCTGCTACCTGACTTGCGAAGCTGCATTGCACAGAGCCAGAACCCACAGCTAAGCAGAAGAATAGCTGCAATCGTGGCTAAGAGGAGCGTGGTGTCCGGCGGACCTTTCCGAAAATAAGCGAGCTTCGGATCGTACGTAGCCAACAATCTGTGCCATTCTTTCAAGAAGATCAGGTTTGCCAATGAAAAGCACCATAAGAAGTCCTTAAGCATGCCCGGTGCTTCCCTTCTTTCGGAGGAGATACAACCGCCGACAACTTCCAGGAAGTTCCCGGCTCTGGATAACATGAAACCGACGGCTGCAGGAGTTCTCGAAACTGACGAGGCTGAAATCTGCATATAGATGCCCACGGCCCCGCGTCAGCGCTCTAAATTCCGGGTCATCTGGCGCAACAAACTCGATGAGAACCAGATCGGTTGTGAGTTCTGCGGCAACGTCCAGGACTTCTTCGAGAGGAACTTGGTCGGAAACCAGAAGGTGGTGGAGAACCGCGAGCATCAAAACCACGTCGAAGGAGGCAGAGGCTCGTTCGAGAAAAGATGGATACTCCCGATTCCTCCACCCCAAGGCAGGCGTTGGTCTGGCAAGATTGACGACCAGGGGTAGAATGTTTAACTGCTCGCTCTGAGCCTGCTTCCAGAGTTTACCCACCACTGTTGCGTCCGTGTCGATCGCGACAACAGACGCACCTTTTCGAGAGGCGATTCTGGAATAGGTCCCATCGTTGGACCCGATATCTAAGACCCTCCTTGGGTGAAACTCGCTCAAAGCCGTTTCCACAAAGTCCCGCTTGGCATTCAGCTGGTCATCGGAGTAGGAATTGCAAGTGGAGTAGTTTGACCATGACGATGAGCGCGACAGGCTGGGTTCAGTCCCTGACACGGAACGCTTCAAGCCGCGGAAAAGTGACTGAAGAACAAATTTTGATTTCTCGGCGCTAAGTTTCTTTTGGCGATAGATCTCCGGGCCAGTTGCATTGTTCAACCAGGTGGGTAAGCACACCAGCGTGAAGAATCGTGGTGACAACCTCCGCGCCCAGGGGGTAAGGGCATAGGCCTCTTCTGGAGAGATGCCCTCAGGTTGAGCGTAGAATGCCCTCTCCAAACCGAGCCCCAACTTCTGGTTTAACAAAAGCGGGATGAGAAAGGTCCGAACGAACTGCGCGTATGGCATCCAAGTGGGGTCGGAAGGATCTCTCCGTTCGAACGACAGGAAATCGACGAACAAAGGCTTGGTCGCCTCGAAGAGAACGTTATAAGGTGTGGCGTCCTTGAGACCCAATCCTTCCTCGAGGGATCTTCTGGCCAACCGAAGTGTCAGGTCTGCTGCTGCGTGCAGCATCTCTGCCGGCCATTCGTGCGGGTAGCTCGGGAACCACACTTTTTTGTGACGCAGAATTGCCTGGCCATCTTGACCTGTGTAGATAGCGCGGAATGCAGGATCGGAGAGCAGCTGTTGTGACTCGGCCGGGCTGGCTAATGTTGTTTCAACCAAGTCGCCACATTTCATAAACTCTGTCGCGACTCCAGACTGCATAAAGGCTGACAGATCCCGCAGGCCCCTGGCATTGATAACCCGCAGGACCTCGCCACCAGTGTGGACGAGAGTTCCCCCAGGGTCTCGAAAAGTGGCTGAGATGTGCTTTGCCCGCGCCTGACGGGCTGCTGACAGACTTGCCTTCATGGCCTAGTGTTTTCCTTGTCTCGCCTTTTCTTGCTTCTGAAGAGAGACAGCAACCTTCGGAAATAAAAACTCGCGCCGACAACCGCGGCCAATAGCAACTGATAGAGTAATGCCCCTGATCCCGGATCGGTGTACGCATATACGGGCTTCTCGTAAGCGAACAGTAGTGCAAGCACTGTTAGCGCAGTGGGCAGCGTCTGTTTGCGGCTTTGGTGAGACTGTCGCATAGGGCCAGCGCGAGCTACCAATCGCAGAGAGGAAGAACCCGCTCGATTTGATTTGGGAGATAGTGAATGTGATGCCACGCTGACTCCTTGAGCGAATGCAACCAGGACGCCAAATGACTAAAGTCTCAGCAAGTCCCGTACCTCCTTTGCATGCTAGCAGTCTCTAGCTTGTCAGCTCCCAGCAGATCCGTCTTCGCATCGCCTCAACTCCTCGCGTGATAAGGGATTACCAATATTCTAGGACGGATTGGAGAGCTTGGAAAGCGTGAATGTCACGATGCTGGGCCAGCGTTCCGGCCTTGTTCTGATGGTAAAGAGTTGTCCCTTAGTGGACTGTAGGCGAACAGTGATCCTGAGCGTGGAATCCAGGAAAGAGGCCCAAGCTCCGGTGTGAGAGCCTTTTAGGCCGATTTCGCAATGGCGGACGCGCGCGACCACGCTCTCATCGGCGCGACTATTCCTCTTGGCTCTTCATTGAATGCTCGTTTGGGAGATGTCCGGAGCTCGAAAATGCAGCAACAAGGCTGATTGACGCGAGCAGTGAGTGCAGGTTGGTTGATGACTCGTGGGTGATCGACAACTGCCAAGATTCTGCTTCCTTTGTCAGGGAGGATTCCGAGACACGGTTTGCTGAGTCGTTCCAGAGAATGGGACTCCGGTCCGTGATCCTATTTCCTTCTCACGCAGCACTGCCCAGTACAGGGAAACCCACGCAGCCATAGTCCAAACGAACCAGAGGTCGCCGAATTCCAGGAGATTCTGGGCCAAAGCGAATCCGTTGATGAGGAGGTAACTCAAACCGAATCCCACGACCCTGCGCAACCGGGATGTCTGAAGGATCAGAACAGCCTGCAGCACGGGAACGAGGAGCAGTACTTGGTCATGCACCCACACGTAGGATGAAGTCAACAATGACACCAACATCAGAGAAGGCAACTGTTGCTTCCAATCCCATTCTTCCCGACGTCTGAGCCAATGCAGCCCCAGCCAAGTGCACCCAAGCACCATCGACACGAACTGCATCATCTGTTTCTCCAATCCGAAGAAGACTCGTAGCAGTGCCCCTATCGTAGGATTGGAATGGCGGTAGACGGCTTCGTCAAGTGTGCGTGCGAACCGGAAAAAATTCTCAAAGATTGATGGATCCAGTAACAGTGCAACTAGGGAACCCACTGCGATGGTTGCCACAGCACCGAGCAGGAAGCCGAACTGGCGCTTTCGCAGGGCCCACAATGCCGCGGCAGGCCAAAAAAGATAAACGGTATGCGGCTTCAGAGAGAGCAGAAACGTGGCCGCCCCCGCTGCGATCCATTGGCCCCTGTTTGCGAAGTACAAAAAGCCGGTGGCGCCGATCAAGATCAATGCTCCCATTTGTCCTAGCTTCAGTGCCAACAGTACCGGGAAGAATGTGATAACTACCAACGGCGGGACCCATCGCAGGCGACGGGTGCCCCCATAAAACTTCCACAATCGATCGGCACAGAGCAGAATCGCCGAAAGACTCAACAGCAGGAAAACAACCCTCGAGGCCGGGTAATCGAGAAGGCCGAACGGCATGAGCAGCGGGAGGGCCCAAGGGGGATTCAGAAATGGAAGAAGCTCCTTGGCTCCGATAGATTTCTGGAGCTGCCAGAGAAGGGATGGGGAGTATGGATTTTTGCCGCTCAAATGCAGCCGGGCTGCGGCCCAGTAAGAGGCGAAGTCACTCACCGGAGCCGGCTGCAGTTGCACAAGTCGTCTGGCTTTGAAAGCTAACAAACTCAATAGCAGCACCAAAGCGATGACCCTCAAAATGCGGTAGCCTGTTTCCACCGGAAGGCCAGATGGTGCGGCTTCTTCTTGCTTCATTTTTCCCGTCTCAACGTGAGATGCTGGTTAAGCTTGCGGTGACCCCAGAATGTTCTTCTGAATCGCGGGCAAAGGGTAGCATTGAGCGAGGGCTTTTCGCATTCCCAAAGTGACCTGACAACAGCTCCGAATAAGACAAAACACATGGGCAACGAAGAACCGTAACAACGGGACTGGGCTAACCGATCCCGAAAGCATCGCCGCACAGGTTCATTTGAGCAGGCATTCTCAGTTCCCTGGGGAGCATCACAGGCAGCCATGCAACACGGTAGAGCAGTTTGCGCGGGAGTGAAAAAACTTGGATAGCTCTTGCCAAAGCTGAGAGCGTTGCGGGATCATGCCATTTAGCAGCGCGACATTAGATAAGCCGGCCCTTCTCTCTAGTGGGTCAAGTACTCTCGATGACTCCACAAGCCATTCCAAGCGAACGCATCATCGCTGGGGCGCGCCTCGTGCTCGCTATTGCGGCGCTTGGACTCGGACTCGTATCCCCACACTCGGCGGTTGAATCCTGGGGCACCGCCAGAACAACCTTGTTTCTCTATTTTCTCTACGCCGCTGTCGTCGTCGGAGCTGTGGACCGCGGCCTGATGCGGATCAACCGCCTGGCGCTGGCGACGCAGGTGGTTGATTCACTTTGGTTCCCGCTGATCCTGGCAAACACCCAAGGCGAACACAGCCCCTTCTTTCTGTACTACGTCTTTTCGCTGATCACTGCCAGTTTTCGTTGGGGGTTTCGGGGAGCCCTGTGGGTAAACACTGTCAATGTGTGTTTGTACGCCTTGGCTTATCTCGCTACATCCTCCTCAGAACCTGATTTTCACGTGTTCATGGCGCGGCCCGCTTACTTGTACGTTTTGGCGTGTCTCGTCGGATATCTTGCTGAACATCAAAGAAGAAGTCAGCGGCAGCTGAAATGGCTGGCCGAGATGTCTGGCAGTCTCCCGATCCACTCGCGGTTTCCCAAAATGCTGGAGGCGGCCATGGAGAGGGTGCGCGGCCTCTTTCGAACAGAACAATGCATTCTCGTCATCGAGGAAGAAATGGGTGGCAAGATTGCGGTTCGCAAGGTCGCAGCCGGGAATCGCAGCGGACCGTACCAGCTATCAGGGATGTCTTCGACAGAGTTAGAGTTTTTGGTGACACCTCGCAACAACACCGGGTATCTTGTGAACCCGCACAAATGGGTGGCTCGCATCTTCGGACTAAACGATTTGATGTGCTATGACTTTGATCTGCAGAGGGTGGTTTCGGATGGCTTTAGGCTGAACACGAGGCTGGCGAGCCTGTTAGAAATGGACTCCCTCCTGAGTGTGCCCGTGTATGTTGGCGCTGCATTCCGCGGGCGACTGTATCTGGTGAATCGTTCCCATGAAAACTTTTCGATTCTGGAGTTGCAATTCCTGAAGTTGGTTGTGTCACAGCTGGCGCCGCTTCTCGAGAACTTCCGGCTCTTGCAGAACATGCAGAAGATTTCATTGCTGGAAGAAAAAAACCGCATCGCACGCGATCTGCACGACGGGCTGCTGCAATCGCTGTCTGGCCTGGATCTCCGTCTGGCTGCCTGCCGCCGGCTTTTCGCCCATTCCCCGGCGGAAGTTCTGCAGGAATTCGAGGGTTTGCAGCGCATCGTACGCGATGAGCACATGGAGCTACGCAACTATACCAAACGGCTAAAGACGCCTTCTTTTGCTGACCATGAGTTAGCGACTGCGCTTCAACACTATGTCGAAGGCTTTGAAAAGGGAAATGCAGTGAGGGTCCGGCTGGTTCTACCGCCGGAAGGAGTCAGACTTTCCCGGGCAGTCAATCGCGAGATCTTTCAAATTGTGCTGGAAGCTCTAACCAACGTGCGCAAGCACGCTTCTGCCAGCGAAGTGCTTATTCAAATCGAACAGAATGAACTTTGTACAAATCTAATCATTGAAGACAACGGACGTGGATTCTCAGACCAGGGCACAGTTGCAGACTTGCAGATCCGCAAGCCATGGTCGATTGAAGGAAGGACACGTTCTCTGAATGGGAGCCTCAGCGTAGAATCGCGCCCTGGACGAGGGACGGTGCTTAGAGTCTCGATTCCCTCTGAAGAAAGAACTCGCGCATTGCGGCTGGGAGAGCGGGAAACAGAACCAACAAGGGGAAGCACTGAGAAATAGCTTGCCCACGAACGCAGGTTCATGCGAATTCAGGGGCCGGAAGGTGGATAGAGTGCGGATCGCCGGCGCGAACGGATGGAGGGGGAAAGGACCCTTGCTTCTCTGCAGTGTTCAGCCTGACTTCTTTGTGTCCTAGATTCCGTGGCCAACGGGAAGGACAAAACTGAGGAACCGCCAGATGACTGCAAATTCGAACAGAATCAAAGTTGCCGTCGTTGATGACCATACGCTGTTTCGTGAGGGTATCCGGAAGATTCTTTCTCTAGAGAAAGACATCGAGATCGTTGGCGAGGCTTACGATGGCGACGAGGTGATCGCTCTTCTGCATCATTCCCTGCCGGACATTATGCTCTTGGACGTAAAAATGGAGCGAGTCAACGGCCTGCAAATCTTGCCAAAAATCGTTGAGTCTTATCCCCTGGTGCGCGTGATCGTCCTAACGGCCCAGATTTCCCAAGGTGAGAGCATCCAGGCCATCAAGGACGGCGCTCGCGGGATTATTCTGAAGCATGCGGCCAGCGAGTTTTTGATCAAAGGAATCCGAAAGGTCCACCAAGGGGAACTGTGGGCTGATAGCAGCACAATGACTTTTGTTGTGGATTCCCTATCGAGAAGGCTTCGCCAGGACCAGAAACCTGAAAAGGGCCGGAAAGAACTGTCAGACCGTGAACTGGAAGTTGTGGCTCTCGTGGCAGCGGGAAACCGCAACAAGGAAATCGCGTCGAAACTATTCATCAGTGAACAAACTGTCAAGACTCACCTCACCAATATCTTTCAGAAACTTGAGGTAACCGACCGCCTCGAACTGGCTTTGTACGCTATACGCAACGGACTTGCGGCAGGGAGGAATTCCTAAAAAGGAATCCTCTCCGAAGTAGAGTCGACTGCAAACGTCGGCCGGTCTGAACCCGCTGGTGCTGGACCCCTCATCGAATAGAACGCTTTGGGCCTTGAAGTGGTTCTGCCTAACTCCCCCAGAGGGCAAAACTTAGAAAGCCCGATGCGACTTTAGGGTGAGTGGCTCTGATATGGAATGCGACCTTTCAGAGATGGAAAATCCTTCCTCTGTGTAATTGATTTCCTCGATAGACCTATCAATAATCTACACTGTAAGAAAAGTTAAGGAAGATTCCTGAGCTTGCCGATGATTCGAATAGCGATAGGCGAACCTCTCGGAAATCCAGGTGGCCCGTACATAGGCCAGAGGAGCAAACGGAATGCCTGAGCAGTTTAAAGCGCAAGGGCGCCGAACCGATGGAGGTATTCATAAGCAAAACTGGAAGAGGCTGGTTCCAAACCGCTCCAGGCGTGAGGAGCGATACGCGGTTGCGATTCGGCATACATGTCAGGATCGATACCATTCTTGGCGGCATTCGAACTTACGGAGGATGCAGTATTCTTTTTCCATTAGGCAGACTTTTTCCCCGATTTGCGACCTCACGGACCAATTGAGGGGAATCAGTTACCAACTTGTGCAATTCAGTGCAGAGTACTTTCAGTGGAGTTGGCACCAGAGTTCCTTGTACCTGAGTCATTTGAGTGGAGTCAACAGCTTGAATGGCCGGATCAACCTTTTGGCTAGAAAGTTGCCTGTCAAGTCGCTGGACGCGCTCGTGGGGCTTCGGCATCGGATTGACAGTCAACTTCCTACCCACCCAGGTAGGCGGAGGAGAGATGGAAGTGTTTGGGCGACGCTGGAAAGAGCCGGCTGGGGGAGTGAGAGGGCCCAATGGTTTTCAATTTTCAATCAAAGGAGAAAAAGCCATGTTGGAACTGATTAAGCGTTTTGTGAAGGAAGAAGAAGGACAGGACTTGGTCGAGTATGCGCTTTTGCTTGTGTTCATCGCGTTGATCGTGATCGCGGCCCTGCCGAACCTGGGCAAGACGGTTAGCAACGTTTTTAGCAACGCCGCCAGCACCCTGAACTCTGGTTCATAACTGTTTTTCAGGGTATTACAGATCTCCCAAGTCCAGCGGATGGCCCTCCGCTGGACTTTTTTTTGGCCTGATGATGGGTTTGGCACTCGCCAATGACTGCCGCTAGCGTCTGCCTAGGAATCCTCCTGGAGTCCAACGATTTTGTGCCATTTGAGATTTTGTTCGAGGAAATGATTACATTCCTGTAATATTTCCACTTTGCCCTGCCGATATCTGCTCTTGTGCGTCTTTGCTTCCAAGCGCGGATTTGTAATTTCGGCTTAACCGTTGTCTCCCTTGGCGTTGCCGCGGAAGTGACTGCTCATGAGCCTTAGCCTGTCGATTGGGGTCATCGTCGTGGTCGTGGCAGCAGCTGTGATCGATGTCCGCACAAAGAAAATTCCGAACTGGTTGACCTTGCCTTCTTGTGTGATCGGTGTTTGTCTCAACACTTTCCAGGAAGGCCTGCGTGGGCTGGAGGTTAGCCTGCTGGGTTTTGCATTGGGTTTCTCGCTTTTGTTCTTCGTTTACCTTTTGGGAGGCATGGGTGCAGGGGACGTCAAGCTCTTAAGCGCAGTCGGAGCCTTTCTCGGTCCACGCTTAGTCTTCTATGCATTCGTTTGGATGGCACTTTCCGGGGGATTAATGGCGGTTGCGCTTATCGTTTCAAAGCGTGCCGTTGTAAAGACATCGCAGAATCTCAAGTTTCTCATGTCGGGCTGGTTGACTGGTTCTTCGGGAAGGGACAGTCATTTGACGATTCAGAACCAGTCGCTGCACAAGCTGACGTATGGTGTGGCAATTGCTGCGGGTACTGTAATGGCGGTGCTCATTCAGCGGCTTCCCGGCCTCGTCATTGAGAACGGATCGATTCAGCTGAGATGGTTCTAAAAAGGGCAGCGTCGGCAAGAAGTGATGGATCTGAGACGTAGAGACCCCCGTCGGTCAAAACAACGCCAGTCTCGGCGGCACCGGAAAGTGGGGAGATTTTCAAGGAGCGAACAATGAACAGGGCGAGAATTTTGATTGTTCTTCTGGTGGCCGTGGCGGTTGGAGGCTTGCTCAGCTACGCCGTGTACAATTTCCTGGAGAGCCGTCCTCCTACTATTGTAAGGACGCCGGAAAAGAATGTCGTGGTGGCTGCCAGGAGTTTGCCTCTTGGGACGCTGCTGAAAGACGGAGATCTCAAGTTCGTTTCCTGGCCCGCAACGAGCCCGCCGCCAGGCTATTTCGAGCGCAAGGAGGATCTGCTGCAGCGAGGGCTTATCCAGCCTGTTGTGGAGAATGAGCCCCTTCTCGAATCCAAGCTGGCACCAAAGGGAAGCGGAGCCGGGTTGCCTCCAGTGATTCCCAAGGGTATGCGTGCACTTTCCATTCGAGCCAACGAGATCATTGGTGTGGCTGGCTATGTCGGAGTGGGCACCCGCGTGGATGTGGTTCTGACGGCAACGCCGATGGGATCTCAGGAACCGGTCACGAAGATTGTTTTGCAGAATGTGGAGGTGGCATCGTCGGGCCAAGTTATCCAGAAGGACCCCGAGGGCAAGCCTCAGACCGTGACGGTTGTCACTCTCTTTGTGACACCGGAAGATGCCGAGAAACTCACCATCGCAAGCTCTCAGGGACAGTTCCAACTGGCCCTAAGAAATCCACTCGACCTGGAAGAAGCAAAAACGAGGGGCATCCAGATGAGTCAGTTGATTCGTGGTGCACTGCCCGCACCGGCGCCGGTTGCTCGCGCGCCTCGTCGCGTTCCACAGCAAGTGGTTGCGCCGCCGCCCGTGGTTGCGCCTGCCACCAACGTCGAGGTAATCAAAGGGGAGCAGCGTTCCACGATGAAGTTCTAGCGAACTTCGAAGGCACCACTGGTAGAGAGTTCCAGAATTGCTCAAAAGGGTTGGTGCTGCCGTCAGCTGGCCCCCTGAACGCGGCACTCCAAACGTCCCGAAGTCACTGGTCCGACTGAGTGGTAAGGTCAGAGGATTTTCTTAAAGTAATGCCAGAGGCATCACGAAAAATAGTTCGAGACTCTTCATTGAGTGACCGTGAATTCCGGGCCTTGCCCTGGATTCCCATCCGGTGTTTCTTTCAAGATCGATCCCGTCTTTGTTTTCGACTTCCAGGAGGATATGTTCACATGCTGCTCGCAGGCCTTCGAAAATCGACATGGCTTCCAGGGGCCAGGTTTATAGCTCCCGCTGCGGTTGCGCTGAGTTTCGCATTGGTGCTGCTGCCGGGCGCCGCGCTGGCACAGCGTCCGCAGGTGTCTGATGTCCCCCAGCTGACCGTGATATCTTCGAAATCGATCATTGTGAATACGGCAGAACCAATTGAACGTGTTGCTGTCACGGACACAGCCATTGCCGACGCGCTGGTGATCTCTCCGCAACAGGTCATGGTCAACGGCAAGGCACCAGGAATCGTCAGCCTGATTCTTTGGGATCGCACTGGCAAGAGCACGAGCTATGATCTCGTTGTCGAAATTGACTTGTCATTACTGCAGCGGCAACTGGAAGAGCAGTTTCCGACAGAGAACATCAGCGCGAGCTCGGCGAAAGGAGCCTTGGTGCTGAGTGGTTCGGCTAGTGATCCGCGCGTCGTGGAGAAGGCGATTGAAATCGCCGGCTCCTTCTCGCAAAAGGTGATCAACCTCCTGCAGCTGCCGCCGCCACCGGACACAGAGCAGATCCTTCTCCAGGTAAAATTTGCGGATGTAGATCGCGCTGCAACACAGCAGTTGGGCATCAACATATTTAGCACTGGTGCTGGAAACACTCTCGGTTCTACCTCCACACAACAGTTTGGGACCGGACTCACCAATCCCAATCTGAGTACAATCTCTCCGGCTGTGGGTCCAGGCTTTACGAGCACCCAGACTTTGCAGGACGTTTTGAACATCTTCTTCTTCCGCTTTGACCTGAACCTCGGTGCAACCATCAAAGCATTGCAGCAGAAAAACCTGCTCCAGATCCTCGCCGAGCCGAATTTGTTGGCGTCAAACGGCAAGGAAGCCAGCTTCCTGGCTGGCGGAGAGTTTCCAATCCCAATCGTCCAGTCGACCCAAGGCGCCAACGCGATTACGATTCAATTCAAGGAATTCGGCGTTCGCTTGTCTTTCACGCCGACTGTGACTTCGAGCGGGAAGATTCGTCTGAAGGTTCGGCCTGAGGTGAGCGCGCTCGACTTTACCAACGCAGCCACGATTGGCGGGTTCTTCATTCCCGCTTTGAGCACGCGCCGAGCCGAAACGGAGATCGAGTTGTCTGACGGACAGAGTTTCGCGATTGCCGGACTGATTGACAATCGGGTGAGTGAAGTTTTCAACAAGGTTCCGGCGTTGGGAGACATCCCGATTCTTGGCAATCTGTTCCGGAGCCGCAGCCTATCCAAGTCGAAGACAGAGCTATTGGTGGTGGTGACGCCAAAGTTTGTGAAGCCGCTGAATCCGGACCAGCTGCCCCCACTTCCTGAGAACCCCAAGCCCTTTCTCGATCCGCAGCGATTTGATGGAAAGAAAGGGATAGTGGACGCGCCTGCCACAAAGCCCGTGGAGAGCGGCCAAGCCCCCAAGCCCCAATAGGGCCCTGATATTGGAGAACGCATTCCATGCTGTCAGCCATTGTCATCAGTCCCGAGGAGGGATTCAGAGATGCCGCACGCGAGTTACTGGAGGGCTCCGATCAACTCGAAGTCCGGGCGGAACTCAATAATTTCTACTCTTCACTGGACAGTTGGATCTTTAACGAGATTAAAACGATGGAGGCCGACATCATCATTGTTGATGTTGCGCCGGACAAAGAACAGGGCCTCCTAACCGTTGAAAAGATCCTTGAGATTTCCAAGCATAGCCACATCTTTGTTGCTGGAGAGGGAACCGACGCCGACTTGATTCTCCGCTCGATGCGCGCGGGCGCCAAGGAATTCTTGTCTACCCCTCTGGACAGCCAGGCCCTGTTTGCTGCCATCGCGCGAGTAAGCAAAGTCCACCCGGTGAGTCCCAAAGAGAAGAAGCGATTCGGCAAGTTATACAGCTTCTTCAGTGCTAAGGGAGGCACCGGGTCGACCGTGATCTCAACCAATTTTGCGGTCAGCCTTGTGGAGCAGACCAAGAAACCGACGATTTTGGTCGATCTCGACATGCAGCTTGGCGAAGTCTCTCTCTTCCTGGGAATCAAGCCCGCATTCAACATCGTCGACGTAGCAGACAACATCCACCGAATGGATGAAGCGCTGCTAAAGGGCTTCATAAAGAAGCATGCCTCAGGGTTAGATGTGCTGGCCGCGCCAGACTCCCTCGACAAGGTGGAGTCGGTCGGGCCGTCGCAGATCGTTCAGATTCTTCAGTTCCTGAAGAACACCTACGAGTATGTGGTGGTGGATACCTCCAACACTTTTGATGACCACACAGTCTCGGCGCTGGATCAATCTTCGAATATCTTTCTGATCTCCAATACCGACCTGCCATCTCTGCGCAACGCCCAGCGCTGCCTTTCTATCTTTGAAAGAATGGGGTACAAGAAGGAGAAGATCAAACTGCTAATTAACCGGTACCAGAAGAGTTTGGAGATCCGTTCCAAGGACATTGAGGAAACGCTGAGCTTTCCTGTGTACTGGTTTTTTCCAAACGACTGGCCGACGATCATGACTGCCGTCAACAGTGGGGTTCCTCTGTCAACGGTTAATCATACAGAGATTTCCGGGGCGTTTTCTTCGTTCGTTCAACTGGTTCTGGGGATTCAGCCGCCTAAGCCGCCAGAAAAGAAAAAAGGACTACGGGGGTTGTTCGGGAAGTAAGCTTCAAAAGTGCTGACTGACGGAGGCGCTCCCTTTGGTGTGCGGGGAGTATCCGGGCAGCGAGACCTCGCCAAGGCCTTTCGAGCTAGAGAGGGGAATCGATCATTACAGCAATCCTGTCTGGAAAGGTGAACCAACATGGGTGACACGAGATTATTCAGCAAGGAGGGCGCTCCAACAACGGAGCGCTCATCCTGGAACGATCGTTTGAGTAAGGGGGCAGCCACGACCCCCACTAGTCAATTCCAGGTTCTCAAACACAACATTCATCGCAAGCTCTTGGACAAGCTGGATCTGGAAAGCATCAGCGCTTTAACCAAGCCTGTCTTGAGCAATGAGATCCGCAAGATCATCGAGAATCTGCTGGTTGAGGAACCTACCCCACTCAGCCTGATGGAGCGGGAAAAACTGGCGAATGAAGTTCTCGATGAGGTCCTGGGGTTGGGGCCCCTGGAGCCACTTCTCAAAGACGCGACAATTTCCGATATTCTTGTCAATACCCACAAGAAAGTCTACATCGAGCGCCGTGGCAAGCTGGAACCTACGGACGTCGTCTTCAAAGATGATGCTCACCTGATGCAGATCATTGACAAGATAGTCTCTGCAGTTGGCCGGCGCATCGACGAGTCCTCTCCAATGGTGGACGCAAGGCTTCCCGATGGATCGCGCGTGAACGCCGTCATCCCACCGCTGGCCTTGGACGGCCCGATTGTTTCGATAAGGCGATTCGGTTCGTCGCCGTTGACCTCGGATGACATGCTGAACAACAATACCTTGACGCCCGCGATGCTGGAATTGCTGAAGGGCATCGTAAAAGCGCGCCTGAATGTGATTATCTCTGGCGGAACGGGCTCTGGTAAGACGACCTTGCTAAACTGCCTTTCCAGTTACATCCCTGAAGATGAACGCATCGTAACAATTGAAGACGCCGCGGAACTGCAACTTCATCAAGATCACATCGTTCGTCTGGAGACACGCCCCCCGAACATCGAAGGCAAAGGAGCCATTCGCCAGCGACAGCTCGTAATCAACGCCCTGCGTATGCGTCCTGACCGCATCGTCGTGGGCGAGGTGCGCGGTGAAGAAGCGCTGGACATGCTTCAGGCGATGAACACGGGCCATGATGGATCGCTGACGACGATCCATGCCAACACGCCCCGGGATGCGATCGCCCGCCTGGAGACCATGATTGCGATGGCCAACCTGAATCTTCCCGACAAGGCGATGCGCCAACAGATTTCTTCGGCAGTGGACGTGGTCGTTCAGGCTTCGCGCCTCAGCGATGGCACCCGCAAGATCATGAGCATTTCCGAGGTGGTTGGCATGGAAGGCGATGTTGTGACCATGCAGGACGTATTCGTCTTCGAGCGAGTGGGCATTGGCGAAAAGGGCAAGGTGCTCGGGCGTTTTCGGCCAACGGGTATCAGGCCGAAGTTTGCGGAGCGGCTCAAGTATGCTGGAATCCATCTGCCTGCGAGCATGTTCGACACGGTCCAAGAGTACAAACGATAAGCGGGGAATGAAAGCATGAACCCGATTCTGATTGCCTCCGTTATCTTCTTCATTGCTGTGTTTTTTGTCGGCGCAGTCTACTTCTTCATTTGGGAACTTCCGGAAAGAGAGAAACGCCAACAGATTAGGGAGCGTTTGGAGTCTATTTCGGAAGCGGGCCAGCGGATGCCAAGCCCGGAGCTGGACCTGATTAAGAGCGAGTTGCTGAGCGATGTTCCGGCGTTTAATAAGGTCCTCTTACAGTTTTCCCACACGAACCGGCTCAAGAAGCTAATTGGCCAAGCAGACATGAAGATGAAGGTGAGCACCTTTGTCTTGCTTTCATTGGTCTGCTTCGCTGCGGGCGTGCTCGCGGCCCAATACCTGCTCAACCTCTGGCCGGTCAGCATTCTTGTAGGTCTTCTGACCGCAACGCTGCCTTTCCTGGCCGTCATGTTCAAACGGAAGCGGCGCTTCTGGAAATTTGAGCAGCTATTTCCCGAGGCCCTTGAGTTGATGACGCGTGCGGTTAAGGCCGGTCATACCTTTAACACCGGAATCGAAATGATCGCTGAGGAGATGGCAGATCCCATCGCCAAAGAGTTCAGGACTACTTTTGACGAGCAGAATTTCGGGCTGCCTTTGAAGCAGGCCCTCTTCAACATGATTCAGCGCATGCCGCTCCTCGATTTGAAGTTCTTCGTCACGGCTGTCCTGATGCAAAGGGAAACAGGCGGCAACCTGGCGGAAATTCTGACCAATCTGTCGCACCTGATTCGGGAACGATTCAGAATCCAGGGAGAAGTCAGAACGTTTTCGGCACAAGGACGTTTAACCGGATATATTCTGACGGCCGTACCAACTGCGATGTTAGTTATTCTTTCCGGGATGAACTGGGATTACATGAGCGCCCTGTTCAAGGAAGAAATTGGCCACTACATGCTTGCGGGAGCGGGCTTCTGTCAGCTGCTCGGCTACATCATTATCCGCAAGATTGTGAATATCAAAGTTTAGACAGCGCCGATGCCCCTGCGCCTTCTCGTGGCGCAGGAAGGTCCAGCTCGCCGCGAGTCTAGGCCCAGGGGATTCTCCTGCGGCAGAGATGAGGGACCCCATGATCTTGATTGTCATCCTTACTTTTCTTCTTGCCAGCTCACTGGCGTTCTACCTTCAATACGCCTTCCTGAAGCGAAAAAACCCACTTGCAGACAGACTTTCTGACCTCGAAAAATCAAACCCGTTCAAGGCCTACGCCGAGGCCAGCCTCGTGTCCCACCACGAGTCGTCGGCCGAGCGAGTTTTTGAGCCGCTGAGTAAACTGATTCCAAAATCTTCCAAGGAAGTCGGCAACACGGCTAAAAAGCTAATCCAGGCCGGATACCGCAGCCGTTCGGCAGCGACGATCTTTTATGGAATCAAGGTGATCGTGATCATTGCCTGCGGGCTTATTCTGTTTGTCAGTGGACAGTTTGTCTCTTTCACGACTGAGAACCTTCTCCTCTCACTGGGTGCTTGCCTAGCAGCTGGCTTCGTTCTTCCCGATTTCATTCTTTCCAGGAGAGTGAGTGCAAGGCAGGAGAAAATCCAGCTGGCGCTGCCTGATGCTCTAGACCTGCTGGTAGTTTGCGTTGAGGCGGGACTTGGACTCGATCAGGCCATCTTGAAGACGAGCGAAGAGCTCCGCGTAACGCACCCGGAAATTTGCGAAGAGCTTAATCTCGTCAATCTTGAGTTGCGCACCGGCAAACCCCGCAGGGATGCTCTAAGAAATCTGGCCGACCGGACTGGTGTAGAAGACGTGAGCGGGCTGGTCTCCATGTTGATTCAAACCGACAGATTCGGGACAAGTATCGCACAGTCTTTAAGGGTTCATTCCGACGCCCTGCGCACCAAGAGGCGTCAGCGTGCCGAGGAGAAAGCGCACAAAGTCTCTGTGAAATTGGTCTTTCCGCTTGTCTTCCTAATTTTTCCGTCCATGTTCGTTGTGATTTTGGGCCCCGGCGTTATCAAAATCATGCAAGAACTTTTCCCGGCGCTTCAGAAATAGTTCACCCCCGTCTTTTTTAGTCGGCTTGTGCAGGCAGAAAGGAGCTGCGAATGGAACCAATGACTCTTGTCCGGTGGGTTTTGATCGCCACCTTCGTATTGCTGTTGGTCATCGTGATAAAGCGCAGAGCGGGCAAGTAGGCACCGATCGGGTTTCACCTAAAGTCTTATGAAAAGAACGGATAGGAAGACGACAGTCCTGCAGGAATCCTAAAGTTGACGGCTCTCTGAGCCGTTAACTTTTTGTGGCGGCGTGCTCCACAGTGATGCTTGCTTTCAACGTTACAAGGCAGACAGTGCTGGCAGAAGCACTGACCTCTGCTGACACTTTTCTGCGAAGCCTCATGGGACTGATGGGGAAGCCATCTCTTCCCGCCAGCGGTGGATTGTGGATTGTTCCTTGTCAGAGCATTCACACCTTGTGGATGAGATTTTCTATCGATGTCATTTTTCTTGACCACCGGAAGACTGTGGTTCATCTGGTCGAAGGGATGAAGCCATTTAGGGTCTCGCGGCATGTTTCGAAAGCGAAGAGCGTGATTGAACTGCCAGTCAATGTTATTCGTCACACGATGACTGGTCTGGGAGATCAAATCGAGATTTCACAATCGTGAGTTCTAGCCATTGTTCGTTAAGGCGGTTTTCTAGAGTGTTGTCCGACAGCACGTACTGGATGATACTGCTTGTTCTCGCCAGTGCATGTGCTGGCTGTGTCCGGCGCACGGGCCGTGATTTGAACGACAACTTTTACGTAATCCGGAACAATGGCAAAGGGCGGACTGTGAGCTATGACGCGAGAGGGACGAGCAAAAGCTCACCGCTGTCAACTTCCATCAACGAAACGCTGAAGGCCCAAGCCGGCAATTCTCCCACACGGAAGAATTCCGTCTCCAATGCCGAGATCCTGGAGAAAGACAACCCCGAGTTCTCCGCACTCTTGGGAAAGACACAAAACGGATCGGCCAGCGCAGAGGTTTATTTTCAGTTGGGAAAGGCTTATCAGGATTTTCGAATCTATGATGAGGCACAGCGGTACTTCCAGAGGGCGATCCAGTTGGAGCCAGAAAACGCCTCGTATCACGAACAATTCGGGAGGCTCTGGCGCGACTCGGGCGCGCTGGAACTGGGCGTGAACTCGGTGCAACAAGCCCTGCTGCTAAAACCCGAAGCGGCGGCAACCTGGAATACACTGGGGACTCTGTACGACAAGCTGGGTCGCCGAAAGCAGGCACAAGAGGCCTATTTGAAGGCCGTCGAGATTGACCCTGCGTTGGGCTATGTCCATAGCAATCTGAGTTTTTCCTATCTGCAAGACGAAAATCTGGACCGGGCCATCTACTACGGTCAGAAGGCGATTCGCCTGAATCCTTCTTTGGCAGTGGCTCATAACAACCTAGGGCTCGCATTTGGAATGCAAGGTGATTTCGCGGCAGCGCTCGAAGAGTTCCGGCTGGCCGGTGACGAAGCAGCCGCGCGAAACAACCTCGGATTAGTTTTCATGGGACAAAATCGCCTTTCGGACGCAATGGAAGAATTCAAACGGGCGGCGCGCCTGAGACCCTTTTATCGGTCTGCGTCTGAGAACTATCGCGTGGCTCGAAGCGCAAAGTTCCGGCGCGACCGTTCCTCGAAGGAGCAGTCTATTGCGCCGTACGTGTTCGGTATGGATCTCTGGCCTGAGTCTGTTCAGCTCCCCAGCTTGGCGTTTCCCTTGAGCCCGGCTGGCGCAGGACTCTTGGATGGTCTCAGCAATCACCTCCTCAGACCACTTTCTTTGGACAGCTTGCGCCCTGCGCCGTGGTCGACTCCCCGAAAGCGGATAGAACGAGCTATTTCTTTTGAAATCGTCCGGCCTGCCGTGCTCCGTCACGAAGGCGACTTCGTGGCCGGTTTGCTGCGAGACAGCCGACATCGGCTCGCCGGCATCTCGGAAGCACGAGGCCAGAGTGAATGTACGGTGCTATATTACCGGGCTGGATTCTCCCAGGCCGCTCTCGAGCTGGCCCACCGCATTCCAGGAAATCAGGTCGTGCTGAGGTCGAGCGGGAGTGAGCAGAGGTTCGAAGTGAAGGTCGTTCTGGGGACCGATATTCTGTCCCAGGCTGCCAAACTCCAGATGGTGCCCTAGGTGTTCCCAGGGACTAAGGAAGAGACTATGGATTCTCAACAGACCATGACAGATGTGAAGATTATCGACGAAAACAGCGAGCGGCCTCTAACAGGCTATGCACCGCCCACGCCTGACAACTTGAAGGAGGTCGGGATCAACCGGGACCCGCTGATCCACCTTATCGTCAAGATCCTCTATTACGCAGGGGAGGTGACTGGTTCTTACCTCGCCTCGCGGATGAGACTGCCGTACACACTCGTGGATGAGCTGATTGAGTTCGTCAAAGCAGAGAAGCTTTGCGAGGTAAAGGGAGTCGCAGGAATAGGCAAGTCTGCCTACCGCTATGTCATCACGTCGCTGGGAAGAGACCGCGCCAAGGAGTTCCTCGAGATTAATCAATACACGGGTCCGACACCCGTTCCCCTGGCGCAGTATGTGGACATGATTAAGAAGCAGGCAGCGGCCAGATCCTACATTACGCAAGAGTCGATTGCTCGGAACTTCTCACACCTCGTGCTCAGCAAGCAGATGTTGGACACGCTGGGGCCAGCGATCAATTCGGGGAAGTCCATGTTTGTTTATGGCGCCCCTGGAAATGGAAAGTCGGTTGTGTCCGAAGCCATCGGTCACATGTTGGGTGGTGAAGTCTATATTCCCCATGCCGTGGATGTTGATGGGGTCATCATTACGGTCTACGACCCGATCAATCATCAAGCCCTTGGCGGCGACAGGATTCCAGAAACCAGTGGTTTCCGCTCGCCGATTTTCAATGATACCGAGGACTTTGACCAGCGCTGGGTGCGGTGTCGGCGTCCTTTCGTCTTTGCGGGCGGCGAATTGACTCTGGACATGCTCGACCTTTCTTTCAATGAGATTTCGAAGTTTTATGAGGCGCCGTTCCAGGTTAAAGCGAATGGCGGTGTGTTCCTCATTGACGACTTTGGCCGACAACTGGTACGTCCCAAAGACCTGTTGAATCGCTGGATTGTCCCGTTGGAGAAGCGCGTCGACTACCTGACACTTCACACGGGAAAGAAGTTTGAGTTGCCTTTCGACGCACTGATTATTTTCTCAACGAATCTCAAGCCTCAGGAACTGGTTGATGAGGCCTTCTTCCGCCGGATCCGTTACAAGATTCACTTTGAAAACCCTACATTCGAGGAATACAAAGAAATCTTCAAGAACTACTGTCGCAGCAGGAACATTGTCTACAATCCCATTATCGTGGACTACATGCAGACGGAGTTCTATCAGAAATTCGGCGTGGAGATCCGGCGTTGTCACCCTCGGGATATTATCGAGCAGGTGGCAGACATTGCCCGCTACTTGAACACCCCTCCGGCATTGACCAAGGAGCTAGTCGATGCAGCTTGCCACAGTTACTTTGTGAAGTGAGTTGTTTGTTGTCAGAGGCAGAGGCTCATGCTCGACAAGCTCAAATACGCGCTGGCTCTGTTCGATCGCACGGAAATATTTATCTTTTTTCTCTGCGCGATTGCTTACCATCTGATAGTTGTGCGTTTCAGTACGAAGTTGTTCCGAGCTTCTGCCTCGTTGCGGCTCCGCTCGGTCGAGGCCGAAAGAGATGAATACAAGAGACAGTGCGAGAGTCACGATGTCGCCTGGAAGGATCGAGAAGAGGAATTGCGACGAGCACTGGCGGTTGAAAGGGAACGAGAGGTCTTTCAGCTCAAGGCCGAGTATGACTCTTATGTTGGCCTGTTAGAACAAAGGCTTACACGAACCAAGACTCAAGAATCAGGAACGACCTAGCGGGATTCCGGTGAGGATTGGAGATCTGCGTTTCTTTTTGGGGATTTATTGTCCTAAAGACTCCTGCCACGCGTGCTCAAACTCGGCGACACTTCGCCGTGTGGTATTCTCGAAGGCCCTCTCGAAGTTGTAGTTTTGCCCCATCAATTCAAGGATGGTGCGGACGACACCCCTCCCGAACCCTGAGATGAGATGCTCAACAGCTGCGAGCCCTTCGAGGTAGGCCGTGGCCACTGATTCGGTGGGAAGTCCTCTGACTGATTCCTTCAAGGTTTCCAGCGAGAGCAGCTTGCCTTCTTTCTGTAGTTGAGCGAGCCACCTGCCGTGCTTAGCGGCCGTCTTCCCCTCCTGCAACTGTGCTACTCCTTCATTGAACCAGGACGGACATCCGCTGCCGGGCAGGGATCTGATGAAGGAGTGCGTCAGTTCGTGTGCCAAGACAGCAGTGAGCTCATCGGTGACTGTAGTCAACCCTTTGGTCGGAACACGGATCTTGCCGTCAAATAGCGCGCCGGACCAGCTTGGCGCTCGAGTTACGTCGAAATAGGTCTGGTCGGGATAGAGAATCACGACTACGGTAGCCGGTGCTCGTGAGGTGAGTTCCGCGCTGAACTGGCGGTACAAGGCCTCCAGAGTCGTCAGGATGTGCTGGCCCAGCCTGTAATCGGAAACCTTGCGATCGTAGCGCAAGATGAAGTGCGCACTCTGCAAGACGCCCAGCTCGTTGTGGACTCCGGACTCTTGATGCGCCTTCGCCAGCCGTTCCGAAATGCGAGGGTTGAGGCCGAATTGAAGAGCCGTGTTCCACTGGCTGATAGCCTGGGACACCTTGTCCTGCGCGTAGTAAGCTTCACCCAGCAGATAATGAACACCCTGGTCTTTCCCCTCGACCTCCAAACAGGCCACCAGCAGGTCTTCAGCTGCCCTGTAGTTTCCTGTGCGGAAATGAGTGGCAGCCAGATTGAAGAGGAGAGTGGGGTTTCTCCGATCCAGAGCTAAGGCCTCTTCAAGGCTCACTCGGGCGTCGGACAACTCGCCCCGGACACTTTGTAGAGAAGCTAGCGCGTCCAGAGCCCGAACAAGCTGGGCTTTGGATTGAGAATCGTTAGGGTCGGCCTTGAGATTTTCCTTCAGTTGCTTGAGAGCTTCGCTGGTAACGGATGCCGGTTTTCCGCGCAAGGCTGGAACTTCCACGGACGGCCTGGCAGTTCGGGTGGAAGAAGGCTCAGACTCCTGACCTATTCCGTACCTTCGCGTGGCACCATCCGGGGCTGGCACCGGCTTCTGTGCCTGGATCTTTCGCACGGCAGATTTTGGCAAACTCTGGGTCACAGCACCTGATCGATACTTGACTTCGTTGTTCTCCTCCCAAGCTTGTTCCACCACCAGCACGTTCCCGTTGGCCAGGTAAACAACGTCCGAGCGAAAACTGGGAGCTCGGGACAGCACCAAGACAGAATAGACGCCAATGAGGGCAACAACAATCCTGGCGAAAGCTTTCGAAGAGGTCATTGGTGCGCGAACCTCACTTGCCTGGCTCAATGGTCTGCGCGATCTTTTGAGAGATGGGAAAGTTGCCGTTCGGGTCGCGGGTTTTGACGACCCTTTCGACGCTGATCTTACCATTGCCTAAGGGCTTGGTGATTTCTGTCACGATCTCAGTGAGGCGGAGGCCACTGGATGGATCGAGTGGATCGACGGTTTCGACTTGGGTTGTACTTTCGATGCCGCCCCCCGGAAGCAGCTTTTCTTCTCCGGTGACTCGTTGAGTTGTCCTGAGTCCGGCGCTGGCGCTGGTCGGCTGCACTCGATCCACGTTCCGCGATTCCAGCAGTCGCTGGTACTTTCTCACGCCATCAGGTCCTTCGCTTTGAGTTTCTGTGATCTTGTCGGTCACCAATAATCTCCCTTCTTCTGCTGCGCGCTGCAGAATCATCTCCTTTCTGAAAGACTTGTCGCCCATTTTGGTGGTTGTTTCCTTAAGACTCTCGATCACAGGCATGCGCCCGTTCGCTTCCTTGCGTTTTCGACTGCTCTGTCTGACGGTTAAACCATCTGAAACCTTTCTCTCGGTTCCTTCTTCGATCTCGAAAAGCGAAAATTTTCCCTCGGCATCCGGATGGTAGAGCGCACGAGTCGTCTGCTTCTCTTGAAGGGACACCTGGGCAACGGTTTCGTTCTCGACAGCCTGGGGCGCCATCCGCCCGTTCATGTCAGAGCGGTAGTAAGAGCGCTGCGTCTCTTCGATGCTGCCTTTCAGAGCATGCTCTTCCTTAACCAATTCGTCTGTGTTGAGCCGTCCGCTGGAATCAGGCTTCCGTATCGTGCGTTCCACCTGATATTGAGATTCGTTGATCCTTCGGCTTCGCTCACTGACTTCCCGTGCAACTTGTTCGCCGCCATTAATCGAGGTCACTCGAAATGCGGTCGTGCGCTCGTAGTTCTTGTCATCGAGCAACTTCTGGTAGTCAGAAATCCTGGCTGCTGTCTCTGGGCGTTCACCGCTTGAAAGATACACCAGACTGCTGGAGGACTGTTCACGGGGGCGCCCTGCTGTGTCGGCTCTGCCCTGTGCAGACAGGTGAATAGGGGACAGCAAAACCGTGAAAAGAGCAGCTGCGACAGTGATCCAGAGCCGTGCTCGGAGCGAAATAGCCGGAACTCGATCTACCGCTAAGGCGAAAAGCGTGGCTCGAACACATCTGAGCGAATTTGGGAATTGGGCAGACATAGAGGTCAACCTCGCGATGCCAAGGTAGGTTCAGTCTATCTTAATCGACGAGAAAGAGAATGAAGATTAGAGCAGCATTTGACGCTGCTTGTTGGCAGTGAGGCAGAAGGAGAGGCCGTCTCCGATGGTGTCAGTCTCGAAAAGGGCAGAGTTCAACTCTTGAGCAAATTCAGGGTAGTCAGGGGCATCGATTTTTTTTGCTTGGAACGCACTAGAAAGCCTCCTCCAGATCTTGGGTGGCTTTTTATCGGGATGCCAAGTACCTGGGCCGACAGGTCATAGAAGCTCTTGGCCAAGGGAGTTGATTCGCTTTGAAATGTCAAAGGGTCGCCAGACTGGATGGATTTGATCAAAGTTTTGTAGTCGTTGGGGATGGACCAAAAAACGTTGAAACTCAGAGCCTTCTCGATTTCTCTTAGGCTCACATCCTTGCCCTTGAGATAGCGATTGACCAGAATGCGAAGGCGGCTGGCAGAGTAACCGAATCGCTCGAATCCATGGAGAACCCTTTGAGTATTTCGGAGGGCTGGAAGAGTGCACTTGGTAATAAGAAAAATCAAGTGGGACGAATCGAGCACTGAGACAGTCAACTCATTGAGTGTGCTGGAAGCATCAACCACAATATAGTCGTACTCAGCCTGCAACATCCCGAGCAAAGGTCTTATTTCGGCTGCCAGAGCCCGGGACTTCTCAGGGAAGCCATCGCTAATCGACAACAAGTCAATTCCAGTCTTAGAGTGTGTCGCAATGCTGCGCGCAATCAGGGCTGGGTCGAGGATTGTCTGCTCATTGCCTTCCTGAACCAGGAACTTGCTACCCTTCATGCCGAAGAAGGATGCTGCGTCTCCCAATTCCACATCCAGGTCGAAAACCAAGACTCTTTTCTTCGACAGCTTGCTCAAACTAACAGCGAAATTGGTAGCTATGGTGGTTGAGCCACTGCCCCCTTTCGAGCTGAAGAAAGACAAAATAGTTGCCGGATCGCCCGCCTGTTCCCAGGATCCAGCCAGCTTCTGTATCCGCGCAAAAGCATCTTGCAATGCCTCGCTAGTCACAGGTTTCTGGATGATTTCCTTTACGCCTAACCGCAAAGCTTCAATCAAAAACTTCGAATCGCTGCAATCGCCCCCTGCCAGTATGGGAACCTGTGGCAGGTTTTGGTTTAGCGCCTTCAGCAGCCGCAAGCTGATAGCCGGCTCTTTGCTTAGCTCGAGGAAGATGACTTGAGGGCTAACCTCCACTACCTCCTCCCAAGTGTCAGCACTGAATCCATCCTCGGTGTAAGGAACTTCCAAAACAATTCTGGCGTTCTCTATTCTTCCGAGTTGATGTCTGCTTTCCTTGCGGAACCGCTCATCAGAATAGATGACCAGCGTGCGAAGTTTCACTGTCAGGGTTATTGATTTCATGCAAATAGGTTCGGGCCTAAGTCTGTGCAATTTGGGTTCCTACCTAACATGTCCTGCGGTGTGCACTCCATCTTCGAATTCCGAAATACGGACAAACCGGCGGAACTGGCTCCCACTGCCTGATTTGAAGGCTCGGAGAAACCAGACACACGACCGTTCCGAAGCGCCAGAGTGACAGATTAGCCGATTCCAGCCTCCGACGATCTCCAGGATTGGGAAAAATGGCTCAAGAAATCCCAGAAAGTGGCAAAAAATTTCCTATTCTTGATTTACTTCAAAATGAGTTGGGTGAGTCGTGCCAACTAGACTAGGGATGCTACAGAGAACTTGCTGCCAGTTTTTTCCCAACGAACTCAATGCCAGCGAGTCGAAAGGAATTCTCTCGAAGGGGTTGCACCCAGCGGATTCTAGCCTGTAATGGGGATTCCTGGAGGATCTGGAGCCCAATTTCTGATTGATTCTCTAAGTCCTGGCTTGCGAAGAGAACACAAGCACCGCCTTCACAGACGTTAACGGTGTAACTATGAAACTCCAGGACGGCATCTCCACTGACATAACGGATCGTCACTGGGAGAACGATTGCCTTTCGAGAGGCCTTTCTTAGACTTCCAATGGTGCTCGGCACGGTGGAAGAGTTCCCTCCCTGAGTGCCTGAATTCGCCAAAAGCTCATCGGACTCCGTTGCTTGGAGTTGACCCAGATTTCCAAGGGCTCGCTGCATCTCCAGTACTAGCAACCTGATTTGATCAATCCGTTCCATCACCTCCCGCAGGTCCCGCTGCAGTTGTGGCGAACCTGCTCGTCCCAGCTGGGCCCGCGTGAAGAACATGATAGCCGATAAGGACTGATCGACTCCGTGGTGAAGACCGGCCAATCTCCTCGCCAGTAGCGCCTCTATTCGGGCAGTCTCAATTTCCCGATCTTCAGCCGGATTCCTCGCGCTAGCTGCGGCAACTTCACTTCGAAGCTGCAACACCTGTGAATAGACACACAGTACGGACGCCACCAGGCCGAAAACCAGTAACTCCACGAGGAAGACTGTCGGATTCCTTGAAACGCCTGCGTATTTCAAGACGGCTGCTAGAGCCACCTCATAGACAAGAAACGCACAAGCTCCCCAGAAAAAGTACCCGAGCACACCTAAACGGTCAGCAGAGCTCCAGGTGGAGATCGCGTTCAGTCGATGGTTGTGGTGTCTCTCTTCCATCAGCGAGGCGGTCATATGTCGGATTGAGCCGGAGAATCAAAGCAAGACAAGGTCGATTCTAGCATGGAGGATCTCCCGAAGGGGGCTTAAAGTGACGCGCCTCCTGGAATGGGCCAAGGCATGCTCACGAGGGCATGAGTTCCAACTTCATGACGACAGGTTTTTGGAAACGATTTCGGAAATTGCTTCTGCCAGGGAGTTTTTGATGAGGTTGATGTCGAACGGGTCAGCTAGCTGCTGGACTCGCTCTTTTGAGTCTCCGTTGAGTTTGGAACTGGCGGGCACTCCTCGCAGTTGATATTCGCGATTCATGATCTTCGTGACCAATGCCACGGAGCTGAGGTTGTATTCGGAGACGCGGACGAAAATATCCTCAAGTCGCTTCCGAAACTGGCTGATTTCGTCGACGATACGCTGGCGGTCCAACTTCAATTCTTCGAATTCCAGTCTCTCCAGAGCAGACTGGTGCTGTTCGATGGAAGCCTGCGTCTTCTTGAATTCCACCTCGAGGGCATGCCGGATACCGACAAGATTGTTCAGGCGATCGTTGTCGGCTTTCAGCCGTTTCTCAGCTGCTTGAATGTTCTCTTCGACTTCTCGCTTCTGCTTGTCGTCAAATTCACCGATCAGTTCCCTTGCCTGGATCTCGTAGTAGCGATTTCTCAGTTCCTCGAGTTCAACCTCAATCTTTTCGACATTGTTAACCGAAGTGTTCTTGATCTGTTCGTCTGTCTCCGCGACCTTCTCGCGAATTCTGACAATCTTCTGCTCCAGTCCTTGCATTGCCTGTTCGATCTCTTGTCGGGTTGCCGCCATTTCCTCTCCTAGATTGGTCACATCCTCAGGCCCGTCGTTCTGGTAGCGATAGAATCTGCTTTTCCGTCTCCTTCTTCAAAAGCTCGTTTTCGACATGATCGACGCCGCCAATTGTTATGGAGAAGTCCGCTGATTCGCTGATTTTGAGGTAGCCCTTTTCCTTTAGATACCAGATCGAAAACTCCAGGTTTTCGATGGAGCAACCCAGGAGTTCCGCAAGCACGAGGAGCGGTACTTCGGGGCTGCCAGGAGTATTGCGGCGGACGTCGTATAGCGCCATCAACATGAGTTTTCTCAGCTCACGCTCAGAAGTGCCGCCTTCCCCTGCGGTCGGCCTCAATTCTTCACGAAAACGTAGTGTGCCTGCCTTGCCTTCTTCTCTGGCCGGATGCTTCGCCGGGTGTGGCTTCGCCCCCCGGGACTCGAGATGATAGCGAGACCGCTGGGCCGGATCCGACAGCACCTCGTATGCTTTCAGTATCCTTTTGAATCTCTCTTCATCTCCCGTTTGCTTGTTGTCGGGATGGTAGTACGCAGCGAGGAGGCGATACACCTTAGTAATAACAAGCTGCTCTGCGTTTGGGCTGAGCTGAAGAACTTCGTAGTGGTCTTGTGCTGCGTGGTCGCTCATAGGTGAAACCCGGAGGTCAGGGCCAATAGGACTCGATTCCCAACAACCGCGAGGCAGACATGAATTTGGACGGCATCTAGTTCGACTGATGCACCAGCCACTCGACGACGAATCCGGTCACAGCCAGAGCGAAGCTCACCACGAAGGCAAAAAAGAGCTCGCCCCCAAACAACACGTTCCTCAACGGCAAAGGAATCTGTTCCGCATTGTTGAAGAATCCCACCACCAGCACCAGCGCACCCAAGGCAAGATAAGGCGACCCATTCTTCTTCCCCAGAAACATGTTGAAGAGGGCAAACAAGAGTCCTCCGATCCCGACCGTCACGACGAAAATCTGGAAACTTCCTCGAATGTTTCCAACAGTTCCAAGCTGAAGGTAATCGTTGACGGCTTGAACCTGGGAAATGTACGGACTGATCGCAAGCAGCAGACACAAAAACGCCAGGAGTAGGTTGGGTCCCATAGTCAGTCTGTTCAGATCGGAGGTTTCGATCCGAGAATGCTCTCGGACGGCTTACTTCTCGGCATACCTGCTTGCCAGGATTAAGAAAAAGTACGCCGAACCGGAACGACTTGTCAACGTCTAAGCCAAAGGCTGAGAAGATCTTGCAAGGCTTCTCGGGGCAGTTGTCGGTCTGAATTAGGCGTGGGTCTAAGTGTCGTTGCGGAGACGGTTGAGCCCGAAGTCCGGACATTGAGACGCTGTCGAACCGCCTGTCGAATTGAGATGCTAAGGATCCTGTTTGCAGCTCGGCAATCGCAGGTCAACCGATTTCCAGCAGGTTCTGGCGCGGAGTCTTCGTGTCGGACTTGAAGTCGATGGTCTGGGCGTCGGTGTTGACCCGCGGCGCCGTGATTCAAGTGCTGCGATCGAAGCTTGACAGCAAGGCAGACGAAGCATACCTTCAGCACTCAGGTCTGAAATCTCGGTAACATGGATCAGATATCGTCTTCTCGGTAGAGTCGAACGGGTTCCGCTATTGGAAGGGGGCTTGATGAACATCCTTTTCCTCTCAATGCCTGACTCATTTGAGCACATGCCGACAGTTGCTATTCGGATGCCAAACGGAGCCTTAGCATCGCTTGCCGGCAACATCGACCCCCACCATAAAGTTGCCGTTGCTGACCTCATCCTGGTCCCAAAGCGAGTGCGGGAAACGGTAACCCGGCTGATGCAGCAATGGAACCCTCACTTACTAGGGCTGTCCGTCATGACCTTCCAGCGCCGGACTGCCAAGAGAGTCATCGACCTTGTTCGTTCCCTCAAACCGGAAGTCCGGGTCGTCGTAGGTGGATACGATCCTAGCCTTGCAACAGAGGCTTACACCGAAGGCGAACACGGGCGAGTCGACTTCGTTGTGCGAGGGGAAGGAGAATTCACGCTCTCCGAATTGCTGAGAACGATGGAAGCAGGGGGAGACTTTAGCCATATCAGCGGGCTGTCGTTTCGCCAAGGCAGCCAGTTCGTCCACAACCCAGACCGCCACGTGAGCCGTCTCGAACGCGACGAGATTCGTCCTCCGAACCGAAAAGCACGGGTCTTGAAGGGATATACCTTGCTCGGTCGGCAGGTTGATGTCATCGAAACCTCGCGCGGGTGCACTTATGATTGCAGCTTCTGTTCCATTATCGAGATGCGAGGGCGCAACTTTTACAGCTACAGCATTGAGCGAGTTCTGGCCGACATTCGTGATGCCTATTCCCATGGCGCCCGCGCCATCTTTATTGTCGACGACAACATCACCTTGGATGTGCATCGGTTCGAAGAGCTCTGTCGGGCGATTATCGACGCTGGCCTCAACAAAATCGACTACACCGTGCAGGCAATGACTTCGGCGATCACCAATCACGGGGAGACGCTGGCACCTCTGATGCGGCGGGCAGGGTTCCGATATGTGTTCCTGGGGATCGAGAACATTCTCGAAGCCGACTTGCGTTTCCTGCGAGCGAAATCGAAGAACGAAGAACGCGATCACGGACGTATCGTGGGGAACGCTTCCGTGAAGGCGATTGAGTATCTGCATAAGAACAAGATGTATGTGGTTGGCGGCTTGATTGTGGGAAATCCCGATGACACACACGAGTCGATCCAGGCGAACCTCGAGTTTGCAAAGCGATACGTGGATTGGCCGTATATTCAGCATCCAACGCCTTACCCGCGAACTCCGATGACTCAGGACTTCCGCGATCGCGGACTCATCATCAATGAGCGGCTCGAAGAATATGACGGCACTACTGCTGTCGTTCGCACCGAGCATCTGTCAGCGGAAGAAATCGAGTTCGTGCGCTGGCGAGAGGAGCGTTGGATCAAAACCCGCCATATGCCTGCGGCACTACGCCACAGCCCCGGGTTCGTCCTACGGAGCGCACCGAAAATGTTGGGTCATACATTTCGCGGTATGACGTGGAAATCGCTGCTGGGCCTGGAAACCGAAAGGGAAGTGTTCGAAAGATATCGCGCCATTCGTCGGACCGAACGGGAGTATCTCAGCGATTCAACGCCTGCCAAAGAGACTGCCAGGAGCGGTTGAGCAGCTGCGCGATCCGAGCCCAGTCCTCTTCACTGACGCCGCCAGCCTCGGCGCGGCTGTCGCGAATGTGCATCGCTTCGGCTCTCAATCTGGCGTGCTCCACAAAGACTTCGCTGGGCATGTTGTAGATGACTCCTGCCGTAGCCGCAAGCAACCGCGGCAGCGTCTCAGGCCGGTACTTGGCTCGTTCCCGATGCACAATCCACCACTCCAGTTCCAGCTGCGCGGCGCGTCCCACATCGAAAGGGCGATCGCTGACTTTGCAGATGGCAGAGTAAAAATCCTTGAGATACGGCAGGGCCTTCTCGTAGTCTGATGGTGCCTGGCCCTCCTTGAAAATGAAGGCAGCTCGGGCAGCCTCATATGCCGCCCAATGTGACCTCACGAGCGGAAGGTGATACGCCTTCCGCAGAAGTTCGGTGAGCTGGCTAAATAGCCTAAGACGGTCCTTGTCGTAATAGGAGCGCCACATGGCTGTGTCGAGATGCGCTACTGCGCCAGGGTCAAACTGGCGAAGACTGGCAGTGCAAGGCCCGAAAAGGTCCATCAAGAGCCAGACGGTGAGGAACCCCAGGATCGCGCTAACGAGAGCGATTGTGCACCGTTTACCGCCGGCAGGCTTCACGAGACGATGGCCTCCTTGGTCGGATCCCAGCGCACCTTTCGTCCGCGCTTGAACGACTCCACGGACATCAGCAAGGCAGCCGCCTCTTCGAAGGCCCGCTCTACGTGGCAGCGAGGCAGCGCGCGGGTACGCATGCAATCCACAAAGTCGGCCATGTGAGAGGAAACCTCGATCTCACCGTCCTTGAAGAGATAATCGGGCGCAATCGAGATGAGATCGGGTGACAAGCCCAGCGCGGAAGCGCTTTCGCGAGCTTGTGTCCTCTTGGCGCGGAACTCTGGTTTCCACTCTGCCCTATAAGTGCGGCAGAACTGTGGAGAGACTTCCAGAGTCTGATCCCGTCCGAGAAACTGAGCGACTTCACCGACGTGGCTGGAGTGGAAGGTGCAGGCAAACGTTACTGACATTTCTTTTTTTGGATAGTCGTACAGGACATGCCACATATCCGGGACTTCACGGTCGCCCTTCCAGAAATAGGTTCCTCCCTGAGTGACAGCAGTTTCCGGAATGCCCATGCCGGCGACCATGTTGACGCCGTCCCAAAGATGAGTCAGCAGGTCGCCGGCAATGCCAGTGCCGTAGTCCCAATAACAACGCCAGGTAAAGAAACGCTCGGGATCAAACGCACGCTTGGGCGCATTGGCAAGGAAGCGTTTCCAGTCGATGGTGTCGGCGGTGGCGTCTTTGGGCAATTCAGTGATCGAGTAGTCGGTGTAGAACTTCCAGACAGAGCTCGCGCTGCTACGATCGATATAGGTTCGGACCAGTGGCACTTTCCCGAGGACTCCAGAGCGAAAGATCTCCTGTGCCTTGTGAAAGGTCGGAAGGCTGTTGTACTGATGCCCCAGTTGCAGTACGACCTTGTTCTCTTTAACGGCCTTGCGCATCTTCTTGGCATCCTCAAGCCGCGTACACCATCCCTTCTCGACGTAAATGTCCTTCTTGGCTTGCGCTGCTGCTATGACCATCGGGGCATGCCAGAAATCGGGTGTAGCGACGAGGACGCCGTCGACGTCGGGATCAGCGACAGCCTTCTCCCATTCGTGAACAAAGCGCACCTTGTCGTTGGTGCACAGCCTTTTCGCTCGCTGCCGGTTGCCTTCGTAGAGGTCGCAAATGACGCGGATCTCGGTTTTTGGAGTCCCCTGCGCGTTCTGAAGCAGCCGGTGGCCCTGGGTTCCGACGCCAATGCTTGCGATACCAATCACGTCGTTCGGGTTTCGTTGTGCCAGGAACGCAGGGGCGCGGTGAGCGGCGGCTGTGATACCGAGTCCGGCGACTGTCACCTTCTTGATAAAGCGGCGACGTCCGACTGATTTCTGCTGAGACATGAATCCTCCGTTGAGAACAAGTGCAGGCGTGTGGTGTTAGCCGCAAAACAATGGGATTCCTCTTGAGAGTCCTGTCGAAGGGAGGCAGTGTCCGACCGCGGCCATTATTGTCATGAACTCCGCAGGGTTGCTCTCAATATGGCTCTTTCACAAGATATCTTCGTGGCTACTTAGTGCCCATCAGTCTAGCTTGACTGACTGATGGAGTGGCGATAAATTTCTGGTTGGCATTATTCTCTATTTCAATAGTGCAGAGCGCGTCCGCGTGTTCTGCAGCGTTGGCTCCTGGTGCGATTCAGGAGTGGAGACGATAAAAGGAGGAGGTCATGAAGAAGCTCTTTCTCTTCTTGGGGACTGTTGTGGTTGTCGTGCTGCTCTCGGGATTCGGTAATCAGGCAGCTGACAAAACCCCTGTCTGGAGCATGAACGCAACGATCATCGAAGCGTGCTCCTGTCCGATGTTCTGTCAGTGCTACTTCAACTCCAAGCCTGCCGAGCACACGGGAGGTCCAGGGCATGAGGGGCATGGAAAAGGCCATTTCTGCAAATTCAACAATGCCTACAAAGTGAACAAAGGCAAGTTCGGCACTGTGGCCCTGGATGGCGCCAAGTTCTGGGTCTCAGGAGACCTTGGTGCCGATTTTTCTAATGGCCAGACGGACTGGGCTGTGGTCACGTTCGACAAAATGCTAAGCAAGGAACAACGGGAAGCTGTTGGCAAAATCCTGGCGCATTTGTATCCCGTAAAATGGGGCTCGCTCACGACCGATGAAGGAGCCATTGCCTGGACGCCTGGAAAAGACGAAGCTCGCGCGACCATCGATGGCGGCAAGACGGCTGAGGTCGTGCTAAAGCGTTTTCAGGGGATGACAAACATGCCGGTTGTGATCCAGAACTTGAAGTATTTCGGCGCCTCGCGCAACGACGGATTCATCATGATGCCCAACGTCGTTGAAGCCTACCGGAAAGGGCCAAAGGCCTACGAGTTCAAAGGGACCAACGGGTTCATGATCACTGTAGATATCGACTCGAAGACTGCCCCGCCACCCGCCTCATAAGAAGGCTTCAGGCGTTTGGAGCGCGCGAAGGTCTGGGTTATGGCGTCTGAGTTCTGGAGCGTCGGCGAGTTTGTCATTCGGAACTTGGTGTCTGAGAGCCGAGTCGATCGGTGGCACGCCGGTACTTCCGGGAGCTAGAGTCCGCATCCCGGACCCTCATTTGTTCTGCCGAATTTGCTCGATGGCTTCGGGGTTCAGGAGGCTGGATGTGTCCCCAGGTTCCTGGCCGAGGTAGGCGCTGCGAATGATCCGCCGCATCACCTTGGCATTGCGGGTCTTGGGAAGGTCAGAAACGAACCGGACTTCACGTGGCTGGAGCGGCTTGCCCATCTCCGTAGCCACCTTGGAGCGGAGTTCTGCCCGGAGCCCATCGCCCGGCTCGAAGCCCGGGGCCAGCACACAGAAGCAAACCACTTCACTGCCTTTGATCTCATCGGGCACTCCGATCGCGGCCGCTTCAGTCACGGCCGGATGATTCACAAGCACCGACTCCACTTCAGCCGGGCCAATCCTCTTCCCAGCAACCTTAATGGTGTCATCGGAGCGTCCGAGTATGTACCAGAGGCCGTCTTCATCGATCGCTGCCCAGTCTCCGTGAACCCAGACATTTGGGAACCGCGACCAATAGGTTTCCAGATAGCGCTGATCATCCTGCCAGAAACCGCGAGTCATGCCGATCCAGGGAGCGCGAATCACCAGCTCGCCCACCTGTCCCCGTACCGAGTTGCCTTCCGAGTCGACGACATCGGCCGCCATTCCAGGGCAAGGAGCGGAAAATGCGGCAGGCTTCAACGGGAGCAGGGGATTGCCCATCAGAATGCCGCCGGCGATTTCTGTGCCACCGGAATAGTTGATGATCGGCAGCCGGCGTTGGCCGGCGACCTCGAAAAGCCACATCCAGGGATCAGGGTTCCATGGCTCACCGGTGGAGGCGAACAGGCGCAGAGACGAGAGGTCATGTTTTTTCACCGGCTTTTCGCCATGAGGTAGAAGCGCACGAATCAGCGTTGGAGAAACTCCCAGTGCCGAGATCCGGTGTCTTTCGACCAGCGACCAAAGCCTGTCAGGGCCCGGATAGTCGGGCGCGCCGTCGTAAATGAAGCAGGTAGCGCCCAGCAGCGTGGCGCCGAACACCAGCCAAGGGCCCATCATCCAGCCCATGTCGGTCATCCAATAGATCACGTCACCTCTGTGAACGTCAGTTCCAAACGCCATGTCCTGTGCCGACTTCACCGGGAAGCTGCAGTGAGTATGCACAGCGCCCTTCGGCCGCCCCGTCGTTCCTGAGGTATAGATAATCATCAAGAGGTCTTCAGCGCTGGTTGGCTCCAATGCCGCGCTGCCAGGCTGCCGCGCAACCAACTCATGCCACCAGTGATCGCGACCATTCTGCATGGGAACGTCGCTCCCGGTTCGCTGCAACACAATGACGTGCTCCACCGTGGGAACTTGTCCCACGGCTTGATCGGCAATCGGTTTCAGCGGGACAGCGTGGCCACGCCTGAAGAGGCCGTCAGCCGTAAACAATGCTTTGGCGCGGGCGTCGGCGAGACGCGAAGCGATGGCGCCGGAACCGTAACCTGAGAAGAGTGGCAGAATCACGCCGCCGATCTTGGCAATGGCGAGCAGCGCAATGCAGATTTCGAGAGTCATTGGCATGTGCAAGCCAATGGCATCTCCCTTGCCGAGTCCGAGGCAGCGGAGAGCATTGGCGCACCGGTTGACTTCCGTTGACAGCTCACCGTAGCTGAGGGTTCGTGTCTTGCCCTCTTCTCCCTCCCAGGCGATGGCGGTTTTCTCTCGCATTTCCGGGTTGGCAGCCCACTTGTCCACGCAGTTGTAGGCGATGTTCAACTCGCCTCCCGAACACCAGCGAGGCTTTTGGATGCCTGGAGTCAGGTCGAGGACTTGGGAATAGGGCCGTTGAAACTGGATGTCGAGGTATCTCAGGACAGCATCAGTGAACCACGAAATGTCCTGCGTCGAGCGTTTCTGAAGTTCTGCGTACGATGCCAGGCCATGCTGCAACATGAAGTGCTGCAAATGGCTGCGATCTGCATATTCCGGCGTTGGCCGCCAGACTATTTCACCGCTGAAAGAAAGAGGTGTCTGCATAAGGAATGCCTGAGTACCCTTTGCTGCAAGGAGATCCGTTTCAGACGGGTAAAGACTACAGGAGAAAAAGATCCAACTCGCCCCCGCAGTAAATGTCGTATGCGACGGCAGCGGCACAAGCTTCGCGAGCAATCCGTCCGGCGTCAAGTTTGCCTCCATATAGAGCATGAATGGCACCGAGCGCATACGGCGACCCTGAGCCGATAGCGTAGTATTCCTTGAAAGATGTGACACTCATGTTGCCGGAGACATGAAAGATGCCTGAGCGATTCACAACCAAGAAGGCAGAATCGAGGTCGGCAAACGGCGACTTGTTATCGTTGTCCGCCTGATCGTTGACAAAGGAATAGCGGCGGTGCAGCTGTCTCCAAAACTTGACGAAGAAAGCGAAGACCTCTCGCTCGGTCCGCAATCGCGGCGTCGTGGCTGTCGCCAGATAATCTCCAAGAATGTTTTCATAGAGGCCCCAACCGGTCGCAGCGATGTAGGACGAACCGACTCGCGTGATCTTCGTGGAATGATGGTTGTTTCGGAGTACGCGCCGGTCACCAAAGCTCTCTTGAGTGTCTGTTGCAACCACGGTCGTCCCGCCCTTCCGCACCGCTACAGCAATCGACATGAGAGATAGCCTCCAGGACGTTTAGCATCAGGACGTTTGCCAGGCAGGCCCCATTATTGACCAGTTGAGCACCGATGTTCAACGCTGCAACTGCTTCCCCCGGCAGGGACAGAAGAGTTGTAGCCCTGGCGCCGCAATGCTTCGGCGTTGTTTGGATACTCATGAACAGGGGGGCACTGGGTTCAGAAGGGCGAGCTGATGAAGTTGATGGCTCGGGAGGCTTATGAAGGAGTTAATCCCAACTCAAAAGCTTAGTGATTAGGAAGGCGCTGGGTGAGACTCCCAGGGAGCCGCATGACCTTGCAGGCTGTGGTGCGCCGTGAGCGGGCTAGCGGTCCCGGCTTTGATCAGCCACAGCAACCTCACCGGAAACTGCTTCCGAGATTCATGGCACATCGAGCTGCATCGACACGAAGGCTCCATCTCCCGTGCGCTGGCCAGGTTGGGCGCCGTCGTTGACGACTGCATAGGCAATAAACGGATTCTTCCCCGCGATTCGTGTCACGTGCGCGTAGCCACTGGTTATACTGGGCGCATACTGGTCGAGGATATTTCCGATCTGAAGCCACCCCTGAGAGTCAACAGTGATGCCTTCGATGGTATTCACTTTCTTTCCCGTTGGGCCGTCGAACAGCTCGATCCTGAACGTAGAGGGAAGGCGAAGATCTGGAGGAATATTAGAGTTTCCATCGCTCAAGCCAACATTGACAAGGGCCAGGTTAGTGCGGGTCTCTGAGTTTTGCTGCAGTCCGTAGACCCAGGCGTTCGTCGTGGCTATCCGGTCGGGCTCTAACGGGACACCTGGATAAAAAACACCAAGCTGGCCGCCGTCCTTGCTCGCCGTGGAAGTTCGGGCGCCGATGAAGATTCCAGCTCCGTCGTTTCCCTGCTCATAGTCTCCCTCAATGGTTGCGAACAGGGCACCTAGGTAGTTCGTACCTTGTGGGCCAATCCCCGGGATTCCCCGGTCTCTGAGATATTGAACAAAGTTCGGCAGGATAAGCTGCTGGCCGGCACTGAGCTCCATGGAAAAATTGGCGCTGTGGCTTTGGGCTTGGATTCCCTCGGCCACAAAAAAAAAGTCCAGTTTCTTCTGGCTTGCTCGTGAATTGGTTAGGACCAGCTCGCTTGTAAAGACTCCCGTCTCTACCATCACGGGAATGGTCCAGCGCAATTCGGGGTGTTTCAACATAGGAAGGACAAAAGAGCCATCCGAATTCAGTTGGTCGTTGATCACCCCATAGGCATAGTAAGGAGCGGTACCTCTAACTCGTTCGACATGGACATACCCATTCGAAAGCGATAACCCGTTGGAGACAAGCACCTGGTTGATCTGATGGAAGCCTCCTGGAGTGAGAGTGATATCGGGAAGCGTCACGGAGGCAAATGGCGGGTCGCCGGAAATGACAGTTAAGCGGAGCACGATCTCACCGTCTTCCAGGTTGCCTGCATGCAGGACCGCCACATTGGAGCGATCCGTGGCATTCTGACGCAGCCCGCAGATATACGGGCGATCGAAGTAATAAAAGGGGACACCCGTAAAAGTTTCCCACATCCGGTTGCCCGAATAGGCCAAACCGGCACGGCCTTCCGCCAGACCCGTCGTGGTACGAACTGTCACCGCGATATCAGAAGGAGACGCCAGCCCCGACGCTTTAACTGTAAGAGTTCCTCCACTGCCGGCGGATGCCGGGATAGGAAGTCCACGAGACCTTAAGTAGGCAATAGCGTCGGGCAATATCCGCTGCTGGCCGGCGGGTAGAGTATCGGTCACTTTGCCACTCCCTTCCCCCAAAGCAGCCGTGTAACTGAACTCCAGGAGGAGATCGGTAGCTCCTCGGTTCGCCAGGGTCAACTCTGAGGTGTAGGAGGAATTATTGGCGCCGGCCAGGGAGAGAACAATGGGAACAGACAGGGTCGCGGAGAAGACTGATGAGGAGGGGATGCGCCAAGCGTTCAGGCCGTAAAGGCTGAGGTCGACTTGGCTGACGCCTTGGCGACTTAGAGGGAAGATATTGCCCGGGAATGGATCCATTAGGAACTCTCCACGACTGAAATCGAACCGCCTTGTAATGGGATCAAGAAGGCTGACACCGAAAGCGCTGAAATCACCGCTGCGCTCCTGCTGTGTCGGGACGTAGGCCTCCACGAACAAACCTGGAGCCATTTGCACCGAACCACAAAATTTTTGCCTTGCAAAGCTGGGCAATGGAATTTGGCTTACTTTTATTCGTCCTCCCATCTCGCCCACCACCAACCGGTCACCCTCGAAATTGGGGGCCGAGATGTAATGCAGCACGCCAAAGGGCACCACGCCGGCCGGGAATGGGGCACAAGTCTGAGCAAACAAGCGTTCCGAAGCGAATGTTCCCAGTGGTATCGCTACGACGGTCACAAGTAGGGTTCTGTATAGATGGGCTTTCATGATTCCCTCCAATTCGAGCTTCCATGCCAGTGCGCTGACCACCTGCTTTTCAGGGAGGTGTGCGGCTTGGCGCGAATTAGGAGGCGAAAAACCGCAGACCGCAAAAGCACGGTGAGTGCTACATAACTTTCCTCCGTCGTGGCGCGGCAAGACGGCCTGAAAACCACCCGGCAACTTCCCAAACACAATCTCAGAGCATTCAAAAAGATCTTCAGTTCCTGGCTCTACCCTTACATGACATTCCGACGCGAAATATTGCAGCGATTCCGACTGACGTCGGCAGTCTCTTGAAAATAGTTCTCCTCGTGGCCCTCGTGCTCGTCTTCGAAGAGAAACCCAGTACGACGATGAGGACGGAGGACGAAGAATTCTCACTGGTCGTGACGCGGCGCAGCGGATGGAAACTCCTTGAATTATGTCGGTGCCGAATTTGGGAGGCGCTGTCCCAGCGGAAGACCATGCAGCGCGCACCTCCTGCTTCTCAAGGAGGTCTGCGGCCTTGTGACGAGCCTGAAACGAAAAGACTACAGAGTTCATTCAAACGAATGGGCCTGATTAGCTAGTCAGATAGAACCTGGACGCCTGAAACTATCATCCTCAAAAAAGACTTCTGAGCGGGCTCAGCAGGAGGCTCCGCCAGAACCTCAGTGATATAATCGCGACCAGGGAAATTCCTATAGGATGTGGAAGGCTGCCAGAACCATGCCCTCGAACAGGGACGTCACGATGCTGTTGCAGGCGTGGTGTGAGGGGAGACTCTCAGGCTCTGGAGCGGCTTGTCCCGCTCGTTCAGACGGAGATCCATCGGTTGGCGGGACGCACCATGAAGCGGGAACGCCCCCGGTCATGTGTTGCAGACAACAGCTTGGGTCAACGAAGCCGATCTGAGGCTGATCGACTGTAAAGGGGTGAGCTGGCAAAATCGCGCGCCTTTCCTGGACGTTGTGGCCCAGATCATGCGGCAGATCCTGGTCGACTTTGCCCGCGGGCGCCCGCTTGCCGAAGGAGAGCAGGAAGTGGTCCACGTTTCTCTGGACGAAGCGATGTTGTTGGCGCCAGAGACGAGCGCAGAAGTGGTTGCCCTTGACGATGCGTTGAACGCCTTGGCAGCCGTCGACCACAGGAAAAGCCGGATCGTGGAGCTTCGTTACTTTGGCGGCCTGCGTGTCGAAGAGACCGCCGTGGTGCTTGATGTTGCGCCCATCACAGTCGTTCGCGAATGGAACAAGGCCAAAGCGTGGTTGTACCGGGAATTGGCGAGGAGAGTAGGGAATCAGTCTCGTCACTCGCACTAATCATTCATAACTGCTTCTATGACTCCTGAACGCTGGCAACAGATTGACAAGCTGCTGGGGCAGGCCCTGGAGCGTGGGCCTGATAAACGGAGTGCCTTCCTCGACGAAGCGTGTGAGGGAGACAAGGCTCTCCGCAACGAAGTGGAGTCGCTATTGTCCGCTCACAGGAAGGCCGGAGACTTCATCGAGGCGGGGCCCTTGAAAACCGAGGACGCAACCTCCGGGACAACACATCCAACCTTGTCCGGTCGCAAGGTGGGTCATTACCAGGTCCTATCTGAGCTGGGCCGGGGAGGCATGGGGAAGGTCTACCAGGCTCGCGACACAATCTTGGATCGCAGCGTCGCGCTCAAAGTACTTCCGCGCGAGTTAGCCAACGACCCAGAGCGAAAACGCCGGTTTCTGCGGGAAGCGAAGGCCGCTTCAGCTTTGAATCATCCCAACATCGTCACGGTCTACGACATCCTTGCCGAGGAGGGCTTGGACCTCATCGTGATGGAGTATCTGCAGGGCAAGACGCTGGGCGAGTTGATTCCGCGCCACGGGCTGAGTCTGAATGAAGTGTTGAAATACACCATTCAACTCGCAGATGCGCTGGCGAAAGCCCACGCGGCGGGGATCATCCATCGGGACTTGAAACCGGGCAACCTCATGGTCACGGAACAGGGCGCGCTGAAGGTGGTGGACTTCGGGTTAGCCAAGTTCGCGACTAAGGCGGTCATCGGACTCGTGTCAAGTCAGCAAGCCCAGCAAGCGGACAGCGTCATGGGAACGGAAGAAGGAGTAGTGCTGGGGACGGTGCCTTACATGTCTCCCGAGCAGGCTGAAGGGAAAGCGGTCGATGCACGGTCGGACATCTTCAGTTTTGGGGCAGTACTATACGAGATGGCGACGGGCAGACGGGCCTTTCAAGGGGATTCCTCGCTGGCTACCTTAACAGCCATCTTGCGAGAGGAACCTAAACCTGCCAGTCAAGTAGGGCGCGGGATCCCTCGTGAGATGGATCGAATTATAGAACGGTGTCTCCGCAAGGATCCAGAACGCCGTTTTCAAAGTGCTGCCGATTTGAAAGTGGTGTTGCAGGAACTTAAGGAGGAGTTGGACTCGAGCCCTCTCATGGCCGAAGTGGCAGCAATGTCGGGAAAGCCGACACTGGCCTCGCCGCTGAAGTGGGTGGCCCTTGGCGTAGCAGTGATTTCTATGGCCTTGGCCGGATGGTTCTGGTTCGGGCGCTCAGGCAGAGAGCCCGTGGAAGGTTTGCTCACCGCTGTGCCGCTGACAGCCTATCCAGGTTGGGAAAGCGCTCCCACTTTTTCTCCCGATGGCAGCCAGGTTGCGTTTGAGTGGTCGAAGACATCGCGCTTTGAAGATGCCGACATCTATATCAAACAGATCGGAGTGGAAGGGAATCCTGTCCAGCTCACCGACAATCCGGCTCCGGATATAACCCCAGCCTGGTCTCCGGACGGCCGTACCATTGCGTTCGCCCGGGTACTACCACCGGATTGGCAACGGATTGCGTACGTTGTCAAGCCGCAGCGCGGAGGATCGGAGCGGACCATCGCCGAGTTTGACGCGCCAGGCTATGCTAGCTCCGAGTCTTACAAAACCGTGAAATGGTGCACCTGGACAGCGGATAGCAAGTCGCTGGTCGTGGTTGGACAGAGCGGCCCCGGCACATCGGTTGCCCTTTTTTTGGTCTCACTGGAAACGCGCGAAAAGCGTCGGTTGACCGAACCGCCTTCCGGGTTGGCAGATTTTAATCCGGCTGTGTCTCCCAACGGTCGTACCGTGGCATTCGACCGTGGGAATATGTTTCTCCAAGCGGACTTGTATCTGCTGAGCCTTTCCGAAGAGATGAGACCGCAAGGAGAACTGGAAACGCTTGCCTTGGTTAGCCAATTGAGCCTGTTTCCAGCCTGGACCTCGGACGGACGCGAAATCGTCTTCGTCGATGGCGCGCGCAACCAGAGCCTCTGGAGGGTGGTGGCATCCAATTCTGCACAACGCCAGCAGCTCGCTTTTGCTTCACCTTGGAGTCCTGCCGTCTCCCGCCAGGGGAATCGCTTGGCCTATTCGACTTGGAAGGCGGATGCAAACATCTGGCGTGTCGAGGTCCCGACTTCTGGGAAAACGCTCGAGCAGGCAGTGAAAGTTCTCTCCTCCACGCGCAATGACTCCGACGCTGCTTATTCTCCCGATGGCAGGCAAGTAGCCTTTACGTCGGGCCGTTCGGGTTTGTGGCAGATTTGGGTCTCGGACAGCGACGGGTCGAATCCGGAGAAGCTGACCAGCCTTGAAACTTTTAGCGGTAGGCCGAGATGGTCCCCGGACGGAGAAAGGATTGTTTTTCATTCCAACCACAAGGGCAATCGGGATGTTTACGTCATGCGCAAGGATGGCAGCGAGCTTAAGCCGCTGATTATGGATCCGTCTACCGATGCGAACCCAGGCTGGTCGGCCGATAGCAAGTGGATCTACTTCGAATCCAACCGCGGCGGACAAAGGCAGGTTTGGAAGGTGCCCGTGGAGAGTGGGGAGGCGGTCCCAGTGTCGGGGGTCCGCGGTGGTCAACCGGTGGAGTCGCCCGACGGCAAGTTTCTCTACTACGACAAAGACTGGCCCGAGAATTACACCATTTGGAGAGTTCCAACAAACGGCGGCACGGAAACTCAAGTCGTCGATTCCCTCCATGTTCAAGGAGGGGGCTGGGTGGCGGTAAACGATGGGGTCTATTTCATCTCGAAGCCGGACGAGAAGGGCGTTTCTTACATCCGGTTCAAAAACGTAGCCACCGGTTCGGTTCGAACCATTGCTCCAATCGAACGCCAGGTGGGGTGGGGCCTCACGGTTTCTCCCGACCGGCGAAGCTTTCTCTATAGCCAGGAAGACGATTCCGGCAGCGACCTGATGCTGGTGGAAAACTTCCGGTGACGCCCCCTGAAGGGCTGCTCTCTGTGAACTGAGCCGGGTTAGCGATTGCTATAGCCAACTAGGTTGGCAGTGTCGAGCAGAAGACTTCGCCGAACGGGACAAAGTGGCATCCGCTCGCTGCCGAGCGAGAACGTCCGGCTGAGGTGCGAGTCCTGGGTGAAGAAGCTGTTGAGGGCAAAAATGCTCATTGCTGTTCTCGCCCTCCTGTAGGTCGGCCACAAGCTCGTATGCTTGCGCAGTCACTGACCCGTTTTGACATACTGAATACAGTCTCCCTGGCTGCTAAAGGTGCGGGGGTGAGTAAAGCTCATCCAGCTGCTGTGTTGGCAATCATTGACACCGCTTGGCGGGCCGCATCGTCGTTCATTGTTGGGGATATTCACAGTAGTCGGACTGCCTTGAGGAACAATGAACGTGTTGTAGATTTCAAGTTCCTCCGTTCCCAGATTCTTGGCTCGATGGACATGACCACCAACCTCCTCGAAAGCCTGCCCCGGCGTGAGCACTTCCACCTCCCCACATCCATCTTCAACGGTCAGCGTACCCCGCTTGATGACGTTGTAGGCCCGCCCGGGGTGATAATGCCAGGCGAGCACTTCCCCTGGGGCTATCAGGAGTTGTCGCACGGTTACTGTGGCGGGACCATCAAAGAGTTGCGAGTGCGGAATTGTGCCAACCGCGATCACGTTCGTAGTTGCAGCATAGACGATAATGCTGTAAAGGGCGACAAGGCTCAGACCGCCAAGCAGCGCCAGCTTGATTTTCAGTGGATTTGTTCTCATGGTTATCTCCTTTTTATGAGTTGATGTTCTCTGGATACTAGGGGTTGAAACGCTGTGGTTGAACCGCTCTCCGAACACATCTATCAACCGCAGCTGGACTTGCCTGCTGCGGGTCCAAGAGGTAAAATTCTGCGCAGCCGAACGACTCTCGAACCCGACATCGTTGATCTGATTCTCAGCTTCGACGCGATACTGCCGTGCAACTGCCAAAAAAGTCCCTCGGAAAAGCCCTGAGAAAACCCGAAAAAACTTCGCAGTGAGAGGGTGAACGGGAATGAACAGCCGACTTCCGGAATTTTATGAATTCGGTTTGTTCAGGTTGGATACAGGCGAGCACACCTTGCATCGCAATGGACAGATTGTTCCGTTGACCCCTAAGGTGTTCGACCTCTTAAGGGTACTGGTTCAGAACCATGGGCGTCTGGTGGAGAAGGATGACTTGCTCAAGGAGGTCTGGCCTGACAGTTTTGTCGAGGAAGGTAACCTCAACCGCAACATCTCGATCCTAAGGAAGGTTTTGGGCGAGGACTCCTCCGGTGGGTCCTATATCGAGACGGTTCCGAAGCGCGGCTATCGGTTTGTCGGCGGTGTGAAAAAAACAGCCCGTAAGGGCTTTGGGGCAATAGATACCGAACCGGTTGACCAGAATTCTCAATCCAAGGCCCCCCCCAACCTGTTGCAGTTCTCTGCGGAAAAGGACGTCGCACCAAGAAAAACTCTTTCGGTGCGTCGCTTGCTTGTTCTGGGCGGATTGGTTGCACTCGCTCTCGGGACCCTGCTGTACGTCTTAATCCGGCGTCATACAACGGACGCAACGTGGCCCGAAATCAAATCGCTCGCGGTGCTCCCAATACAGAATCTGTCTGGCGACCCGACGCAGGACTACTTTGCCGATGGGATGACCGAAGCGTTAATCACCAGTCTGGCACAGATCCGCGCCCTCAGGGTCATCTCACGAACCTCCGTGATGCAATACAAGGAGACGCGCAAGCCGTTGCTGGACATAGCGCGCGAACTAAACGTCGACGCGATAGTAGAAGGTTCAGTGCAGCAATTTGCAGAAAGGGTGAAAATCACAGCTCGCTTGATCCACTCGCCTACTGAGCGACAACTCTGGACCGAAACCTACGAGCGCGACCAGCGCGACGTCCTAGCACTTCAGAGCGAGATCGCGCGGGCTGTTGTCCAAGAGATTCAGATCAATCTCACGCCGCAGGAGCAGATGCGGCTGGCGAGCGCTCGTCCCGTCAAGCCCGAAGCGTATGATGAATATTTGCGCGGACGGTTCTATTCCAACCGCCATACCAAAGCTGACAATGAAAATGCCATTGTCACGCTAGAGCGCTCCGTGGCCATAGATCCAACCTTCGCTTCGGCCCATGCGGAGCTCGCGCAGGCGTATGTATGGAGGTTCTTTTTGTTCACGCCGGGGGAGAAACACTGGGAAGAGAAGGCCTTTGTGGCGGTGGAGAAGGCGCTCTCGTTAGACCCGGATCTAGCCGAAGTTTACCTAGCTCGTGGACGCCTCCTTTGGACGCCCGCCAATCATTTTCCTCACGAAAAGGCAATTCAGGAATATCGTCGCGCACTGACATTAAACCCAAACTTGGATGAGGCCCAGAATCAGCTTGCACTCATCTACAATCACATCGGGGCCTTTGACCGAGCGCTCCAAGAATTGCAAAAAGCGGTAGCGACTAACCCCAGCAATGCCCAGGCGCGATTTCGGGTCGGACAAACATTCCTATTTCAAGGCAAATATGAGCAGGCTCTGACTGCCTTGCGCGAAGTCCCCAGGGAAATCAATCCGGCACTGGTAGGGCATAACACGGCAATGGCTTTGTTGCGTCTCGGAAGAAGAGATGAAGCGGCAGCCATGCTCGTAGAATTGTTAAGAAACTCGAAGGACGAAGGTGGTGTGTTTAGCAGCGTGCAAGCGCTGTTGGCAGCTTCCGCCAGCGAGAAGAACAAAGCCGAGAAGGAGATTAAAGATGCAATCGAAAAGGGGAAGGGCTTCGGTCACTTTCATCACACCGCCTATCACATCGCATGCGCCTACGCGCTCATGAAAAAGATCGAGCCTGCAATCAAATGGCTCCAGGCAGCGGCAGAAGATGGGTTTCCTTGTTATTCGTTGTTTGAGTATGACCCGTATCTGGATAACCTCCGAAAAGACCCGCGTTTTGTGGCACTGATTGCGAACCTGAAAGAGCGATGGGTACCCTATCGAGGGGGACTCTGATCAGGCATCATTCGTGCATTCCATCCTAACGTTGCCTGGTGGCAACCTTGGGTACAGAGTGTGGCACAAAATGTGGTTAGCCACGTTTTCAAACTGGGCCTCAACAATCTGGATGCTCACTACAAACTATGCGGTCTTGCTGATGGCGCTCGGACGTTTTTCGCAAGCCCTCTCTGAAATTCAAACTGCGGAGCAACTGGACCCGCTTTCTCACCCGGCTCAATTAGACCGTTGAAAAGATTTTGTTCTGCGCCGGGAACCCCGGAAGAGCGATCCCGGATGGCTTCGGCGTGCAGCATCGATCGGGCGGCTCACGAGGCCTATTTGCTAGGGCGCTATCATGCCTGGAAGCACAGCGAAGAAGACTCGGAGAGGGCTGTTGGCTCCGAACGCGCAATTCAAATCGAACCGAGATACGCAGTCGCATATGCCGATCTCTCGCTCGCTTGGCAGTACCGCGGCTTTCTTGGGACCCCGCCACTTAAGAACTCCCAGTCCCCTGCAAGGGCTGCGGCCCAGAGAGCTTTGGAACTAGATCCCAGGCTGGCTGCGGCCCACTTTGCCGTGGGGCATGCGGCGGAATAAGGCTATCCAATCGAATAGGTTCTGGCACCCTGCCGGCGGCGCAACTTCGAAGCCGGTCTTGCGTCTCCGGCTGGTGGCGGCAGCGCAAAAGTGCGTTCGTTCTCAAACGCACTCCTCGAGGCAGTTGGGAGGCTACGCTTGTACTTCTGGAGCGGGAGGAACGTTGTTGGCCTTTCAAGGCGAGAGATGTCTTTGGGAGTTCTTCCGCTTTCCATTTTCATCGACCAGCAGGTCCTTGGTACCGGGAGGCAACACCTGCAGGGTCTTGAGGAACTCTATCACGGTATCCTGCGCGTAGGGCGTCAACCCTTCAAACGACTGTCTGGAGTGCAACGCCTCGCCGCAGTGGGCCAGCACGGCTTGCCGAAGAGTTGTGAACTGGCCGTGGTGGAAGAAGGGAGGTTCATTGGCGGTTCCCCAAAGCTTTCGAGTGAGGAACCTTCGGTTTCCCGCGAAAAAGTCGGTTGAACTCGGAGACTGCTGCATGTCCAGCGGTTCTCCGTTCGGGTCCTGGGGGCCGCAGGTGACATCATGAAGTTTCAGATCCGTGAAGGCGGCTACACTAACCACACCGTCTTTGCCAGGCTTCAACCTCGGTTGAGGAAGCTGGTCACTGGTTAAGTCGACCTGCAGGGCGGAAGTGTCTCCCGGTCTCAGGTTTCCCTCCGGGTTGAAGGGATTGGGTTCGGAGTAAATCCAACCGCGATGGATCAGAGGCAAGCGGGGCACGTGGCAATGGGCGCAGCCAATGGCCATGAAGCGATCTTCGCCAGCCTGGACGGCTTTCTCAATGGCATCGTCATTGGGGATGACACGTCCCGGCACCGCCATGGTGACCTGAAACAGCGTTGCGGCAGTCACATCAGCTCGGGTCAGTTCGCTGACGAAGCCGTCACCGTCCGGATCCGTGCCCGCGCCAAAGCGCTCGGTCGATTGAATGCCATGGTGGTGGTTGAAGGCATTATTGGTGAACTCGCGGACGGAGACGACCCGTCCGGCCTGATGAAAGGGCCGAACGATCAGACTTGGAGGCGTAGCCGAACCATCGGGGCCAAGGCTGGTTTGGGGAAGACCTTCGACACCTGAAGTGATCCAGGTTCCGTTCGGGCTACGAGCCAGGGTGCCGAAAGAGATGCCTTTGGTAACGAGGGCCCGGGAGCCTGCCGGAGGAATTGAATTGCGAATGGCCTGCAGATCGGCGGTCATCTGTCGTGCCAGCATCTCGATGAATCCCGATCCAAACATGCCCAAGGTCGCACGGGAGTCGGCAATCGACTGCAGGGTGGTGAAGCGGGCGAGTTCGTCGACCGCGCCTTTCGATGGCAGCGGGTCGGTATGATCAAAAGTAGCGAAGTCGAACCGTTGCCCCAGCACGAAGACGTTGGCGACGATGTCACCGCCTCCTCCCGGGATTCCGAATGGCTGGGCATGGCAGCCAGCGCAAGAGTTGGCATCCGGGGCAGAGATGCGGTTGAAGTTGCGTGGAAAGACCAGTGGAGCCGAGAGATCCGACAGCGGGTTGCCAGTCCCCTTGGTCAGTGGCCGGCCACCACCCTCTTGATCGGTCCAGACGGCGGTAAAGAGCCTTTTGCCATGTTCGAGCAGTTCCGGTAGTGAGATTTGGAACTCTTCGCCATCCTGCAGATGTTTCGGAACGGAAACCTCCCGGCCAATCTGAGCTAACCCTTCCGTTCCTGAAAGCACGAGACATGAGCCCAGGGTCAGCATGAATTTTCCTAAGCTTATTTTCGCCATGGCCTACCTCCCGAGTCCCTGATTCGACCGGATGGCATTCATATTTCTTTTTTCTCGGCCGCATTGTGATGCGGAGTGACTAATGCCGGCCGCGCAGATTCGTTGTCGGCTCGCGGGCGCCAACGTTCAACCTGCGAATACAAATTCTGGGTTTGGTGGAAACAAAGGGCCTCGGTAGCAGTGTCAGTGCCTGTGTCAGTTGACTACGCCAATGCTCAGGACCGGGATGCGCTCGAAGGGCAGCGCGCCCTGGTCTCAGTGCAGGGTGACTAATGAGACAACTTTAGTCGTCATTCTCGTCATCGCCATGATTGAAGCCCGGAAAAGCCACCGCCTGGACATTCTGGCAGACTCGCCCTTGGCTCGCGCACGTGGCAGCATCTTCGAAGGTCGTGAGTTGATTCACCGCTCTTCCATTCGCAGTAACCGCTCCATGCTTGCGCACGACCAGATGAACTTCCGCTTTCATAGCATTCTTCAAACCATTGGCGGTGCCGGCCGGAATGTTTACCTGGATGCCGTCCGGTGGGCTTCCTGTGTCGAGAGTGCCAGCGAAGTTTGCGATCCCATCCGCGCCCACGAGATACCCCGCTCCGGCCACTACAGACCCTTCCACCGATGGGTTACTGAGATCAGGGGCCATACACCCGCCTGGCCCTGCGGCGCAGTTTTCCGGTCTGTTGAAGATCACAATCCAGATGGTGTTGGATCCGGGTTCCAGTCCCGACGTATATACCTTGAACGAAATCCCTTTGGTTGTCCTGGTCAGTGTGGCGGCCCCCGACACGAGATTTGCCGGGCTGCCAAAAACAAAAACGTTTTTGGCTTGGTAATGCCTGCCCTTCCCTTCGCTTGTCGAACTTAATGGACTGGCTGCGATGACTGCCAAAGCGAACACAAGTTTCAGTTTGGGTTTGCCTAGCATGGGTGACCCTCCTTGATGAAAATAGAAGTCGAAAAAGCTCTTCGTGTTCGGGTGCCGCTCTCGCTAAAGCCCACGAGAGCTTGCTTTTCGTTTATCGATGATTTGCCTTTCTCCTCTCTATGATGATGTGTTCACCACGCAAGGTTTCTTGGCCTCACGGAACCGGAAAGACCGTAGCTTGCGGGTCAAAGCATGGGTAAAACGGGGGGTCATTAAGCATGGATACAGGGTCAAAGCAGCTCCCGCCGAAAGACGTCACTTGCCTCTCCAGGACCTCCGGGTCAGAGCTAGCAGGACCGTGATAGCGCACAATGTAGTGGACCTCTGCGCCTTGAGCGTTTGTCAATCCAGGGCCGAACAGCACTTGACCCGGCGGGTCGCCCACCGGCAGATGTGCCCTGAAGTGGCCTACACCGTTGTGACCGACGACGCCACCGGTCGCAAAGAGAACCGAGACCTCAGCAGGGCCAGAGGGATCGACCTCGTCTTCGCCACAGCCAGGGGAGCTGCACGCTTGAGGCTTGTTGAAGATGATCCACCAGTTGGTGTAGGCTCCAGGAGGGAGCTGAGTGGTATTGACTCCGATCCATATCGCATCGCAGCTTCTGGTAAGCTTCGACGAGGAGCCAGGTACAACAGAGCCATTTGCTGGTACACCTTGCGCGCTTTGAAGTAAGAAGAGTTTGGCGTGCTGGCTCGACTTGGGGTAGACGGCAAGCGTACTGGCGATTAGTCCGATCGTGGTCAGAATCAGCGCCAGTTCAAATTCCTTGCCCGGACCGTTCTATTTCTTAAGAACTCCTTTCATTATCTAGTCTCCTTTCAGCGATAAAAATAAGGCCAACATAGCCAGCCTCTTTCATCGAAACTCTCTCCCTTCGTCCAAAGCCCCCTTTTTCATTGAAATTTATTCTTGGCAGACTATCGTCCGGTCTCGAAGTCGAACCGCACAAGTGAATCGGGGTGACTTCACGGTGAACAGCAGAAGCGCGCCAATCACTTGGCAGTCTTCCCTCGCATGCGGTATGCTCAGCCTTTTCCCTTTCTCTGCTCAGAGGTGGCGCTCATGTCTAATCCAGAAGACGTGCTGGCCATCAATTCCAGCTCCACCGAGCGCGTGTTGCCTCCGGAGTCCGTCCGGGCCCAAGTCGCGAAAATCCTCCGGAGCCCGGTGTTTTCGAACGCATTGATGCTGAGTCGTTTGCTGGGTTACCTGGTCGAGCGCTACCTCGAGGGCAGCGCGGACCGGCTGAAGGAATACTCACTTGGCGTCGAGGTCTTCAATCGAGGAGAGGCCTTCGATCCTCGCACCGACACCATCGTCCGCGTTCAAGCACGCACGTTGCGGCGCAAACTGGAGGAATATTACGGCGCCGAAGGTCGGGCGGACCCGATTGTTATTGAAGTGCCGAAGGGGCATTATGTCGTGACCCTCCGCTCTGCCCCTTCGCACCCGCACGACTTGACGCAGCACCTGGTTGAAAATTTTGAGACCTATCGAGGCCCAATTGATGCGCTGAGACAAATGGTCGGCGCGCAGCCGCACGCTCTGCCGGCCCCACTCACCCCGCTGATTGCCCGCGAGCGGGAGTTGGCGGCCGTGAAACAGCTCGTGCTTCGCGAGGGCGTTCGGCTGGTCACTTTAACGGGCGCGGGTGGAAGCGGCAAGACACGGGTGGGGCTTCAGGTGGCGATGGACTTGATCGACGAATTTCCGGGAGGGTTGTACTTCCTGGCCTTGGCGCCCATCACCGATCCGGGCATCGTCGCTTCCGCGATCGCGCAGGTTCTTGAAGTCCGGCACACGGGCGACAAGCCTCTGGCCGCGGCACTGCAGGACCACGTGCGGCTCTTGGTACACACACCGGCGCTGCTCTTCCTCGACAACTTCGAGCACCTGCTGGCTGCAGCTCCGCTGGTGGTTGGGCTCTTGGAAGCTTGTGCTTGGCTCAAAGTGTTGGTGACCAGCCGAGCCCCTTTACACGTTTACGGAGAACATGAATATCTGGTGCTGCCCTTGCCATTGCCTGAGTTGCAGCAAAGGGGTTCGTTGGAGGTGCTATCGAAAAACCCGGCGGTCACTTTATTCGTCCAGCGCGCTGCGGCTGTGAGATCAGACTTCACGCTGACGGAAGAAAACTCACATGGCGTGGCCGAGATCTGCTGTCGTTTGGACGGTTTGCCGCTGGCCATCGAACTGGCGGCGGCCCGCATCAAGATGCTTCCGCCGGTGGCCATGCTGGCACGCCTGCAAAGCCGTCTGGAGCTCTTGACGTGCGGCACCACCGACCTGCCGGCTCGGCAGCAGACACTTCGGCGAACCATCGACTGGAGCCACGACCTGCTAAATACGGCCGAACAGAAGCTATTCCGAAGAGTCTCCGTCTTTGCAGGCGGATGCTCGCTGGAAGCGGTAGAGGCGGTTTGCAACACGCGACACGACCTGGAGATTGACGTTCTGGAGGGGATGGCGTCGCTGGTGGATAAGAACCTCATGCAGCAAGTTGAGCAAAAGAATGTTGAGGTCCGCTTTACGATGCTCGAAACCATTCGGGAGTATGGGCTGGATCGGTTGGCCGCCAGCGGGGAAAAGGAGGTAACCCAAAGAGCGCACGCCGCCTACTGCATGGTGCTGGCCGAAGAAGGCAACCCGTCGCTCACCACGGCTGAAAAAACAAACTGGTTGGCGCTGTGCGACACCGAGCACGACAATCTTCGAGCGGCTCTGGAATGGCTGATTGCCAGCGAGAATTATGAATGGGCGTCTCTCGCCTCGGATTGGCCTTTTACTGGTTTTGGGAACCAAGGGAACATTTGGCGGAGGGTCGCGAGCTGGTGGAAGCGATCTTGCAGATGCGGGGCGCCCAGGCTCGAACTAAGGGACGGGCGAAGGCACTCACCTTCGCGGCGAATTTGATGGGGAACCAAAGTGACTACACAGTGTCGTTTCGTCTCGGCCGGGAGGCTCTCGACATCTACCATGAGCTCGGTGATACAAAGGGCATCGCAGGCCAGCTAAACTCCCTGGGTATAAATAGACAATTATACGGCGATTACGCCGCAGCACAGTCCTGGTTCGAGCAGGGCCTGCGGGTTTGCCGGGAACTGGGCGACGAGCGAGAAACGGCCGCCGCCCTCAGCAACCTCGCAGAGTCCGTTCGCGCGCAGGGCGACCCTCAAACAGATTCTCGGCGGTTTGGAAGGAAAAGGCAATCAAAGACACAGAGCAATGCCCCGCATGAACGCGATTGAGCTTGTCTGATGACGCAACGAATGCGCGAAGTCGCCTGCGCCAAACAGGCCGACACCGTAGAGAAAGCGACCGAAATTCTTTGGCAATCCTCGGACAGAGTCAAGGAAGGGGTGCGGGCTCGGCTTGCGATCGACCGTCTCACGCACTAGCAGAAGAATGGCGCCTACTGCTAAGAGAGCAGGAACCACTGAAATCCAGAGGACCTGCCTGTAAGCGAAACCAAGACTCAGTAGACCTAGGGAGACCAACGGTGCGGCTACAGCGCCAAGTGTGTCCATCATGCGTTCGAAGCCGAAGGCGCACCCGTAGCTTTGCTGAGGAACCGCCTCCGCAAGGAGTGCTTTGCGCGCTGGCGTGCGCAAGCCCCGCGCCATCCAAGCGAGTCCACGACCGATAAGCACGAATGGCCAAGTAGTCGCTGCGGCAATCAGTCCTGTCGCAAAAGCCATCGCTCCGTAACCGAAAGCACATAGCGGTTTGCGATGCTGGAGGCGATCCGTCCACCAACCGCCGTAAAGCTTGGCCGCGCTGGACAGGCCGTCGGCGACGCCCTCGATTGTGCCGAGCACACCAGCGGCAACTCCCATGGAGGCCAGGATCGTGGGCAGTACGGATGTCACGGTCTCATGACTTAAATCACTGCAGAGAGAAGCCAGCCCGATCCCAAAGACAGTTGAGTTCAGCCAACCGGTGCTGTTGCGGAGCAATTGAGTCGTCGTCATTTCGTCAATCCAATGGGGTATCTGCGCACGAGATGAGCAAGCATCGTTCCGATCACGGTAGCTATTGCGTAGCCGTGGGGAAGTCCGTAGGCAATGAGCCCGACGAGTATGCCGAGGATCAGCGGAAGATCGATCCCGATGTCTCCAAACGCACCAGCTAGCTCGTTGCGGGCAAATCTAATGCCGATCGAAGGCTTTGTAGCGGTCGCGGTGGTAGTATGTTCAATCTGTTCCATTTATGTTTTCATCTAAACAACAATCTGGAAAGATCTGGAGCGGGATTTTGCTGGCAAACCTGGGGATGTTTCAGGACTCCAAGGCCAACCTTCACTTTTGTTGAGGATTTGAGGTGTCTGGAGAGCCTCTCTCGTGATTCTCTTGAAGCTATTCCGTCACGGGCTTTCTGTGCTTGAGGCTAAAGCGAGCTATTTACTTTTCAATGCGGCTTGGTTGTGATCAGGAGTTTGCCGTGCTGGACGCCCTTGGCCGCGATCAGGCTGTCACCGAGTCTTCTGATCTCTTTGCTCTTGCCCCGCAGGATAATAACTTCCAGACAGAAATGGGCATCCAGATGCACGTGCACCGTGGAAACAATCGCTTCGAAATGCTCGTGCTGATAGTGAGTCAGCTTTTCCTGCAGGTCGCGCTGATGATGATCGTAGACCAAAGTTAGAGTACCGACAGCATCGGCATCGCCGCGCTGCAGCTCCGATTCTACCAATTGGTCGCGAACCATGTCGCGGATAGCTTCTGATCGATTGGAATAGCCCTTCTCTCCGCAGAGGTTGTCAAAGCTCTTCAGCAGGCTTTGTTCCATGGAAACCCCAAAGCGATCGAGTTTGTCTGGCTGGCGTTTCGACACAGATTCCTCTCATTTCCCGGCTTGTAATTTTTCTAGGCCGAACCTAGCTCATTTCTTCCAGCAGCGTCAAGCAGGGTCAACTATGCTCAGAAAGCAATCCGATTGACCTCCTCAATCCGTATATCTGATTTGCAATAGCACGACTTTTCAGTGTGTGCTACGATCTCCAAACTTTTTCGGTTGCTTCCAGAGAGGATCGAATGATGGCTTTCAGCCCATCGAGGATTCGTTGCTGCGTCCTCCTAGGTTTTACCTTTTTTGTCTTGTCTGGCCAGTGGCTTCCAGCTCAGAAGAAGGGCGGCCGCACCCTGTCCGGCGTCATTGTTACCCAGAAAAACGAGGCTGTTGAAGGCGTCTCGCTGACGCTCGTCTCCTCTTCGGGGGAAAAACAAATCAAGAGTGAACCCGACGGAACCTTCCGGTCGGAGATCCCAGACGAACCGGTTACGCTGAAGATTGGCGGCAAATATATCGCCGCCCGAGAGATGCAGCTGGGTTTGGGAGACCGCACGCAGGACCTGAAGATAGCCGTCGAGTTTGTCATCCCTCCAATCCACGAAAGCCTTGTCATCACAGCAACAGTTTTGGAACCGTCGATTGATCGGCGTGACGACGTCGTTTACAAGAGCACGCTGTTTTCAAGAGACGATCAAGTGTTTCACACCTTGGATGCCGGCATCAGCCTCGGGCAGCATGAAGGTGGAGGCAAGTCTCTGGAAGTCCGCCGATTTGGGTTCAACATGGATCATGGCGGAGTCAATGGCGGGCTGAAGATACTGGTGGACAACGTTCAACAGAACCAGGCGACTCAGGGACACGGACAAGGGTACTTGGGACAGTTGAAGTCACTGACGCCCGAGTTAGTCCAGGAAGTAAGCATCATCAACGGCCCGTTCAGTCCGGAGTACGGCGATTTTTCTGGACTCGGTGTAGTTCACATCCAGCTGAAGGAGTCATTGCCTGATCGGTACACAGCCCGCATTCAAGGCGGGTCCTTTAATACCTATCGAACCTTTCTGGCGTACAGCCCCACAATCACCAATGGCAATGCGCTGCTGGCCTACGAAGGTTCACGCAGCGATGGGCCGTTTCTAAACCCACTCCGCTACAAGCGGGACAACGTGACTGGGAACTACAGTTGGAAACTCAACTCTCAGGAGACAGTGGGGTTCAAGTTGAACGCCGGCCGCAACGACTACTACTCTTCCGGGCAGATACCTTTGGATGAAGTGGCCTCCGGGCAACTCGACCGCTTTGGATTTCTGGACCCGGACAACGGAGGGCGGGTTCGCAGTGCCACGCTGGGCGCTTACTATCGCAAGCAATGGCAGTCAGGAGATATTTTCAAGGTAGACGGGTTCACGTCGCGGTCGCTGTTTGACCACTACATCAACTTCACTTTCTTTTTGAATGACGAGCAGAATGGCGATGAGATCCTGCAGCACGACTCTCGTCTGATGGAGGGAGTGAACACTCAATACCTGCACCCTTACAAGCTTTTTGGACAGCGAGCGCTTTTTCTAGCCGGTGCAAACTTTCATGACAACCAGATCAACGTGGGGCTTGCTCGTGCGATCAGCCGCAATCCCTTCGAGTTGACCACCAAGGGCAACGCTCACGTAACCAATGGAGCTGGCTATGTGCAGCAGGGTATTGATTTCCTGAACGGCCGGCTGCACTTGGACGGCGGGCTTCGCATTGATTACTTCAGGTTTAACCTCAGAGACCGGGTGGACCCAGTGCTGGGCGGCACGGAGGACAGCGGCAAGGTCCAGCCCAAAGCCAACCTCGCATTCACGCCCACGCACAAGCTTCCATTGACGCTCCACTTCAACTACGGCCGAGGGATCGCAAGTCAGGACGCTCGTGGCGTGGTGCAACGGCCCGACTCACTACGCGTCTCCACCACGGATTTCTATCAAACTGGACTGTCGCTCAACCTGAACCGGTTCTCGTTGAGCAGCGACTTGTTCTTGATTGACCGTTCCAACGAGCAGGTTTACATCCCGGATGATGGCAGCTACGAGTTTAAAGGTCCCAGCCGCGCTTACGGCTTTGAAGCCAAGACTTCCGTTCAACTGACGCGCCATCTTTCTTTGAATGGAGGTTTGACCAAGGTGATGAATGCGTTCTACCGCAGCACGTTTCCCAGAATTTATGTCGACAGTGCGCCTCATGCCGTTGCGAATGCGGCCCTTTCGCTGGGTGGCTGGCACGGATATTCGGGATCGTTGCGTTTTCGCTACATCAATAGCTACCGACTGGACGGGGAAGACGCGAGCATTCGCGCTTCCGGTCTGACCGTGCTGGATTTCAGCATGGTCAAGCCGATTCGCCGCTGGGTCGATTTCAATTTTTTGGTGGATAATTTGACCGATAGGGTCTTCTACGAAACGCAGAACTATTACGAATCCAGGAGCCATCCTGGAGGGCCTGCCCTGAGCCGCATTCATGCCACACCCGGCTATCCCATCGGAATGACCATGGGTTTGACCTTCCATCTATCTGCAAAGTAATCGAGCCATCTTCAATGAGTATCCAATTGTCCCGTGAATCAAGCTGTAGGAAGTCTCTGGGACATCACGTTTGTCACTTCAAGCCTCAGATCTAAGTCTAAGCCAGCGGAGCTTTGATCATTCGTCGAAGAACTCTATCCCACCTTCGGCACCAGCCTTCGATTGCGTGAGCATCCAGGAAAGGAGTTGCCATGTTTTTCGTGCTAACATCACATTCGACAACCGCTTTCACGAAGCCTACAACTGCAACCGGTCCAACTGGGGCTTGACATAGAATGTCTCAAGCTTTGCCAGTTCCAGGAAGTTGCGCCTGTTGAGCGGCAGGTTTTCAATTTGTGCCCGGCTGATCAGCGGGGGCATTTTTACTGGATTTGAGGCGAAGCCCAGGTTCCGACGCTGACTTGTTGTGCTCATAACACATCCCATCCCTGGCCAGTTCGCTCGATCTGCCTGACGACAATTGGACTCATGTCCGTACCTCAATTCCCTGATGCCGGAGATGAAATGTTTCGGTCCACGCCTGCATACTTTGATGAAAGCGGAGAATCTATGAGACCATTCCGTCCACAGCACATGACTCTCGGCGCAGCAGTGATGCCCGCGTGTACCTTCCTGGCGCTGGACATCTTGTGGCAGAAGAAATATAGGCTGCCTCTCATTCTTCTATTCATCGAGCAACTGAAGCTTTGAAGGCGGACGGGACAGCTGCCCGAAAATCCATTGTGTTGGATAGTTTTGCTTTCAGATTCGATACAGCTCAACTAGCTTGCCGTTGACTCTCGTCCTTGGATTGGAGGCCGAGTGGAGCTGTATGTCCACTGATCGTTCGCGGTTGCCGGTAGCCAGGCAGTCGGAGCAGCAGCTCTGCTCAAATGGTGGCGCGACAACTGCAACTAGAGGCGGGATGAGTGAGGAGGAAGTCTCCAACGGACAGGTTCAAGCGAGGTTCAGGCAAAATGTTAAGCGCAATGCGGTCGCACATTAGTTTCGCAGCCAACGCAGCAATGAATTTCAGCTCCGCACGGGTGTGCCTCTTGTTCACGTTGTTTTGCCTTTTCGTTGAACCTCTGGCAGCGTTAGCGAATACGGACGACTGGAAGCCGATTGATCCTTCGGAGATCTCGCTGAAAGCATCAGCCATCGAAAAGGAGGCTGATGCAGAAGCTATTTTTTGGGACATCCAAGTTGAAGACCATGAAAGTGTGGCGGTTTTTTCGCACTACATTCGCATCAAAATCTTTAACGAGCGTGGGCGGGATTCCCAGAGCAAGATCGACCTGTCCTTTGCCGGCAAAAACAAGATCGAGGATATTACCGGGCGCACCATCAAAGCTGACGGCACGATCCTTGAGTTGAGCAGCAGTGCCATCTTCGAACGGACTCTCCTCCGCACCAAGGGTCTTAAGCTCCAAGCCAAATCTTTCGCGCTGCCTGGCGTCGAACCCGGCGCCATCATTGAGTATCGCTGGCGCGAACGCCGCCGCCACCTTCCCTATTTTCTTCGTCTCCAGTTGCAAAGGGATATTCCCGTTCAGCACCTCTGTTATCACCTTAAGACCGACCCTGAGATGAAGTCTGCCATGCGAAACCAGACTTTCAACGCCTCTCCGGTTTTCTGGGAGAATGAAAAGAAGGGCTCCCTTCGCGCGACCGTAACGAATATGCCGTCTTTTCATGCGGAGCCACAAATGCCGCCCGAAGGCCAAGTCAGTCCGTGGCTATTGGTCTATTACACGAGCGGTCTTGCGGGCCCCGCAGGAATTTGGTTAGACCACAGCAAGGCAGTTTACGAGGAGTACAAGTCCGAAATGAAACCAGATTCAGCGGTGAAAAAAGCGGCCACCGAGGCAATAGCTGAAGCATCGACGCCAGAGCAGAAACTGGAGCGTCTGTTCCAGTTCTGCCGTTCCAGGATTAAGAATGTGAACAACGAGGCTTCAGGTCTGAGTGCCGAGGAGCGAGCCAGGTTTAAGGAAAACAAGTCTCCTTCGGACACCCTCAAACGCGGGATGGGTACCGGGCTCGATATCGATTTGCTTTTCGCCGCTTTGGCGAACGCGGCCGGGTTCGAATCACGTGTCGCTGAGCTGGGCGACCGCAGTGACATATTCTTCAATCATCGGATTCACCTCCCCCATTTCCTGGGAGCCTACAACATTGCGGTCCGGGTTGATAATCAGTGGCGGTTCTTCGACCCTGCCAGCCTCTATGTTCCTTATGGCATGTTACGCTGGCAGGAGGAAGGGCAGGAAGCGATGATCTCCGATCCCGTGCAAGCGATCTTTGCGGTGACGCCGCTCTCACCGCCAGAGAAGTCATTGAGGAAGCGAACAGCCACTCTCCACTTGAGCGAAGATGGAACTCTGGACGGCAGTGTGCAAGTCGAACACACCGGCCACTGTGGTGCGGACTCTAAGGGTCTCTATGATGATGCGTCACAGGCGCAGCGCGAAGAAGCGCTGCAGGACCGGGTCAAGCAGCATCTGACGACTGCCGAGCTCTCAAATATTCACCTGGAAGGAGTCACAGAACCTGCCAAGCCCTTCAGTTATTCCTATCATGTTCGTGTGCCAGGCTACGCCGCGCGCACTGGTAAGCGGCTTTTCCTGCAACCGGCCTTCTTCCAGCACGGGTTGGGACCACTCTTTCCAACCAGCGCGCGCAAGCATGACATTTACTTTCACTACCCCTGGGTGGAAGAAGACGATGTAACGATCGAGCTTCCGGGCGGTTTCATCCTCGACAATGCGGAGACACCGGGGCGAGTGGTGGCAGGCAAGGATTGCACCTACGATGTGAGGATTGCGATCACGGAAGATGGCCGGACGCTCCGTTACAAGCGCTCATTTATGTTCGGAGGAAACGGGATGTTGGTACCAGCAAGAAAATACGCCGACTTGAAGGCTGTGTTCGACGCCATCTACGAAAGGGACAATCACACGATCACGCTTAAGCAGAGTGCGGCAAGTTCACGTTTGCCTGCCCAAGAATGAAGGTCAGGACGCGAAGGAGGAATTCAATGAACCGGCAAGCTGAGATCCTCCCGAAGCGCGGGCACCAGTCACGATGGACCGATCTACTGGCTTCCTCTCTCGCTATTTTCCTGTCGAACGGGCAAGTGTTGGCCAGTGATGATCCGCCTCAATGGCTGCGACAGGCAGCCGCGGCAGCCCTCCCAGCCTACGAGAAGAAAGTTCCGGCCGTGGTGCTGGTCGATGAGCAAAGGGTCAACGTCGATGACAATGGACGCGTGATTACGGAATCGCACTATGCGGCCCGCCTTCTCTCACGTGATGGACGAGACGCTGCTGTGGCCAAAGAGATCTACAGGACCGACACCGGAAAGGTGCGGGAGTTGAATGCCTGGTTGATTCGCCCTTCAGGTGAGGTGAAGCGATATGGTAAGGACCGGGTGCTCGATATTGCCCTGGTCAACAACGACATCTATAACGAAGTGCGGGTCAAGATGATCGCCGCGGGTGACGACGCCGACAGCGGGGCTGTGTTTGGCTACGAATCATCCAGTGAAGACAGCTCCATCTTCACCCAGTTCGAATGGCACTTCCAGAAACGGTTGCCGACCCTCTTCTCACGTTGCACACTGTCTCTCCCCAAGGACTGGCAGGCGGAAAGTGTGACGTTCAATCATCCTAGGATCGATCCCGTCATCAACGGCACTACCTACTCCTGGCAATTGGAGAATCTGCCGTACATCGAAGAGGAGCCTGCCAGCCCTCAAGTAACCAGTCTTGCGCCTCGGCTCGCGGTAAGTTATTTCCCTTTAGCAAGCGCACGGGCCACAGGCCAGACCTTTGCCGGTTGGCCGGCTGTCTCACGCTGGCTGAACGATTTAAGTGATTCGAAAGCCGCGTTGAACGAGGCATTGGCTGCGAAGGCCCAAGCATTGGCAGCCAACAGCAAGACGGAACTGGACCGTATTCAGGCGATTGGCAGCTACGTGCAGAGTGTGAACTATGTCTCAATTCAGACTGGCCTGGGGCGCGGCGGAGGGTACCAGCCCCACTCGGCAATTGAAGTTTTTGGCAAGTCGTACGGCGATTGCAAAGACAAGACAAACCTGATGCGTGCCATGCTTAAGGCATTGGGCATTGCGGCTTATCCGGTCGCGATTTATTCGGGCGATCCTTCGTACGTCCGCGAGGAATGGGCTTCTCCACAACAGTTTAACCACTGCATCATTGCGATCAAGGTGACTGAGCAGACACAAGCGGCAACCGTCTTGCAACATCCCTCCCTAGGGCGACTGTTGATCTTCGACCCGACAGATGACAACACGCCAGTCGGCGACCTGCCAGAGCACGAGCAAGGCAGTCTCGCGCTGGTGGTTGCAGGAGACCGAGGGGCACTCATACGGGTGCCTAGCACTCCTCCTGAGGTCAACGAGCTAAAGCGTCAAGTCGACGCGGTCATCATGCCCGATGGCGCCATGACCGCCAGCATCCAGGAACAGGCAGCAGGGCAGTCTGCGGTCCGGTTCAGGCGTGAGTTGAAAACTCTGTCTCGTCCGGAATACCTGAAAATGGTTGAACGCTGGATTGCCCGAGGCGTCACTGGCGGAAGCGTTTCTAAGGTGGAACCATTCGACAACAGGGAGGAGGGTCGGTTTCGGCTGGAGCTTGAGATCAAAACCAAACGTTATGCCCAGCTCATGCAGGGGCGCTTGTTGGTTTTCAAGCCGGTCATTGTCTCCCGGCGGGATTCGCTTTTTCTGACCGAAGTATCACGCAAGTATCCGGTGGTGCTCACTCCCAATGCCTATACCGAGAGTGTTCGGGTTAAGCTTCCGGATGGATTTGAAGTGGATGAACTGCCTGATGCTCTCACCGTCAACACGTCATTCGGAACCTATGCAGCTAACTATGAAGTCAAGGACGGCCACCTGCTCTTCAGACGCAGTTTAACAATGCGAGCGGCAACGATTCCCGTGGAGCAATACACCGCAGTGCGCGATTTCTTTGAACGCATACGTGCCACTGAGCAGTCGCCCGTTGTGCTGGCAAGGAAATAGGCTTTAGGGCAAGGAAACGGGGCTGTGGACAGGTTCAGCGGAGACAGGCTTTCCCTTCAAGATTCTCTCGCGTGGCGCCGTGACGAGCAGAGATCTGAAAGGATTCCGCAGGCGCTCCTTTCGCAATTTGCTCTGACTTCACACAGCGAACCCGCCCAAAGATTGGGACGACCCGCGTCTACTTCTCACGCGGGAAGATGGCACTGGCGAAGCCTCTCGGCTCACCGATGCCGTCCTTTGAGCTTTGTAGGGCGCAACCCGTCTCGGCCCCTTCTGCGCTGAGAAAAACAAGTTTTCGTGAGTTTTCATAAGCCTCATATATCTGAGCCTGCTCTTTCTTTGGAGTCACGGGTCTGTTCAAGCCGCTATGGCACAGCTTGGAATATTGCGGGCAGAAATGGGAGGCCACAGAAGTTCTGTGATATCCGGCGATACCTGCGGCCTCTCAGAGTTCTGTCTGGTCGCCGCGAGCGCTTCGGGCCTGACTTTAAGGCGAGGAGGTATTCTGCCTCGCAGTTGGTATTGGGTGAGATCGATCAGATGCTGAGTGGTGTTTCAGTTTCGGACGAGGTCCCCGACTTTGATCGCTTCGCTGCGCGAGGTGATCGCGCCAGTCGACGAACTCGTGTCCGCCTCGACGATGCGAACCTGGCCGAGATCCGTGGTGATCTCTCGCAGGGGTTTTCCCGTGACCGGATCCTTAACGATGCGGTTCACACGCAATAGTCGCAACGTGGTTCCGGGCTCTACTCCATGAGATCGTCCGACGTTCAAAATGATGGTGTCGCCGCTCACGTCGGCCACTACACCTCGGATATCCAGGGAGGTTAGTGGCACCTTGTGAGTGAAGAGCAGCAGGCGCCGCGTGAGATCGGACACCGCCGCATGAGTTGCTTCACCCAGCACGGTTTCGCGAAACTGGCTGCTTGACATGTTGATGCCCCCAGCGCCGAGGCCTCCGCCTCCAATGACGAGGCCCCCAAGCAACAGGCCACTTCGCGAGGACTGCCCCTTGCCAGTTGCTGAAGCGAGAATCTCGCCGGTTGTCACATCGATGAGGCGGGCTGTGACGGCTACGGTCGCCTTGCCTTCGCGAGTGCCCACTCTTCCTGCTCCGGCTCCACCGCGACCCGCACCGATGCCGCCAGCATTCAGATCCCGCCGTTCTGTACCGAACTGAGTCACGCTGCCGAGAATGATGGCATTCACCCCCAGCATCCTGCCAAGCTGCGTCGCCGATGAACCGTCGGCGTGCTCGCTGTTCGAGAAGTTTTGTTCGGCTCGCAATGTCTCCAGTTTTCTGCGTTCGATAATACTTAGGGTGCCGTCGCTCAGTAACTGGTCAACGACGAGATCGGAGATTCCTTTGCCGATCTCCCAATTGCCGTCCCACCAGCGCTGGATGGTTCCGAACTCGAAATCCATGACGGCAACGCGTCTCTTCTGTGGGGATGCCCAGCAGAGCGATCCAAACAATAGGCTCACCACCAGACCCGACAACAAGTAGCTCAGACGGTATGCCCGCGAGCGGACAGCAAGCCTCACGGGCAGCGGGCCGATGACTCGATGGATGCGATTGGGGTGCGCCGCCTGTGTGGGCACTGGATAGGGAAGTGGTGGCACGTTGTTCTGGGAAGAGTGATTCATTGGATTCCTCCAGAATGAGAGGTCTTGTCCTGGCTAAAGTGGCACTCAAGAAACCGGGAAAGAGGCATCATGACTAACGGAGCTCCTTCAACCGCGCTTGCTCAAAGGCCAGGGAGTAACCTGAATACCGCCAAACCTCTTGTGACCCCCGCACCAACCGTGAAGACGGGGAACCGATTTGATTCATGACTTCGTCCTGACTCATGCCTTCTCTTAAAACAAGCGATTCAGCGAGTCTGTTGGCACCCCTCACTTCGTCTGAGTTCCGCTTTGCCCACTGCTTTGCAAAGCTCTCGTTACCTTCAGCGTCGAAGTTGTGAGGCATCAGTGAGGTCCAAGAATAAGGCCCCAAAAACCTGGAAGACCACCTAATACGGTACCTGGGATCTGCGAACCCGGGGCCTTGAAAGTGTAAGGGGGCGCCCCAGCGAGTTCCAGTTGTCAGCAAGGAAAAGCGAGGCCCGGCTCGCCAACCACCGAACTGGGTGATCGGCCCAAAACTGAGAGATACGGGAACACGCCAGCGAACCGATCTGCCGGGCCACACGTTGCGGCGGTCGGCCAACGACTCCTGACAGAAGCCGGTCAAAGACAACAACATGAGAAAGGTCCAGGTTCGGTTCACAGACGACTCCGGTTCACGGATGCCCTGATTCAAACAAATGTTCGCACTCCGGCCTGTAGTGCTGTTCTTTTTCCGATGACGACTATCGCGTTGCGAGTTGCCTGCTCGATTGAAGCGTTCACTGCTTAGCACAGGGCAAGCCCTGGCGAGGTTTGACTGCAGGACCTGAGGAGAGTCTGTAGCTTCAGCGCTGAAGCTCAGCAGGTCCAAACGGTCCACAGTCGCGGTCAATGTCCATCACTTGACTGACTGGCTCGGAGTCCCCTCGCACTGTGATCTTCTCTGGGTTACGAAAACACAAACCGGTCCCGGCTTGCCAGGGAACCTGTATCAAAATATTTGTTCTGCCAGTTGTCGTCATCGTCAAGATCCTGCCAAGCCTCGTTCAGCCGCCCTTCCTTGTTCAATGTCTGCAGCTTGTAGCGCCACTTGTAGTGATTGACCACATCAAGCACGTGAGCGGCAAAGGCTTCTGCCACCCGCCTGTTTCGACGGATGATCAACATATTCTCATCATTTGCATAGGAAGCCTTAAAGCCGAGGTTGTGGCTCCCCGTGACAACGGCACAGTCTCTTGAGAATGGGTCCACAACCAGGACTTTGTCGTGGATGGCAGCATGCCCTAGTTTCAGCAGCTCCTTCTCCCAGGAGCCGAAGTCGTCCGGCACACCGGCGACTCCTGTGATGACCGTGTCGGCCGGCTGTTGGGGGGACCGGTTGAACACATGAACGGCGCCCTTCGTTGCGGTCTTCGGGTCGGAAATAGCGCCACGAACAAAAAGAAACTTGCCTTCGCTTGAGCGCGCTTCCGCAACTTCTTTGATCTTGTCGATAATGCTGGGCGAGCCGGGGTTAAACAGCAGGAAGAGTACCGCCTTCTGTGCGCTTGCGATGATATCGAATACCTCTGCGAGGTCCACTGGAACCACCGTGTCGTTCTTGGTCTTGACTTTGGTATTTGGCGAAAACCACGCCTTAAGGGTTCCCGCTCCGTGACCGAGCGAGATCTCCTTGGGATTTTCGCGTGCCCAAGTTCGCAACGATTGACCTTGCAGCTGCGATTGCTCGTTGCGCAGCCGCTTCCAATAGGCAAGGTAGTGAGATGCGAGATCTTCGTCGTCAATAACGAGAGCATTGTTCGTTTGGCCACAGAGGCCTGTCGCGGTCCAGTTCGTACTGCCGCTGAGCACCGATCGCAATCGGCGCTGGCCATCTTCGTAAACAAGAAACTTATTGTGTCCGATGCTGTTGCCCTTCAACATTCGGTCTGTGAGGTCAAGGTCGTCGTTCCGGCGCAGCCGCTCGCGCGCCTTCGCGTTAGTTCCGTCGTACACGGTTGTCTGCTTCCCCTCCACTTCCTTAGAAGAGTTGGCATTGGAGAGCACGATTTCGCTGCCTGGTGTGTTCTCCAGTTCGTGCACCAGCTCTTCATCCGTCAACTCGTAAAGCGCACCGTAGCAGATGCCTCCCTCCTCTTGCGCTCGAACTAGCAGCTGTCGCAGCGTGGGCAGGAGTTCTTTGGCAAGCCGCAGGCGAACCTTGTTGTTGGGGGTTCCGATGGCGATTCGGAGCTTCGCCGCGTTTGCCGCCGGGGCATTGCTGCCTCGATTCATCGCTTGTGTTGAGAGGAGACCGCGGTTGAAAACAGTGCGGATCTTGCCAAGCTGCTCCTCGAGTGCAACGAAGGGAGTCGTGAGGATGGGATTCGGTTCGCGCGCGGGAGATTGGGGAGTTCCCCTGACAGCGTAAATGTGGTAGCGAAAACGCCCCTCGCGCGGGGCTCGCACGTCCTTCCACTGGAACGACTGAATGGGCCATACATCGGTATCCTTAGGCCCCTTCGAGTCCTTATCGAAGCCTACCCACGCTGGCAGCGGTTTTGGAGACTTGCCTTCTTCCTCGCGGTGAATCGAGAAGCCCAGGCAGCCGGGAATCTTCTTCAGAACAGTCCACCAAATATAGGCAATATCATTGTTAGTCATGACTCGAGCTTTAGCTCTCATGGGTTACCTCGTAGATCGAGAGAAGGTCACAACAGATGAGCGCAGCTGGCGGTTGAACACACGGCATCCCACGGGTGTAATCCTATTGGCACAGGATGCTGTGAAGCCGCACGAAGGTCAAGTTCATTTCGGTTCACGCTCAAGACAGGCTGAATTAGGCGGAAATGATTCTCGGCCAGGAGCTCAACATTGGCAAGTTCACTCAAGAGTGGTTTCAGAGTCCAGACAAACTCTTGCCTTCCATCAGAGGTAGTCGTAGTGCTCAGGAACCAATCGTCGCTTTAGAGTAAAGACGAAATTCTTGTCGCAGGCAATCTCGGAGCCTGTGCGCTCTAACGGGGTGAGCCTTAGCTGAAATGGGCAGTGCTGCCAACCGAGGAAATGTCCTCGTGCCGCCAGATGCGGCTATCTCTCTTGTGAGAGGTATCGCAAGAAACAACCCTGTCACCGACCCGAAGAATCCCAGGCCTGCGCGGCATTTCTCACCGCAGAAAAACAGCCAACGGCAGCATGAACTGGAGTGTCATCACGCCGACTAGCCAGATTGATGGGGCCGCCTTGATTCGCATAGACTCGCCCAACCTGCTGCGACGAAGCCTCGTGAGCATTATTGGCAGGGCGCCGATAAAAGCGGGACGAAAGCTAGTTTCTCCCGCTCGCGCAAACTGGGTTCTGCAAGGCCGCCCCCAGATGCGCCGCCAGAATAACTTCCAGAACCTCATTAGTTGGCTCTCTTGAGCTCTTTCATCAGCCTTCATTTGTGGACTCGTGGGTAAGCCCCGGTTGCATGCAACGCTAAAGAATTAGGTCTGCCCGAGCGCAGGCAGACTGAATTCTTCACGCCTTTAGAGACCAAAACCCTACCTTCGGTCGGGAATTCCGACCATTTGATCGTGCAATCCTGCTGGCCGAAATATTTCAATTGTAACTTTGGTATTGCAACAGGTATTTTGTGGGCGTATATTCGATTCACCACTAAGTTTCAGCGTTCGCCCGTTCTCTCATGTTGCTGTGGGGTTTTTGACTTTGCGTGCCGTCCTGTCACAGGATGGCTGGCTTTGCTTGGCTGCGGCCCTGTTGTACCTCGGAGCGTCGGTAAGACCTTTGTTCCTGATCCAACAAGCGTGCCACATGAGGACTGTTCAACTTTCCGGGGGAGGAACTTTCAAGATGCTCGACATCCTTCGTTTCAACACTGATCGCACCAGAACCATTGTCTCCGGATTCGTGCTGGTTGCACTACTCTGGATCCTATCGCCTCAAAGGCTCGAAGGGCAGGCCTTTCGAGACACTACTGCGACTGGCGAAACCACGACTGAGCCGAAACGTCCTCAGGACAGCCTGATCGTAGGCGTAAATCTCGACGCTGTCTCCATTCTGGTCACAGCGCGCAACGCCAAAGGGGACTACATCTCTAATCTAAAGTCGCAGGACTTTCAGGTGCTTGAAGATGGTGACGAGCAGCCCATCAGCTTCTTCAAGCAAGACACAGTCCCCGTGAACGTCGTGTTCCTCGTGGACGCGAGCTACAGCGTCAACGACGTGTTGACAAACATCATTGATGCGGCAGTAACATTTGCCGGGCATCTGAGAAAAGGCGACAAGTACTCGGCCGTCATCTTCGCTCATAAGCCAATAAAGGTCCTGGACTGGACCGATGACTTGACTTCGATGCAGAGTATTTTGAAGAACGTCAAGACGTTTGGCAAAACAGCGCTCTATGACTCCATGGAGTTTGTCATGGATAACATGTTCGACAAGGTCCAGGGCAAGAAGGCTATCATTGTCCTCAGTGATGGCGTGGACAACTCTAGCGCGAAGTCCTTGGCCCGCGTGATGAAGTTGGCTGCAGAACGAGAGGTGACGGTGTACCCAATCATTCACTCGTTTCCGCAGTCCCAGCACTTCCGGGAGATGGCAAAGAACAACCGCATCAAGCTGAAGAACGTCAGCAAATATTTTCTGGCGTATATTGATGCTCAGAACGAGTTCCTTGACCTGGTTTCACGGAACGGCGGGCGCATTATTTTTTCTGCTGGCTATGCGGACCTGAAGAACATCTACGACGTCCTTGTGGAAGAGTTGAAGAATCAGTATTCGCTCTCCTACGTTCCCCAGCTGAAGAAACGCACTGAGAAGGACTTTAAGGAGGTAACCGTCAAACTAAGGAGTCGGCCAGGCGAAGTGTTTGTGCGGTTAGGTTACATTCAGGAGCAGTAGCCCTTGAGTCCGAATCTTTGCGGGCGGGATTAGAGACTTATCACATGCTCGGCTCGAGCAGGTACAAGATTTCATTTTCCCCAAATCGCATTACCTCTATAAATTTTTCTTTTTCAGCTCTCAAAAACGAACTTTTTTCTCCGCATCAAGAGAGCTGATACCCGTAGGGATCTCCAACTGATTGGAAACAAAAGTGTTGATTGCAGGTTGGGAAGGTACGGCCTTGGCAGATCTATTGCTTGAGTTATATTATCCTGGCTTTGGTCTGTGACGATTCTTCTTCTCGCTAAAAGTTTTTCCCTCCATTTGACATCCCACCCTATTGATTGGAAAAGAAACTAACTCAACTCAACTCAAAGAAGAGCCACTCAGACTAGAGCCAGGTGCTTGACTCAGCTCTCGTTCGCCGATCTCGAACTGGTCTGGTGGTAATAAATCTTGCCTTTTCTGATCGACATACTAAGATAAAGATGGTTTCCTTGTCTGAAGCAGCGTGCCTGCCGATAAGGCTTCTGTCACTAATGTCATTTATTTTGTTAGTTTTGTGCAAGAGTCAACACCATCGGAGAGCTAAGGAATGAAGGCTTCCAATTCACTCTGGAAGATGGAGCTTGCCGGGAAGATCCGTGAGGATCTCGCTCGTGAAATCGATATATTTGAGACTCAGATTGCCCTGAGGAAGCAGAACAAGGTGGAGGAGCGGTTGTTTGCCGAGACCCGCCTGCGCCGGGGTGTCTACGGACAGCGCTACGATAACGGACAGAGACATGACGGGAAAAAGGTACAGAATCTGACCTATCCCGGTGACAACCAGTCCAAGGGCCCACATACGTTGTGGGACGCGCCGGGAATGCAGCGGATCAAGATTCCCTACGGTGGATTAGACGCCAGCCAGCTAGAGGTTCTAGCTGACCTCGCGGAAGAGTACTCCGACGGGATTGCGCATATCACGACGCGTCAGGATATCCAGCTTCACTTCGTCCACATCGAAGACACGCCTGCCATCATGCGAAGGTTAGCATCAGTAGGAATTACAACTCGTGAGGCCTGTGGAAACTCAGTTCGGAATGTTACCGCGTGCCCCTACGCCGGTGTGTGTGCTGACGAAGCTTTCGACGTGACGCCTTATGCGCGCGCGCTGTCCCGCTTCCTCTTGGGGCACCCGGACTGCCAAGACTTTGGCAGAAAGTTCAAACCTGCTTTCAGTGGCTGCCAGCAACATGCCTGCGGGCTGACGAGCATGCACGATCTGGGAGTAATCGCCGTCACCCGAACTGTCGACGGACAGGAGAACCGCGGGCTGAAAGTATATGTGGGTGGAGGTTTGGGAACAGTACCTTACCAGGCAAAGCTGTTTGACGAATTTCTGCCTCCGGAGGAACTTCTCCCTACCGCGCAGGCCATCGCGAGAGTCTATGGCCGACTCGGTGAAAAAAAGAATCGTAACCGGGCTCGTATCAAGTTTCTGGTACATGACTTGGGAATAGACAGATTTAAGGAACTCGTGTTGGCAGAAAGAAAAGTGCTACCCCCTGATCCACGCTGGAGCGAACTAATCAAAGAAGCTCTGACTGAATTGGAGCAGCCTTTGCGTCCTGGCGGGGACCTTCCTAATGAAGACTCTGAGGCGTTCAGGCGGTGGATGATGACCAACACACGGCGACAGAATCAGCCCGGGTACGTTGTTGCCACAGTGACGCTTCCTTTGGGTGACATCACACCTGTTCAGCTCCGTGCCTTAGCGGACATAGCCCGACGTTTCACGAGAGAATCGATCAGAACGACAGTCGAACAAAACTTCGTAATTCGATGGGTGAGCCAAAGTGATTTGCCTCCGCTGTTCGAGGCATTGGAAGCGGCCGGGTTGGGGCAGCCTGGTGCCGGAACGATTGTGGACATTGTTGCGTGTCCAGGCACTGATACCTGCAAACTGGGCATCTCATCATCCCGGGGTCTTGCGGCCGAACTGCGAACGCGTCTGGCGCAACAGAATATGCAGCTAGATCAGGCCATTCAAGATCTGCACATCAAAGTCAGTGGATGCTTCAACAGCTGCGGGCAGCATCATGTTGCCGATATCGGGTTCTACGGCGTGAGTCGGAAAATTTCAGGGTACGCAGTGCCCCATTTTCAGGTTGTGCTCGGCGGAGAGTGGACGAACAACGCCGGCTTCTACGGCCTTTCGATGGTCGCGGTTCCGTCGAAGAACATCCCCGAAGTGGTCGCTCGCCTAACGAAACTGTACGTTGTGGAACGACAAAAGGAGGAAAGCTTCCAGGCGTTTACCAAACGAATCGGGAAAGCTGAAGTCAGAAAGCTGTTGGAAGACCTTACTCGTGTTCCGAGTGGTCAGCGTTCTTTCTTCAGTGACTGGGGCGATCCACGGGAGTACAGCGTCGACGATATCGGCGTCGGAGAATGCGCTGGAGAAGTGGTTTCCTCGATTGAATTTGATCTGGCGGCCGCTGAGCGAGAGGTGTTTGAGGCACAATTGATTTTAGAACGAGGAGGCGCCGAAGATGCCGCCAGAACCGCGTATGAGGCTATGCTCCACGCTGCAAGGGCTTTAGTCCGAACGGAGCACTGGGATGTGCAGGACGACGCCGCTGAGGTCATCCAGCAGTTTCGCCAGCGGTTCTACGATACGGAGCGATTTTTTGATCCGTTTGCCGGAGGCAAATTCGCCCAGTACCTCTTTGAGGCGCACGAGAAGGCGGGCACGCGCTATTCGCTTGAAACTGCCAGCCACCTCGTCGAAGAAGCGCAGTTGTTTATTGATGCTTCCCACAGCTGTTACAACCGGATGGGGCAGGTGAAGCCTTTGGTCAGAGCCTAGGCAGGCTTCATATGGAACTTCAGCACATCAACGTTAAGTTGTACCTTGAGGATAACCGGCAGTTAAGGGCTGAAGACCTTGTCCCTGTGTTTCACGAGTGGGTGCAGACGCAGAATTGCGACGAGCTGTTAATTGACGTTGCCGACTATCGTCACGTCCATGCAGGCCCGAGTATCGTTCTAGTTGGGTATCAGGCTGACTACAGCTTCGACAACGGCGGCAACCGTCTCGGGATCCGCTACAACCGAAAAACTGCGTTGCCGGGCAGCAACCGCGATCGGCTCAATCAGGCTCTGTCCGCAGCCCTAAAGGCTTGTCAGCGACTTGAGTCAGACTCTCGCCTTGCAGGCAGGTTGCGATTTGGCAGGAGGAATCTGCGGATTTTTGTGAATGACCGTCGACTGGTGCCCAACATCAAGGAAACGAGCACTGCGTTGGAGCCTGAGCTTCGTGAGTTTCTGACTGGTGTGCTGGGTAGCAGGTTTGAGATGGCCCGCGAGCCGGATCCTCGTGAGCTCTTTGGCATCGAAGTGAGAACGGCCAGCACGATTGTCGTGGAAAACGTGCTGCAGATGTTATCTGCGACCTAAGGTAATCGAAGGAGAAGCGACAAGGAAAAGAAAAAGGCCAAGGGGAACACCCCCTTGGCCTTTTTCTTTTCCTTCTTGACCGCCGCAGATTATTGGGCCGGCTTCTTCAAAGATTCTCCCGCGTCGCTGATCAGCTTGTCGATCCCATCCAGCGTGTTGTTGTTTTTCGACTTGTAGAGCTGCTCGAGTTGCATGCGCGATTGCTGCTCTGTCACGCCTTTCAAGAAAACGGCTTTTGCCAATGCGTCGATAGCCTTGTCGCGCATTTCTGGAAACAGCTTCTCGCTTTCTTGCGATTTTGCTTTCAACTCCAGGAGCTTCTTTTCTTTTTCGTCTTTCACCGCCGCATCCTGGGCGTTTTGAAGCTCGGTCTGAGCCTGATTCATCGCAGCCACCAACTCATTAAGTTCCTTGGCGACGCTTCTTGCCGTGGATGTATACGCAAGTCCGAGGCGGTAGAAGTCAATGGGGTTGGTTTTTACTAAACCTGTCGAGATCTCGTATTGCTTGGTGGCCTCGTCGTATTGTTTCCGGTTGAGATGGACCAACCCAATCGAGGAGTTGACGGTGGCTAGCAGCTTATTCTTTTCCTCGCTCCACTGCGCGTCTGATATCTGGGCTGGCCTTTGGAGCGCTTTGATTTCAGCTTCAGCACGCTTAGAGTAATCCAAAGCCTTGTCCAGCTGGGCAGTCTTCTTGTCCTCTTCTTGGGGAAGCCTTTCAGGAAGGATGCTTGAGAGCGTAAGCAGCGAGGGCAGATCCTTGGGGTCAACTGCCAGCAGCTTATCCCCATATTCTACGGTTTTCGCAAATTCGTTCTTCTGCTGGTAGGCAGCCATCATTCGCTGCATTATGAACTTTCTCGTATTGTTGTCTGCTTGCGGGAAATCGCTCGCAAACCGCTCTCCTATTTCAATAACCTTGTCCGGATTATTCAGCTGAGCATAGCTGCTGATCTGCATCTGGTCGATATACATCTTGAATTCTGTTTCCGGGTATTGAGCCAAGAATTTTGTGGCCAACTCAGTCTTCTTGGTGGGATTCTGTTCGTTGAACAGAACGAGGTACTCATCGTATTCCGCCTTGGATTTTGCCTCAGGTGCCTTCTGCCCGGCTGCGGCTTGCGCATGCAATGGCGCGGCAGAAAAACTGAGCAATAGGCAACCTGTCGCCACACTCACTGCCCACATCTTCAGACTACGCATGACTGTCAGCCTCCTTAAGATTGGATCCCTCGCGTGAGCAGGGGAATTTGGTCTTCAAGACAAGAACAAATCAGCAGCTCCATGAGAATTCCCGAGTTCCAGCAAACGCGGAGTGCCTTCACTTAGAATGTACTATTTAGTTTTCGGTTGTTCCAGGGCAACACACCACATAAGGGCACAGCGATTTGGAGTGTTCAGGGTCCAATCGTGAGAGTGCCCTTACTTTGCAAAGGTCAAGAGTGTAATCCAAGGCCCCCATGAACGCAAGAGTCGTTTCAAAGATTTAGTTGAAAGATTTCAGTTCTTTATCGCACGCCTTTCGGTAAGTTAGTCCGGAGCTTTTTGGCAACAACTTGGGATCATCGAGAGACTGGATTACTTCAGATCCAGACTTCAAGGACGTTTCCACGAACGGTAGATTTGGCGGGCTGATTGGTCTGTTGGAAGGCTGGGTCGGTGTGACGATGGCGCTGACGAACTGCTGGCTAATCCTTTCAGGATCTGTTTCGAAGTCTTCTCATTGGGGACCTTCTAACTCCAGAATTGCCGATCCGGCGTAGCAAGGGAGCATTGGTGCCCAATCTCAGTGGCGCTGAAGAAAGACTTCGAGCCGGCTCTTGACCTGAGGCCACTCATGCTCCAGGATGCTGTAGTAGACAGTGTCGCGGATAAAGCCGTCCCACATGACCATGTGTTGGCGCAGGACACCTTCCCGAACCGCGCCCAGTCGCTCGATAGCTCTTTGGGACGCCTGGTTCCTGCCATCTGTCTTCAGTGTGACACGGACTGCACCGAGATCCTGAAAGGCGTGTCGCAAGAGCAGGTATTTGCATTCGGTGTTGATGGCGGTACGTTGATAAGCAAGTCCAAGCCAAGTAGAGCCGATCTCCAAACCGCGGTGCGATGGTCTAATGTCAAGGAAACACGTCGACCCTGCCACCAATCCGGTCTCCCGGTGGATAATCGCAAAAGAGATTTCAGTCCCAGCTGCTGCCAGGCGCCGAGATTCCTCGATGTGTTCCTGCGCATCGGCTAGGTTCTCTAACTTTGGCCGCCGCAAGTAACGCCAAATGCTTTCATCGTGGCCGATGGCAAACAGGCCCGCAGAATGGTGCTGCTCAAGCGGCTCTAGCCGAGCATGTTTGCCTTCCAGAACGATGGGCAGGAGATTCAAGGCTCTGTCCTCAGGAAGATCGTGGACCCCCAGCACAGAGAAACTGCACCCACGATTATTGGGTGTTCCGTCAGGCTTCCGCTTGAAGGGAGAATTCCTTCTTGCATGCCGACTCAGACCAGCGGTGACAAAGATAGGCTCTGGTTGAAATCATCGCTGATCTATGTGCCGATCCTATGAGGCGACAGTGCGGCTCCCGTCTCCAGATCGCTAGCTTTGAGGGAAAACAGCAGGGCATCCTGCGATTGGCCCTTGATGAGAAGCTGGCTAGGTAGAACTTTTCGGAGCCTCCCGCCCAGTTTCTTTGCCACGGACTGACTGTACGCGTTCTTCAGTGCTACCAGGATGTAGATCTCATTCAGATGCAAGTCTTCGAAGGCGGCAAGCGCAGCAAGCTTCACAGCGGAGGTGGCAACACCGCGCCGGTTCCAACTGGTTCGAACCCAATAGCCGAGGTTTACGCTTCGTGCTTGCCGATCCAGTTGATTCAGTCCAACGCCTCCAAGAAAGATGTCTGTTTCAGAATGAAATATGCCGAAATGGTACTCTTGACCTTGCTCCCACAGTTGGCGGCATCTCAAGACCCATTCAACACTTTCCTCCAGAGAGTAGCCCTCGTGGCACCAAGGGAGCCATTGGGAGAGGGCGTCGATAGACTCGCATGCAGCCTCGAACAAAAAAGGAATATCGACAAGATCGTAGCGTCGCAAAGTTACCTGGTTGTTGCTAGCCTCTTTCCTCATGTCTCACCGATCTTACAACAGGACATGCTGGTGAGTGAATTGAGACGTGAGGCTTGTAAGACAGACTCTGGTCGAGGTGGGTAGAAACGCACTGGAGATACTGGACGAAGAACTCCCAGTGTGGGACCAAGTTCGAGGAGCGATGGTACGCAGGGAAAAAATCGTGGCTCTCGGTAGAGTTGCAGTAGTCTTGTTTTTGCGTGTCGCCCTTTTTTGAATACTGGAGAGGTTCAGGCCATTGGCCTGAAAGATTCTTGGAGAGATCGCAGAGGCCATGATTCGAAGGACGCCCTTAAGGCGAAAAGCCCCCTTTTTTGGGAGTAACAAGAAAACCCGGAGGCTCTGAACCGCAACGCGAAGCCAATAGTTTGGCTTTCTCCAAGAGCCACGAAACCTACTCAAAGAACAGCCCCATCTGTTGACAGCCCCAGAGCATGCGAAATTCCAATTTTGAAACAAAGGTTAGACTCTGATAAGACCCATTCTTTCAGTCTATTATAGAGGTCTATTCGACCAACCGCTTCGGCTCTCTTCTAGCTCTTTCCCGAAAATCGTAGTCATTTTTCGGATTAGGCTCAGCGTCTGGGAACGAGGATCGAGAATTTCCTTTGTTTCCTTGGCCTTGAAAGGGAATCAAATCCGTCCGATATTGCGGATAAGCATAGGACCGGCTGGGATTCTGAGGTGTGCTGAGATTTAGGTGATAAGATGATCCACGTTTGACGCCAGCTTTTGCAAACTGTTTTCCCTCAATGGAAGCACACCAATACTCCTTTATTGACATAGCTCTCCGCCTTTGCGCAGTGATGCTGCTGGTCTTACTGAATGGGTTCTTCGTTGCGGCGGAATTTGCTATCGTCAAGGTCCGCTCAACGCAAATCGAAGCGCTGGTCAAACGGCGGCACCGTAGGGCAACAGTCGCCGATCATGTCATTCAGCACATGGATGCCTATCTGTCGGCGACACAGCTCGGAATCACCCTTGCCAGTCTGGGTTTGGGCTGGATGGGTGAGCCTTTTATTGCCGCGTTGCTTGAGTCATTCCTTTTTGGGTTTGGACTGCAAGCCAGAACTGTTGTCTCGTCTGTGTCCTTTGGAGTGGCTTTCGCGATCATCACGTTTCTTCATATCGTGATTGGTGAACTGGCTCCCAAATCTCTGGCAATCCAGCGGGCGCAGTCTACGGCTCTTTGGGTTGCCATACCGCTTACCTTTTTTTACAAGCTATTCTATCCGGCGATCTGGTTCCTGAATCGCGTGGCGAATCGCATCCTTAGGTTGATCGGCATCGAGCCCGCCAGTGAGTCGGATCTGAGCCACTCGGAAGAGGAGCTGCGATTGCTTCTGGCGAACCCCGGAAATAGCGAAGGCGAGAGTTCTCTGAGTCGCCGCATCCTGATGAATGCGTTTTCGCTCAAAAGCCTCAAAGCACGCAACATCATGCTGCCACACAACAAAATTGTGGTGTTGTTTGCAGACCAACCTATGGAAGCGAGTCTTAGAATCGCCCAAGCTAGCCGACACACACGCTTTCCACTGTGCCGGGGAAGCATCGACCATGTGATCGGCATGGTGCACATCAAGGATTTGCTCTGTATTCGTACCGGAGGTGCGGGCGCCAACGTTGAGTCTGTGAAACGGGAAATCTTGTTCGTTCCCGAATTCCTGCGGTTGGACGCCTTGCTATCCATGTTCCTTGAAAAACGATGTCATATGGCGATGGTCGTGGACGAGTTTGGCGTTACACTGGGCATGGTGACTCTGGAAGACGTTCTGGAAGAGCTCGTCGGGGAAATTCAGGACGAATTTGACCAAGAGCAGCCGTTGATTCTCCAGATCAGGGACCAGGAGTACTTGGTGGATGGCTCAACTCCGCTCCACGATGTTGAGGAGGCATTTGGAGTACGCTTCAACGAGCAGAGTGACGCGGCCACGCTGGGGGGCTACGTCGTGAACCGGTGGCAGGAGATTCCACCTGAGGGAACGGAGTGGACCTTTGAGAACCTGCGCTTTATCGTGCAGAGAGTCGAAAAGTTTCGCGTCAGCCAAGTGCGCGTGGTCGTGGATTCCAAACCCTCTGAGTCGGCGGCCCCGTGAAGGAAGTGAATCGCTGGCACCAGTCGCCAGGATCGCCTATAATCTGGTTTGGGCGGGTCTGGCGGTCGCCGGCTCGGTTTGTCCGGGCGGGAGGAAAGTCCGAACTCCATAGGGTAGTGTGCCCCGTAACGCGGGGGGCTTGTGACGGGCTTAGGTTCGAAACGAGCACGGAAAGTGCAACAGAAAAGATACCGCCAAGAGGGCAGCGGTCGGCTATCAGCAATCCAATGTCGGAGTGCTTGTGGTTTCAATACAACTAACTTGCGGACATGAAAAGAGGCTGATCGCGGACCGCTGCCTTCTCGGCAAGGGTGAAAAGGTGCGGTAAGAGCGCACCGGCTGTTTAGTGATAAACAGGCCTGGCAAACCCCACACGGAGCAAATCCAAATAGGGATGGAGGCGTGACCCGCGCCGTTTGACATCCGGGTAGGACGCTGGAACTGGAAGGCAACTTTCAGTCTAGAGGAATGACCGTCACCTTGCGGGCCTTCTTAAGAAGGACTGCGGGGAACAGAATTCGGCTTACGGGCCTGCCCAACTTCTTCGAGACTCTCCCATGCAACGTGTGGGTCTCCTGAAGCAACCATTGCCTATTTGCGCTTGAAGAACCCCTTTAACGTCCCTAGTCCTCCCCTTTCTTTCTTCTGTCCCCCGGTTAACGCCTCAATCGCTTCACGAGCAACCTTATGGTCGGGTGCTACTTGAAGCGCCTGTTTGAACTGGTTCTCGGCGCGTTTCATCATTCCTGCTTCCTTGTAGAGCAAACCAAGCCCAACGTAGTGATCCGCCGTGAACTGTTCAAGCTGGATTGCTTTGAGGAAGTGCTCCTCGGCTTCGCGCCGCCACTTCGTGTTCTTCGACAACGACATGCCCAGCCAGTAACGATAGCGGGCATTCTCGGGCTCCAATCGTACTGACTGGCGAAAGGCTTGAATCGCGCTCCAATAGTCCTGCTGATCGTACTGTCCGCGTCCCTGGCGGTAGTTTAGGTCTGCCAACTTATAATTAGCAGTCGGCGCGGTAGTCGTAGCGGTCGCCTGAGCAGGCTTGTCAGTTGCAGCACCTGCCTGCGAAGGGTCCAGCCGGAAGATCTTGGCATCATAGCTGGCGCGAGTGGCCGGCACTTTCAGAGTATCGTAAGCTTGGGCGAGTGTTGAGAATATGGTCTCAAGGGCGCTCTTCAGATCGGCGACGGTGGATTGATGGTACCTGTCGGGATGATACTTCTTTGCCAGAGAGTAGTACGATTTCTTGATCTCGTCGGGCAACGCTGTAGGGGAAATATTCAGGAGGTCGTAGTAGCTCTGGCTTTTCGCCCTGTCGAGCATAGGAAAGACGTCCGATCGCACAGATTCCAAATCCTCTTCTGGTTCCTCCTCGTCGTGGACCTCCACCGGTTGAAAGACGGGTGCCGAACTAGAGCGGTAGGCTCTCGTGGCTGCCGGCGTCGCTGCTTTCTTGTCTCTGGATTCATTCACGAACTCGATGATTCCGACTGACAAAAATGCGTAAAGGCTCTTCTGGGTCATCTCAAGACCGAGAGGCGACAGTTGAAGGATTTCGGCGATTTGGGCAGAGGACTCGATGCGGCTGAGAATGAAGGCTTCGTCTGGTGTCAGCATCACTTCAGCTGCCTTGGCCTCGAAGCCCGGTGCCAACCTGACGACGCGGTCTTTTCCTTGGAGACCCTTGTGGATGACCTCTAGGTTCGTGAGGCGGCGAATTCCCTCAAAGATGAGGGTGGGGAGGGCTAGCTGCAATCCGCTGCTGTCGCTCGGAGTGCTGCTCGCCTTGAATTCGTAACTACCAGACGTCCAATTAAAGAGGCTGCTGGAGATCTCTTGGATGCTTACCGTGCGCAATTCCAGCAATTCTTCTCGCTCAAGGAATTTCATCTGCAGCAAGACCTCGGGTAAGGCGGACGGGGATGACGCTGACTTCGAGGCTGCCTCCAGCTGATCAACAGACAACTTGCCCATTCCGAGCAGCAGTTCTCCGAACGCCTCGTTGGGATCACCGCTTTGCGCGTCGGTGCACTTCCCGTGTGCAAACTGCAGCATCTTGGATGTAGCACCACGCTGAATGGCCAAGTCTCCACTTCGTGACTTCGAATGGATGTCCTGAAGAATCTCAGCAAAGAGTTTTTCGGAAAGATTACCGATCATGATTCGTTCTACAGCAGAGCTGCCAACTTGCCGATCATAAGCCAGATATCGGCAAGTGCTTGCGTGAGACTTAGCGTTGCCGTGGCCCAGACTACGGTGAGCGTCAATGTGCTTGTGCTACCTTGTGGCGTGGGATGTTAGCACAGTCGCATTTAGTCCGTCTCGGATGCGAAGGTCCCTGCCATTTCGAGGGTAATGCCGCTCCTGAATGGCGCTGCAGACAGTCAGCGGCGGCGTTGGCGATCCACCGGGTTTGTGCTACTTTACGGGCGTTCTCCAGAGAAGTGACGAGTGTGCAAACATGGCAGTTTACCTGGTGACTGGTGGGGCCGGATTCATTGGCTCCAACATTGTCGAAGAACTGGTCAAGCAGGGCGCCCGAGTCCGGGTCATCGACAACCTTGCCACCGGGAAGCGAGAAAATCTGAGGGCTTTCCAGTCGGATATTGATTTCCTCGAGGTTGATATTTGCGACTTGAGAGAACTGAAAACCGCGGTCCGAGGAGCCGATTATGTCTTTCACCAGGCGGCAATACCGTCTGTCCCGAAGTCTGTCATCGATCCCATTGCATCTCATAACGCGGACCTGACTGGAACCCTGCACGTGCTGTGGGCAGCCAAGGAAGCCGGTATCAAACGGGTCGTCTATGCAGCTTCGTCTTCGGCCTATGGAGAGAGTCCAGATCTGCCCAAACGCGAAGACATGCCGGCCAAACCCATTTCACCCTACGGCTTGATGAAATATGTGGGTGAGGAGTACTGCCGGCTGTTTACTCAACTGTACGGGCTGGAAACGGTTGCGTTGCGCTATTTCAACGTTTTTGGTCCACGCCAGGACCCATCCTCGCAGTACTCGGGAGTTCTGTCCCGATTCATCGCGGCGATGCTCGCCGGACAGCGGCCTGTGATGTTTGGTGACGGTCAGCAGAGCCGCGACTTCACATATGTCTCGAACGTTGTGCAGGGCAATCTTCTGGCCTGCCATGCGCCTGGGGTGGCTGGCCGCATGTATAACCTGGCGTGCGGGCGGCGCATCAACCTGAATGATGTGGTCGCGGCATTGAACCGGATCATGCAGACACACCTTGAAGCGGTTCTTGAGCCGCCAAGAGTTGGGGACATCAAACACTCGCTAGCAGACATCAACCGCGCGAGGAATGACTTGAATTATGCTCCCGCGGTTCAGTTTGAAGAGGGACTCAGGCTAACAGTCGAGTGGTACAAGAAGAATTCGGGCTAGCTGTATGCAATCGGTCGACTGGGCACCGGAGCTTCCTTACAGTTGCTTGATGTACTCTTCAAACTCTGCCTGCAGTTGAATGTAGTCTCGGCGCAGCGCGGCCTTAAGACCCACAGCAAAACTCCCGCCTTGTCCAGACTGCAAAAGCAATGTCTGCACGTCAGCTAGACCGTAGGTTTTCACCAGGAATTCGGCCGCCAGCAGCGATTCTTGATATGCCCAGGCGGCTTGTGGCACTGGCATCGTCAGGAACGGGCCCTCGAAGTTGCTCAACGCTGGAAAGCGCTTCTGCGTGATGGCCTGTTTGGCCAGCGCTACAAACTGCCGGCTTGACTCGCCACTCAGGTATTGTGCCAGCCCTTCGTTCAGCCAAACCGGACAGTTGCCTGATGTCTTCAAGCGGATGAACGAATGGGTCAACTCGTGCTTGAGAATTCGTCGCGCATCTTCGTCAACAAAACTGAGACCCTTGATCGGGAAGCGGATCTTGCCATCATTCAGGGCACCCACCCAACTGGGCGTGCGTGTTACATCCTGGAAGACTTCGTTGGGATAAAGAACCACTGCGATAGACTCCCGTGGCGAGTAATTCAGCTCAGTGGATAACTCTGAAAAAGCTCTTTCCAAGCTTGCCAGGATGCCTTGGCCAAGTACATGATTGGTGGCAGTTCCTTCATAACGGACGACGAAGTGCAGGCTGTTTGCCTGCCTAAAATCATTTTCGGCCTGATTCTCCTGTTTGATTTTTCTCAGAAGCTGGTCGACCTCCGGCCTGTACCATAATTCCAAAGACTGCCTCAGAGCACGACTGGCCAACTCGTTTTTGTCTTGTAGATAGAAGGCCATGCCCAACAGGTAGTGCAAATCCGGGGAGCGATCATTCTTGATGCGCGCCTTCAGAAAAATATTCTCCGCGAGCTGATACTGACCCTGTTTGATGTGCAACCAACCGAGTGTGAGGTTTGCCTCAAGGTTCTCTGGTTCCAAGCGCAGATACGGTTCCATCAGGGCTTGAGCTGAAGCAAGTTCGTTGTGCTTGATATGCCATTGAACGGCATCGCTCAAGGCCTTCTGGTAGCGCCTCTTGTGTCGCGGGTCACTTGCGAATAGGCGGGCATCATTAGCGATGGCTCTCAGGCGAACTTGATCGATGCCTCCATTCCGGATAACTTCTGATTCTGACTTGTCACCGATATCGAGCGTTTCGTCGAGAACCTCGATGAGAACGGGCTCGTCACGGATTTGAGCCGTGGCGTCTCTTGGGTCCGGCACATAGGCGCCCGCCTCGACTTTGGCGACCAGCTCCTTGGAGAACCCAAACACGTTACCATCCTTTTCATAGCGGAGCTTGTTGCCATCTTCCCAAACACGCTCGACGCTGAGTTTCTTGCCGTTTTTTAAGTGGATAACGTCAGCCCAGGCAGAGCAGCTGAAAGAGAGGGTCAGGAGGATGCCAAGCGGGAAACACTGCGCTCTTGCCAGTGTCAGGATTCGCTGGGGGTACTGACCACAGCCGGAATAGCAAAAGAGCACGAAAATCTGGGCCCCCAGTATTTGAAGTTCGGCGCCTTGGCTGCCAGTTCAACCCATCGTCGCCGCCGAAGGCGGACTTTAGCAGGTTGCGCCTGGCTCCAACAAGGGCCACATTCAGGTCTGGCCGGGCCCATTTGAAACCTGGCGGCAGCTTCAGTGGTCTCCCTAAAGACTGAACACGACGGCACTTCGCTGGCGCATGGAGCAGGCATGAGCGTCTTCTGTGTTATGATGGCCGCACTGAGCCTAAGGGAAACATCACAAGGAAGGCAAACTGCGAAGAAAACGACATGGCTGGTCGGCTGCTAATCGTAGGTGAGTTGGACGACAATCTGACCCAGCTAACACTGGAGCTTCGGGTCCTGGGCCTGACTGTCGAGGCTGCTCCAGACGGTTTGGCTGCTGTTGAGCTGGGCGCGAAGTTTCAGCCGGACTTGGTCGTGACGGAGATCCTCACGAACCGCTTGAGCGGCCTTGAACTCGCTCTGCGGGTTAAGAATGGCTCTGCGGGGTTTTCTGCGCCGGTGATCTTCTATACTGAGTTCTACCGGGACGAGAAGGCTAGGCGCGACGTCTTGGCAAAGTACCAGGCTACGCACTACTTTGTAAGGCCATTTCAGAAGGAGGCTCTAAAGAAGGCGGTTGCCGCTAACTTCGAGGAGTTTCTGAGGAGTGTGGCCGCCCAAGCCGCCGTAGCCGAAGAAAGCGCTGCGGATGAAAGCGACGCTCTTCCCCCGCAGATGCTGGCAGCGGCGGCAGCTGAAAGGGCACCGCAGACAACCGCGCCGACAATCACGGCCCGGCCCGGTTCGGTTACTCCGGGAGCACACTCGGCGCAAGATTTCTTGCTTCGCTTTCTCGATTTCGAAGCAGAACCAGCCACTTCAAGTGCACTGCCAGCGGACAACCCAGCTGTCAAGACCAGTGAACCCGACGACAAGGCTTCAGAGCAGGCCTCTCAGCAGAGTCCGCGACTGTTGCCTAACGAAGCGGCGGCGCCGACCGAGTCGGACGCCGCGCGTATTTCTTCCCGCCCGATCCTGGCTACGCCTGGGTCCGGTCTGCCACGTCAGGCAGCAGTCCTTCGCGCTACGCTTTTCATCGTAGCTTCCTCAGTCGGTTTGTACCTTCTTTGGGCTCATTTCTCATCATCAGGGAACGATCCACGGAGTGTTGCCAGAACCAGCGAGGCTCCGAAGCGAGCGAGCTCTGTGGTTCCTGTACCTCAGTCGGACGCCGTTGTGCCTGCGGACAGCGCTGTTCAGCCGCCTGTCACTACCTCGCTCTTCCAGGAATCCAAGGAGACCAGTACGACGACTCCCAAGGCGGCCGTTTCGGATGTATCGGTGAGGCTAGACCCGCCGCCAGCTCAAGCCCTCAAGCCGCAACTTCTGGTGGTCAGCATCCGAGACGTTACAGGTCAAGGGAAGGGACCGTTTCTCAGAAAGATGAAAGCTCCAGAGTTTACTTCCGAGGAAATTGAACTCCTGCAATCGAAGGCGCTCGTCGTCAGAATTGTCGTCGACGGCGCTGGCAAGGTCACCGAGGTTACTCGTCTAAACCAACAAGACGACACGTCCGGTCTGTCCCCTGATGCGCTCGCCGCCGTTTGGCGATGGGAGTTTTCTTCGCGCAAGAAATCAGTGGGAGACGCGGTGAAGTACTATAGCTTTAAGGCTGAAGGTGGGGGTCGGCACTAGCGGTGCGCAGAGCCTGGGCGCCGTTCCCGCAACCATCCTTGGCGGTGACAGCCGGAACTGGCAAGAGAAGGCATCTGGCCACCAGATGCCTTCCCTTCGCTTTTCAGGCTAGAACGTGTACTTGGCAGCCACTTGCAACTGGAATGGCACACCCACGTTGGTTCCGCCGCGATTGAAGGTTCCGTCCGGCAGGTACAAGGTTCGGAAAGTGGAAAGCGGTGTTTGTCCAGTACCCCACCGGGAGCCGAGCGCGGTTGTCGTGCTCTCGTTGGTGCTCACACCAAAGCTGAGGTTATCGGTACTCCAAACGTTGAACATCTCGAAGATGAGAGCGACTTGATGTCCTTCACGAATCTTGATGTTCCGGCTTAGCCTTATGTCCTGGTTGAAGAAATTCGGTTGGCGGAAAGCATTGCGCAAGAGAGGGACACCGTTGATGATCGGTTTGTCTGTAAACTGGCCGTCGCTGTTGCTGTCGACCCCTGTAAAGGCACTGAATGGGCTTCCCGTGCGCCACTCTCCGATTGTTCCAATCTGGAAACCCAGGGGCAAATCGTAAAGGCCACTCACTACCCACCGGTGACGGATGTCGCTCCGTCCCCAGCGAAACTCATCAGCCAGATTAAACGCATTCTCGTACGTGATGCCAGCGAAGTTGCGTTCGTTGGAGTCATTGTCGCGGTTATAGCTGAGCGTGTAATTGGTGTAAAACTGCAACTTGCTAGCGTAGCGGCGCTTGACCGACAGCGTGAGCGCATCGTAGTTCGACCGGGCCGTGCTTTCCTGAGAACGCATGATGGCGAAGTTGGTGTTAGGGCGATTAGCCGTGTTAAAGCGCTGCCTGACCACTGGCGGCGACGAAGTGTCTAATTGATAGACAGGCGCTGGCAAGTTCACGTCCCGAATTCTCTGGAGATAGACGGTATTGTTGTGAACGTAATCAAGCGACAGGGCCAGATTGGTGAACATCTGCCGCTCCAGGCTTGCGGTGTACTGGAGCGAGCGCGGATTATGGAAATCTGGAGCAAAAAACGACGCATCCGGCCGAAGTCCGGCAACGCCAGCCCCTGTGATGTAGGTGGAGTTCTGTGCTTTTGAAGTGTCGGGTACGAAGGGGAATACGAACTCCGGGTGAAGCCTTTGCACGGCGTCGATCTGGGATTGGTTCAACGTGAAGGTCACGCCTACGTTCGGGCTGCCATTGGAATTAAACGCCTGGTTGATGAGGAGAAGAGGCGTCCGGCCATGAAAAATGCCACCTCCGACCTTCAGCACCGTTTTCCCATCGCCGCGAAAATCGTAGGATATCCCGGCTCGAGGCTGCCACATGGCTTTGTCACTGGGGATGCTTGAACTCTGCGGTACCAAGGGATTGGGCCTCGTGGGTTGCGGCATGAGAAAAGCCTCATGGCGGAGGCCTAGATTCAGCGTGAGTCTGGTCGAGACCTTGTAGGTGTCTTGAATGTAGGTGGCGTACTCGTTGACACCAGCGGTAAAGGCGCCATCCCCAAAGAAGAGACGGTACTGATCAGCGGTGTAGGGCTGGTTGGTCGCTGGATTGATCTGCTTCTCTCGCGCACGGACAAAGTTTTGAATGTTATTGAAAATGTAGACTCCACGCCAGTTACCACGAAAGATCTGGTCGACATAAGAGTGGTTATAGTCAAACCCGACCTTCACATTGTGTGCTCCTTTGATGAAGGATAGATTCTCCGAGAACTGAAGACGATCGTCATACTGTTGCACCGGAAGAAAAGAAACGCCTCCAAAGAAACAACAACCTGTGACCTGGACCTGAGGACCGACTTTACTGACGAAATCATTCGATTCGCCGTTGTTCACGCGAGGACGTTCCTCGTAGGAATACTGCCAGCGGAATTCACTCAGGAGCGTGGGACTGAAGATACTGTTCAGGTTGACGACGGCGGTGTGAGTGCGGTCCCTTTCGGTTCCGTTATTGTCAATCACACCCGTGTTGACGCCAGTGAAGGTGCCGTTTAGACCCTGATTGCGGCTCCAGTTGTAACGGCCAGAAATCCGATGCGAAGGGGATAACTCATGGTCAAGCTTGACGAGATAGGTCTTTACATCATTCGTCGTCTGATAGACGCCTTGCCGGGTGAGTACATCGGCTGGCAGCCCAGCGGTAGTGTTGAAGCGAATAATGTAGGCTTGTCGTTCTTCCTGCTGGTCGTATACGTTGTAGAAGAAAGTCTTGTTCTGAATGATGGGTCCGCCAATAGCCCCGCCAAACTGCTGGCGAATCGGCGCGCGTTCATCACGATTCCTGTCTCGCGGTGCAAACTCGCGATGCCGGAGAAAATAAAAGGCGCTGCCGTGGAAGTCGTTTGAACCTGACTTGGTGATCACATTCACCACGCCGCCTGTTGAGCGCCCGAATTCAGCTGCGAAGTTTCCGCGGACAACCTGGAACTCACGAATGGCTTCTTGGCTGACAACATAAGCTGCATTAGCCCGCTCACCACCCCGCTGGCCGCCAAAAAAAGGCTGATTGAAATCTGCGCCATCGATGTTGATGTTGGTGTTGATTCCGCGCGAACCCGACAGGCTCAGGTTATTTCGCTCCTTTTCCTGGTAAACGCCCGGGGTGAGAAAAGCGAGATCGAAAAACTTCCGACCATTCAACGGGAGATTCGATACCTGATTGTTGTCTATGAGGCTGCTGGCTTCGGAACGGGATGTTTCAATGAGAGGTGTAGACTCGGTCACTTCGACTACGGTTTCTACCGCAGCCAGCTTCAAGGTCACGTCTACCGTTTGTGTCTGTCCCAAATTCAAAGTAATTCCGGTCCGCTTGACCGTGGTGAAGCCAGCAAGCTGAACGGTGATCTCGTACCTTCCAACCTGCAGCAGCGGGGCCGTGTAGCGGCCGCTTGCGTCTGTGCTCAAAACCCGGTTAGTCCCCGTTTCAACGTGGGTCAGAGTCACTCTGGCTCCAGAGACGATGGCACCGGTTTCGTCCATAATCGTGCCCTCGATCGTTCCCGTGGTGATCTGGGACTGGGACCAAAGCGGCCCTGAACTTAGTACTAAAAGAAGAAGGACAAGCAAACCTCTGAGCCCATGCTGAGTGAAGCGCATAAGAACTCCTTGTCGATTTTTTGGATTCGTAGAAAAGAGTTAACTCCGCTTCATCAGACGTCAGTCTACAAGCTTCTTGCTAACTGGATGCGAACATCTGGGTCATTCGTGCTTTGTTCTCGTCTTGGAAAAGCGGGATTGATTAGTTGTGCGGAGCAACACAGCGAATGACACGCTTGGCTCCAGTTCAAAGCGATTGTAGGACACATTTAGAGTCAGGGCATCAAGAAAGTTTGCGACCAAAAGGGGCCAGCCTACTTGACCAGGACTATTTGGAAAGCGTCCGAATATAGTGAATGACCATCCAACTTTGTTCTTCTCTCAATTTGCGATCAAAAGCTGGCATGGACTTCTCACCCTGGCTGATGCGTTTGAACAAATGATCGTCGTCGAGCTTCGCCATTTTTTCCCTGTCGGCAAAGCTCAGCGGCTTCGGCTTCATTCGTTTCCCGGCCGGGCCATCACCCATCCATCTTTCGCCATGGCACATCAGGCAGCGTTTCTTGTAGATCGCCTGACCCTTTTCGATGTTCTCCTGGGTTGTCTCTACTCTCTGGCCAACGGCCATGCTAGCGCAAGCAAGGCAAGAGAGCAGTAGTCCAACCGAAGTCTGCAAACGGACATTGGACTCCATGAGGCTCTCCTTATCAGTTCAATTGATGTTCTGCAAAGACAGCACCGGAACGGGAGGCTCATGATAAGGCATCCGGTTCAGGTTCGGAAGCCCGGGTTACCGAGACGGCCTGGGTGTCATGATAGAATCTCAGACAGAGTTGCCAGATCGCGAAGGGCTTGTGGCAATCGCGACTGGTTTCAGCGGTTCGAGAAACCCAGGATAGGCCGTTGACACCAAAACTAGTCGATATCCCCGCCGGAGAATTTTGGATGGGTTGTGAAACGGGTCGGGCGGATGAAAGGCCTGTCCATCGAGTCTGGGTGAACGCCATTGCCATGAGTGCAACGACAGTGACGAACTGCGAGTATCAGTGGTTTGCCGGGGACACAAATAGGGGGATGCCGGAGGCGTTTTCCCTGCCTGCGTTCGGCAACCCACTGCAGCCTGTGGTGGCTGTCAGCTGGTTTGATGCGCGAGCCTATTGCCACTGGCTCACAAGAAAAACCCGAAAGTTTTTTCGTCTTCCGACCGAAGCAGAATGGGAATGGGCGATCCGTTGCGGACGGGAAAAAGCGCTGTTTGCATGGGGTGATGAACCGCCAGAAGGCTTCGACCTCTACCGCAATGGCTGGAAAGATGAACGCCCCCATGTCGTAGCGCTTCAGCCCACCAACGCTTTCGGCTTGTATGATTTGGGGGATAACGTTCACGAATGGTGCCTCGACTGGTACGATCCAATCTCTTACGCACAGTCAGTGTTCGCGAACCCTGTAAGCACTAGGGCGAGTCTACGGCGTTCTTCACGAGGCGGTTCCTGGCGCCATCGAATCAAGGTAAGTCGCTGCGCTGCTCGCAGTAGTCTGCCCCCCGGGTCTGCCTACACAGACTATGGGTTTCGTGTGGTACAGGCTGCGGAGACCTTGGAATGCAATTTGGCTTGGAGTTGATTCAGTACTGCCGGAAAGGTTTCATCACTCTCCTGCTGGTGCCGGCGATTTTACTGGCCACCTTGGCTATTTCTCGCTTTCCCGTAGGGGTTCGTGCTCAGGAAGAGGACAAAATTGCTCGGCCAGTTGATTCAAACAAGTCTTTTGAGCGATCCCCTTTTGAGGCAGACTACGAGCGAACGTGGCAGTCGTTGCTCAGGGTCCTGGTGGACAGGGGGTTTCAGTTTAGGGTCAAGGACAAGGGCTTGGGTCGCTTCGAAACAGACTATCTCATCTTTTCCAGACATCCGCAGTTCTCTAAACTGAGTGATGGTGTCAAGTCTTTGGCTAAGACGCCTCGGCTGTTCTTGAGAAAATGGCTGGATGGGCGAATCAGGATCTTGGCGGAGGTGCGGAGGCTCAGCCCAAGCCGAACGGAAGTCGTACTCAGACCTGACATTTACGGATTTTCTTCGACCCTGACGGACGATTCGGGCGTAACCGGTGAATGGCGCCAATGTGTTTCGAACGGGAAGTTTGAATTCGAATTGTTCAACGAGCTTGCGACGGTCTTGAAGAGCGACGGATCGATGGACCTGCACGAAGCTACGGCGCCTCGCTCGCAACGCCCAGGATCAGTTGTGAAGCCACCCACACCGAAGGTCGAAGGGTTTAGCATTCTTGTTGTCACTTCGGTTCCTGAAGGTGCTGAGATTCTGCTGGACGATCAGCTCGTAGGGATGACACCCTCACGACTGACGATCCCGGGCGGCGGGCACAAGGTTGTTCTGCGAAGGAAAGGGTACCGGGAATACAAGCGGGAATTCCTGATTCTGAGAAACAGCGACCTGACGATTGCCGCTGAACTGGAAGCTGATTGATTTTACGGTACAGCCGGAGTGGGGAGGACTCGATCCGAAAGGCCTACTGAAGATTGCGGGTCTTTTCTTTGAAGAGCTCAGGTGTCAATTCTTTGAACCAGCCGGAAGGAGACTTTTCGCGATAGACGATTCGATCAATTTTGTACGTGGGATCCACTTCATGTATCTCAAAGTACTGAGTGCCCAGCTGTTTGTTTTCTCGCATCGTCAGGATTTGAACTTGCTTGAGCATAAAACTCACTCCCAAGACTTGACCTTCCCGAAACCTCAAATTGCAATCTTGGCTCCAAACCTAGACTTCTGGTATGCCTGCAGGACCAGCTTGTTGCCCGCAGCGGTTGCTGCGTCGTTTTGAGGCTTCTACAACCGGCTGTGCTTGGCATTTTCACTTCCCACGGCGATGCGCGACTCGCTAGCGGAATGACTTCTGAAGGGAATCTATTGAAGTGACGTACTGAACTGCCCAGACATCGTCGCGCGTCCCGACCACGCCGGTCTCGCGCAACCACTGATAGCCAACTTTGATCAGCTGGAACCGGTTTGGACGGTAGCCTAGAACGAAATCGTAGTTCTGCCGATCCGGCGCGATGTGGTTGTAGTCCTGATATCCTGCCCGTAGGGCGGCATACCAACGTGGCGTCAATACCACTTTGGTCTCAGCATATCCATAGTTTCCCACGGCTGCTGGGATGCGCGGGTATGGAAAGCTGAACCTTTGCCACTCGCCGCTGGCGCTCCAACGACCTCGCGCCCACTGAACATCCAGTCCAACGCCGGTTGCACGATAGTCTGCCGACTGGTCTCCTTCTGACAGAAACCGGCTGGCTCGGAGCATGTAGGGTCCCCGGTATGCCGAGAGCCCAATTCTCAGTCCGTGGCGTACGGTATAACCGGCTCCGCCTGCCCATTGGGGGTGTTGGTCACCTGAGCTCACTCCGACAGGATGTGCCGGAGAGCTGTTAGCAAGCTGAAGTCGCGTGTCGAGCCGGTGGATCGAAACGTCAACCTCAACGCCTGTGACGCCGGCAAAACTTACCGGCTTGTAGTAGTAGCCGTAACTCAGAGGCCAGTCAATGAGAGGGTTTACAGAATCATCATATCTTGGCAGGAAGGAACCAAAAGCAGAGGAAAGTTGCCCAGCCTTGATGAGCAGGGATTTCGAGTCTCCGACGCGCGAGTATCCCAGAAAGGCCTGCAACCACTGAGCCTCAACCTCTCGCTGAGAAGAATAGGTCTCCTCAAAAAAGTAGGGCTCCGACCTTACTTGAATAGCGGCATAGCCAAACCAGTGCGACCCTAGCTTGACCGAGGGGTAGAGCATGGCGCGGAATCCAGCAGCCGCATTGGCTGCGCCGGCATCCTTTGTTTGAAACCGGTGGGTGTGCAAGCCAATGCCGCTAATGGTGAACGGCATCGATATGCCGGAACTGGATTCTTCAGCGGTCGCCCGTTGCGAGACCGCCAGGAAGGATAAGCAGATGATTGAAACTCTAAGCAGTTGCCAGGCTCTCTTCACAAGAGACCTCCTGCTGGTGGAGCAGAGACAGGAAGACTTCCACGACTGCTGGGTCGAACTGCGTCCCGGCCCCGCTCTCAAAAATGTCCAAGACCTGACTGATAGGCATCGCGTTTCGATAAGACCGGTTGCTGGTAATGGCGTCGTAGACGTCAGCCACGTGCACGATGCGAGCCTCAAGGGGAATTCGCTCATCCTTCAGGCCGAAGGGATATCCAGTCCCGTCGTGGTTCTCATGGTGCAGTTCCACAATAGACAGATAGCTCTCAAATCGGCCGACTCGCTCTAGAATCCTCTTTCCGATTTGTGGATGTTGCTTGATCAGCTCGAATTCCTCCGGAGTAAGGCGGCCAGGCTTTTGCAGCACGGCATCGGGAATTCCAATCTTCCCAATGTCGTGGAGCTTGGCACCTATGTTGATGATCTCGATCTGCCTTGAAGGCAGGCCCATTGCATTGGCGATTGCCACAGAGTAGGCGCTGACGCGGTTGCTGTGGCCGGCCGTATAGGCGTCTCGTGCGTCGAGCACCTGTGCCATTGTTTCAACGAACTGCAAACAGGCGACTTCCAAGCTGTACTGGGAATCGCGGATAGCTTTGGCGGCTCGATTGAACTCTTCGGCAAGCCGGTTGACTTCACAAGTTGACGACTGAGTATGAAAATCGGGCAGAAGTTCGCCAGTCTTCTCACCGTCTCTCAGATGTGCGACCAGCGCAGTGAGTGGTCTCGAAACAGAACGGGAAACGATGATGGAAAGGAGTAGAACCGCCAGCACACCGCAGGCTCCAATGAGCAAGAATGTAGTCTTGAAGCCCTTTGTGAACTGCAGCATAGCGGCGTCGACCGGTTGGAAGCTGAGCAGCCGATAGTGCTCACCCAGGCTGGCACGTCTTACCTCGAAGGTCAGGTAGGTCAGGCCATCAAGATTCAGTTCACAGCCATCCGGTACAGCACCACATTGCGCCAGCAGTTGTGAGTCGATTGCGGATCGGGAGGGGAAGCTGGTTACCATTAGCTCTCTCCCGTCAAAGAGGGCGGCGTAGCCCACATCATCCAGCGAGCCGAATTCGAATTTTCTGCCGACGGTAAGATTTCCGAGATTCTCAACTCCCAGATTTATGGGCACGGTTGCGGTCTCGTAGAGTCGCTCGCGCACCCTCACAAAGCGAGGCACTGAGCCCCCAGGACCCCGCGACATCTCAAGCTCGCCGGGTTTCCCTTCCACAAGCGCTGCCACAGGCGAGCCATCGGGGTCGGCGACCAGCAGCAGATCGTATTCCAGCATCCCGCCAAGCTCCTGAAGTTGGGCTTGAACGGTCAGACGGGCCTGCGGCAAGGCCTCGCGGTCCAGGGAAATCTCGCGGAGCAGCCCCATCGCGGCCTTCAGCCCAGCATTCTCGCTCAGTATGGCAATCAGTTGGTTGCTGCGCCGACTGTGTTGGGCGTCTGTCTTGCCCATTACGGCCTCGGCACGGTGCAGAGAGTCCTTCAGGCCCTCCTTGATCTTGGCTCGAATGAGGGCGTTGATCGCGAGAAAACCGGACAGCACGGCCAGACACATGGGTGGAAACGAGAATAGAAAAACCCGACTCGCAAGCGGGCGTGGAGACGTCATCATTCCTGCTCTCGAATCGGAATCGTGAAATTGAGCGCGACCGAGCCCGAGTCTGCTACCTCGACTTCCCGCTTGAAGAATCCGCCAGACTTGTGCCAGGCGACAGCTGTGTACCGGCCTGCGGGAATCTCAGACAGAGAGAAGGACCCGTCCTTTAGCGGCTTCGTGTGCCAGGCACTTGGCACTACGAGAATGGCGGCGCTCATCTGGGGATGCAGGTGACAGTAGACCTGGACCACACCGGCGCGTTCGAACCTCACCGTCCGGGTTTGACCAGATGGATAATAGCCAAGATCAAACTGTCTTGCTTTAGACAGCGAGAATACGTTGTGGAAGATGGGGTCGGAATTTGGAAACGAAACGGTCGAGCCAAGCGGAATCACCAGGATTTCCGGTTTGAATCGGCGATTCTTCTGATCCAATTCAACGCGAACCGGTGTTCCTGCCCTGAGGTTGGCACCCTCCAGGTAAATGGCAAGGCGGTCAAGTTCACTGACCGGGCTGGCATCGTCAGACCTGGAAGGCAGGGCGGTGCTCCTCAGCTGATAGGACGGCAGCGTCACTCTTTTCCTGGTCAGGGTCTTGGTAATGAGGACTCTTCCGTTGATCTCGCCGGCGTTTGAGGCAAATGTCCAAAGACCTGTGAAGAGAAGCCAGCCAAGAATCGGGCGCACCCAGCACATAACAGCCGTTCTTATCGACGGATTCCGATATTTTCATTAGGAGACAGGCCTTATCCCAGGCCCGCTCAGAGGGAAAATGGTCGTAAGGAATGTGTGGAGGCGCCAGAGGATGCCCCAGCGCTTTTTTCTTAGCATCGAGCCCTTCAGAAATCCTTCATTGTGAAGACAACTCCCTCCTCGTCGGAGAGGCTGTCGAGCCACTGCTGGATTCTGGTCTGAAGCTCACGTTTGGTGAAACTGCCGGTGGGAGCGATGGCGGGAAGCGGGGAAACCAGTCTTTCTTCGTGCAAATGTCGATCTAAGTAGGAATTCACTTGGTCGATAACCTCTTGAGTCAGTTCGGGCAGAGAGCCCTCCCCAATCAAAGCTCGAATGGTTTCGCCGTTTTTAGCCGGTGTGCCGTCGTCTTGAACAAGCCGCGATTCAATCGCAGCGCGGTAGTGGGTGAGAATCTGCTTGTGATGAGAGATGCCGAGTTGAAGAAACGACCTCAGATCTTCGATGATTCGGGTCAGATCAAATGGATGCGAAAGCTTGAAGCTGCATTGGCAGGAAGGCCGCTCCTGCAGTAGATCGCGGACCGGCAGCATACACTGGTGGTCGCGAAAATCGGCGATCCATTCATCGAGGCATTCCAAATAGCTGGAATCGCCTAGTGGGAGCGCTGAGAGTATTTGAAGATTTCGAATGTCCCGAGAGCCCTCAAGTTCTACCAACTGCTCAAACCTTCCCATTGGGCCGACGCACTGGTTATGCTGCGTGGCATAGTAGTCTGTGAATCGTTCGCTGAATTCCCTGAAGATGGCATCAAACTCGGTACGTTGGTCTGCATTCACCAACTCGTGAGGTGATTCGAGCAGGCAGATCAGTCTTTGCCGCGCTCCCTCGGTGTCCGGATCTCCCGTCCTCTCGGCTGCAAGCAAGTACTTTCTGGCCGCCAGGAAGTGCTCCATCCAGTGCGTGAAGTGCGAGAGCTCCACCAAGTCTCGCGAGGCTTTCTCCAGCAATCCAACATTCTCACTGAAGAGGTCTATGATCTTTCCCATCCCTTGAATGAGTGTCGTTTCCTTCTGCGCGACCAATTCAATGATCTCGGCTACCTTCTCGAACCGCTGCTTGGTCCAGGTCAGCTTTCGCCAGACTTGAGTGGTCAGCAGTTCGTTGGGCAGGCTCTCGATCCGGCGGGGGATGCCCAGTTGGACCCAGTTGCGCAGCCATTCGGTGAGTGCGGCGAGGGCAGCTTCGCGGCCACGGCTGGTTGAAATGTCTGAGAGTTCCTGCCTGCCGGTTACCAGGCGGCACCATTGGGTCAGGATTTCGAGAGGATAGTCCTTATGGCTGGGGATGCGTTTAAAGTAAGCAAAGTCCCTAAGGGATTCCATGGAGCCGCTGTTCTCACGGCTGATGCTGGTGTTGCTGTCTGGATCGAACAGCTCGATGTGTCCGTCCGCCACGAGGGCGGCCAGAATCAGCTGGAGGCAGATCGGTGCCAAGCCGAACGGCGAGCGATGCAGGATCGGGTACAAAGACTGGGTGGGCCTCTCGCTGGCGTCCAGAGTCTCCAGGTGCTGCATCAAGAGAGTCAAAAAAATGGGGGGCGTGAGCGTCAGGTTCAGTTCAAACAGGCCAGCGGTTTGGCTAGTCAGGCCCAGCGGCAGGGCAAATTTTGCCGCCAGCCTCTGCACTTCCTGGTTCGTCGGATCTTGACCAGCGAATAGGTCGCGATTGATTCGCAAGACGAGGCTTTCAGTCAACTGCTCGCCGCCGAAGTCTGGATGCAGCGAATAAAGCTGATCGAAGTTGGGCTTGAACAGGTAGCTGACAAATGACCGGAAGGAGCGGCATTCCAAATGGCCTTGATTGAGCGATTGCGTCCGGGACCCGGTCAAGATCTTGCCTCGAAACAAGTAGAGCTCTCGAAAAAGGTTTGCCAATCCACTCTTCAGCTCTTCCCGCAACGCCTGCAAGTCTGCTGCAGTGTAGTCATTGCTGGCCGATCTTTCGGTCAGACGCAAAGCCAAGGCCCGCTTGAGCAGGTCGGATTCCTCCGAGCTGGGCTGGGCGGGCAACCAACGCACCTCTGTCGGTTTCAAAGCGGCCCCGGTTTGGGTCCGCGGAGGCAGGTTGATTGGTTCTAGCCAGAGCAACCACTCGATCTCCGGCTGACTCTGGCTATCCTCATTCGTGGAACTTGAAGGGACCTCTGCTGGCTCAACACTGAAGGGCTCCAGCAGGGAAGGCAAGTATCTCGAAATGAGGATTGGCTCGGGAGGCTCAGCTGCAGGATGGGTGGACGGCGACAAAAATCGTTCCGAGGGAAGAGTGATGCCCGGACGCTCCGTACCTCGCCAGAACACTTTCAGCACCGCTGCGGTGTTTGGCTTAGTCTTGGAAAAGTCTCGGCCCAGGGGCCAGTCCGGAAAAATCTCACTCCCGACTTCAGGAAGCATCTCAGCAAGCCGTGGGTCCGCATCGACAATCTGCGCGGCGATACCGGTGAGGTACCTGTTCAGTTCTTCGCGCATGTCCGCTGAACCGAGGCGGTAGGTACGGTCGAGCCGGTCGTCGGTGGTGGTGAACCCTTGCTCGACGGCCCTCTCCATTTGGTTCAGCAGCATGCCCACGGTGTTGTAGCTCAACCCCTCGGTGTCTTCGAAAAGCAGCAGGGCATCGGCCAAGTCGCGCACGGACGGACTACGGTCGGCCAGCGTGAAAAGGAGGGTTGCTTTCAGCAGCATTTTCCCCCAAAGCCTGTAGCGATCCTGGAGCCTGGGCACTGCCTGCTCCGCGAGCTTCTGGTAGATGGCATACAGGCGCTGGCACTGCGGGCTGGTTTTGAGCTCGTACTCAAACCGGTCGAAAACACTTTCGATCGTTACCAGGCTGACCGCGCGGTGGCTGGCAACTTTCGGATAGATCGAACTGACAAAATCCAAAAGGGAGAACGAATGGACTCTGTTTTTCAGCTTTTCAGCAAGCTCGAAAATGAGAGGGTGAAACGGGTAGGCGTCGCAAAAATCGTTCTCGGAATACGGAAAGTTCGGCAGCTTGGACTTAATGAAAGCATGTAGTTTCTTGACATCCCGCTGCTGTCGTGGGTTTTTGCGGAAAATATGGCGGAGAATAATCTCGCGAATGTTGGCGCGATCGATCCATTCAATCTTGAAATTCTCCAGCGTCTGCGCCATCAGAACATTGTCGATGCCCAAGGGACTCTTCGGAGAGAAGAAGTCCTCGTGTGCCGCGACGATGAGAAAAAAGCCAGCGGACTTCGAGCTGTAGCCCATGAAGCTGAGGAACTCAATATCCGCATTGAGTTGCTGGAGGTCGCGATGCTGCGCGCGCCGTGAGAGTCCGTCTACGATCAGGAGGATCGGACGTTCGGCGGCAATGTTAAAGGTGATGAGCTCGTGAGCCTTGATCGTGTCAATACCGGGAATGACCGAGGGATCAATGACCTGCTTGTTGAACTGTCTCTGGTACTCCCCATGAATCTTGGCCAGCACGAGTTCAGCCAGCGGGGTGCCGGTTTGCTCGCTGAGGTCGATCCAGATGCAAAGTGGCCCGATCTCCCGGAGTGTGGCGATATTTGACTGGACGCGCGGATCATTCAACCCCTGCGGCGGCGTGCCTTTTTGGTTGATCAGATTGAAAATCACCGAGAGCAGATGACTCTTGCCAACGCCGTTGCCACCCGTCAGCAGAATCGAGGTCGGCTCCTGCTGGCTCTGGTTATGCTCCCCAATCTTTCGCGCAATCGCGTCCAGTACACGGTGGGTCAGTTCGATGAGCCCGTCAGTGGGAAGGAAAGTGCGAAGGCAGTCGTGGAAATTCGAGGTAGACACGGAAGGCAAATAGTCTACCTTCCGAAATTCAACGTAGTCTTTGATCAGCGGTGGCACTGCTTAGCGTTCCTCAACCCCTTTGGCTGTCATTAGTAGTTCTCCAGATTCTCAGAAAATCTTGGAAAAAAAACGTTTGAAGACATTCGGCTGTTTGACCGGTGGAACCAGGATAGAGTCATTTCCAGGTTCCATTGTTACCGGCTGCTGCGAACTGATCTCGGCCGGTGGCCGACGGAGATCCGTCAGCCAGGCATGCGCTGCGAGACTGCAGGTCTGCTGAGGTTCCCTTCCGGCTACATAGCTTTCCTCGATGACATCCTGACAGTCTGATGAAGCCAGCAATCCGGTATTCTCATCGATCATCACCTTCGTGATGCCTTCTTCTGGTGGAAGAAACGGAGCGCCAGCCAGCCAAGGCTGCAGTGCGGTAGCCTTCATCATGAACTCGGTCCAAATTGGCAGCGCTGAGGAGGCTCCGTCGAGACTCAGTTCGCGGTTGTCGTCAAAACCCACCCAGACAATGCAAAGCAGGCCACTCGTATAGCCGGCAAACCAGCCATCGTGAGACGTCCCAGTTTTCCCAGCCGCCGGCGGCGTAAATCCCATGCCTCGGGCACGAGCCGCAGTGCCTCGATTGATGACGCCTTCCAACAGGTTAGTCATCAGGTAGGCAATCCTGGGGTCCAACACTGGTTTCACCTTCCGTTCTGACTTCTCGATCGCTGATCCTTTCGAATCGCTCACACTGCCCACAAAGATCGGCTCGACTCGTTCGCCGTTATTCGCAAAAGTCGTGTAGGCGCCGGCTATCTCCAGAGGTGTTACCTCATAGGCTCCGAGTGCGAGTGCGGGGGTTGCTTTCAGCTTGTCGTTCATGCCCGCTTGCTTTGCAAGTTCGGAGATCTTCTCCAGTCCAGTCATCTCGGCAATTTTCACAGTGGCCACGTTGAGCGACTTAGCGAGGGTTTTGCGCAGCGTCACAGGTCCATAGAACTTTTCTCCATAGTTGTTTGGCTCGTAGGTCTTGTCATCGAACTCGAAGACGGTCGGGGAATCGTCGACGATCGTCGAGGCAGTGAGCACACGGTCAGAGTTTTCCTCCAGAGCCGTATTCAATGAGGCAGCGAAAACGAATGGCTTGAAAATCGACCCGGGCTGACGTTTTGCCATGATGATTCGGTTCAGCTGGCTGCTGCCATAATCACGTCCACCAACCAGCGCCCGAATCTCGCCGGTATGGGGATCCAGGGCGATCAAACAGGCTTGAACGCGGTCTTTTGGATCAATCTGGATGGGAGGTGGCGTCTCTCCCTTCTTAAGCTTGATCTTGCGTTGTTTGCGTTTTGCCAGAATGTCATCGACGCTTTCGGCCCCCGCGCGCACGGCCTGATAAGCGATCCGTTGCAGATCCAGGTCGAGAGTTGTCAAGATGCGGTACTGCAGCCCGAGCAGGTCCTTCTCAGCATACTTCTCCAGCATCTGGTCTTTGACCAGATCAACGAAATAAGGAGCATCGCTTGCATCCATGCTCACGGGTGCAAGATTCAGTGCTGTCTTTACCGCATGCTGGTACTGCTCACGCGATATGCTGCCAGTCTCCAGCATGGCTTGCAGCACAACATTGCGGCGCTGCAAGGCTCGCTCTTGGTTGCGCACCGGATTGTAGCGATTCGGACTTTGGATGATGCCGGCGATAAGAGCTGCCTCGGGAATAGTGAGATTTTTGGCGTCCTTGTTGAAAAAGGCTGTCGATGCTTCGCCAAAGCCGTTGATGCTGAACGATCCCCGCTGTCCCAGGTACGCGTCGTTAGCGTAAAGCGTAAAGATCTGTTGCTTGGTGAGCCGTGTCTCCAGGATCATCGACATGTAAATCTCTTTGACCTTCCGGATGAGTCCCTTCTGCGGTGTCAACCAGAAATTGCGCACTACTTGCTGCGTGATAGTGCTGGCGCCCTGGGCCCTTTTCCATCGGAGAATATCGACAAAAGCGGCCCGGACCATGCCAATGGGATCGAAACCCGCGTGCTCGAAGAAACGCCGGTCTTCAATGGCAAGAACGGCATCACGCAGCACCTTCGGGACGTCTTCATACTGAATCACCCGCCTCTTCTCACGGGTCTTGTCGAAGAGGTTCGTGACCCACATCGGCTCCATCGCGTAAGAGTCCAAGCGCTTTTCCCCGGGCAGCGCGACAATGCGGGAAATTGCTTTTTCTTCGAAGTCGATCCTGACGTGCTCTCCAGCGCTGCCGTAGAAGGAGCCTTCGTGCGGCATGACTTCGAGTCCACGGCGGGAGTAATTGAACTCGCCGATGCGCGCCGGCCCCTTGCCCTTCTCGGAGTAGCCTGCTTTCCTCAAGTAGTCCATGATGCTTCGGGCCGGTATGGGCTGACCCGGAACAACGGTGAGGGGAGAGGCGTAGATCTTTGCGGTGTCTTGAAAAACTTCTCCGGCCAGTTTACGGTCAATGAGGCGGGAAAAGGCAATGTAGGCACTGATGAGGACGAAGGAAACGATTAGGACAGTCAAGATTCCAGTGCCCAAAAGAACCTTCGACCAGCCTGAAACGAACCACGGCCAGTGCCACCAGCGCTGCTTGTTCCGAGCTTGAGGCTTCCTGCGGGGCTTGCGGGGCTTCGGAAGAGCGGCTGTGTGGGTCATGAATGAGAGACCGTTCCGAACCTTGTCATTGTTCGTCTATTCTCAAACCACCAGGAATCGTCCGCGGCTGCATCGAACGTTCATCAGGGCCTTCCATGCGGCCTGCGTCGAGACCGGACCACCGGGTTTCAGCCTGGCGGCCTGATCTCAATTCAACGGATTCCCGGCCTGGTCTACTTTCTGAATCTTGTTCAGACCACCGTACTTTGCGTGCCAGGGATGGGCGCCCTTGAGAACAGCGTTGAGGGCCTTAATATTTTGGACTCCACGGTCGTTCAGCCAGTCCTCAAAAGCCTGCAGGCCCTGTTTGGCGTAAACGGGAATACCGTCTTTCCAGGTAGCCCGCCCACAGAGAACTCCGGCGAAGTTCGTTCCAGCTTCAATGGCCAATTCCAGTGTCTCACGGAACACCTCGTCACTCACGCCTGCGCTCAAATAGATGAAGGGCCGTGTGGCGGTGTCGGCGGCTCGGCGAAAAAGATCCAGAGCTTCTGGCCGGCTGTAGGCCACTTTGCCCGACTTGTTCGCCCGCGCTCCCGCGACGTATTCCATGTTAATCGGGACTTCCACTTTCAGCACATCCACGTTGTATTCCGGCTTGGAGAATTCCTGCATGCTCTTGGTTACGATGGCCGGTTTCTTCTTTGCAAAGTCGACGCCTTTCTCATCCCCACCCGCAGGATCGTAGCCGACGAACTCGAGGAAAAATGGAACCTGGTAGTATTCGCATTCAGCGCCAATGCGAGACACAAAGGCATGCTTGATATCCTTAATCGGCTCAGGCTCAAATGGGCTGTAGTAGAGCAGCAATTTCAGACAGTCACCTCCGGCTTCGACGCACTTTTTGACCGTCCAGTTGGGAATCAATGTTGGGACACGCCCCTCCTGGGTCTGATCGTATCCTGTCTGCTCGTAGGCCAGCAGCACACCGGCATGGGAAGCTCTGGCCTTGACGGCCTCAAGTCCAAACTCAGGGTCCAGCAGGATAGCGCTTGAATAAGGTGTCAGAATCCGCGACACGGCGGTCTTGAATTCCGACATCATCGCCGGGGTCACCGCTTTGGCATCAATGCCCTTTTCCTTCGCTATGGATTTTTGCAGAGAACCACGCTGGTCCATAGCCGCGGCTGCGATCACGCCGTTCTTATCTGAAACTGCTTTCAATCTCTTAAGCTTACCTTCGGTGATTTTCAAAATGCTCCTCCTCGTTGGAATCTAGCGACCACTGACTCCGGCATGATAGCTGAAGGGTGAGAGGAAGCTCAACAGAAAGAAGACTATCCTCCGCTCTCAAGGACTCCTGCGCGTGACCGCTTGGGTGTTGGCTTTTCATCAACGCGGGAGGGGCACCGTGCCGAATTTCTCCTTGACAGGTATGGTTTCCTCGGACCACTCTTAGGGCGGTTAACACCAGTCAGCTTTTATTCACTCCGGTTGCACCTCACGGGCTCCTCTTGCAGTTTCCCCCACCGAGGAAAGAGTCAATGAAACCTTCTAGAAAACTTAGCGGCACGCTGCCAAAGGCATCGCTCAAAGCAGGACAGCTTCGATTGGAGTTGGTGGATGTCTACGGAATTCGGCTGAACGAGAAAGTCGATATCCTGCTCTACCACCAGCAACTCTCTGATCGCCGGGTCGTGCGTGGAATCACGGCCAGCAAGAAAATTCTGATTCAGGAGCTTCACGGGACGCCGCAAGGGCTGTATCGCGTTGAAGTGGACCCGCCGGCGTATTTGCCGGTGAGCCAGTTCATTAACCTGAAGGCGAGTGGCGTCACGGACCTGACGCTGACGTTTCCTGTCGATCCGCAGAAGATTCAAGACGTCGAATTTCCGGCGTTTGAGAATCTGACTGAAACCCTTCAGGGACTGCTGAAGCGCAGCGACGAGGTGCTTTCGTTCGAGGGGAAGCGAGGTCTCGAGTTGTTCGCAGCATTGGACCAGGTGCGCAAAGCCGGGCTTATGAATATTGCCGCCAAGGCCCAAGCGACGCCGCTTGGTAATGGAAAGACGGTGTTTCCATATATTCAGAAGCTGTTGGAAATGCGCGGGGATCGCTTCTTTGCAAGAGTGCCGAAGGAGTTGCGAGAGGAAACGAAGAACAGCGTCGCTTCCGGCTTGTTCCGTCCCGTCAGCGGAGCGCTGCATCACCCGCCGGACGGCTATACCAGTGCCGGCAGTTTTAAGACACAGGAGCGCTACGGTAATTTGCAGCTCAGCTTTTTCATGAATGAGAGTGATTGTGTTGCTGACATCGACATCGACGATGCGGCCGGTCTGGAACACCTTTTTCAAGTACTGCGAAACCGGCTGACTGGCCGGCCAACCAATCCTTTCGATATCCACGAGATTCTTGTCTTTCACCAGAAGATTGATCCGGGTTACCGGTTTGCCGTCTAAGCCAGCAGGCTGACGTTAACGGATTAGCGTCTCCAAGGTCGAAGTCCGAGGTCAAGATTCAGACTTGCCTGAGGCACTGGACGATCTGTCAAAGGAGTCTGACAGCTTGTTCTCAGTTCTAGATCGCGGTGACACACTGAGCCTTTGAAACTCAAACCTTGAACCGCACTTGAAATGGAGGAGCGCCATGCTCTCACAGGACTGGAGTCAGCGGAAAAAGCAGTACGACGTTGTCGTAGTCGGATCAGGTTACGGCGGAGCGATCACAGCTGCCCGTGTCTCGGGCGCTAACGGATCAGGTCCCAAGAAATCAGTCTGCATCCTGGAACGTGGCAAAGAGTGGCCCGTGGGCTCATTTCCTGATGACGCGCTGGGCGTTGCGGCCAATGTTCGCAATCCGCTCCTGAATCCACTCGGGCTCTACGAGTTTCTGGCTTTTTCAGACATCTCCATCATCAAGGGATCTGGTCTGGGTGGCACCTCACTGTTGAATGCCAACGTGGCTATAGTCCCCGACGAGGAGGTGTTTGAGCGTGCCGCCTGGCCGAAGAACGTTAATCGAAGGGAGCTATTGCCTTACTACGAGGCGGCTCGCAAGATGTTGCGCGCCAATCCGCATCCCAGGGGCAAAGAGTTGTTGAAAGTGAAAGCCCTCGACCGGAGGGCCCGGCAGTTAGGCACGGAGGCTTTCGCCCTCGATATTGTGGTCAACTTCGATATCGACGGCCCTAACGCGCAGGGTGTTAACCAGAAACCCTGCATTGATTGCGGAGACTGCGTTACCGGCTGCAATGTTGGGGCTAAGAACACGCTCTACATGAACTATCTGCCGGCGGCTCGCCGCAACGGCACCGAGATTTTCACTCAAGCACAGGTCGACTGGGTTGAGAAGGTCGGCAGCGGAGGATGGCGCATTCACGGCCGTCACTTCAATGCGCTTGGAATGCCGGAACGCTTTTCCCTGGAAGCCGGCACGGTTGTTCTTTCAGGTGGGTCGCTTGGGACCCCGGAAGTCTTGCTAAGGTCGGCATTGAAGGGTCTGTCGCTCTCGCCCCGGGTTGGCACGAGCTTCAATGGCAACGGCGATTTCTTCGGCATGGCCTACAACTCAGACTACCAGATCAATATCGAGGGTTTCGGCAACAATCCTGAACATCCGTGGCGGAAGAACGGCAATGCGCCGGGGCCAAGTATTGTCGGTGCCATTCGCTACAATCCGAACCTGCCGCTGGAAAAGAGGATCATTGTGGAAGACCTTGCGCTGCCAAAGGCTTACGTCGGCCCTGCCATGGTGGCTTTCGGGGCGCTAGGCGGTGAAGACACCGACGTTGGCGACGAGCGCGCCGAATTGGCACGGCAGCGGCGGAACAATCCGCTGAGTCCCTACCGGGCCGACAACGCCATGAACCACAGCCTGGTCTACCTGCTGATGGGACAGGACGATGCCAAAGGCACGATTCATCTGAAAACAAATTTTCTGGATCCACTCGGCCGAGTGGAAGTCGACTGGGACAACGTCGGACGCCAGGCCGTCTTCACTCAGATGAATGAGGAGATCCGCCGGCATGCGCGGGCGTTAGGGGCGCGCTTTATTTCGAATCCACTTTGGAACTTCGTGGAGCGGCGAAACCTGATTACGGCGCATCCGCTGGGTGGGTGTCCTATGGGCGACGATCATCTGGAGGGCGGCGTTGATGAGTTTGGCCGCGTGTATTCCGCTGATGGCAGCGTTCACCTCGGCTTGTATGTCGCAGATGGCTCTCTCATGCCCACGGCGCTGGGAGTCAATCCTTTCCTGACCATCTCGGCGGTTTCAGAACGGGCGGCGGAACGGCTCGTCCGACACCTGGGCGGGGAGGCCTATCCTGAGCGTCCGGCGACGGTGCCGGTCACCCGAATCGATCCCCTGGAGGTGATCACGTACAAAGAGCCTGATCTGGAACGGATTTTCATGCGCGTGCAATCTTTGGGCATTGAGGCGCTGATCAACAGCGGGCAGCACACCTGCGACGTCGAAAAGCGCCTGATCCGCAATGACACCGTCTGGAAGGGTTTCTTTGCTCGCGGCCACGTTCTGAACCGTCTGTCGACGGCCTTCTACGCAGGGTTTAAGAAACAGTTCTCCCGGGCGGCCTCCGGCACTGTTGGAGTGACCAGCGATTCCGACGACCGTTTGCAGGTGCGCAACACTCTGGAGGAAATCGATCTTGACAAACGAACCGGAACGCTGGAGCCGGGACGCTACATCTTGCTGCGCTATCCGGATCCGCCTTGGAACGTCTTCTACGACATTTTGAAAATCGTTAACGAGGACCTGATCATCGGCCGCGTGTATCTGGGCGAGTTCCCCAACGGCCTGCGTCAGTTCACGTTCGCCATGAGCCGTGTCTACGGTTTGGAAAACATGACCGTTCTCGATCATCGCTCGCTGTATCAGGACGGAAAAGCGCCAACTCGCGAGGAACTGTCCGGACTGTGGGAGATGCGGGCCGTGGCCAACGCCGCCAACACAGGTGTCGTCGGTTACCTCAAGTTTGATTTGAAACCAGACGGCCGTCTCGAGGCACGCTACCGGTTCCTGGGACTGCTGGAAGGCCTGGTGGAACCGGTGTTTGCCGCAGATCATTTCCAGCTCAACGACTTCACACAGTTTCATGACGAGATCCGTGTCGTTGGCAAGGACTTCCTGGTTGGGAAGTATACGACGATGTCGCCGCCGGCTTTGCACGAGCTGTTCGGACCGAACTCGTTGGGACTTTTTCATCTGGACACAAGCATCGGCGGAACCCGGCAGTTTTCTCTCTACTACACCCTGCGCCGAAGTGAGATGGCAGAGCTGCCAACCACGAGTTTTCTAGCGCCGCTACTCGATGTGCGCCTGCCTGACGGGGTGGGGATGACCTTCGATGAAGAGATGGACGGCTATTACTTCCCCGGACTTCAATTGCCCCCGGGCCGTGCGGGTGATTTGCAGATCGACGCCAGGATCCCCGCGACTGGCGTGCCTCCAGGCGCGACGAAGTTCGGCTTCCAGGCTCGTGTCACCGTTCGCGACCTGAACGAATTCATCGAGAATCCGCAGCATGAGGCGGGCCTGAACGGAACGCTGCACTTTGGGGACTGGCTTGGGAGGGGTGAAGCGACGTTCGTGGTCGATTCCCGCAAGAGTGTTTTCAGTTACCTGCGCATCAACCCCCTGACGCAGGAAGCCGAGATGAATTATGAGTATTACTTCTCAGACAGCGACCAGAAGGAATACCGCTTGTTCGGGCGCAAGTACATGCAGAAGGACGAACGGGGTGGCATCGCGGGCCTCCAGGAGATCCTGCGGGACTACACCACGCTATACTGCCATCTCACGGAAGTGGCCACGGGCAAGGAACTGGGGACAGGACAGTTGAAGTTCAGGACTCTTGAGAGCCTCGAAGCCTTTGGAAGTCTGCTGGCATTCACGTTCTCGTTCAAGGTTACCGGAACCGATAATCCGCTTCTAAAGGCGCAAGCTCAGTTGCGCTACATGGCCCTGACCAGCCAGTTCATTTTGCGCGAGTACGATCCGTTGGTGGTGCAGGGCGGTATGCTGGCGGATGAGATTCGGGAGGCCGTGCTACGCGGGGCCGAAACTCCAGACTACTTCAGCACACGGCCGACGCTGGATCTTCAGGCCATTCTGCGCGAAACGCCAACCCGGCCGCTGGAGACTCTGCTGAACTGCGGCACCGTCACGATCGACTACGAGAACCAGCGTATTCACCGGGATTCCTTCTGGAAGGGATCGTTTGCCAAAGACACGCTGCTTGGCTGGGAGGAGCGCATCCGCAACCAGAATCTGCCTGAGGTAGTCCATGGAGCGGCCGGGCGCTATACGGGTGGCAGTTTCTGGAAGCGGTTCGACGCCATCACGGCCGGGCAAGCCACCGGTTACGTCGTTAACTACGAGCTAGACTTCCTGCCCGGCAAGCCGGTCGTCAAAGCAGTGAAATACCCCGACAATAATCGGAAATACTTCAAGGCTGGAGACGATGTGCTGCTGCTCAACTACACCCAGGATCCGTACCGGCCCGTCTATGATGTCATGAAGGTGATCGATCAGAACAACTGTCTGGGCGTCATGCATCTGGGTGAGTTTCCTAATGGAATCGAGTTTGCCACGTTTGTCATGGCCCGGCACAACTATCCCTTCGAGAAGATGTCTGTGCTGGACCACAAGGCAATTTTTGAAGACAGCCGGGCGCGGATTCCAGCAGCAAGTGAAATCGCGGGCACCTGGAATGGTTACCTCATCTTCCTGACCCGGCCGGACCTTAGCTTGCTCAACCAACTGGATCCCGTGGCTTTCAACGTCAAGTTTGTTCCGACCTCTCAAGGTGTGGAATGCCGTTTCCGCTTTGGACGTGTGCAGGCAAGGATGGCGGCGGGTGAAGAGATAACAATCGCGGCGGCCGCTGCCGCACGTGGAGGAACAGAAACGGTTCGCACATCAGCACCCCGGGAAGCTGCGATGCAATTCTCACGAGAAAGCAGCAGGCATGTCGGCTTGGGACAGGTAGGTCGGGAGATTCGCCTGGTAGATGCGAACACGCTCATCGGAAAGTGGACGGCACCTGAGACCTCCCCGTGGCTGAACATTTCGGGTCTGAAGGAAGCGCTGAAGGGTTACCTGCACCGGCGGGAGGGCGAAGCCACCTTCTGCTTCGTTCTAAAAAAAGTGGAGGGTGCATAGAAGCTGGAATTGAAAAACGTTGAGTGCTGAATGCTAACCGCGCCAGTTCAGACAGGAGGCCAGAATGGCCAGTGATATTCTTTTCGAGACCCTCCACTTCCGCAATCTCACCGTCAAGAACCGCATCTTCCGCTCGAACATTTCGGGAAGGTTTGACAATTACGATGGCTCGGGCACACAGACGCGCATTAACTGGGAGCTGAAGTTTGCGCGAGGTGGAGTTGGGGCAATCATCTCGTCGTTTGTGCCCGTTCACATCCAGGGAAGAATCCTTCCCAACTACGCCACCATCGATCGGGACGACCGCATCCCCTTCTGGCGGGAACTGGGCAAACGGGTACATGAGCACGATTGCCGGTTCATCCTGCAGCTAAGCCACGGCGGCCGCCAGCGTGACGTGGCTGGCATCGAATATCCCAAGGGCTTGAGCTCAACGGACAAGTCGGAGCCTCTCCATGGTTTTGAATGCGAGCGGATGACAATCGCGCAGATTCAGGAGACAGTCGACGCGTTTGCTGAAGGGGCGCGGCGAGCGCGGGAGGCCGGACTCGATGGCGTTGAATTGCATGGAGCCAACGGCTACCTCATCACTCAGTTTCTCAGTTCCGCGATCAACGACCGTCAGGACGAATATGGCGGCACACTGGAGAACCGTGCCCGGTTTGTGCTGGACGTCGTACGGGCCATTCGCCAAAAGGTGGGCGACGATTTTCACCTACAGATGAAGATCAGCTCCACGGAGTTCAACAATGCCTTGCTCACCCGGGAAAAGCCGGGAAATACCTTAGAGGATTCCGTTCAGGTCTGCCGGTGGCTGGAGCAAGCCGGCGTGGATGCTCTACACGTGTCGGCCGGCAGCTCGTTTCCGCACCCTAAGAATCCTGCCGGCGATTTTCCAATTGCGGAAATTGTAAAGACCTATGACAGCATGATTTCCAGCGGCACTCATGCGTTTCGAAATTTCGTTCTGTTTCGAAGCTGGCCGCTGAACCAGTTGTACCACCGTCGCTGGATTCAGGCCCGTGGCGATCAGATCGAAGGAATCAACCTGCCGGATGCGCGAGCGATTAAGCAAGCCGTGCATATCCCTGTGATCTGCACGGGTGGCTTTCAGACGGCTTCTATCATTCGCCAAAGCATTCAGCGAGGCGACTGCGACGCCGTCTCAATTGCCCGCCCCCTGGTGGCAAACAACGATCTCGTCAAACTGTTTGCCACGGGAAATGACCGCGCTGCCAAACCCTGCACCTACTGCAACAAGTGCCTCGTGAACGCTGTGGAAAATCCTGTGGGATGTTATGAGGAAAGCCGGTTTGACTCGCGAGAGGAAATGATCCGCCAGATTCTGTCCGTCTTTGACCCGCCCGCTTTTGCCGACCGGGTGGTCGCCCGCGGCGGCCAGTAGCGGGGTGAAAGCGGCGAGACGTGTTGAGTGATCTCAAACCGTAGAAGGACAGTTTGACATCATGATGTCTCTGCTTTAGCATCAGGGTGCTATGCGAACGACCTTAACTCTGGATCATGATGTTGCTGCGAAGCTCAAATCTGAGGTGAGAAGAACGGGGCGGTCCTTCAAGCAGGTCGTCAACGACTCCGTGCGCGCGGGACTGACTCAGCGCGAACGAAAACCCCCGAGACCGTTCGTCGTCCGAGCGCGCGCGTTAAGTGCCCATCCTGGGCTGAATCTGGACAACGTTGCAGAACTGCTGGAGCAACTGGAGGGGGCGGGCCACCGATGAAATTGGTGGATGCCAATCTCCTGTTGTATGCGTATGACTTGGACTCTTCCTACCATGCACCTGCGCGTGGCTGGCTTGAGCGAACCTTTTCGGAGCCGAGGGCAATTTGCTTTTGCTGGGCCACGCTTACGGTCTTCATCCGCATCGGCACAAATCCAAGGGCCTTTCGCCATCCCCTCTCGGTGGGTGAAGCCCTAACGATTGTCTCCGACTGGCTCGCGCAGCCTTCCGCATCGATCTTGAATCCCGGAGAACAGCACTGGGCTATTTTCAGCAGATTGCTCAAGCAGGGACAGGCCTCAGGGCCGCTGGTGAGCGATGCACACCTGGCAGCGCTGGCAGTCGAGCATGGAGCTCTGCTGTGCACGACCGACGCTGATTTCTCCCGCTTCAAGGAAGTAGAGATCTTCAATCCTCTGGAATAAGATCTGGATCATGCGTGTTACGCATTCCCGCTCGCGGAGATTCCTCCATGGCAGTTGCCTCGTGCTTGCCGCGCTGGCGCTTCTTTTCTCCTTCGGCTTCGAGATGCAGGAGATTCCTGAGCAGCACGCCGATATCCTCGATCACTTCAAATATGGTTCCATTGGCGCTGAAGAACGTGCTGGCTTGCCGTACTGGATCTGGAGGATCTTGCCTGAAGTCTTTGAAGACCTCCTGCCAGTCCACGAAGGGAAAGGTTATGCGCGCTTTGGCTGGGTATTCGAGTCAGAGTCGCACTCTCGTCCGATTGGGACCTCCTACCGAGAGCGGATGATTCCGTTCCTCGGAGTGAACTGCGCTGTTTGCCACGCCGGCACGCTGCGTGAGTCGCCGTCGGGAACGCGGCGCGTCATCCTGGGAATGCCCTCCCATCAGTTCGATTTCCAGGCATACTTCCGTTTTCTAATAGCCTGCGCTCGTGACCGGCGCTTTGAAAGCAGCACGCTGATTGCGGCCATGCGCAAGACCAATCCAAAGTTTTCCTGGATTGACAGTTTGCTCTACCGCTTCTTCGTGATTGAAAGGACGCGTAACGGGATCTTGCAGCAAGCTGGCGAGTTTGCGTGGACGGAGTCGCGTCCGCAGCAGGGGCCGGGTCGCGTGGATACGTTCAATCCTTACAAGAGAATGTTCGACTTCGACATGACGACCGACGCGACAGTGGGAACGGCCGACCTGCCGTCGCTGTGGAACCAGAAGCTGCGGGAAGGGATGTGGCTGCATTGGGACGGCAATAACAACGCGGTGACCGAAAGAAACAAGAGTGCTGCGATCGGCGCGGGAGCTTCTGAATCCAGTCTGGACCTGCCGTCGATGAAGCGCATTGAAGACTGGATCCGGGAATTGAAGCCTCCATCGTTTCCGGCTGAGAGAATTGATCGCAAACTCGCTGATGAGGGGCAGGAACTGTTCAGCCGCCATTGTGCCAGCTGCCACAGCGCAGGCGGTGAGAGGGTCGGGCAGGTGACTCCCCTTGAGGAAATTGGCACCGATGCGGAACGACTCCGCTCGTTCACCCCAGCACTGGCCGAGCGGATGAACACGCTCGGGATGGGTCGCTCATGGCGATTCAGCCACTTTCGCAAGACTCAGGGCTATGCCAACATGCCGCTGGATGGCCTCTGGCTGCGCGCGCCCTATCTCCACAATGGCTCGGTGCCGACACTGACGGATTTGCTGGCTCCCATGGCAGAACGACCGACGCGCTTCTACCGTGGCTACGACGTTTATGATTTCGACAAGATAGGGTTCATTTCCGATTCCCCCGAAGCTGCTCGCAGCGGATTTCAGTTCGACACCTGGGTTAAGGGCAATGGAAACCAAGGACACTCCTACGGAACAGACCTGCCAGAACCTGCCAAACGCAAGCTGCTGGAGTATCTGAAAACGTTGTGAAAGTCAGGTGGTAGTCGGAGTGAGAGCTCCCTTCTTGTCGCGGGAAGAGCAGAAGTGGAGGGAGCAAGGAACACTCAGTGCGATGGGCCGCGCAGGCGGTGCCTCATAACTCGCGCAGCAGGCAAACTACGGTACCTCCGACTCCGGCGCCGACGGCGTGGCGAGATCGCAGCGACGACACCACCGGGATCAAACGGAGAATGGGATTGCATCCGAAGGGACGCTAGGCAGGGGAGCGCCTGCCGCCTTATATAGCATCTTACCCGACGAGAACTAAAACGGGAGGCAGTCGTTGCAAAGAATGCAACAATGCAGTTCTTGAAATGAGCCGCGATGCCATCGGTTTCGGCTTAGAATACGATTCGTTATTTGACTTTCCTTGTAATGTAACGTGCTGTGTCTCAGGAGTTCTGACATGCGACAAGAGTGGATTCCTTCATCGGCCAAAACTCGCCGTCAGTTTCTGCAAGCAAGCTTGGCTGCTGGAACAACTTTGTGGGCCCCGGCTTTTTTGCGCGCGCGAAACTTGAATGAGAAGCTGAACATCGCCTGCATCGGTGTCGGTGGCCGCGGGGCGGATAACCTGGCGGAAATGGCGGGCGAAAACATCGTCGCGCTGTGCGATGTTTCCCAGAATGCGCTGGAAAAGGCCGCTGTCAAGCATCCACAGGCTCGGAAGCTATCGGATTTTCGACGTCTTTTCGATCATGCCCGCGACTTCGACGCCGTTGTAGTCAGCACCTGCGAGCACACACACGCTATGGCCACTCTGGCAGCTCTGAAAGAGGGGAAGCACGTGTACTGTGAGAAGCCCCTCTCGCACAATGTGTGGGAGGCTCGGGTGATTCGCGAAGCCGCGGGCAAGGCGAAGGTCGCAACCCAAATGGGCATTCAAATTCACGCAGGTGACAACTATCGGCGCGTCGTCGAGCTGATCCGATCGCAAGCTATTGGGGCTGTGAGCGAGGTGCATGTGTGGGTGGCGCGCGCCTGGGGTCGCCAAAGCGCCGAAGACGCGAAGAAATATCAGGACATCGTTTTTGTGGAAGACCGTCCGACCGAGGCGCAGCCCGTTCCGAAGGAATTGGACTGGGATTTGTGGCTAGGCCCAGCGCCCAAGCGCCCCTTCAACGAAGTCTACGTGCCAGGGCCGAAGTGGTATCGCTGGTGGGATTTTGGCAACGGCACGATGTCAGACCTCGGCAGCCACTGGAACGATCTGCCATTCTGGGCGTTGGATCTGAAAGTGCCGCTGACGATCGAGGCTTCCGGCCCGTCGCCGCACCCCGAGATCGCTCCGGCCTCGATGCAGGCGACCTACAAGTATGGTGTTCGAGGCAAACTGCCGGCCCTCAAGCTCACCTGGTATCAGGGTGTCAACAAGCCCGCCATTTGGGGAAAGGGCGGCATTCCGCAATGGAGCTCCGGCGTCCTGTTCGTCGGGGACAAGGGAATGCTGCTTGCGGACTATGGCAAGCATGTGCTCTTGCCGGAGAAGCAGTTCGAAGGGTTCGAGCCTCCGGCGCCGTCGATCGCGAAATCGATCGGGCATCACGCGGAATGGTTGAAAGCCTGCAAGACAGGGGAACCGACAACCTGCAACTTCGAATACTCTGGCTGGCTCACGGAAGCAAATCACCTGGGAAATGTTGCCTACCGAGTGGGGAAGAAGCTTGAGTGGGACGCGGATGCGATCCGGTGCCCGAACGCTCCCGAGGCGGAACCATATCTCCGCCGAAAGTATCGGTCAGGCTGGAAGCTGAAAGCCTGATAGGCAGGCGGAAGCGGGGCAAGCAGGCTGCACTCTCCTCACTGGCCTCCTCATCGCGCCCGGTACAGCACGTCGACGACATTGCGGACGTACTGCTCATCGGTAATTCCGTCCGTGGCTTCCTGCGGAAACGTAGCAGCCTCTTTGAAGTGAGCCGCCAGAGCCTGGAAGAGTTCCAGCCGGGCTTGCGGCTCCAATTCCTCGCGACGAAGCAGGGCTTGCAGTGCCAGGCTGGCCTCGCGGGGCGAAACTCGCTGGCGCATGCGGGCTGCCAGATGAGGGTGCTCACGCAGCGAATTGAACTTTCCACGCAATACCTGATTCAGGTCCGGCTCCTCAATGCGTGGTGCACGCACCACGATGGTGTTTGCCGCCAAGTCTCCCAGCCGTTGCGAGCGGCGAGTAAACAGACAGAACAAGCCTCCGACTAGATACAGCAGAGGCAAGCTGTCGACGAAACGCAACAGATTGCGAATGACAATCTGACTGGGATGCAGGCGCATTCCCTGAGCATCCATAACACGCAACTGCAGGAGCTTTTTCCCCAAGGTCTGCCCTCTCCAGTACCATTCTGCGGCAATGCCGTAGCCAATCTGAACGAGGAAGAACAGCAGAATCATCAAAGCTCGAGCGGTGTCGGCACTCGCGATATTAAGCGCGCCGAGTGCTGTTCCCAGCAGGCTGGAAGCTGCCATGAGGCACGCTAGATCGATAACCCACGCCAGAAACCGGGTCACGGGTCCAGCCAGCAGTAGTGAAAATACGATGCCTTCGGGCGTCTTGATTTGAAGAGCGTTGGTTCTCAAGTTTTTGAGTCTTCGGGCTTCCGCCTCAGGCGCACTTGATTCCGGGTCAGGGCTGCAGAGTGCCGGTTCGTTGAAGGTTGCTATGTCCTGCGATCTGCAGGAAAAGAAAGAGTCCCGACAGCTGTGACGCTCCAAAGACAATCTTCACCCAGTAAGGCAGAATGGGCTCATGGTACTGGGAGAAGAAAGCTTCGATGATGCCGGCCCAAACCAGCAGGAGAGCTGCCCCAGCGATGAGCGTCACCAGATCGGGCGCGACACGGCGCAGTCGCTCCTGCAAGGCAGTTCGCTCTCCCCACCCAATCACGGCCCCTGCCAGCACAAAGCCTGCCTGGCCTGCCAGAAGGATTGCGGGAATCTCCACAGATCCGTGAGGCAGCAGCCAGCCCAGCAGGAATCGAGTCTGTCCGGCCAAGATATAGTCCAACCCGACAACCCCCAGGACGACGCCGTTGTAAAACAGCATCAGAAGTGTTCCCACTCCCCAGGTCATCCCCAGAGCCAGCGTGAAGACAGAAACCTTCGTGTTGTGTGTCATCAGTTCACTGGAAAAGGACGCTTTCTCACCTTGCAGCGGGTCCTTTAATTTCTGCTCACGCTCTTCACGAGCGACCCGGTCAGAAGGGTTTTCCATTAAGCGGGAGAAAGGGACCAAAGCCTCTTTGGCAGGGGGATCGAGCCAGAGCGCAAAGCCGCCGAAGGACGCTCCTGCTAGAGTCGCGGCCAAAGCCAAGGCAAACTCCATGCGGTGGCGGCGGAAGGTTTGGGGAAACGTGTGCGAGACCCACTGCCAGACCTGCCATCGATGCTGCCGATCGCGCACTTCATGCACCTCGCCGTAAGCGCGTGCGACCAAAGACTCCAGGTATCCCGTTATCGCGGGTTCGTGGGCGAAAGTCATCAATCTTGCCAGGCCTGCCGAGGCTCTCTGGTACAGGTAGTGGAAGCGTTGGGTCTGTTCCAGTGTCAGCCTCGACTCCGGCGCCTCTTCCAGTCTCTCCAACAGATCTTCCAATTCAGTCCAGCCAGGCCGTTCGGCAGTCAGGAACTTGTCAAGGTCGATGATCATCGCATTCAGCGCTGAGCTTGGAGTTGAACGTGGCGTCTATGATTTCAAAGCTTAGAAGCTGACTCCCGCCCAACGCGAGCAAGTCAGCCGGGCTGAGTAAAAGGAATCCACAATCAGATCAGTTGTCGCTGCTTCACGCTCATGTATTGAGCAACCATCTGGGCGCTGAGCGCTTCCTGCTCGAGCAAAGAAAGGTGAACCCCGCGACGCTTCAAAATGCGCTCGAGCTCCCGAAGCTTCTCCCAGCGCAAATGTCCTCCCAGATGATGATAAACGTCGTCAATCGTCTGGCCTTCGCTCTGCGAAAAAAGTGGGCGAGTGCCAGGCGGACGCAGCATATGAACCAGGACCAAATGCTGGCGTTGAATGATCTCCAGGTTGCGAATGAAACTCTCGGCTAGCAGCGGATCGTCCAAATCTGTCAGAAAGACCAGCAACGCACGACGGCGCAGGCGCAGCCGGATGAAAGAGAAAAGCTCTTCATAGTCGGGAGTCACCCTGCTGGGTTGTAGCGCAAAGAGTGCGTCGCGGCAGGCAGCGTAGTGGTTCTTGCCGGTCTTGGCTCGAACAAAGCTGTGAATTCGGTCGCTGAAACTGGCAACACCAAAGGCGTCTCCCTGGCGCTGCGCAACTTGGCCGAGAATCAGGGCGGCCGTCAAAAAGCGTTCCAGAACCGAATCTCGGGTTACTGCTGGCAATTCCGAGAGTTCTGGCCGGGAAGAGCTCTGCGCAGAGGGCCGTGGAAGCTGGATGCGAGACCCGGAGTCCAGAACTTGCGCACTAAGACGGGAGGAGTCCACGATCACGTACACTTCCTGCGTGCGTTCGATCTGAAATACCTTGGTGACCGGATGTCCGCGTTTGGCGGTGGCCTTCCAGTGGATTTCCTCGAAGCTGTCTCCGGGGATGTACTCGCGCAGTTTCTCAAAGTCTCGGCCCTGACCGACCTGGCGCTGAGCGTGGATGCCGGTAGCGGCCCGATTGAGAAACACTGCTGCCAGGTTCTTCCGTTCGTGGAGGAGGTTGGGATAGACGCGGATCTCGGTTTGCAGTGGTGTCGACGCTCGCCAGGCCCAGAACCCGAGGGGCGAAAGCGCTTCCAGGTAGCAAGCCTCCAGGAAGTATCGACCTCTCCGGCTGGGTGTGCACTCCCACGAAAGTCGGGAGAACTCTGCACCCTCGGGCAATTGGGCCAGAATCTCAACTTGGCGCGCGAGAATTTCGGCGGGCAAGCCCAGGCCAACACGCAAGCGGCGCGCACGCTGCTGGTGGTTGCGGAGGCGCATTTCGATGCGGCCCGGCCGATCCTTGGACAGACGCACGACTGTGGGCAGTTGCACACCGATGCCCCCTAACGCCCGGCGCGCCAGCCACGCATCAAGAACAGCCGATCCGCCAAAGGCAGCTAAAAGAAACCCCAGCGGTACCAGCTGATTTGGTGCCAGGCCCGCCAGCGTGGCACAGGGAACTACCAGCAGGGCAGTCCAAAGCAACAATCGCGAGTGGGGGACAATCATCGGGGCACAGCAATATCCTGAAGAACCCTTCCAATGACTTCGGCAGCATTGAGGCCTTCAATTTCATATTCTGGGCGCAGGATCAGTCGGTGCTCTAGAACTGGCAGGGCCATGAGCCGGATGTCATCCGGAGTGACGAAGTCCCGCCCGGCAATGGCGGCCTGAGCTCGGCTGGCCAGAAGCAGCGACTGCGTTGCCCGCGGACCGGCCCCAACTAACACCGTATCGTTTTGGCGAGTAGCGCGAACAACGTCCACCACGTAACTCACCAGCTCGTCGCGCACAGCAATGGCCTCCAGAGCGTGTTGCAGCTCCGTCAACATCTCCGGCGTCAGCACCTGGCCCGGCGCGCCTCGAGCCAGCATTGCTTCTGGAGAGTCTTTTCCTAACATGCGGTTCGCCAACTCCAGTTCCTCATCCCGGCTTGGTGAGGGCATCGTGATCTTGAGCATGAAGCGGTCTTTCTGAGCTTCTGGCAAGGGATAGGTGCCCTCGTACTCAATGGGATTCTGAGTGGCAAAGACCGTGAAGTTGGGCGGCAGCGGATAACTTGCGCGGTCTATCGTAACGTGCCGTTCCTGCATGGCCTGCAAGAGGGCCGACTGGGTCTTGGCAGGTGCGCGGTTGATCTCATCTGCCAAGAGAAACGAGGTGAAGACGGGGCCGCGGACCAGCGTAAATTCGTGGCGCTGCATGTCGAACATGTTGGTGCCGGTGATATCGGCAGGCATCAGATCGGGAGTAAACTGAATGCGCCCGAACTCGCTGCCCAGAACGCGACCGAGCGTTCGCACCAGAAGGGTCTTGGCGACTCCTGGGACACCTTCAATCAAAGCGTGCTGGCCTGTGAAAATGACGACCAGGGCCTTGTCGATAACATCGGTCTGACCGATGATCACCTTTCCGATTTCCTGCTTTGCCCGGACTAGCGCATCTTTCAAATAGTCCACATTCGCATTCACAGAATTTGTCTCCTGAAGAAGATGTCCTTCTCCTTGGTCTGCAAAATGGGATTCGGCGCACATGGAGCGCCGCTACAATTGCCTCGCACCCTCAGGGGCCAAGGAAGATTTCCTAGCCGACGAAAGGCAAAAGCTCCGAGACGATTCGGTGCGGCCCGTATCACAAACGTACGCCGGGAGCCTGCACCACTTCGCCTGCCCTTCCTTCTGTGGCTGTGACGCTGTTTGGACTCCGCCGCAGTACCTGGCAGATCTGTTGGTAGCACTTGACCGGATCGCGAGTCCTGGAAGGCTTGGCCGTCTCAGCTGCCACCAGGCTTTGAATCTGGCTAAGCCGGGCCCACTCCGGGCTGCCCGGAGACAGCGACTTCGCCCACTGCTCAACGCACACCGGCAAGAGATCCGAAGCGGGTACATTTCGCCTTAGCAGATTCGCGAAGCCGGCAGTGGCATTGCGTCCCGTGGGGCCGGCTGCCTCAAGCGGGGCGAGGGGTGGAATCAGGCTGAGCATGTTCCTCCAGATGAACAGCGCGGCCAGCAACAACAGGCTGGCAAGCAGACCGTGCATCCGGTACTTGCGCATTAGAGACATGACCCCCGGGGTTTCTGACAAACCAAGGTGGGTTTCTTCGAAGACGACCCGGCTTTGCGAGCCGAGCAGCCAGGCGAGCAACTGGGGTTGGCGATCCTTCCAGAGCGCTTCATTGCTGAGGAAGTAGGAATCGGAGGCCATAACGAGCGTGCCGCTGCCCAGGGCCCGCTCGATAAGCACGGGCCGATGCTGCCTGCGATAGATCACTCGCCATTCTGGGGCAAGGTTCTTGAACGCCAGCTGGCTGTGCCAGCCGAGAGTCTTTGGAGCCTGGACGCTTGTTTGCAGAGAAACCGTGGAATGCTGGGAGGCTTCCGAAGAGTTTTCGAGCCGCTCGACATCGAAGTCAAACCCCCAACGCCGAAACAAAGGCTCACCCTGCTTCCAAGGCTCGCTTCGTCCACCCGTTTTCTCTTTGCTGTCGCCAGGCCCGGGTCCCGGCCTGCGAGGGGCTTTATCTGGTGGAGGAGATGTTTTCGCAAGCTGACCCTCCTGCTCTGAAGACGTGCCAGTGTCACCTTGGTAGGGATAGAAACAGATGACGGCGCGTGACCCACTCCCCAGCAAGTGCTCGATAGACTGCTGCCACTGAGGATCCTCGAGCAGCCCGTAGCGGTGATTGAGACCAGCCAGCAGCAGAGTGTATTTTTCATCGAGCGGCAGGCGGGACAGTGGAGAGAAGCTGCGAGACAGTTTCAGTTCCTTGATGCGTTCCAGGCTCTGGTAGAGGGCTCTTGTTCCCAGAGGATCACTGCGCAAGGAAGAATACGCCGGATAGGAATCGCCCGCTTCGAAGCGCAGCTGGAACATGCGGACTCCTCCGAAGATGAAGAGCACAGCCACTACCACGAAGGCAGCGGTCAAGAACGGACTCGCAGGGGGCTGTATCATCCTGCCCGGGAAACCATCTCCCTCCTTGCCATTCTGTGAGTTCCTGCGAAGCGAAGAGAGGCTAGAGGGCATTGCCGCGGATCCTTTCCAGATTGGTTCGAAACAGAATGACTAGTTCCTGATTGGCGTCGTGAAAGCCATACCAGACGCGTTCGAACAATGCAATGTTCTGGGCAAAGGCGGTCCCTGTTTCTGGCTGAGCATGGGCACGCCGTCCGAGTTCTCGCAGGTAGTCCAGGTTGGATTTGTGACGGGCAATGGTCAGCAACTGACGTTGTTCGAGATGGGCCAGGCTCGAGAGGTAAAGGGCCCGCAAAGCCAGCCGGGTTTCACCCTTGTTCATCAGTTCCCGGGACAGTGCCAGCCAGCCATCTTCTGGCAGCTGGCTGGCTGCTATGTGGTTCTGGGTCAGGTCGGGAATTGACGCGACTGCTTCTCCAACCGCTTCAATGACCAGGCTGCGACGCCGCCACCGCTGCCAGAACAAAAAGCCAAGGGCCACCGACATTATGGCAATGCCGCCCAGCATCAGAGGCTGCAGAGAGGCGCTCCAACCGGATCCAGAACCTCCGGCTACCCTCGGCTGAGTGCGCCGAGAAAGGCGATTGAACCACTCTTGGAACGCCAGCATCCAGCGCCTTATTTCTTGGGTCAAGCGCCTCAAACCCTCTACGAGCCAGCTCTTCTCCTCCACAACTTGCTGCTTCTCGCGAGGTTGCCGCCACCGGTATTCCCGTTCCTCTAACACTTGCTGAATGGCCTGGTCGAGTTGCTCAGGCGAGACAAGACGAAGGGCCGCTCCATTCCTCGTACTTTGATCCGAAGAAGTAGTGGCTGGGGCTAGCGCGTTCTTGTGGCTGCTCACGGAGCGTTCCGCAGACTGCTGGGTGTCACAGAAGGCTGGACAGACAAATAGCAGCAGGAGCAACGCCGCTCCCGCGCGCCGCACTCTGAAGCGCTTCAGCTCGGAGCGCAAGTCGAGGGCGGAACGACGCGACTCTCCGTAAAAGCAGCGCAGCACATAGACAGCCTTAAGCAGGGGATCCAAAGCCAGAAAGGTCAGCCCACAAGTGGCAGCCAGCCAGGTGGAGTTCATCATGCCGACTGCCGAGCGGGTAAACTGAGTCTCAATGCCGAGCAGCATCTTGATCAATTGTGGGACCAGGATCAGTGTCGCCCCCAGATTGAGGGCCACAACTACGGAAATCGGGCACAGCGCGAGCATCGACAGACTGATGAGTGAGACAGCCAGCCAGAACACTCCCAGCGACCAGCTGGGCGCGACAGCCTGCAGCCAGGGGACCAGCGCCAGAAAAAGGGCAGCGACAAATACGAGCAGGTAGGGGCTGGTCAACCAGAGAACCCAGTGGTTCTGCATGGGCCAGAGCCGGGCCTGCTGCCAAGAGCGCCGCCAGACTGATCGGAGCCGATCGTCCTGTCCGTCTCCCAAGATCGTGATGCATTCATAGAACGCGTAGGTCCAAGCGAACGGGAGCGTCACAACCAGCGACAGCGGCAGCAAGAACAAACCAGCGGGTTGCAGTGCAGCCTGGATAGCGACCATGCGGCGAATGCGGCGCCAGGTCCAGGGCTCAGGCCGGCTCTGCTGCAGTTCAGCCAAAAGCTGGGAGGCATGCACTGTTTGCCAGCATTTCATCCACAGAAAGGCTGTGCCAAGGGCCAGGGGCCAGTTCAACAGGCGCTGGCCGGCAGCAGCATCGCGGCTCATATCGCCCCAGAAATATAGCAGACCCAGCATGAACGGCAGCGTCCCCAGATAATAGGCGGCCCAACTGCTAAAGGGTGAGCCACGCAGCAAGTGCGCCGCCTGCTCGACGAGTTCCAGTGCCCCCGGATCGGTGAGGCGTGCCTTCCTTGCCCTCATCGACCCTCCTGTTCTGTTGTCTCCCAGACAGTCCCCTCATGGAAGGCCGTTGGCACGAGCAGCAGCCCGCGGCCTAGAATCCAGAAAAAGAGCGCCGCAATCAGCAGGCCCGCTAGGCACTGAAGCAGTTGAAGGGTGCTATCGAGAAGGGGCCGCTTGCGTGAGCGAGGCTGAGCCCATTGCTTCAGACAGGCCGCACACAGAACGCGATCCTCGTGCTCCACGACGCACTCGCGGCAGTAATAGCGGTGGCATTCTGGGCAGCGCGCCACAGCTTCGCGCGCCGCATGGTTGAAACAGCGCTGTTCAGACAGGGAAGACATGAGTGGGGGCAGAGACCATCCTGCTTCAGATCTGGCCGAGCGACCCGTGCCGATGCTGGGAGAGCTGGGCTGGCTGCGCCCAAAATCGCACCAGCGAGATCCAGCCTGAAATGGCGATGGCTAGAGAGGAAACCAGGCTAAACAAGCTCATCGCCAGCAACCAGGGTGAATCCCACGCCGAGGTCTTGGATGCGGCGAAAATCATATCCCACTGGCTCTTCACGCTGTGAGGGTTTCTTGTCGAGAGAACCAGGCTATAGACGCTGCCAAGAATGAAGGAGACACACACATAACCCAGCCCGGCCAAAACTGGCCAGCGCAGGAAATGGCCAATGTCGGCGCGGCTCTGCTGGATCAGGGCGAAGATGACCAGCATGGCTACTCCCAGATAGATCAACACGCCTGCCACGGTCAGAACCACATGATTCCAGGCCAAGTCTGCGGCCTGCACCGCCGCGTCGAATAGCAGCAGGCTGAACAAGACCGCATGAACGGCGCCGGAACTGTGAGGCAGAAGCAGTTGTGCCTGTGTCGAGGATAAGCTGGCATGCACCGGGGCCTCGAAAATCCGCTGAGGCGGCGGTGAGACAAACCCGGCACTGCGATCGGGAGATGCCGTCTGGAAAAACTCAGGGCTCAGCTTGCCCTGAACAGTCTCAATGCGGGCTTGCAATGCACTGAAAGCCTTCAGAGCTGTGCGAAGTCGGTTTAAGGAAGGGAGAATTTCCTTCTGCACTGCGGTCTGGAGGTGGCACTCACAGGTCGGGCCTCTGAGCCATGCTCTGGCCAGCATCAGAGCGCCAGCTGCTGCCAGAATGCCTGGAAAGATCCCCCAATCTCCTCGAAGGTATACACTCAACAACAGCAGGGCCAGACTAATCGTAGCCCAAATGCGCAGAGCCGATCTGCGCCGCTGCGTTGGCAGAAGTACGATTGATTGAATGTCTCGATAGTAGAAACGCTTATAGTCTTCGGCGTAGGAATGTGAATCGACCCGCAGCAAATGGTCGGTTCCGAGCCACAAGGTAGATGTTCCGGAGAGCGTGCGCTTGCGTCCGGGCAGCCGCTGATATTCCTTTGGTTTTCGCTTCATGACGATGCAACAGGCCCCCGGAACAAAGTGAGCAGCAGCCATGCCCAGCCACCGATTTGGGCGACGGCAATCAGAATCGCCACGACAAACCTGACCTTGGTGTGTGCCAGCAAGCTGGATGGTGCCTTCCAGTAGCGAAGGGCAACAAAGATGGCCGCCGGAGCCGTGAAGATGGTGAACCACATCGTTGCTACAAGCAGAACTGGCAGCACCGCAAGTCCCAGAGCGATCTTGTCGTACCGAAACCGGTGGTTCTCCAATTGCGTCAACTTTCCCTTTTTCCTGCCGGCCGCCACGCATCCGGGGCACAGATGCTGGCCACTCAGTTCCACATCGCAGAGCGAGCAAAGAAACCGGCCGCAACTATCGCAGGGCAGGACCGCAACTTTTTGAAGATGATAGAAGCAGCTGGAGGCGCCTTCCGGGAGCAGGCTGCTTGCTCCCGCCTCGCCGTTCAAAGAGCGGAATGCGGCTGGGAATCCCAGGGCCCGAAAGACGCTTCGACATACGGGGCAGCTGGTCCAATCGGGTGTGTCGAATACTTCCCAGGGCAAAGATGTCTTGCAGCGCATGCACCGAAGCATAGTGTCAGACGATATGGTTCAGGCTATTGGGATCAAACGAGTCCTGCAAGCCAAAAGGTCGCCGAAAAAGAGGCGCGCCCCAGGATCGACCCACTCAGTTCCCAGTGTCCATGCGGACGGACCCTGGCCGTGTCTCAGGAAGCGTCAGGGTCAGACGCGAATCACACGGGTGTCGCAGATCCGGTCGTGCAGTGCTCGTTTTTCAGCATCAAAGCCCACCATGACATAGCCGATGAAGAGAATAATCGCGCTCACCATTTCTGCAAAGTAGCGCCCAACAGCTCGGCCAAAGTTGATCGGGCCTCCATCTCGCGTGACCACTTTCAGCCGGCAGGCCATTTTGCCGGGCGTGGCACCGTACTTCACCAGGAAGGCACACGAGTAGGTGGCGCCCACCAAAGCTTGAGCAAGGACCAGCAGCACCTGAATGGCGGTTGCGGCAGATATGGACGGGTTTCGAAGAGTGAGCAGTCCAATCAACAGGGCTATAGCCATTTGCATCACCCAGATGATGATTCCGTCGATGAGTTTCGCGCCAAACCGGATTCTGAAGCCGGCGTATCGCGGAGCGCTCGGAAGCCGGACTCCTTCCTTCAGTTTTTGAAAGAAAGCTGGCTTGCAGGTGGCGCAGACGTAGGCGCCTTCATAACAGAGCATCTCCTCTTCCGGGAAAGCAGCTCCACAGTGGCTGCAGTAAGCTGCCGTCGAGGCTGGAGTCTGCTCGAGGTTGTGTTGCAGTGGATCGAGGACCGCGGACTCCAGGGTCGTGCGATAGGCCTGCCAGTTGGCGAAACCCTCTCGCCACACGAGTGTTTCAGGCGCGATCACGCCAGCGTCAGCAAGCTGCTGAAACTGAGCTTCTTCTAGAGGTCCCTTTCTTTCGCCATGCTCGACGTAGTACCAGGTCATGGCTTTCGATTTCCTCCTGGAGCGAGAATCCCACTAGTGGTCATGCCGAGTGTGCTTGCCGTGATGTGGTCGGATAATCCCGGCAGCACATGCATTCATTCTCCAAAGTTCTGAGATCGTCGACGTGTCCGGGTTTAGTGAGGTTTGACGGGATTTCTTTGAAAATCGCGGGCAGGGTGAAAGAATCCAGGCCAAAACGCAAGATCTTTCTCACCAACTCCTGGTTTACACTGTCAGAGCTCTCATGAAGTTGAGACAGATATTGTATCGGCAGTTTCCCTGGGTGCTGTGTAGAAAAATGACCGTGAGTCCGGCTGGGACGAGGCCTGCAACCTTCGATCGCGAGATGCGCATGAAATCGGTAGGACCTACATTCTTCCTGTTAGTGCTGACTGCCGCTGCTGTGCGTTCGCAATCGGGGGCTTCGGAATTTCGGACAGCGCCAAGCCCAAGTTGGGTGCTCGCTGAACCCCGCACTTCTTCTGCCGCCTCACGAGACAGTGCGACTTCACGGGTGCGGTTGCTGGATGACCAGCAGATTCGAGTCACTCTGGGGAGTCAGGAGCGCTACTTTCGCTTCGTAGACCAGGCTCTCACCGAAGTGGCTATTGATAATGTCTCGACCGTCTATTTTTGCTTCGACCCTGCCTTTCAAAGTCTCGTGATTCATCACCTGCGCCGGGTCCGCAGTGGCCAGACGCTGGATGTGCTAGACGTCAGTGAGGTGATCAAATCTGAGGACGAAGAAGGTTGTTTCGTGAGGAGGCTAACGGATGTCTGCAAAGGTGACATCGTCGACTACGCGTATACCTTGACTGGAGTGGATCCTCGCTGGGGCGGGCGTTTTGGTGAGACGTTCCACCTCGGGCGCGACACCTCTACTGATCGTCTGCGCCGTCGTCTTCTCTGGCCCGCCGGGCACAAGCTCTACATGCGTGCACGGAACACGGCGTTCTCGCCTTCGATTCGCTCAATGGGACACGAAGTCGAGTATCTTTGGGAGCCAGAGCTGTTGGTGGCCTCCTACTCCGCTTCTGTACCATCCTGGTTCGATCTGACACCCCAGGTGCAGCTCAGCGACCTGGCAACCTGGCAAGAAGTCGTCCGTTCTGTTGCCCCGGGATTCCGGGTGGTCAGTCCCTTACCACCGGCGCTCGGCAAACAAGTCAAGGAATGGAGGGCGCAACTTTTGAGCGATGAAGCTCGGCTGCTGGCGGCCGTGCGTTTCGTTCAGGACGAAATCAAGAGAGACGGAGAACTGGCATCCCGCCCCGTTTCGCCTGCGAAAGTTCTCGAGACCCGCCAAGGGGGACCTGGCGACAGGGCCTTGTTACTTTGCAGTCTCTTGCAGGGAATGGCCATCGACGCCGTGCCAGCGCTGGTCAACACCAATGCCCGTCACGTCGTGGAGGAGTACCAACCCTCCCTGGCTGCTTTCGACTCAATGCTGGTCCGCGTCTCGCTTGCCGGCCACAGCTACTGGTTCGATCCAGCGCAACGCCGCCAGCGCGGTCCACTGCGCCGACATCCAAGCCCGCCTTATGCGCGCGCTTTGCTGCTGGCCCCAGGAAGTTCGCGGCTGGTCGAAGTCCCCCAGCCGGCGATCGACGCCTCGGCAACTATTGTTCGGGAGATCTACAAAAGCAGGTCGTACAGCGAGCCGGTCGATTTCCAGGTAGCGACGACCTTTCGCGGCATTGCGGCTGACGAGATGCGCTACCGGCTTTCCTGGATGACCCTTGAAAACTATGCCGAGCAACGCAAGAAACATTATGCTCGCGGCAATCCCAACCTTGTGTCCGAGGGCCTTCCAGTGCTCTCAGATGATGCGGAAAACAATGAGCTCACGCTTACTGAGCGATACCGTCTGCCGAAGTTCTGGCGAGGAACGACGATTGGATTCCAGGCGGAGCAGATAGCTGAACGCTTGCGACTTCCCGACGGGAGTCCGATCGGACCGCTGGAACTGGGCTACCCGTTGGTCCTTCGTCAAATCATTGAGATTCATGCTCCAGAAGCTCTGGCTGTCTCGAGAGCAGACGAGACCCTAGGCGACGATGCGTTGAGCCTGCACCGCAGCATCTCTGCCAGCCGGAATGTTGTGACTCTCGACTACCAAGTACAGAGCCTTCGGAGCTTCGTCGCAGCAGATAAGGTTCCCGCCCATCTGAGCCTTCGCGGGCAGATGGAATCGAAACTTGTCCAGGAACTCCGCCATTCCGGGGATCCCATGATGCTGTCATACGTAGCAGACTACTGGCCCTTCGCGCTGTTTGGAGTTCTGCTGCTTATCGGCCTTTGCTTGTTGCTCTGGTGAATGGCTCGGTGAGAGAGAAGACTTGTTTTCGTGTTCTCTGCAGCCGGTTCGGCCTCAGGTTTCAGCGAGAAACCCCTCGAGGCAGCGTTATGGCGTGAACGGTCTGGTGCCGTTTTGTCGGTGTTGGAGCTTACCTGGAGGCAGGAAACGACCGGCTCAGTACGCCAGCCACTTCTGTGTCGTCCTCGGGGAATACCGTCCGCAAGTCGAGCAACAACGAGTCGCTTTCGATGCGGCAGAGAACTGGCGGATTGCCCCGCCGGAGCCTGCTTTCCATTTCCTGAGAAGAGAACCGTGGGCCGGAAAGGGAGATCAGTCTCGACGCAATGCCGTGGTCGGGCGTCGAACCCCCACCGATCATCGAGCAACCCTCGACAATCTCCGCCTTAATTCCAACTGGGAATTCGATTCGGGCCAGGACTGCTTCGGCCCGGCGCCTTATGTCTTCGTGCGACTCGTGGATCATCCGCATCAAAGGAATTTCTTCTGCTTCGCGGTGTTTCAGGTAGGAGATCAACGTAGACTCGAGAACGGCCAAGGTTAGCTTGTCAACCCTCAGAGCTCTGAAGAGAGGATTGCTCCGAAGCCGCGCAATGAGGTCTGCCTGACCGGCCAGGATGCCTGCCTGAGGTCCGCCCAGCAATTTGTCGCCACTGAAGCAAGTCAGTGGCACGCCTGCGGCTAGACTTGCTCGGGGGTTGGGCTCATCCTCGATGCCGAGGGGCCGAAGATCCACGAAGCAGCCGCTTCCCAAGTCTTCCATAAGTGGAAGGGATCTCTCCTTGCAGAGTTTCAACAACTCCTCCAGAGGCGGGCGGGAAGTGAACCCAACCATGCGGAAATTGCTCGGGTGTACCCGCAAGATAAGGCGAGTTCGTTCTGTGAAGGCACTGGCATAGTCCGAGAGACGGGTCTTGTTGGTCGTGCCAACTTCTCGCAGAGTGGTGCCACTCTTTCTCAGGATGTCTGGAATGCGGAAGGAGTCGCCGATTTCGATCAGCTCTCCGCGTGATATCAAGACCTCGGCGCCTTCGGCCAGCGTGTTCAAGGCCAGAAAAAGCGCTGCGGCGCAATTGTTCACCACAATGGCCTGCTCGCATCCGAGGAGTTCCCGGAACAATCGGTCTGCGAAGGTGTCACGTTTGCCGCGGATGCCTTCGTCGAGATTGAATTCGAGATTCGAATAGTTGCCAGACACTTGAATCAGATTCTGCAGCGCCCTTGGGCTGATCGGAGCCCTGCCAAGGTTCGTGTGAAGGATGACGCCGGTGGCGTTAATCACTCTTAGCAGCTGCGGCGCTGTCCACTGCTGAAACTCGGCTTCGAGGGCCGCCAACAGGCGGGGTATGGGATCTGAACCCGTTGAATCTTTTGCTATTCCGCTTATCAGGTGCTGCCGAAAAGTATTCAGGACCTTTCGTAACAGACTGACCACAAAAGCGCGGCTGGTCTGAGCCACGAGGTTCAACACTCGGGCTTCCTCTAGAAGCCGATCGACTGAAGGAATGGAGCGCAGTGTGGGATTCGATGGCTGGGTTTTCAAGTTGACCCTCGTTCCATGGCAACGATAGTATCTCATCGAATTTGACTCGGCAAACGGTCAAAGCAGCTTCATGGATATCGACCACGAACTGACGATTCTTGAAGATAACATTCGCCGCTTGAAGATCGAATACGAGATCTTCTTTAACGGTGGAGCCAAGCGCTTGCCGTTCGACCTCCGTTGGCGTGTGGAATCGCTGATCAAGAGGTACAGCGACTTTGGGAAGATGACCTTTGCTCAGCGCTTTCGCTACAACTCGCTGGTCGCAAAATTTCAGTCCCACAGCGATTTGTGGCGTCGCATGGTCAAGAGCAAAGAGGAGGGGCGGCCGGCGTTCGCAACCCTGCCAGGCGCTGATTCAGAGACCGAGGCTCAGGGACAGTCCCAAAGTACAGGCGACCGCATGATCTGCCAGTTGGTCTGCTCTGATCCGGAAGCCGAAGACGAGAAGTTGCAGAATCTTTTCAAGAGCCTTGTTGAGGCTAAGAGGGAATGTGGCGAGAAACCCGAGACGCTGCAGTTCCAGAGCTTCAAGAAGTTTCTGGCCGACAAGACCGCAAAACTGAAGGACCAGTTCAAATGCGAATCGGTCTGCTACGTGATTTCGGTAGAGTCGGGCAAAGTCAAGTTGACGGCCAAGGGTAAGAGTTGACGGACGCCTTGTTCGACTCCCGTCCCTGCTTTAGGGCCCCGACGCTTTACTTCCTTCCTTTCAAGCAACGCATGTTTCATTCCCACCGAAACGTAGCTATCAACCCTAGCTTGGGCCGCCTGCTCCTGCCAATGCATCCACTGCGTCTCCGCTTTGTGTTGGGCTTGCTTTTGGCCGTTGGGCCCATAGGCTCTGCCTATGCGGCTCCCGGCGAAGCCCCTGCTGTGGCGTCAGTCCAGATCGCGGAAAAGGCGTGCCTCTGGATGCCAAACTCCTTTCGGAGAGTCTGTGACCGAAATCACACCGAACTGGAGCGCGGTGCCAAAGAGGTGCCCTCCAGGGCGATGCTGTCGACAGCCGGAAAACTGAAGCTCGAGGCGGAAATTCTGTTGAAGATGGCGAGCATAGTTCGGCAGCTGGGTTCGCAGCCAAGGTTTTCTGATATGGCCCGCCAGTTCGGCTCCCTGTCTCATCTTGTCCTGCTCTTGAACCTTCCAGAGTCGACTGAGAAGGGCGCGTCCGAACCGGTTGTACTCCTGGAAAGCATCCGCCACAACGTCTCCCTCTTCCGCCTTATCGCCTATGACGATCCCGACATCAGCCCAGGGTCAAGTGCGGCTAGAGACTTCCTGACGGAGATTCGCAATCGGGCCAGACGGCTCGGCTCTCGCTTTCCGCAGCCGCAAAATCTCGCGGCCTCTGCGCCGACTGCTGCACCGCTCGATCCGAGATCGCCCCTTTTTGGTGTCGCTGCTCTCGTGTATTCTCACAGTGTTAACGACCTGGCTCGGATATGGCTGTGGATCTGGAAATCTGCCAACGGAGACATGACAGGCCGGCCGCAGATGGCGGGCACTGTCAATTCTGGGCCCGGCCTCTTAGAGGCTGGCCGTTGCATGCATGGGTTGATCGCCCGCAACCTTACCTTCATCAACAGGTCTTGCGCAGCCGGGGACGTTTGCACCACAATTCGCGGGCGAGCTCTGACGTATCGGTGCGGAGGCGCGGCCAAGCCCGCCTGGCATGTCTGGAATTGATTCGAGGAACAGATCTGGAAAGATGATGAAAAGAGCGCTGATCAGTGTTTCGAAGAAGGATGGCCTCATCCGGTTCGCCAAGGGACTGGCTGGCTTGAGCATCGAAATTGTTTCGACCGGTGGTACGGCTCGGGCTCTGCGCGAAGCTGGCGTTGAGGTGAGAGACATTTCCGATTTGACAGGATTTCCTGAAATCATGGATGGCCGCGTCAAGACGCTTCATCCAAAAGTTCACGGCGGCCTGCTTGCGGTCCGCGACAATCCGGCGCACCAGCGGCAGATGGCAGAGCAGGGGATTGAGCCAGTAGACCTTGTTGTAGTCAACCTCTATCCCTTCGAAGAAACGGTCGCGAAACCTGGCGTAGCACTTGAGGAAGTGATTGAGAACATCGATATCGGTGGGCCGTCGATGATTCGCTCGGCAGCCAAGAACTTTCGAGATGTAGCTGTTGTCGTCGATCCGGATGACTATTCATGGGTTCTTAAAGAGCTAACGCAGCAACACCACCTGTCTCTGGAATGCCGATTCAAGCTGGCTCGGAAAGCCTTCGGCCTCACTGCCAGTTACGATACAGCGATTGCAGGGCATCTCGGCCTGCTGGAGATGCAGGACGGAGAAGCTAAAGCCGCTGCGGGGCTTCCGCAGCGAATGCTGCTATCGCTAGAGAAAATCAGCGACCTTAGATATGGAGAAAATCCACACCAACACGCAGCCTTTTACCGGGAAAGTTCCAGCTACGAAGCCGTCTTGCCCGATGCAATTCAGTTACAAGGAAAAGAACTGTCTTTCAATAACATTATTGACTTGAACTCCGCGTTGCAGCTGGCTGACGAATTTGAGACTCCATGCGCTGTGATCATCAAACACACCAATCCGTGCGGGGTCGCAGTTTCCAGAACTTCGGTTGCTGAGGCCTATGTGCGAGCGCGGGAATGCGATCCGGCATCAGCTTTCGGATCAGTGCTAGGGTTCAACCGGGTTGTGGACAAAGAGACGGCGCGTGAAATTGTGCTGACATTCGTAGAGGGGATCATTGCTCCGGATTTCAGCCCTGAAGCGCTCAGTCTGCTCTCAACCAAAAAGAACTTGCGTCTCCTGCAACGCCGCCCCAATTGCAAAGCGCTCCACCCTCTTGACTACAAGCGAGTGGAGGGGGGTGTCCTGGTCCAGGAAGCTGATCGGCAAGCCATCAACCCGTCAGAGTGGAAGGTGGTCACTGAAAGAGCCCCCAGTGCCGAGGAAAGGGAGGCTTTGCTGTTCGCGTGGAGAGTTGTCAAACACGTTAAGTCGAATGCGATTGTGTATGCCAATCGCTCTCAGACGGTCGGCGTGGGAGCCGGTCAGATGAGCCGAGTAGACTCAGCCCAGCTTGGCATCTCAAAGGCAAAGTTGCCCATCGAAGGGTGTGTCATGGCGTCTGATGCGTTCTTCCCATTCCGTGACGGAATAGACGTGGCGGCAAGAGTCGGTATCCTTGCTGTCGTGCAGCCAGGGGGGTCGGTGAAGGACGCGGAAGTCATTCAGGCGGCCAATGAACACAACATCGCGATGATGTTAACTGGCGTTCGGCATTTCAAACATTGAACAAGTGAGGTGCTTGCACACTTGAAACCCAGGGTTTGAAATTGACTTGCCCAGAAGCCGCATGGGATAATTTTTGCATTTCTCTTAAGGATTGAGTTGATGAAACTCCAATTGGTTAAACATTTAAGTTCAAAGCCCTTTGAGATCTCTGCCTTGGTGACGACGATAGTGTTTGCCCTGACATTCGCTTTGCAGGCCGCTGGCGGTGCCAGAATCGATGCGAAGGGCGAGGATGCTCCCGTGAAGAATGTGATGAGCGGGCGCGCCCAAGCTTATTATCATTTCAGCTTGGCCCGAAACTATGAGGAGAGTGGAAATTTTCTGAGTGCGGTCGATGAATACAAGAAGGCTATTCAGAGCGATCCCAAGTCCTCGGCACTCTACATTGAGCTGGCTAACGCTTACCTCCGACACCGTCAGTTCAATAATGCCATCAGAGAAGCGGAGAATGCCGTCCGCGTGGATCCTGAAGGGCTTGAGGCTCACCGTCTGCTCGGAAGCATCTACTACAATATTGTTAGAAGCGAGGATGGGGGAAAAACGCCGGCTACAGACGAGTATGTAAAAAAGGCGATTCAGGAGTATGAGAAGATTTGCGCCCTCGACGCAGATGACACAAACTCAATGGTAGTTTTGAGTTTACTGTATCGGCACGACGGGCAAGCTGAGAAGAGTGTCGAGACTCTGAAAAAACTGCTGGAACGTTCTCCTTCCTCTGAGGCCGGCTTAACCACTCTCGCTCAAATTTACTCGGATCAGGGCAATCCGAAGGAAGCAATCGGAGTTTTCAAGAAAGCGCTGGAGTTGAATCCTAACTCTCCGCGAGTCATGGAGCAGCTGGCCCTCGCTTACGAACAGGTCAAGGAATACAAGGAAGCCATAGAAACCTACCGCAAGGCCATGGCAGTTGACGAAGACAGCCTGGAACTTCGGAAGGGATTAGCCCAGGCTTTGCTCGATGATAAGCAGGAAGACGAGGCCGAAAAGGAATTTCTCAAGATCCTTGAGGCTGACCCGGACGACGGCTTGGCCTATTTTCGCTTGGCACAAATTTCGAGAAGTCGTCGTGACTTTGACAAAGCACTCAGCTACTACAACAAAGCCAGCACGCTTCTGGTTGGCAGCCTGGAGATTAGTTTTCATATCGCAACGCTCTACGAGGAACTCGGACGGTACGAGAAAGCAGAAGAGCGTTTTCAGCAGCTTCTGAAACTGACGGAAAAGCCCGGTGGAAACTACTCTGCTTCAGAGAAACAGAATCGGGGCGCATTTCTCACACATGCCGGGTACGTTTCGCAGCAGCTGGAAAAGTATCCTCAGGCGATTGCTTATTTCACGGAGCTGAAAGCGCTGAACCCTGACGTCGCCGTCCGTGCAGAAAGTTACATCATTGACACATACCGGACTGCAAGACAGGTAGACAAGGCACTGGCGACGGCCGAGTCTGCATTAAAGACGTTTCCAACTGACCAGGACCTGAAGTTACTGCACGCTGATCTTTTGAGCGAATCTGGGAAGTCGGCGCCGGCATTGGCAATTCTCGAGAAAATGCTGGGCAGCCCTGAAGACGATGTGAAGGTTTATTCGGCGATGGTTCAGGTATACCAGCGAGAGAAGAGGTTCAAAGAGGCCGAAAAAACGCTTACATCGGCGGAAAAGTTGTTCAAGAACAAGGAATCGTTCCACTTCATGCTGGGCTCCATGTATGAACGGCAGAAAGACTATGACCGCGCCGAGGAAACTTTCAGAAGGGTTTTGGAGCTGAATCCCCAACATGCTGCCTCGCTGAACTATCTGGGATACATGCTTGCGGATCGCGGCGTGCGTCTCGAAGAATCGTTGGAGTTCATCAAGAAAGCCGTTGATTTGGATCCTAACAACGGTGCTTACCTGGACAGCCTGGGCTGGGCATACTTCAAGCTCAGCAGGGTTGATGAGGCCGAGACCTATTTGAAAAAGGCGCTAGAAAGGGTGCGACGCGACCCGACGATTCATGAGCATTTGGGTGACGTCTACTACCAGAAGGGCCAGTTTAAAGAAGCGGGAGCCGCCTGGGAACTTTCGGTAAAAAACGGGCAGGATCCAGAGGAGATCAGGAAGGTGCAAAAGAAGGTTGAGGACCTGAAGATCAAACTGGCCTCGCTTGAAAGAAAGTAGCTGGATCGCATCACTGAAGCGACTTTCAATGTTTGCTGAGCCCAATCAAGTGGATTGGGCTTTTTTATGCCCGCGAGATTTCAACAAGTCACTCTCCGCAGCTTTGCCAAAATCAATCTAGGGCTACACATTCTGGCAAAGAGATCGGATGGCTATCACGAAGTTCGTACCGTGTTCCAAACCCTTGCCTTGCACGACAGACTCACCATACGGAGAGTGCCTGGGAAGCGCATACGCTTCTCCTGCAACCTTCCGGAACTCGAAACGTCCAGCAACCTCGTCGTAAGGGCAATCCAGCTCTTTCAGAAAGAATCCAAGATGTCCGGTGGATTCGAGGTCCAGCTGGTGAAGCGAATTCCTCTTGGTTCTGGACTGGGAGGTGGAAGCAGCAATGCCGCGGTTGCTCTGCGGGGGATATGCGAGTTGCTCGGTATCTCCGTTCCGGCGGCGGTGCTCTTTGACTGGGGAGGAGCTTTGGGGTCCGATGTGCCGTTCTTTTTTGTCGGTGGGCGGGCACTCGGATTAGGCATAGGTTCGGAAGTCTACCCCGTTCCAGAACTCCCGAAGAAGCACGTCTTGCTGGCCATCCCGCCAACGGGGGTCTCGACCGTAGATGCTTATGGACGCTTGAGTTTGCAATTGACAAAGCGGGTGGGCGCCAGTAAGATTCCTGTTTTCTGTCCAGGGTTTCTGGACAGTCTGGTGATGGGCAAGGCCCAGGAAAACGACTTCGAAGTCCTCTTTTTTGAGGACTTTCCTGAGCTGCAGGGCCTCAAGGCAGGCTGGCTGAAGTGCGGAGCCGAGGCGGCGGGGCTAAGTGGGAGTGGTTCGGCATTGTTCGGCGTGTTTGCCGCAAAGCGCGACCTGAGGAAAGCAGTTTTGGTCGGGACGGGCCAGCAGCTCCGGTTCATTCAGACCCGCACTCTCAACCGAGAGGAATATCGGAAAGGGATTGTGGAGTCACTGCAGTAGGTTCTTGGGGCGTCGTCAAGCGGTAAGACACAGGTCTTTGGAACCTGCATTCGGAGGTTCGAATCCTCCCGCCCCAGCCAAAATCCATCCCTGTATTTGCTTCCCTGTTTGAACTCATACCGCAAAACAACTGCTTACCTGCTGGGCAACAAGTGGAGTAGGGAGAATTGCCAGACGATTTGAAAATCTTTTCAGGGATGGCTCATCGAACTCTGGCGGAAGAAATATGCCGTTCTCTGAATCTTCCGCTGGGCAATTCCTCGATCACTCGCTTCAGTGATGGCGAGGTGTACTTCCAGATTCTGGAGAATGTGCGCGGTGAGGACGTGTTTGTCATCCAGCCGACCTGTCGTCCGGTGGATGCGACGCTGGTAGAGCTGCTGTTGATGATCGATGCCTTCAAGCGGGCGTCCGCACGCAGAATTACGGCGGTCCTCCCTTATTTCGGTTATGCACGCCAGGATCGGAAGGATAAACCGCGAGTGCCCATCTCCGCCAAACTTGTGGCCAACGTCTTGTCGACTGCTGGCGCCAGCCGCGTCTTGACGATGGATCTGCATGTGCCGCAGATACAGGGCTTTTTTGATATACCGGTGGATCATCTTTTTGCCGCGCCTGTTTTGATCGAATATTTTCAGAAGTTAGACCTGCCGGACTTGATTGTCGTGTCCCCGGATGCGGGTGGTGTCGAACGGGCGCGAGCCTATGCCAAGAAACTGGACACGAATCTGGCCATAATCGACAAGCGTCGCGTGGAAGCAAATATTGCTGAAGTGGTTCACATCGTGGGTGAGGTTGAAGGGCGCACGGCTCTGATCGTAGACGACATGATCGACACGGCAGGTACTCTGATAAAGTCAGCCGAGGCGTTGTTGAAGAAGGGCGCACGCAAAGTGTTTGCCTGTTGCAGCCATCCTGTTTTTTCCGGTCCTGCGGTACAGCGCATCACGGAATCGGCACTCGATGAGGTAGTGGTGACGAATTCGATTCCTCTATCGAGGGAGGCCGAGACGGCTAGAAACATTCGAATTTTGAGTGTTGCCGAGTTGTTGGGGAAGGCTATACGGTCGATTCACGAAGAGACTTCTGTGAGTTCGCTGTTTATTTGAGCTGTCTGGACGCCGCGGTACCCGCGTTCGGATCGGAGAATCGGAATAGTAGAAGGGCTTGATGATAGGTGCAGGCGCGTTTCTCTTGGTCGCGCCTGATCACTGAAAGTAAAGGAGAGAAACAAAATGTCACAGATGAGTATTACAGCAGAAGCAAGGGAGCAGCGAGGTAAGAACGCTGCACGCCAGCTGAGAATGGCTGGGAAGATACCTGTTGTGCTGTACGGCAATAAAGAAGAGTCAGTGGCTCTGACTGTGAGTCCCAAGGAACTCTCTGCCATCCTGCATTCAAAAACCGGTCACAATACGATCTTCTCTTTGACGCGCCAGGGGGTGGGGAGTACCAGTGTCATGCTAAGAGACTGGCAGCATGATCCCATTCGGGGCACTCTGCTGCACGCCGATCTGGTGCGCATCGCTATGGACAAGCCCCTTCAGGTCAATGTGCCCGTCACTGCCCGCGGTGAGGCTAAAGGTGTCAAGCTTCAGGGTGGTATTTTCGAGTTTGTGCTCAGAGAAGTAGAAATTGAGTGCCTGCCCGCTGACATTCCAGACCAGATCAGTATTGACATCTCTGAGCTTGAGATTGGAGCTAACTTCCGTGTTTCAGATCTTATAGTGGAGTCTAAACTCAAGATTTTGTCTGACCCGGAGCATGTGGTTGCTCATGTGGTTGCACCCAAGGAAGAAAAGGTTGCTGAGCCCGCTGTTGAGGTGGCGCCGGCTGAGCCCGAGGTTATCAAGAAGGGCAAGGTGACCGAGGAAGAGGGAGAAGCAGGCAAGACAGAGGAGAAGGAGAAGGATAAGGAGAAAGAGAAGAAGAAGTAACCGTCTCGTCTTCGGAGCCGAATTCTCCGATGAACTCCAGAAAGCTCGTGGTGGGGTTGGGCAATCCGGGCCGTCAGTATCAAAACACGCCGCATAACCTGGGCTTTGAAGTTTTGGACCACTTGGCCTCAGAGATGCGAACTTCCTGGGTATCTGGAAGCTGTGCGGCGCTTGTGGCTGAAGGAAGTATTGCGAATGCCAGTGTGGTGCTGCTCAAGCCGCAAACGTACATGAATGATTCCGGGCGGTCGGTGAGGTTGGCGTTGGAAGTGTTTTCCAGCTCTGTGGAAGACCTTCTGGTCGTATCTGATGATCTGGCGTTGCCCTGGGGAAAGATCAGAATTCGCCCCAGCGGTGGTGCCGGTGGGCATAATGGATTGAAATCCATTATTGAATCCCTGGGCAGCGGAGAATTTGGCAGGATTCGTCTTGGGATTCTGCCTGAGACTCCAATTACAGATGCCGCTGAATATGTGCTGAGCCCCATCCCGCGAGAGGCTGGGGAACTAGTTGCGGAAATGGTGGAGCGGGGCAGGGAGGCAGTAAAGCTGGTCACCCAAAGCGGGCTGCTCGCGGCCATGAACCGATTCAACTAAGAGTAGGGTGCGTTCTGCTTTGGAACTGCACTGCGCAGTGGTCGGGATGGGATGGTGCGTCGAGAAGAGTGACGCACGCTGCTTGGCTGGCACTGGGTGCCCAAATCCTGGGACTCAATACTTTTGAGGAGTTACGATTCAATGCGAAATTACGAGATGATGTTTATTCTAAAGCCCAATTCCACGGACGAGGAGATGGACAAGCTGGTTTCTTCGATGGAAGCGGTAATTACTTCCCACAAGGGCGAGGTGCTCGGCGTGGAGAGAATGGGCAAGAAGAAAATGGCCTACGGTATCGACAAGTTTGACGAAGGGTACTACATCCTTTTCAAGGTGAACGGTGACGGCGAGTGCGTGAAGGAGTTTGAGCGTCGCTTGCGTGTGGCCGACTCTGTCATCCGTTACATTACGGTACGCGTCGACGAAGACCTGAAGCGGGTGGACAAAATCAAAGCGGCGAGATTGAAGAAGGTGAAGAAGAAGGCGGCACGGAAGGCTCCCTCAGAAGCCGCTCCTTCTGCGATTTGATTGCGCCAGTAGGGCGGGTTGAGCGAGAGGCGTGTTCGCGTTTGCATCCGCAGCCAGGGATAGGACTGCTGTCCAGGCAATCAATCGTGTCTATTACTCTAGCATTGAGCAGCACCGAATATCCAGGACGGCAGGCGTTGCCTGGTTAGAAGATCGATAAGGAGATTGAAGAATGCCTTTTCAGAGAAAGCCTCCAGCAGGAAGAACAGCAAGGCCCGCGGGTCCAGGAGGGCCCAGACGCCAGTTTGTGCGGCGCAAGAAGGTCTGCAAGTTCTGTGTTGAAAAAATCGACTATATTGATTACAAGGACACGCGGATTCTGTTTCAGTTCATTCCCGAGCGCGGGAAAATACTTCCTCGCCGGATCTCGGGGGTCTGTGCCCCTCATCAGCGCAAGCTGATGGAGGCACTCAAGCGTGCTCGCAACATCGCGTTGCTGCCGTTTACAGCAGAGTGAACTCAGTTTGGAATTCTAGGCCTGAATTTGGAGTTGAACTGTCATGGAAATCATTTTGAGAGAACGCATCGAAAAATTGGGTGGCCGCGGCGATGTTGTCAAAGTCAGTCCAGGCTATGCCCGAAACTATCTTCTGCCTAAGAGGCTGGCGGTGCTGGCGACGCCAGCCAATATGAAGCAGATCGAGCAGGAGAAGGCAGCGGCCGTGCGCCGTGAAGCCAAGGAAAAACAGGATGCTGAGGCGCTGGCGCAACAGTTGTCTCAACTGTCGCTTCAGGTGCGCCGCAAAGTTGGAGAGACTGAAGTGCTCTATGGATCTGTCACGTCGATGGACATTGCGGAGATGCTGGCAGCCAAGGGATTTGCCCTCGATCGGAGAAAGATCGATCTCCCAGAGGCACTCAAGTCTCTGGGTCAGCACGATGTAGGCATCAAGCTGCATCGCGAGGTTACTGCGTTCGTCAAGGTAGAGGTTGTCAAAGAGGAGTAAGCCCTGTGGCTTATTCCTTTTCTCCTTCCAGTCCCCCAAAGTGGTACCGGGTCGCCTGACCTGGCCTGATCGGTGTCTTCTCTCCCCTAGAAAACCAGGATTCTTTCCATGCCAGCGGATGTCACCCTTGAAAAGGGGCTGCCACACAATCTGGAAGCAGAGCGTAGTGTCCTCGGCGCCATCCTGCTGGACAATACGCTGCTGAACCAGGCGGTGGAGTATCTTAGAAGCGACGACTTTTATCTGGGGAGTCATAGGCTCATTTTCGAACAAATGCTTCGTCTCTCGGAAACATCGAGGGCAGTGGATTTTGTCACATTGGCTGAAGAATTGAGAAAAGCCGGCAACCTGGAAAGTACCGGCGGGATTGCCTTTATTTCTTCACTGATCGATGGTGTCCCACGAGTGGACAACATCGAGCAATACGCCCGCATTGTGCGCGGCAAGGCGACCCTTCGCAGTCTGATCAAATGCTCTAACAAGATCACGCAGGAGTGCTACGAGCAGCAAGAAGAGGTTGAAGACATCCTCGACTCAGCGCAGCAGGTGATCTTTGACCTGGCTGACGACAAGACTCGGAGTGGACTGCTTCCTCTGAAGGAGATTGCCAAGCAAACTTTCAAGAAGATCGGCGAGGCGGCCAAACGCAAGAGCATGGTGACTGGAATTCCCACCGGCTACAAACGGTTGGACGAGCTCACGTCAGGGTTGCAGCCTTCCGACCTGATCATCGTAGCAGCCCGGCCCTCCATGGGAAAAACCGCACTCAGTTTGAATATGGCCACGCATGCCGCACTGGCTGGCAAAAGCGTCGCCGTATTCAGCCTGGAGATGTCGGGGGACCAGTTAGTGCAACGCATGCTTTGCTCTGAGGCTCACATTGATGCTCACCGATTGAGGACGGGCTACCTTTCTAGAGAAGAGTTTGGCCGCATTCCGCCGACCCTCGAAAAGCTGTCTCAAGCGAAGATCTTTATTGATGACACGGCTGGGATCAGCCTTGTGGAAATGCGGGCCAAATGCCGGAGGTTAAAGCTTGAGCATGAACTGGACCTGGTGGTTGTGGATTATCTCCAGCTCATGTCGGGAGGCAAGGGAAGGTTTGACAACCGCCAGCAGGAAATTTCGAGCATCTCTCGGGGGCTTAAGGGGCTCGCCAAAGAGCTGGGACTGCCGGTTATCGCCCTCTCCCAGTTGAGCCGCGCGCCTGAGCAGAGAACGGGCGATCATAAGCCCCAGCTATCGGACCTGCGTGAATCGGGATCGATTGAACAGGATGCAGACGTGGTGATGTTCATCTTCCGGGAAGAGGTTTACAAGAGAGACGACGATGAGAAGAAGGGAATTGCAGAAATCATGATTGCCAAGCAACGCAACGGTCCTGCCCCAGAGTCTGTCCACCTGGCATTCATCAAGGAGCATACCCGCTTTGAGAACCTGGCACGAGAAATCTGATTAGCGAAGAACAATCGCTGGCCCAGGGCAGCAGTGAGCTTGCGACGAACGAACTGGAATTGGCTGCGTGATCGTTGCTCTCGCGGGGAGGAAATCACAAGACACTGAGATTTCTGTGCCGGACTGCCAAGGATTTTGCCTCATTCCTGTGAATTGAGATCGCCGATATCGCTGTGAGCATCTGCATTACGCAGCGGTTCCTCCACCGTTCGCCAAGCTCAGAAAAATCTCTAAAATTCGTTTCAGCTTGCTGGGATCTCCGTTCCCAATGAACTTGCGGCCTTTCACCTCACAAACGAGCCAATCGTTGTCTCCGGCGAGCACCCTGATCGGTTTCATTTTGACTGCTTCCAAACCAGTGCCTTTAAGATCGATTGAAACGGTCCATCCGGGGTTATCCAGGCTGTCGATTTGCACGCCGAATTCATGCTCCCAATCCCCGTCGCATTGAGTTGCGTACCAAGCCTGAAGCTTCTCTAAGATGTCGAAGGGCATGATTGCCTGTCCCGTATCCTGCGGCTGAAAGAAAGTTTCCCGGCTACGACGGATAGATAACTCCAAATCCGGTCGCCGATGTCGTTGGTCCCGGCATTGTTTTTCAGCCCGATCTGTTCTGTCTATCCCCTAAATAGGGGAGATCCGCAGATTTTCTCCGATTGACCCTCTTGCCTCGCGCGACCTCAACTGCAGATCTGAGTACACTAGGATCTCCGGCTCCAAGTGGTTCCCATGTTTGTCTTCGAGCCCGCTTGAAGTAAGATGGCGGCAGCGAACGCACGACAGTCGCAGCAGTGCCGGGAACGCGTTCTCGTGGCATCGTCTTGCAGAGTCTCGATCTCGCTGGCCGTGGGTACGACATCACGAACGCAGACCGGGGGCGATGCAACTCCGGCGTGTGAGGGCGACATGTGCGGCTTTCAAGAAACTCTCCGTTAGTCGGCTTAGCTCGATGAGTTTTCCTTCCTCTCTTCAAGGCAGACGACCCACCTGGGCCGAGGTTGACCTGAACCTGCTCGAAGCCAATCTCCAAGCACTGCGCCGGTGGGTGACCCAGCGTGTCAGGATCATTGCCGTGATAAAGGCGGACGCTTACGGACACGGCGCTGTTCCTGTGGCGCGCCGGCTGGAGCGCGCTGGTGTCGATGCCCTGGCAGTTGCCATCGTTGAGGAGGGATTGGTCTTGCGCGATGCCGGTGTGCGCAGCTCGCTGCTTGTGCTGAATGGCTTCTGGCCGGGGCAAGAAGAACAGATCGTCCGGAACAGTCTGATCCCTGTGGTGTTCCAGGCTGACAAGATCGACTTGCTTGATCGTGCGGCCGTTCGAATGCAACGGCATGTGCTCTTCCATCTAAAAATCAATTCCGGCATGTCTCGTTTGGGAGTTGATTGGGACGAAGCCAGGCTTCTTCTGGAAAAAGCCTCTCGAACGTCATGGGCTCGATGCGATGGCATCCTCACTCACTTGAGTTCGGCAGAAGACGCAGAAAGCCCTTCCACTGAAATCCAGCTGCAGCGGTTTGAAGAGGTGGTGCTGAAGGCCGAACAGCTCAAGATGGGGATCGCCTGGCGCCACGCGGCTAACAGCGCAAGCCTGCTAAACTTTCGGCAGAGCTGGTTTGATGGAGTCCGAACCGGTCTGGCACTCTATGGTGTGAACCCACTGCCGGCGCCCCTTTCAAAGGTGGCACTGGCGCCGGTACTGAGCTTGAAGACTTCGGTGTTGCAGATGCGCATCGTGAGACGCGGACAGTCCATCGGTTACGGTGACGCTTACACCACGCAGCGCGATAGCCTGATTGCAACTCTGCCGGTGGGCTATGCGGACGGCCTGATGCGTGCCTTGTCGAACTGCGGCCCAGTGCTTGTTCGTGAACGGCGGACACCAATTGTGGGAAAAATCAGCATGGACCTGACCTTGATTGATGTGACCGATGTGCCGCTGGTGAGCGAGGGCGACGAAGTCGTGCTGATCGGCAGGCAGGGAGCCGAAGAAATTCGAGTGGAAGACCTGGCCCGTTTGGCGCAGACGATCCCATACGAGATCCTGAGTCGCATTGGACCCAGGGTACCAAGGGTCTACCTCGGTGAATGATTCCGGAAGACGCCGGGGTCCTGTTCAATGCCGGGGATTCAGGATGTCCCCGGGATCGTGCCGCCGGCCAGCAAGCTTTAGCTCTTGGTCAATCACCTAAAGCCCTCGTTCGCATCTATTCGCGTCCAGTCTTGGTTGAGAATCTGAGCGGTTGGTCTAAACCGAGGGAGTCGTGGTCACCAACGGGTGAATGCCATGATTGCAGGTGAACGATGACCAAATCCAAATCCTCCTACGTCTGCCAGAACTGTGGCTACATGGCCGGCAAGTGGATGGGGAAGTGTCCTGACTGCGGAGAGTGGAACTCTATTACAGAGGAAGTTGCGCGTCCCTCCAGTGGCTTGGGTCGAGGCGCAGGAATTCGTGACGGTGCGGTGCCCGTGGCCTTTCACGAGGTTTCGAGCCAGGATCACGCGCGCTTTCCTTCGGGCCTGCCGGAATTCGACCGCGTTCTGGGAGGAGGAGTTGTTCCGGGCTCGCTGATCCTGCTGGGAGGCGATCCGGGAATCGGGAAGTCAACGCTACTGCTGCAGGCGGCAGCGTTCATGCAAAGAGATGGGAAGCGCCTCCTTTATGTTTCAGGAGAGGAATCGGCGCAGCAAATCAAGATGAGGGGCGATCGTCTGGGAATCCAGCCAGCCCATCTCTTTCTGCTCGCCGAGACGTGCCTGGAACGTATCCTGGAGAGCATCGATCAGCTGCAGCCGCAGGTTATTGTCCTCGACTCGGTGCAGACCGTCTTCTCAGAGAAACTCGGGTCGGCCCCGGGCTCCATCAGCCAGGTTCGCGAAGTGGCCTCCCAGTTTCTGCTGCTCAGCAAACAACGCTCGATACCAGCGTTCCTCATCGGTCACATTACCAAGGACGGCGCTCTGGCCGGTCCCAAGTCGCTTGAACACATTGTTGACACGGTGCTATACTTCGCGGGCGAAAGGTATCACAGTCATCGAATCGTTCGGACGGTAAAGAACCGCTTTGGTGCGGCGAATGAACTGGGCGTCTTTGAAATGACGAACGAAGGACTGATACCCGTCGACAACCCTTCCAAGCTTTTCCTTTCCGAAAGACCTGCCGGAGCAGCTGGATCTGTAGTGATTGGATGTGTCGAGGGCTCCCGGCCCATTCTGGTGGAGCTGCAGGCGCTCGTGAGCGGAACAAACTATGTGAGTCCGCGCCGGATGGCGGCGGGCGTGGACCCCAACCGGGTTTCATTGCTGCTTGCCATGCTGGACAAGCGGCTGGGAATCCATCTTGGTGGCAGCGATGTGTACGTGAATGTTGCTGGAGGTCTAACGATTGATGAGCCCGCCGCCGATCTGGGTATTGTGGCGTCTATCGTTTCCAGTTATCGGAATCGGGCGATCGCTCCTGACCGAGTGATATTTGGAGAAGTTGGGCTTGCCGGAGAAGTCCGGTCCACAAACCAGACCCCCCTGAGAATTCGTGAGGCTGCATCGATGGGCTTCAAGCAATGCATCCTGCCGTACAACAGCTATCCAGCTTCGGAATCTCACCCAGAGATCGAATTGATTCCGGTGCGGACGGTTCAGGAGTCGATGGAGATTCTGTTCGACTGACACAAATTCGCTAAGCGGAATCACGCATGTTGGCAATTGCATTTTTGAGACACTAGCGCGGAAGGCGCTTCGAGCGGCGTTCTTGGGCATCGACCGGCCGCCAACAGCCTCCCGCATTTCAGAAAGGGGTGAAGCTGCTTGCTTGATATGGCTGTTGTCAGACTTATCTTTGCAGTTGTGTTAACCGTCACGGCTTATTATTTCCGCCCTTTTGGACTGACCGAGATTCTTTCTGCTGTTTACGGTGTTGTTGCCGCCGCTGCGATCATTCTGTTCGAAGCTCGTCTTCGCAAGGTTTCTCTTAAGAGACTGATTGGGGCTGCAGTGGGCTCGACGCTGGGCATTTGCGGTGCCACGATGATCAGCATTGTGCTCGCCCGAACCGCGATTGAACCTCAGACTCTTTCCTTTCTGCAGATCAGCTTGTTTCTCCTCATGGGCTACGTGGGCCTGGTTTCGGGCGCCAGCAAAGGGGATCTGCTCAACCTGGCCGCGCTCGGAGGCCTTTTCGGCGGCGAACGTCAGGCGCGGAAGAGCTATAAGATCCTGGATACGAGCGTCATCATCGACGGCCGGGTGGCCGACATCTGTGACACCGGTTTTTTGGACGGTGTGGTCGTCATTCCTCAGTTTGTCCTGCGGGAGTTGCAACAGGTAGCCGACTCCGCCGATTCTCTCAAGCGCAATCGCGGCCGCCGCGGGCTGGACATCCTGCAGCGCATTCAAAAAATGGCCGGGCTGACGGTTCAGATTGTCGAAAACGATTATCCGAACATCCGAGAAGTGGATTTGAAGCTGATCGAACTGGCCAAAGAGATTGAGGGTAAAATCGTCACGAATGACTTCAACCTTAACAAGGTGGCGCAGCTTCAAGGAGTCGAGGTCCTCAACATCAACGAACTGGCGAACTCCTTGAAGCCTGTGGTCCTTCCCGGAGAAGTGATGAAGGTGTTCATCCTCAAGGAAGGAAAAGAGTACAACCAGGGTGTGGCATACCTGGACGACGGAACCATGGTCGTGGTGGATAACGCGCGGAAGATGATCGGCAAGACGATTGATACGTCTGTGACCAGCGTTCTTCAGACCACGGCGGGGAAGATGATCTTTGGGCGCTACGACGACCGGGCGCACGGCAAGACTGAAGCCGTAGGCCAACCTCCCGCAAATCAACCGGCCGGTCAGCCGATGAGCCAACAATGAAAGCCGTTGCCATTATCCCGGCTGCGGGCACCGGGACCCGGATGAAGGCCAGCCACCCCAAACAGTTTCTCTCGCTGGCCGGTGTTCCGATCCTGGTGCATACGCTGCGAAAATTCATTCGCTGCCCGTCCATTGAAATGGCCATCGTGCCGATGCGCAAGCCAGACATTGCTGCGTTCGAGCCGGTTCTGGCGAAAGAGAACCTTTTAGGGTTTGCCCGATTGGTGCCTGGAGGCATCCATCGCCAAGACTCGGTCTATGCTGGGTTGCAGGAGGTGGACCCGCAAACCGAGATTGTTGTCGTGCACGATGCCGTGCGACCCTTTGTAGAGGTTGCGTCTATCGAAGCGGTCATTGCGGCAGCACGAACGTCGGGCGCCGCGATCCTGGCAGTGCCCTGCACAGACACTGTGAAACAGATCGAGAAAAACCAGGTCGTTGCCACCTTGCCTCGGGACAAGATTGTCCTGGTTCAAACACCCCAGGCTTTTCGTTATGGGCTCCTGAAGCAAGGCTTCGAGAAAGCCTGTGAAGAGAGCTTTTACGCAACCGATGAGTCCTGCCTGGTGGAAAGGCTTGGTCATTCGGTTACGGTGCTCAGAGGCAGCGAAGCCAACATCAAAATTACGAAACCGTCAGATCTTCCTGTGGCGGAGCTGTTCGTCAAACAGGAGCAGCTCGCTTCCCCAGCCCATTCCCGTTGAAGATGCCGAGGCTTGAGGCGTGAGGATTCAGTAAGGGACCCGCTCAGTCTCAAGCCTCTGGTGCCGCTCTCAGTTCGGTCCAATCCATCATGACTTCCAACGTTCGCGTTCGCTTTGCCCCCAGCCCCACCGGACATCTGCATGTGGGCAACGTCCGCACCGCCATCTTCAACTGGCTCTTTGCACGCAAGGTGGGTGGAAAGTTCATCATCCGCATCGAAGATACTGATATCGTCCGCTCAGAGGAGCGATTTGAAGGGCTCATCTATGATGACCTCTGCTGGCTGGGACTTCACTGGGAAGAAGGTCCTGACGTCGGCGGCCCATTGGGACCCTACCGCCAGAGCGACCGGTTGGAACTTTATCGCGACAAGGCAGTGCAATTAGTGGATGCCGGCCGAGCCTTTTATTGCTTCTGCAGCGAGGCGGAATTGGAGAAACAGGCCGAATCAGCCAGGCAGGCCGGCGTCCCCTGGAAGTATTCAGGAACCTGTCTGGCTCTTGCGAGAGACGAAGTCCGGCATCGGCTGGAGCGAGGCGACTCTTCGGTGATCCGGCTCAAGGTTCGCACCGGCCAGATTCTGTTTCACGACCTTGTTCATGGAACGATGGAATTTTCCAGTGCGGTTATCAGCGCTCCGATCCTGATCCGCTCGAACGGACTCCCCACTTACAACTATGCCGTTGTTGTTGACGACGCGCTCATGGAAATCACGCACGTGATTCGCGGTGACGATCATCTGTCGAACACACCTAAACAGGTCCTGGTCTACGAAGCGTTCGGCTGGCGGCTGCCCGAGTTCGCTCATCTCTCGACGATTCTTGGCAGTGACCACACCCGCTTGAGCAAGCGTCACGGCGCCACTTCAATCAAGAACCTTCAGGATATGGGCCTGCTGCCGGAAGCCCTGGTAAATTACCTCACACTGCTGGGTTGGGCCCCGAAGGAGGGACAGAGCGAAATTCTTCCGCTCGATCAGCTCATCCAGTCCTTCGACGTGGAGCACGTCTCGAAGAGTGCTGCCGTGTTTGATCTCAACAAGCTTTTCTGGATCAACCGTCACTATCTGAAAGAATGCGACCGCAGCCGTCTGACTGCCCTGGCTCTGCCATTTCTCAAGGACAAGGGTCTCGTGGGAACAGTCGACGATGCTGTCGGCGCTTGGGTGGGGCAGGTGTTGGATGCCGTGCTGCCCGGCGTGGATCATTTGAGCCAGGTTCCGGCCAAAGCATCCTTGATCTTTGACTTCGACCCGGTGGAGGCCTTGAAGACTGAAGCCGTGCAGCACCTGCTGGCTGAGCCTGGAGCAAAGAACGTCATTCACGCTCTCAGGGATGAGTTGAGCAAACCGGGACGAGAAGTGCCTCGCGACTGGAAGGAAATTATTGGTGCTGTGAAAAACAGTACGGGACAGAAAGGGAAGCAGTTGTTCCACCCCACTCGCATCGCGCTCACAGGAAGCGATTCTGGCCCTGAGCTCGACAAGCTCTTGCCAATCTTCGAAGCGGGAAGCCGTCTGCCGCTGCCCAGGAGAGTGCTGAGCACTCGGGAGAGAGTCGAAGCGTTTGGCGCTAATCTGTAGGTTTCGGGGTCCATGACAGGGGTCAAGGTCAATCTTTGCCCTGAGCTATACCCGTTGACTTCAGGGTCTTAAACCTTAACCCCTAAACTCTGATTCTTAAACATTGAACACTGACGTTCTCTTTGGTATCCACACCGTTCTCGAATGCTTGAAGGCCAGGGCAAGACCCGTCGAACGCCTCTTCGTGGCTCATGGGGCTTCCAACCGCGGCGTTCAGGAAATCATCGATCTTGCCCGCCGCGGTCACATCCCTGTAAAGTTCGAGCCCAGAACTGCCTTAGACCAAAAAAGTGGAGGCGCCACGCACCAGGGAGTTCTTGCCGTGTGTGCAGCCCGGCCTTCCATCGATTTGGAGGACGTACTCGCCAGTCTCGGCCCTCAGCCTCTGCTGGCTGTCCTCGATTCCATCGAAGACCCGCGCAATCTGGGAGCGGTCCTGCGAACCTGCTGTGCCTGCGGTGTCGATGGTGTGATTGTACCCAAGGACCACGCTGCAGGCCTCTCTTCCACTGTTGCCAAGACGGCTGCAGGCGCCCTTGATCTGCTAAAAATCGCCAGAGTCACGAATCTGGTCGCTGCCATGAAGCAGATAAAGGAGAAGGGAATCTGGATCGCCGGTGTGGAGACGGGAGAAACGCAACAGTACTACAATCTGGATTTCAAAATGCCACTGGCCCTGGTTTTTGGAAACGAAGACTCCGGCCTGCGAAGGCTGGTTCGCGAGACCTGCGACTTTCTTGTCTCCATCCCAACTCCAGGACCGATTCACTCGCTAAATGTTTCGGTCGCGGCGGGCATTGTGTTGTTTGAGGCTGTGCGTCAGCGAGGCGGAGGAAAGAAGAGTTAGGGCGAACTCTCAACACATGCCTCCATCCAGGTCGTTTGCCTGCACCCTCAAAACATCTAGGTAGCCTGCACAGCGGGCGGTCAAGGTTGACGACGTCACCAGAGCCAAGTAGGTCTGAATGCAGGCAGAATAGTTGCGTGTCTCTTTTGAGGTTTTCCGGGAATTCGTCTGGAGAATCACGGTAGAATTCTACTGATGGAATCCCATAAATCTTGGCTGAGAGAGGCTCCACACCCCTCAACGAATAGCCGGAACGGGTCACTCGGGAAGAGGTCTTTGAGCATCGATGGCCGACATTTTCATAAGCTATTCGAACTCAGATCGCCTGCGAGCAAAAGCTCTGGCTGAAGCGATCGAGGCCCACGGCTGGGTAGTGTGGTGGGACCGCAAGATCCCGCTCGGCAGGAGCTGGGACCAAGTTATTGAAGAGCAGGTGGACGCGGCGCGCTGCATGATTGTGCTTTGGTCGAAAGAGTCCGTTTTGTCCAGTTGGGTGAAAACCGAAGCCCGCGAAGGCAAGGCTAGAGGGATTCTGATCCCGGTTTTGACCGATGAAGTGAAAATTCCCCTGGAATTCCGGCATTTGCAGGCAGCCAACCTGACAGATTGGGAGCCTGCCGAGCAGAACGCCGAATTCGACCAGCTGTTGACTCACGTCGGCCAAATGCTTGCGCCTCGGTCGGTGGTCAAGCCTCAATCACAAGGCGTCACGCTATCTGCGGCCGAGCAGTCGGCTCCGGACAACATGGCTGAGCGCGCCTCTGATCCCACGCGAGAAACGCCATTCACGAAGACGGATCCAACGCCGCTCAATAATGAGTCGGCAGCAGATAGCTTGGCATCCCCAGAAATCCTTCCCGCGACAATGAACCTGCTGCACACTCTGGGAGGTATGGGGCCAGTTTGCAGCCTCGTCTACTCGCCGGCTGGGACAACACTGACTGTATTGTGGGGCGATCGGTCCGCTCAGATTTGGCGAGTTTCGGATGGAAAGCTGCTGACCACGCTGCATGGCGAAGGGCAAGATGCATGGACTGCCACAGGTGGAGTGGCGTTTTCGCCGGACGGAACACTGTTGGCGACAACTCCAGAACCTAACACCGCTCTTCTCTGGCAGGTCTCGGATGGGAAGCTTCTGCGCATGCTCAAGGGGCACACGGCTCTGATCAACGCCTTGGCATTCTCCCCCGCCGGAGGGGTCTTGGCCTCTGCATCCGACGACAAGACTGTAAGGCTTTGGGGGGCCCAGGACGGCAAACTCCTGGGGACAATGCAGGAGAACACGCAGTGGATCAGGTGCATTGCGTTTTCGCCAGACGGGGAGCTGCTCGCTTCAGGTGCCCAAGTGATCATCTCTGCTCCTGAATTGAAGATTTGGCAGGCATCGGATGGAAAGCTTCTACGCAGCCTTGCTGGGCACACGGACACGATATACAGCGTGGCGTTTTCTCCGGACGGGAACACCCTGGCGTCTGCGTCTCACGATCACACGGTTCGTGTCTGGCAGGTGTCTGACGGCAAACTCCTTCGCACACTGACTGGACATAGCGAGATCGTCGTCAGTTTGGCCTTCTCTGCCGATGGAGCGCTGCTAGCCTCAGGGTCCGATGACAAAACGGTGCGAATCTGGAGTGGAGAGGACGGCAAGCTTCTCCAAACGTTAGCTGGACATGGGGCACGAGTCACCTGCCTGGCCTTCTCGCGGGACGGCGAAACGCTGGCCTCCGGTTCTTCAGATCATACGGTGCGGATCTGGTCCTCGAAGTAGGCTTCAAACCAGTTGCATTCGCGGCTGGATCTGGCACTAGGGCTTGGTAGGGCCATGACGAATTGCCGACTTCAGGGAGAGAAGCAGCGGTGACTAAAGTCCAAGGAAATACGGCTCTGGTGTTTATTCTGGGAGTTGCACTGATACTTGCAGGCAGCTTGGCAGCTCGACAGTTTCTGTTCGCAGCAGCGGCAGCGGCGGGTGACGACGATCTGCAACGTGCCAGGCAAATCCACCGGGAAGCAATCGGGATCGACAGTCACATCGACACGCTACAGTGGGTGATCAACCAGAACGCCGAGCTCTCCAGGCGCCATCCGATGTACCACGTGGATTTTCCGCGTTTGCGCGAAGGAGGAATGCTTGCCCCGTACTTCGCGCTCTACACTCCGACCTACTACGCAGGTTCGGAGGCTGTCCGGCGCACCCTGCAACTCCGGGACGCGATGCAGCGCGTTCTGGACTCACATCCGGACGCGATCGAGCTTGCCTACAGTGCTTCGGACATCCTCCGAATTCATAAGGCCGGCAAGATCGCCGCGCTGCTGACAATCGAGAGTGGCCACGCGATCGCTGATGATCTGGCTGTCCTCCGCATGTTTTACCAGCTTGGCGTCCGCTCGATGACTCTCGTCCATTTCCGCAACAACAACTGGGCAGATTCCTCGACAGACACACCTCGCCACAACGGGCTGACTGAATTTGGCAAAGAGGTCGTGCGGGAGATGAACAGGCTCGGGATGATCGTCGACATTTCCCACGTTTCAGACAAAACTTTTTACGATACCCTCGCCGTGACGACAAAGCCGGTGATTGCGTCCCACTCGTCTTGTCGTAGCCTGTCGGATTTTGCCCGAAACATGAGCGACGATATGCTGCGCGCCCTGGCACAAAATGGCGGCGTGATCGGCATCAACTTCGGCGGCGGATTCCTCAATCAGAAGGACGCTCATGAATATAAGAATCGAATCGCCGATCGAGGCGCTTTACAGCCGTTTGGCACGGGCAGCCAGCTCGATAGCTTTGCCAAAGAGGAGTTCGTTTCCGGCTATCTGACAATGAAGCCAACAGCAGCTACCCTGGAAGACGTAGTCGCGCACATCGACCATGTGGTGAAGGTGGCAGGCATCGATCACGTGGGGATCGGCAGCGACTTCGACGGGATTTCGAGCGTTCCCGCAGGCCTGGAAGACATTTCGAAGATGCCCTACCTGACTGCTGCGCTGTTGAATCGCGGTTATCGTGAAGCGGATATCCGGAAAATTCTGGGAGGCAATCATCTGCGGGTCTTGCGGGCAGTGACCGGGAGGTAGTCGTGTCATGTCAGTCATCCGCTGCGATCCTGCAGTATTGCACGCACGGCCGCCAAGCAAACTGAAACTGAAGATCCTTTAAGGAGGGATGACATCTTGGCTTCTAAGTTCTTCCGCATTGTTGTCTTCATCGTGCTAGCCCGCACTCCTGCCGGTGCCGAAGTGATCCGCGTCGATGTGCAAGAGCGAACGGCTGTCCTCGAGGGCAAAGCTTTCGGAAACGCAGGCCCCTATGAGCGCCTCAAGGGGCGCATTCATTTTGAAGTCGATCCTGCACTTCGAGCGAATCGCATCATTTCTGACATCCAGCTCGGGCCGCGGAACAAGCGCGGCCGGGTGGAATTCTCGGCAGATTTTTGTGTGCTCGCTCCTCTGGACCTCAGCAAGGGAAACGGAACTCTCTTGTTTGAGGTATCCAATCGGGGACGCAAGGGCATGCTGGGCATGTTCAATCTGGCCGCTAGCTCTCTCGATCCGCGGAGTGAAGCTGAGCTTGGTGACGGGTTGTTGTTGAAGCAGGGGTTCAGCTTGGCGTGGTTGGGCTGGCAATTTGATGTGCCTGACGATCCTCGGCTGATAAGGCTCTATGCCCCCAGCGTCCAAAGCAGCGAGCCGTTGAAGGGACTGATCCGCTCTGAGTACATCCCCGACCGCCGCGTCTTGAGCTTCTCCTTGGCCGATCGCACCATGATTGCCTATCCCGTCGCGGATCCGGACGATCCCGACTTGGAACTCACCTGGCGAGAGCGTCGTGAGGGGCCCCGTGAAAGAATTCCACGCGCCCAGTGGCAGTTTGCTCGCGATGAGAACGGCACGGCGGTGCCGGACCGGACGAAAGTCTTCATGGCTTCCGGTTTTGAGCCCGGCAAGATATATGAGCTGGTTTATAAAGCCCAGGATCCAGTGCTGGTCGGCCTCGGCCCGGCCGCGGTGCGAGACTTTGTCTCGCTGGTAAAGCATGGAGGAGCAAGCGATGCTGTGGCGCTGTTCAAGGGCGAGCGCCAGCAACAGCAACGAGCCATCGGCTTTGGCACCTCGCAGAGCGGACGCTTCTTGCGCACCTTCCTTTACTACGGTTTCAACCAGGATGAACAAGGACGGAAAGTGTTCGACGGTGTCTTTGCCCACGTGGCTGGAGGCGGGCGCGGCAGTTTCAACCATCGCTTCGCGCAACCCTCGCGCGATGGCCACCCGTTCATGAACTGCTTCTATCCCACCGATATCTTCCCTTTTACCGACCTCGATCAGCACGATCCGGAAACCGGCCTGACTGGCGGCATTCTCAGCCGTGCGGGCCAGGACCGGGTCGTGCCGAAAATCTTCTACACAAACTCCTCTTATGAATATTATGGACGGGCCGCTTCGCTGATTCACATGACCGCTGACGGCAAGCAGGACGCCCCGCTCGCGAAAGACACTCGCATTTACCTGTTTGCTGGCGGGCAGCACGGGCCGGCATCGTTCCCGCCGCCCCGGCAGGGAACTCAGCAGTTGGCCAATCCCAACGATTTTCGTTGGTCAATGCGGGCTCTGCTCCTGGCAATGAACGACTGGTTGTCGAAAGGCAAAGAGCCGCCGGCTTCCCAGTATCCTCGAATTGCCTACAAAACACTGGTTTCCCTGGCATCACTGAAATTCCCAAGGATTCCAGATGTCCGCGTTCCCCTGCGAATCCAGACTGCCTATCGCATCGACTTCGGACCTCGATTCAGTTCTGAGGGCATCGTTTCCAACGAGCCACCCAAGGTGGGCAAACCCTTTCCGACGTTCATTCCTCAGGTTGACGACGATGGCAACGAAACGCCTGGAATTCGCCTACCGGAGATCCAGGTTCCGCTTGCCACCTTTGCGGGCTGGAACCTGCGTGCCCCGCAGCTCGGAGCCACAGAGGAACTCTTCAGCATGGTGGGGTCCTTCATTCCCTTTGCTCGCACCAAGGACGAACGCCTCAAGCAAAAGGATCCGCGGCGCTCTATTGGAGAGCGTTACCGCAGCCAGCAGGGCTACCTCGAAAGAATCAGCTGGGCAGCGCAAAAGTTGTCAGAGGAAGGCTACCTTCTTGAAGTTGACGTGCCGAAGCTTGTGGAAATAGCGGCTGCTCGCTGGGCTTACTTGAACATTAGCGAGCCTGACACAACTCAAACCTTTGGGCGCTGACCCTGGAGAATGGGCTTTAAATCGCGGTTTACTTCAGGTCGCCGCGCTCCCTTCGCCAAGGCCAAGATGAGCTATTGCTTCGCTGGTCTTGGCATTAGATCGAAGAGTTTGACAGATGCTTGCCTCTCCGCCGAAGCAAAAGACATCGGAAAGCAGGAGACCTTGCATGGAGGAAGGAGAAAACATGACCCGTGTTGCCAGAGCTCTTTGCGTGCCCGTCTCATTTGTGTTTCTGCTCCTGGTGTCCAGTCAATGTTACCTGGCGCAAACTGCAGCTCGTTACAACGGACTCACTCCAGACGCTTTCCTGAAGACTTGGCAGGTTCTGGGACCGATTCCCTTACCTCACGGAGGCACCAGTGACAGCGCTCCCGACGAGGACGCACAAAGGAAGGCCTTTGGTTCAGACCTTCTGGCGGCCTGTGGAAATGAGACGGGTGTCTACGCTTCGCCTCTACCCCCCTGTAAAAGCAACGGCCAGGATTACCAGTGGAAATTGGTTCAATCTGACGACGACACTTTAGACCTTGCCAAAGAGCTCGCTCCCAAAGAGTTTGCCGTGGCCTATGCGTTGGCGGAGGTGGAGGCGTCCGCCGCTACATCCGTCATTGCTGGCGTGGGCAGCGACGATGCGGTGAAGGTGTGGCTGAATGGAAAGCTGGTCCACGAAAATTGGATTCAACGGGGTCTGCAAAAAGACCAAGACCTGGTGCTGCTGGAATTGCGGCCGGGCAAGAACCAGCTGCTGATGAGGGTCCAAAATGGGATTCGGGGATGGGGCTTTGCCTGTCGTGCCCTGGGTCCGAGAATCCTTGAAGAACAACTCTGGACGGCGACCAAGAATGGTGACCTTGATCGCGTACAGATGATTGTCAGTCATGGGACAGATGTTCAGCTGAACTCCAAGCCAAAATACGGACTGACGTCCTGGCAGGTCGCACGGATCTACGGACGATCTGACCTGGCGGAAGCCCTGGCATCCAAAGGCGCCGACACGCGGCTGCCGCTTCCGAAGCCGGAAACCCTCGTTGATGCCATCTTTGCAGACTTGACCAGAGGTCAAACATCAGGAGCCGCGGTGCTGGTCGCGCGGGACGGGCAAGTCCTGTTCAGTAAGGCCTACGGATTCGCCAGCCTTGAGCATCATGTCCCTGTTACCCCCGAGACCAAGTTTCGTATTGGCTCCATTACCAAGCAGTTCACCGCTGCAGCCATCCTTCGGCTGCAGGAGCAGGGCAAGCTCAGTGTGAACGATTCACTCGGCAAGTTCATTGTAGACTACCCGAGAGGCCAGGAGGTAACAGTTCACCACCTGCTCACTCATACTTCGGGGATTCACAGCTACACTTCCAAAGCAGATTTCCTTCAGTCGGTCACGGTGCCTGTCAAGCCTGCGGAACTGATTCAGTCTTTCAAAAAGGATCCTTTCGATTTCGATCCTGGAACCAAGTGGTTCTATAACAACTCCGGATATTTTCTGCTGGGCTCAATCATCGAAAAAGTTTCGGGTCAATCCTATGCCGGTTACCTGAAAGCCCAATTCTTCGACCCACTCGGCATGAAAGACACTGGCGTTCATGATTCCACAGCCATTCTGCAGCATGAGGCTATGGGATACTCCTATGATAGTAACGTTCTTAAGAAGGCACCTAACTGGGACATGTCGAGAGCCGGAGGCGCGGGGGCGCTCTATTCCACGATCAAGGATCTCTACTTATGGAATGAAGCGCTTTTTGCCGGAAAGGTTCTTGGCGAAGCTGCGCTGAAGGCAGCCTGGACCCCAGTAAAGACAGGCGGCCAGCAACAGCCTCCCGAAGAAGGCTACGGCTATGGCTGGGGCATTGGGAAGCTTCGAGGTCTGCCCGCGATTGCCCACGGAGGCGGATTGCAAGGTTTTCTCAGTCACTTGGCCCGATATCCCGCCGAGAAGCTCACCGTTGTGATTCTTGCCAACGCGTCACCGCCACCACCAGGCCTCGACCCTGGGGGGCTTGGCAACGACCTGGCTCAAATCTACCTTGGCGACAAGATGGAGTCGCGACCCAGTCCGAAGGCCATCACGTCACTCTCCATTGAGACGCTCGAGAAATACGCTGGGCGCTATGACTATGGCGGTGCCGTTTTGACGGTGACCCGTGAAGAGAGCCGGCTCTTTGCTCAGCTTACCGGGCAGCCTCGATTTGAAATCTTCCCGAAATCAGAAACCGAGTTCTTCTGGAAAGTCGTCGAAGCTCAAGTTACCTTCGTGAAGGATGACAAGGGACGGGTGATCAAAGCCCTGCATCGCCAGGGGGGGGCGTTGATTGATGCGGCCCGAATGGAGGATCGGGCTGCAGTTCAACTGAATCCCACTGTCCTGGATGCCTATGTTGGGAAATATGATTACGGTCAGGGCAAAATGATCTTGACTGTGACTCGTGAGGGGGACCGGCTCTTTGCCCAGCTGACCGGCCAGCCTCGATTTGAAATCTTCCCGAAATCAGAGACCGAGTTCTTCTGGAAGGTGGTGAATGCCCAAGTGAGCTTCGTCAAGGACGCGACTGGGAAAGTCACCAAGGGCATTCATCAGCAGGGCGGGCAGACGATGGAAGTACCGAAGATTGAGTAGCAACCTGGGAGGGCATGCGTCGAATTGCGATCGTGTTTGGACTGACAGCGAATCTGGAATGCGCTCACATCAGACAGACAGAATTCTTGAATAGGAGAAATGTTATGAGAATACCGCACAGGGTTTTGCTTCTGGCAGGCGTCTGGCTTGCTGGGGTGCTGTCGGTGCATGCCGAGAATATATCGGGTCAATGGACTGCCGAGTTTGACACTCAAATCGGCGTGCAGAAGTACACTTTTGACTTTAAAGTGGAAGGCGAGAAGCTCACCGGCAAGGCTTCTTTTGAAAGAATGAATCAGAAGGGGGAGGCTGACCTTCAGGAAGGAAAGGTAAGCGGAGAGAATATTTCCTTCATCGAGAAGTTCAGCATTGAGGGTAACGAAATCTCGATCAGTTACACAGGTAAGATCAGCGGCGACGCGATCAAGTTTCACCGCCAGGTCGGCGAGTTCGCAAGTGAAGATTTCGTGGCGAAGCGGGCAAAGTAGACCAGGACGTTCTGATTATTGATCGGGAATGGACGGAAGGTTCGTGACTGCGGAAGCAAGCGCCGCCATTCGAACCCTGCAGGTCGCCACATTTCAGCGCCTATGCTCGAAGACTCTATGGGTTGCGTCCAGAGCCTGCAAGGACCAATAGAAGCGCGGTTTGCGTACAGCAAAGGCCACCCCTGACGGTGGCCTTGATGAAAACTTTGCTGCTGCCTCACACCTACTTGATAAACAGCATCTCCTGATACGTCGGCAGCGGCCAGAGGTCGTCGGCGACGACAGCTTCAAGCTCGTCGGCATACTTGCGCACCTCTTGCATGGCCGGCAGCACATCGTGGCAGAAGTGCTTTGCCTCTTCTAACGGCGACTTGGCACCGTTGTGTCCCATAGCGTCTTCCAGAGAAGCGATGCTCTTCTGGAACCCCCTCGTCAGACCAATGACCTTGTCGAGTGTATCCGAATCAGGTGCATAGCCGGCCGCCTTCAGATTGGCGCAGGTGGAGGCCATTTCTCCCTGATAGCGCATAGCTGCGGGATAGATCTTGGTCTTTGCCATTTCGACCATCAGGTTGGCTTCAACCTTTACCGCTTTGCAATACTGCTCGACGTAGATATCCATACGGCTGTGCGTCTCGCGCTTGGACAGGACCTTGTATTTGTCAAAAAGCGCAACCACGTCTGCACTCCCAATGACGGGCAAAGCGTCAACGGACGTCTTCAGGTTGGGCAGGCCACGGCGTTCGGCCTCTTGGTGCCACTCCTCGGAGTAGTTGTTTCCGTTGAAGATCGCCGCGCCGTGCTCCTTGATTACCTGCTGCAGCAGTTTCTGCACGGCGGCATTGAGTTTCTTGGCATCGCCCTTCGTGGCCTTCTCCAGTTCCGTGGCCATATAGTCAAGCGATTCGGCCATGATTGTGTTAAGCGCGACTAGCGGGCCGGCAATCGACTGGTTGGACGCGACGGCACGGAACTCGAATTTGTTGCCAGTGAAGGCGAATGGACTGGTGCGATTCCGGTCTCCGGCGTCCTTCGGCAACGCTGGGAGACTATCAACGCCGATCGTCAAGGTGCCCTTCTCCTTTGAAGATTTTGCTTCGCCCTTCTCCAACTGCACAAACACATCGGTGAGCTGCTCGCCCAGGAAAATCGAGATAATGGCTGGCGGCGCTTCGTTGGCGCCGAGGCGATGGTCGTTACTGGCTGAAGCCACGGCGGCGCGCAGCAACGCCGAGTATTTGTGAACACCGCGGATGACGGCAGCGCAAAAGACCAGGAACTGCGCATTGTCGTGCGGCGTGTCGCCTGGATCGAGCAGATTGCCCTGCGTGCTGTTGCCCATCGACCAGTTAAGGTGTTTTCCGGATCCGTTCACTCCCGCAAAAGGCTTCTCGTGCAGCAAGCATTCCAGTCCGTATTTCTGGGCTACGCGCTTCAGGGTGATCATGAGGAGCTGCTGATGGTCCGCAGCGATGTTCGCGTTTTCGTAAACTGGAGCGATCTCGTACTGGGCCGGTGCAACCTCGTTGTGGCGGGTCTTGACCGGAATCCCCAGCTTGTATAAGTCGCGTTCGGTTTCAAGCATGCAAGCCAGCACTCGCTCCGGAATGGCACCGAAGTAATGATCTTCGAATTCCTGGCCCTTCGGTGGCTTGGCGCCAAATAGAGTGCGCCCCGCAGTCAACAGATCGGGGCGGGAAAAAAAGAAGTTGCGGTCGATAAGGAAGTACTCCTGCTCCGCGCCGGCCGTAGCTGTGACGCGAGTGGCATTCTCGTGACCAAACAACTTCAGAACGCGCTGGGCTTGCGTGTCGAGCGCCTGCATGGAACGCAACAGTGGCGTCTTCTTGTCGAGGGCTTCGCCGGTCCAGGACACGAAGGCTGTCGGAATGCACAAAGTAGTCCCATTCGGATTTTCCAGAATATAGGCCGGACTGGTCACGTCCCAGGCCGTATAGCCGCGTGCTTCAAAGGTCGAGCGGATGCCGCCGGAAGGAAAGCTCGAAGCGTCGGGCTCGCCTTGGATCAGCTGCTTGCCAGAAAACTCCGCGATCGCACCACCTTGCCCGTCAGGCTCGAGGAAGCTGTCGTGCTTCTCCGCGGTCAGACCCGTTAGAGGATGAAAGATGTGTGCATAGTGCGTAGCCCCTTTCTCAATCGCCCAGTCCTTCATGGCTGCGGCAACGATGTCAGCCGCTGAAGCATCGAGCGGCTTGCCGGTGTCCATGGTCTTCTTCACCGATTTATAGACCGCTTTCGGCAACCGGGATAGCATGACTGCAGAGCTGAACACATTCAGTCCGAACAACTCCTTGGCCGGAGTCTCCGCAAAGTTCAGTGGTGCGGAAATCGGTTTGTAACTGGTCACCGCCGAGATAGCCTGCAAACGGGAGATACTTCCACTCATGTTGTGTCGCTCCTTGAGTTAGTGAATTATTAAAGCCCTGGATATCAGCGAGTCTGCGAAAGGCGGGCCTGCACCGGCAACCTTGCTCGAAACGGGCCAAAAAAAAACGCCCACTGAATGGAGGCAACTGCCTCACGAAGTGGACGTCATTGTCCTGCCGGTACCTTGTTCTACGCGAGTTCGGCCGAGCCCAGGCAAAAAAGCGTGAAGAGTCTACTGCATTCCATCAACAGATCAAGCAGTTTGATTTTATCGTATGCATAAAGGATTCTTATGAACTCCATCGTTGCAGCGAGGGTTTTGCTGTACCGCGACCGTCAGGGACCGGTCTTCGAGCTCTAGAAAAGGCTTGCGCCTGGCTCCCAGCAGGTCGCTGGGAGTGCAGTCGCCGCTTGCTTACGCGCGCGGTACTGTTGCCGCGGTTCTTGATTCTGCGCGTCGGCCCGGCAAGCCTGAGTCGATTTGGCCCGCAGGCTCCTAGTTCAACCCATCCGCCCCAGACTTCGCGATTTGGTTGTCCTGCTGACTGGTGACACCGGAAACGCCAATGGCCCCGATGATCTTGCCTTCAACAATGATGGGAAGACCGCCTTCGACCGGCGTAGCGCCTTGAAGCTTCAGCAAGCGGAGCCCTTCTCCGCCAGCGGCTAGCGCGTCTTGAAAGACCTTGGTAGGACGACGGAATGCGACAGCCGAGTAGGCCTTTTGCTGGGCTATTTCAACGCTCGCGAACTGAGTGTTGTCGAGTCGCTGCAGCAGGACCAGATGACCTCCTGAATCCAGAACAGCAATCACGACGTTCCAGTTGTTCTTGCGAGCTTCCGCTTCAGCTGCTGCCACGACCTTCCTTGCTTGCTCAAGAGTGACAGGAGCACCGTAGGGTGTTGTCGGCGTTTGCGCCTGGGTCGCAAGCGGAACAATGCTCAGCAGAGCACAGGCGAGGGTCAAAGGAGTGAAGTTTTTCATGGTGTTCTCCTCGTTGGTGTTTGCTAAGAAAAAGTGGACAGAAGCATATCCTAACTTTGGAAAACTTGGGAACTGATGAGACCCAGCCTAATGGTGTGCGAGGCGTGTCGATTGTAACTTGCCCATTTGCGGTGGCGTGCGATAGGCTGGATTCATCAAGGACAATGGCTCGCGCGGCTTCTGACTTCTACTTCCATCTGAGCAAAGAGGTAAGGCCGAGTAAGCGAGTTCGACTTGGCTATGCGATGCTTCGTCGTTTTAGTCTCAGGGCTTATGCTCGCGGGTGGCTGTGACGTAGCCAAGTCTGTTGGAGCCAGCCCCAGCCTGGGCGCCGTGGAGGATCAGACGCGGTTGTATGGGCTAAGTGCGCTGCTCGACGGGAGTGGATTCGTTCAGATCCGGGCCGGAGAGTTTCTGATGGGCTCCAGCAATGGCAACAGCGACGAGCAGCCAATGCATCGGGTGCGCATTAATCATGATTTTGAAATGGGAAAGTTTGAAGTAACCCAAGCCCAGTGGTCGGCCGTTTTGAGTAGCGCTCACGGGAGAACTGCAAAGGCAGAGACCCCGGCCAGCGAAGTTTTGCCAGGTAGCGACCCCAGTCATTTCAAAGGATCGAGGCTGCCCGTGGAAAGTGTAGCGTGGAACGACGTCCAGCGTTTTCTTCGGGCTCTTAACGCACGCGACAGCAAGCATGAGTACCGCCTGCCGACAGAGGCGGAATGGGAATACGCCTGCCGGGCGGGCAGCAGCGGAGACTACTCCGGAGACCTTGACGCGATGGCGTGGTATGAAGCAAATTCTGACGCGCAGACGCACCCGGTCGGACTGAAACAGGCAAATGCGTGGGGACTCTACGACATGCACGGCAACGTCTGGGAATGGGTGCAGGACTGGTATGGCTCTGAGTATTATGAGGACGCTTTGGCAACCGATCCTGCAGGGCCGGCCGAAGGCTCATTTCGCGCGAATCGTGGCGGCTGCTGGCACAAGGCTGCCGGCTACTGCCGGTCCGCGGTGCGCGGTTTTGACTTTCCAGGAGATGGTTACTACTCTGTTGGCTTTCGTCTTGTAAGGACCTCCAAATCGTCGAGCCGTTGAGAAGTCGATTCGCCGAGATTTCTCGTCTCGAAGGGAAGACCCTCGATGCCTTTTCTATCCAGTGGACACAAGCCGACGCAGGGCTTCACGAGCTTGTTCGTCCTCGCCTTGATGTGCTGGCAGACTCCGCTTTACTTGGCGCAGCAACGCCCTGCGGCAGGCCGCCTCGTGAAGCTCTCCAAGCTGGCGGGAACGAAACCACGAAACATCATCTTCATTCTTGCTGACGACCATCGCTACGACGCGCTGGGATTTCTGGGACACCCTTTTCTTCAAACACCCAACATGGATGCGATGGCGAGGAATGGCGTTTATCTGCAGAACGCCTTCGTCACCACAGCGCTGTGTTCGCCCAGCCGAGCCTCAATCCTCACCGGAGTCTACGCACATCGGCACCGGGTAGTGGACAACAACAACCCGGTTCCGCCTGGCACGATCTTCTTTCCCCAGTATCTGCAGCAGGCTGGATACGAGACTGCTTTTGTCGGCAAATGGCATATGGGCGGAGAGCGCGACGATCCTCAACCAGGCTTTGATTTCTGGGTCAGCTTCAAAGGACAGGGAAGTTACTTGCCCAGCGCCAGCGGGCTGAATGTCAACGGCAAACGGGTCCCTCAGACAGGCTACATCACCGACGAACTCACGGACTACGCGCTCGATTGGCTGAAAGGCCGCAAGGACGGAAAGCCATTCTTGCTGTATTTGTCGCACAAGGCCGTTCATTCCGAATTCATTCCGGCCGACAGGCACAAGGACCGCTACAAGAGCCAGCCGTTCGTCGCGCCGAAGACGATGGATCCCGCCAACGTCACAGGAAGCCCCATGTGGGTTCGGAACCAGCGCAACAGCTTTCATGGCGTAGACTTTCCGTACCACGGCAATCTGAACATTGAGGAGTACTACAAACGCTATGCCGAGACTCTATTGGCTGTTGATGACAGTATTGGCCGCGTTATGGATCTTCTTAGGGAGAGAAGGCTGGTGGACCAAACGCTGGTGATCTACATGGGCGACAACGGATTTGCTTTTGGCGAGCATGGTCTGATCGACAAACGCACGGCCTACGAGGAATCCATGCGTGTGCCGATGCTCATGCAGTGCCCGGATCTGTTCAAGGGCGGCACCAGGGTGCGTGAGGTTGTCGCGAATATCGACATTGCGCCGACAATTCTGGAAGCTGCAGGCTTGAAGGCGCCTGCCACTCTTGACGGCAAGAGTTTCATTCCGGTGGCCCAGGGGAAGCCTGTCCCTTGGCGGGATGCCCTCTCTACGAGTACTATTGGGAACGAAATTTTCCACACACACCGACCGTGCATGCGCTCCGCGGCAATCGGTACAAGTACATCCACTATCACGGTATCTGGGACGTCGATGAGTTGTATGACCTCGAGGCCGATCCACTCGAGACCCGAAACCTGATTCACAGTCCACTACACCAACAGGTGGCGAAGGATCTCAACCGGCAGTTGTCGGATGTGCTGCAGAAATCCGTCGGCATGTACATTCCTCTTTATCCCGACAGGGGGAACCAGCAGAACCTGCGCCACCGCAATGGGGCCAAGTCTGCAGATTTTCCACAGGAGTTGGTGCGGGACTAGCCTGAATCGGTTGCAAGAAGCAAAAGGGGAGCGCTGATAGAAATCGCTCCCAGCAAGAAGCGCGCTCAGGAGCGCTCGCTCCACACAGTTGAAACGCGTCCTTTCTGGGCGTTTTCGGTTGCCCTGCTTGGAATTGCAGCTCCAGACGCTGCGCGAGGCCAGGGCCGATTTTCAGATCGTAAGTTCAAGTCATTCAAGCGTGCGGGTCCCACCGAAGCGGACTGACAGGCACGCCGCTGATTGTTGAGTCTATGGAGGGCTCCTGTCGCAATGAAGATCTCGGCCGTTGAAACTTATATTCTCCGAGCGCCGCTCAAGCAGCCGTTTGCCTACTCCCAAGGTTGGTTCCAGGCTCGAACGGCGATGATCGTTCGGGTGCTGACCAACGAAGGTATCGAGGGCATCGGTGAATGTTTCGGGCCGCCGGACTTGACGGCAGCTGTTGTTGAGACAGCGTACGCTCCAATGCTGATCGGCCGCGATCCGCTCGACAACGAAGTGATCTGGGAGGAACTTTACAATCGGCTGCGCGATCATGGGCAGAAGGGTATTGTCATCGAGGCGCAGAGTGGCATCGACATCGCACTCTGGGACATTAAAGGCAAGGCGGCCGGTCTGCCGGTCTACAAGCTTTTAGGCGGGGCGTTTCGCAGCCGGGCGCTGGCCTATGCCACCGGCTTCTACCGCCAGGCTGGACTGGCGGGCCAGGAAAGCGCCCTGGTTGCAGAAGCAGAGACGCGTGCCAGATCGGGCTTTAAGGCAATGAAACTCAAACTGGGGTTCGGCCTGGAGGAAGACAAGCGCTGCGCCCGTGCGGTGCGGCGTGCGCTTGGCGATGAAATGCGCTGGATGGCCGACGCGAATCACGCCTACGACGCATCGACTGCGTTGCCGCTGGGGCGGGTGCTTGAAGAGAACGGCTACGAATGGTTTGAGGAGCCTGTAACGCCGGAAGACATTGAGGGCTACAGAAGGCTGCACGATGTTCTCGACATCCCCATTGCCGGCGGTGAAGCGGAGTTTACTCGTTTCGGCATGAAGGCACTTTTGACACAACGCTGCCTCGACATCGTACAACCCGATTGCTGCGGCGTTGGCGGCTTGACCGAGGCGAAGCGCGTTGCCACACTGGCGAACACCTTTGGGATTCGCTGCATTCCCCATGTCTGGGGCACTCGCATTGCTACGGCCACAGCCCTGCATCTGATTGCTGCACTGCCCCCCACGCCGCCCGCCCTGGTGCCTGTTGAACCCCTGTTGGAGTTTGATTGTTCCGAGCATCCGCTGAGGGAAGAGGTCATCAATGAGAAAGTGGCGCTTGACTCCGAAGGCATGGTCTCCGTCCCAACTGGAGCAGGTTTGGGAGTGACTCTGAATCTTGAGTTTGTGAAATGTACGGCTCGGGGATGAAGGTTACTTCCCGCGGAAGAGGCGACCAAGGCGGGACGTTGTTTTCTTGCTCTGACGCTTCTTCTCAAAACTCCGGCTCGCGAGTACCAGGCCGACCCGATCGATCCGCTGCAGTGCCTCGCATTCGTCCTCACTGAGTCCAGCTCGCCTGGCTTCGCCTGCGGGATCAGACAGAAACTCCGCCCGTGCGTGAGGGTCGACGTATATCCTGGCCAGAAAAGCTTCAAAGAGCAGGGAGCTCATACGACTCCTTCAGCTGCATGGCAGCATTGCAGGGCTCGCCCTTCCGCCAGCGCCTGTCGTGCCATCCGCAGTTGTGCGAGCAGCTCTTGAATTGGAGGATACAAGCCGTCTCGTTCCAGAATCACTGTCAGGGGATGTCGCGCTTGAGCGCCCGTGGCTCTGAGAAGATCAAAGACGGGTCCAGGAACGTCGTGAAGGTGATCATCGAGCATCCTGGGAGGAGTCAAGGGACTCGGATCGCCTGAGATCCATTTTCCTCCTGCAATATGTATGGTCGTTACGCGGTTCCAGGGGATGCGAGAAAGAAAATCGAAGGGATCGAAGCTGAAGTTGACGGCATTCGTGTAGACATTGTGGAGGTCCAGGAGAAGATCGCAGCCGGACAACGAGAGGATTTCTGAAATCCACGCCAGCTCATCGTACTGGCTCCCCGGCGGATCGATCAGGCTCGCAATATTCTCAACCGCTGGCGCCATGCCCGCCACACGGCGGGCACAGGCCAGGTTCCTGGCTGTTCCTTCAATCGACGATGCCGTGCGGGGTGGGGCGGCCAGGTGTCCAATCTCATATCCACCACCGCGAACAAATGCGAGATGCTCTGACCATCCCTCGGGCCTCAAGGCGCCGACGAGCCGGGCTATCTTGTCGAGGTGCTTCGTTTCAACGGGAACAGCCGATGCCATGCCCAAAGAAACCCCGTGAACGATCACTGGGATCATGCTTGACAAGGTCTGCAGCGCGCGCACTTTGACCTGGGGAGCATCCAGATAATCCTCTGCGATGACTTCAAGGACGTCGATGTCTGGAACGTTCGAAAGTATGCCAGCCGCGAGTTCTGGTCGCCAGCCGAGCCCAAAGCGATCGTTCATTGGTATTCCTTGAGTCCTGCTCCCCCTGCACGTTTGGCAAAGTATGCACTGCTGTAACGCCATTCGGCGGCGTTGCCACACAGGCCCGCTTCGACAGGTTTGTTCTCGACGCAGTGCACAAAGGCTCCAAGCTGTTCAAAACTCCGAATGAGATGATCAAAAGATTCCCTTTCCCAAAGCGCGCCTTTTCGTCCGAGTAGGTTGTTGAGCGCGTGAGACGTAAACGACTTCCATGAATGGAGAATGACGGATGGAGGCCACGCATGCAAAGGGGCAAAGACAACATGAACATGATTGAGCATCACACACCAGCTAAACAGCAAGTAACGTTGGCCTTCAAATTGGAGCAAGGCGTTCTGCACGAGTTCGGCACATTCAGGCCTCCCTGAAAGGCATAATCCTGCGCGCAACGTGGGTTCCGCCGCTCGGGCAATAGCACTTGCGTCCAACTCAGTGACAGCGAGTGATTGTCGCACGGACTCTTTAGTAGCTCGTGGTGCAGGCGTCCCGCCTGCGCCTTTCCCGGCCACTCTAGCCGCCTTCTTGCGCTTGCCACTAGGAGCAATCGCATCCCAAAGGCGGAAGGTGACAAAATAAGTACACCCCTCTTTGTAAAGATGTGGCAGTTCGCCCCGCGTTCGAATCGGAACCCATGACGCCCGACGAGGATCGACAAACTGCCCGCGCGGACGGTCTTGCCTCATGACAGACTCTCTGCAGATTCACTTGGACGCAGGCGGCAACTTCTAGCGACCTCTAGTCTTTGATCCCAGGACTCCACTGGCGCAGATTGATGGCGCGACTCTCCTGGTGGATGCAGGCGAGACGCCTGCACCACAAGAACCGAAGAGCGGCAACTTGATGCCCTTTTCTTTTTTCCACTATCTCACATCGGAAATAGGCTTCTGACATTCCATAAGGCAAGGTTCCTTCAGCTCCCACAGCCGCCGCAACCTCCGCCGCATCCTCCCCCGCCACAAGAAGACCCGCACGACGAACCGCAAGAAGATCCGCAGGAGGAGGAGCCGGATGATGCTTTGGGATAAAGGGTCTTTGCATGCGGAAAAACCGAGACCGGAAGTGCTCCCAAACCGAAGACCGCCGCGAGCAGCGCGACCTCGCCGGTCGCTGCGCCGGGCATCAGAACTGGAGCGCGCTCCTTCAGCGATCCAAACAATGTTCTAAGGTCCGCCAGAAGCTTGGCGCCTCGAAGGGTGCAAAAAGGGTTCGAGACCTTGTATGCCAGAAAGATTGCCAGGAGCGTTAGCAACACCAGGAAGAGGATATTGTGGCGTCCACGCGACAGGGCAATCATGATTTTGATGAAGGCGAAAGAGAACAGAATGGCAGCACCGATGATGAAACGGGTGATTCTGGCCGTGCGCACAGGCTCGTTGGGTAACAGGCCTTGTCGAGTGAGGGTGTCGTGGCACGACTCACAGGCAGCTTCCAGCACCGAAGTCTTGAATATGGAGGTAGCTTCGTCCGCTGCCAGAAACTTCCTGAGAAGCTCCGTTTCAATCGGGTTTGTGATGATGTCGGTTGCTTGCCGCCAATCTGTGTGGAGCCGAGAGCCATTGACTCGCAGAAGACCGCGATCGATCAGCGACACCGTTCCAACCCGGAGGGCCTCGTTCTTGCCGCCACGCAAATAGGCAATGAGGTACGGATCTGTCAGATTGACCTTCAGGCCGTCACCCGATTCGCGAACTCGGCGAAGCCAGCCAAGCACCAAAATGACGGCACCGGCAAAGACCAGATAGAAGGCCAGGAATTGAGGCCCGGCAAGATCAAAGGGGTTCATGACGCTTGCTGCGGCAGATCTTTGAGTCGACCCATCAATAGCTCAGTCAGTTCCATCAGTCGAAAGAGTGTTTTGCCGGCCATGCCAGGCTGCAGCTTCCGTGTTTCCCTGGCTTCCGAAAGGTGGTTGAGCACCTCTCGCCAGTTGGGATCATCAGGTCGAACAACTCTTTCCAGCGCTTCTCTGGGAGACGGGGCGCGTCGACCTTCCAGTGCCAGAATCGTTGCCGCACAGGAACGCAACGGGCCGGCGGCGTCCGCGACGACCAAAACCAGTTGCTCCTCGTTCAAACCACGAAGGACATAGAGACTGCGAAGCCGCAGGCGCAGATTCAGCAACACCTGCTTGAGCCGAAAGACGGAAGCGGCGCGGGAGATCGATACGCCTTCGAATGGGTTGGCGCCGTACAGGATGCGGTGCCGATGGACGATATCTGCATATTTCACCGGGTAAGCGTCCACGGCCGCGGACACCTCGGACTCGAGGAGAAACATCACGGCCAATTTCGCGGCGGCCTGGCCCGCACGCAGAGGCTCACGGAGCGCGTCTGCAGCTCCTGGCGCGAATTCAGTCAGAACCAGGATCAGGTTGACATCCGAGGTCGCCCGCAGTCTGCCCTCAGCACCGCTGCCATAAAGAACAACGGAGCGAAGAGCGTCGCCGAAAGCCTCCCGCGCGGCTGCGACAAACTCCTTGAGAACACGATCGACGTGGGATGGCAAATCATGGGTCGTCAACATAGCGTGGCGGGTTGCTCTAGCTCCTAGAGGGGGCGTGAGGGATCTTAGACGGTCTGTTCAGTCCCTGTCGAGGTATTCTCTCTCGCTGATCCTCAGTAGGCTATAATTAGCCATAAAGTCTGATTGCCGGGCGCTCGGGTTAGTCTTGCGAGGCAAGCCGCATGAACCGTCTTCCAACTCTCTGGTTGGCTGTCATCGCTTCTCTCTTTGTAGTCATTGGGTCTGCCCAAGTCAGGCCGGCCCCGCCATCGGACCCACCCTCGCCTAAGAACGGAACTATCAAGGGTCGTGTGGTTGCGGCTGATACAGATCTCGGCCTTAGCAAAGCAACTATCACCCTCCTCGGGCAGGGCGGCGAAGGGCGTGCGCCTCGGGTGGTGAAAACAAACGAGAATGGAGAGTACGAGGTGAGAGGAGTGAAACCAGGAAGGTATTCCGTAAGGGCCGCACGCAGCGGCTACGTGATGCACCTTTATGGGCAAAAATCCCCAGATGCTTTCTCAGAAACGACAAGCACGGTGCTCCATGTGCGTGAAAGCGAAACCTTAGCCGAGATTGATTTCCGGCTTCTACGCGGCGGGGCCATCGAGGGACGCGTCGTTGACGCCTCAGGGGAGCCCTTGGCTCGGTCGCGGGTTCAGCTCAGTCGCTATCGTACTTTCGAGGGCAAACCCGGGCTCGTTTCAGCCGGATTCAGGTCGCGGACAGAGACCGACGATCGTGGGCATTTCCGGATCTTTGAACTTCCTCCAGGAAGTTATTATCTCAGTGCCACACGGGATTTTTTCATCCCGGCCGCCGAGGGAGATCGAACTGCGACTCCGGCGACCTTCTATCCTGGCGTACTGGATCCACAAGAGGCAACACGCATCGAGGTTGGTCCCGGCGCAGAGATCCAGGGCGTGGAGTTGGCTCTCCTGGAGGTGCGAGCCTTCGACATTTCAGGAAGGGTTGTCTCTCCGCAGGATAAGCTGGATCGAGACGTCGACCTTTGGGCCAGGCGTTTCGGATCCGATGGAAACCTGAGCTTCTTCAGCGCCAATGCTCCTCCAGACTCCACGGGACGCTTTACAATCCGCAACGTCATTCCTGGGAAATACTTGATTATTGCACGATCAGACGAGTTCAACCCCACAGCCTTGGCCTCTGGAATCCTGTCGGGCAAGGCAGAAGTCGAAGTAACTGACAGCGACGTGAGCGGTGTGGCGATCGTCATTGGCCGGGGCGGAGAGATCAGCGGCAAGATCAATTGGCCAGGTGATTCGCCATCGGTCGACCCGAAGAACATTCATGTGAGAGTTTCAGCCGACGGGAATCTGGAGGGACTTTATCCAGGACAAGTGGGTGAAGTTGGCCGGGACTCGAGGTTCCACCTCAAGGGCATTAGCGAGGGAAGCATTCGTTTCCGAATCGACCTCCCTTCTGGTCCCCACTACGTGGAGTCCATTCGCGTGGACGGGAAGGAGGTGACGGATCAGACCTTCGAGATCCATCGCAACGACCAATTGCAGGCCGTGGTTACCGTTTCCGCAGATGGCGCAGAACTCAATGGAACAGTAAAAGGCGAAAATCCTGAGGTTCCTACCAACGGAGTCACCGTCCTGGCCCTGGCGGAGCGAGCCGACCTTCGGTCCAGCCCGCGTTTTAGGCGGTCGACCCAAACCGACCAAGAGGGGAAGTTCTCGCTTCGAGGTCTCACGCCAGGAGAATATATGGTCGTCGCAGTTGCTGATCTTGAATACGGTGGCGATACTAACCCCGATTTGCAAAAGAAGTTCGAGAAGATTGCAAAGCATGTTGCTCTGGACACTGGCCAGACGAAGAGCGAAACGCTTACCTTAATGTCAACCGGAACACCCCCATAGGACTCGCCTCACAGCCTAATTCTGCCTCGTGAGTAACAATATCTTCCTTCTCCCTGCCCGCGTCCGAATCACCCTGTTGATATCTCGCTGATAACTCAAAGCTCCTGCTGGCAAAAGCTTTGCATTCAATCGGACAGCCGCCGACGTCAGATTGAGAGGATGTGCCATGTTCCGCTTGCCACTTGGGTTGTTGCTTTCGCTTCATTTGCTTTCCAGCTTCGTCGTTGCCCAAACACCTGTCTCCTACGACATCGTGTACGTCCGCGCACTGCGGGCGGGGAACACTACGCGCATTGCGCTGCCAGAAGTGAAGGACCCCATCAACATGGAGCCGGGAGCAGATCTTATGCTGCTGCACCCAGATGGCCGAGAGGAAGTGCTGGTCGCCGGCGGAAATGGAGCCGTAGTCGATCCGGTGGTTTCGTTTGACGGGCAGTGGGTGTACTACGCGCTCTTCCACGATCTGCGCGATTCGGCGTTGAACTACCAGCGACGCTATGCTTCGACGGCGGGATCGGACATCTACAAAATCAACCTGCAGACGAAGCAAGTCGTGCGACTCACCGTTCAGGAATGGACTCCTAACACTGCGGCGGCGAACTGGTCCAGCGATCCCCTGCGAGCGAGCGGCGGTGGAACGTTCTATCTTGGCTACGGCATCTTCAATCTGGGTCCGTGCCAGCTGCCGGGCGGGCGCGTCATGTTCTCGTCGAGCCGCAACGGATTTCTTCCGACCAAGGACTACACGTTCCCGAACCTGCAGCTGTTTGTGATGGACGAAGATGGCCGCAACCTCGAACAGATCGGCCACCTCAATCTGGGCAGTGCGCTCCATCCGACCATTCTCAAGGATGGCCGAGTGATGTTCGCCAGCTATGAATCGCAGGGGCTGCGCGACTCGCGCATCTGGGGCCTGTGGTCCATTTGGCCCGACGGGCGCCGTTGGGGACCGTTGATGAGCGGCTTCACCGATGCAGCCACGTTCCATTTTCAAACGCAGCTCAGCAATGAGCACATCGCAGTTGTCGAATACTACAACCAGAACAACAACGGCTTTGGAACCCTTCTGGCCTTTCCGCCGAGCCCACCGAACGGCACGCCCTGGTTTGGCGATCCTAAACCCAGCCACAGTTCCAATCCGGCAGTGCGGCGGGGAATCTGGTGGTTTGATCCCAGCCACGAAGCGCATTTGCGCCCACGCTATAAACAGTACCCGTTCTCCCCTTACGGTCTGTACGCACTGAGTGGCTTTACACATGGCGAAGATGAAGCCTCATCGCGAGCTACCGACGGAACCTGGGCGGGCAAGGTGACGCACCCCAGTGGTGCTCCAAACAACGACGTTCTGCTGACGTGGTCGCCGGGCCCGGCCAATGATCTCGATCGGCCGACGAGCGTGCCCACTTACGATGCCGGCATCTATTTGATTCGCGATGGAACGCCCGTGACCAATCATCGCGACCTTGTGCTTGTCAAGAACAGCCCGAACTTCAATGAAATTCAGCCAAGAGCTGTGGTTTCCTATCGCCAGATTTACGGAGTCGACGAGCCGGCACGTCTCGGCTGGCTGCCCAACGACGGAAGCGAGTCAACAGAGTTGCCAGCGGGAACACCGTTTGGCTTAGTGGGCACGGCCAGTTTCTACAAGAGAAACGTGAAGCCGGGCATCGGCAGCTCGCGCTTTGCCGGGCTGGACTCCTTTAACACTTCTGAGAACGGCGAAAGCAGCAACTGGTTTACCCAGGGTGCCGAGGCTGGGCGCTACACCGACGCGGACATCTATGCGGTGCGCATCCTGGCGATGGAGCCTACCAGCCATCGCAGCTACGGCCCCGGCGAAGGTTCAGGCTTTTCCAACCATGCCAACGAGCGCCTGCGCATTCTGGGTGAGATCCCGCTGCGAAAGGTGGATGGCTCCGGTAATCCCTTACGTGACGGCGATGGCAATCCCGACACGAGCTTTCTGGCCAAGATTCCTGCGGACACTTCGTTCACATTTCAGACGCTCGACAAGGATGGACTGGTCTTGAATATGTCCCAAACCTGGCACCAGGTGCGGCCGGGCGAGGTACGGAAGGACTGCGGCGGTTGCCATGCTCATTCGCAGTTGCCTGCCGATTTCACGAAGACGGCTGCTGCCCGGGCAGACTACCGGGTGCACGACCTGACAAAGTCCACACCGCTGCTGACCAAGGATGGGCAGGGGAACCCGGTCTTCACGCAAAGAACAGGTGTTCTGGACGTGGAATACTATCGGGACATCAAGCCGATCCTGCGGCGATCCTGCATCCAATGCCATTCAACCAGTGGCCGGCAAGAGGCGCGTCTGGTGCTCGATGACGAGACGTTGCGCAACGGAGTGGAGAACACCTACAACCGCTTGGCAGACGATAGCGAAGCACGTTACGGCATCCCGCCGGTAATCCCCAGCCGCACCTGGCGTCAAACCAATGCTTCTCGATATGTGCGGATGTTTCAGTCGCGGCGCAGCCTGCTGGTGTGGAAGCTGTTTGGCCGTCGTCTGGACGGCTGGACCAACGCGGACTTTCCTACGGAGTCCGTTCCCGGCAATGCGGGCACAATGCCTGCGGGTGCGAACCCCAACGAAGCAGACCTCGACTTTACAGGCATGGCTTGCCCTGCGCCCAGCTCAGGTGTGCCACCACTGAGCGAAGATGAAAAGATGCTGTTTGCGCGGTGGATCGATCTGGGGGCACCCATCAGTTCGCCCGACTCGCGATACCGCGGTTGGTTTCAAGACGATCTGCGCCCAACGCTCACTCTCTCGTTGCCTCGGGCTGGGGCAAACAGTGAACCTCTGGAACTCATTCGCCTGGGCGCCTTCGACTACTACTCTGGGCTCGATCGGGCTTCACTGTCGGTGAAGGCAAACTTCGCGGTGAACGGCAAGGCGGCTGGAACTGAGTTGGCGCCGCTGCTCGGGGAGACGGGCGACCACGTCTGGACAATGCCGGTCATTCCCAAGATCACAATCCTGAAAGATGCGGTTATCACAGTCGCTATCCGCGACACACAAGGAAACATCACTCGCATCGAGAGAAGCTTCAGCATCGGGTCCGCCACCCCTGCAGGACCGGCAGTTTCGGCAGTCTACCCAAGCTCCGGCGCGACAACAGGGAACACTTGGCTGCACATCATGGGCAGTGGCCTGGCTGCGGGCAGCAGCGTTCGAATTGGTGGCGCGGACGCGAGTGATGAAACTCTCGTCAGCTCCGGCGAACTCGCTGCCAGAACGGCGGCGCTGGCTGCTGGGACCTATGACGTGACTGTGACCCTGCCTGACGGGACGGTTCTGACGCTGCCGCAAGCTTTCACCTATCGAGCATTGGCGGCAGTCACGCCGCGGCAGCCTGGCACCGGATCGACGTTTCCGGCCTGGCGAATTCCCTACGTGATCGACTCTGAGTCATTCCGCACGAATCTGGGGATCAACAATCTTGCCGCGGGGAGCGCCAGCGTTAGCGTGTCCCTTGTAGACAACAATGGCTTGCTGCTGGCGAAGAAGACCATTGCGGTGCCGCCATACGGAATGAAGCAGATCAACAATGTGGCGCGGTTTCTGGAGGATAGCGCCGGTGTCAATGGGCGGGAGGGCTATCTGATATTGGAAGCCGACCAGGACATCCGGGCCTGGGCTTCGCACATCGACAATGTGACCGCAGACCCGAGCCTGGAGTTGGCGCGTGCTGATGCGAGCACTAGAATCTTGTTGCCTTCCTCAGTTTCGAGTGACCGCTTCGCCACTAGCTTGATGGTGCTGAACACCAGTCCAGCGGGCGGATTGGTCAACATCCGACTACGCAACACCGCAGGTCAGATCCAGAGTTCATTGTTGAATCAGACTGTCGCCGCCAACGGGTATCTGTACTTCGAAGATCTGTACAGGAAGGCGGGCATTACAGACAGCTATGGCCCCGTCGAGATCGAGGGCCTCAACGGACTGCGGCTCATGGCGGTCGCGCGCATCTATTCCAGCGAACACACCAGCTCTTATTTCGAGGCAATCGAGGTTGCAGCTGCCAGCCGGAACCTGGTCCTGCCCTATGCAGTCGACTCGGCCCAATTCCGCTCAAACCTCGGCGTTAACAATCCGGGAACAATTCAGGCCAACGTCACCGTCACTCTTACCGATAGCACGGGCGCACGGTTGGGGAGCCTGCCCGTGACGGTTCCGTCACAGGGCCTGACCCAGATCAACAATGTCGTCCAATGGCTGCTTGGAAGCCCCGGGATTGCCAACAAAGAAGGATCGCTTCGCATCGAGGCGGACCAAGATGTCCTCGCCTGGACGTCTCAGATAGACAATCTCACGCAGGACCCAAGCCTCGTTGTCAGCAAACCCCTTCAAGCTGGCAAGCTGCTGGTTCCCTCCGCGACGCGTGTGGGAAGCTTCACTTCCTCGCTGGTTGTGGTGAATCCCGACTCCTCCGCCCAGATGGTTGAGTTCCGGTTTCGCGATGTGGACGGCAATGTGAAATCCTCAGGCCAGGAACTCTTGCCCGCGGGTGGCTTCCTAAATTCGAACGACATCCTGGCTCGGCTTGGTGTCATTGCCGACTTCGGGCCGCTCGAGATCGTGTCACTCAGCGGCAGGCCGCTGCTGGCAGCCTCGCGCGTTTACAGTCTGCAACGGACGGGTGGATACTTTGAAGGTGTGCCTTAGGTTGGATTGGAACTGCATTAGACTGACCGGCGCTGCTTCTGCCTCACTCGCTCCTGCGGATGACTCTCAATTGGCCATCAGAGGAAAACTCATACCTGACACCGCGCCACTCCAGCGCACTGGAGAGCGCCGAGCAAAAAAGATTGTAGGCCGTGAGCGTCGAAGCCAGCGGGAACAACAGGACGTGGCCCCACGCGGCTCTTTGGATCCTGTCTGCGTGCTCCGGCCGAATTCGCTGAATTGTTCTCACCCGGTACCAGCCGCGCACAGCGCCAAATAAGAGCATCAAGCCCGCCAAAATCCAATACTTTTCCACGCTGCCGCTCCAGACAAAGCTGCGCAGCGCGCCTGCGCGAACCGGGAAGGACGCAAGAATAAACCCTCCAACACACCACCACCAGACCAGCACGAAGCTCCATTGTGAGACCAACGCAAGTCTCCAAAGTCTGCGTGAGTAGATCTTCGTAACCATCATCTGGCGAGTGGACCACTCCAGCAGCTCACGCCAGCTGCAACGGCCGTAGGACCCGATGAGGCAGCGGGGCTCATAGTGAACACGTAGGCCGGCGTCTTTGATGGCGCGTGTCATCGAGTAATCGTCGCTGACGGAATGTTGCCAGTATCTAAGGACATTGGCACTGTCGAAGACTGATCGGCGAATGGCCATGGATCCGCCCCAGGCAAAGTTGCGGCTGTGATTGCCGAGCAGTCCGGCGACTGAGCCGTTCCAGACAGAGCGAATCATTCCGGCCAGGTTGCCCTGATCCGGGTAATACCAACGATATCCCGTAGCGATCCCAATCTGTTCGTCTTGGAGCGGGGCAACCAGCTCCTGCAGCCATAGCAGATGAGGCCGCGAGTCGGAGTCGGTAAAGGCCAGAACCTCAGAAGTCGGGTCGGTGCTGGCAACAGCCTGGATCAGGTTGTGGACCTTCTCCCCGCGCTCTTCCGAGAAACCCGCTGTGATCAATCGAATGCGCTGACCGGGAAACTGGTTGGCCAGGCGTGCCAGCAGGGCGCGGGCAGGATCGCCTTCACGTGCCGTTACGACGAGCACTTCAAAAAATGGGTAAACCTGGCGGAAGACGGCCTCGGCGTTTTTTTCGAGATCCGGCTCGAGTCCCTTGCAGGGAAGGATCACCGAGACCCGTGGCATCCAGGGAATGGGCCTGACAGCGAGGTGCTGGCGAATATAACGGAGGTAGCGGACTGCGTCGAAAACTCCGACGATGCCCTTCAGGAGGATTAGGACAGCCAAGACTGTGAGAACGAACTCCAGGGTCATACGGCGGGGAAGGGTAGACACTTCGGCAGGGGATTACAACTGGATTGTCGCATGCGTCCTTGGACACTGTCGGAGCCTTCGAAGGCAGAAACGCTTTGGTTCTGGCGGAAGCCGAGGCGTTGGCAACGTGAAACCCAAGCCGGACGAGGGGCACCGCGTCCCAATGAGTTCCATGCGACAAATGCAGTTGGTGTCGAGAGGAAAGCTCGCGATCGAGGTTGCATGTGGATTGAACGTGGAATTGAATGTGGGAGCCGCTGTCCCCAGCGGCGATTGTCGCTATCAGAGTTCGCTTCCCAACCGGATTGCAAGAGCTCATTCGTCTGCCGGCTGATCCAATGATCCAGAATGTTCATCCGTTTGGAAATGGTCCTTCCATCGGAGGTGGCCAATACGGCATGCCAGTGGTCCAGCATGACGACAAAGGCGGCCAGTAGAATCTTCCGTGTCTCGGCGTAGAAGCAATGAGAGGAGCAAATCTCCAAGGCTACTACTTCGCTAATGAGTTTTTCTTGCGGCTCGACACACTTGATGACGAGGAAGGCTCCTGGCCCTCCTATCTGCCGGAAGCTGTGAAAAAATGGATCCACCTCGGCCGGCTTCGAATGCGAGCAACTGCAAATCTTTGGTGTAGTGTCCGTTCTCAGAACGGCCCCTACAATTTTTTCACAGCTTCCCGGTGCAGGCGGAGGTTCTTGGAATGAGGCTTCTCATCGGGTTCCTGCATTCTTTGTTCTCCAAACAAAGAACGCGACTCTCACCCTCAGCGGAAGTTTTCCACTAACATGAGATCGAACTCGGCCCGGTCGATGTGAGTGTACAGAATCTGTTTGCCGTCGGATGAAACAGAGAGTCCCTGGTCCGTCCAGGTGATGCCCTTACCCACACCCGCCACGTCCTTGGTCTGTCTTGTGGTGAAGCTGTAGAATTTGACGATAGGTGCGGGCCCTAAGGCGATAAAGTAGATGCCTTCATCTATAACAGCCCATTTGCTTTGAACCGGTCCGTCCAGGACCAGTGTCTCATCGCCCACGCCGTCGGCAGATATCTTCCAGACCCCTCTGATATCGAAGCCTTTGGAATAGTAGACAACCTTGCCGTCAGTCGATTCAAGTGCTTCTCTGCCGCCATGTTTCGTCATCTGCACAGCCTTCCCACCGGTGGCGGGAACCTTCCAGACTTGCCACTCCCCGGCGCGGTTGGAACCAAAATAGATCCATCGCCCATCCCTCGACCAGCTTGGCCTGACGTCGCTGGATGTCTCGGTGGTAAGTCGCTTCGGTTTTCCTCCTTCCACACTCACGACATAAACATCGCGATGCCCCTCGGTAGTCCAGTCGAATGCTATTGACTGTCCATCGGGCGACCAGCGTGGGCTGCCCTTGAATAGAGGTGGCTCCCCGGCATCCGGCTCGCTGGGAGAGGTGACCTGGCGGGGATTGGAGCCGTCGGCCCTACAGATCCAGATTTCACCGGTTATCGAGGCACGGGTTGACGTAAACAAAACTCGGCTGCCGTCACTGGAAAACTGAGGAGTGCCCTCGTATCGAGTTGAAGAAATGAACACCTGGCCCACGCTCGGCACTACCTGGCCATGCGACAAATCGATTTTCCAGATATTGGAATCGCCACGAAACTGCGAGTACACCAGCGAGTTCCTTCGACGAGAAGTCGACGGATACCAAGCGCCAGGCTCGATCCATGTGATCCTCTCTGGCTGGCCCCCAGACATGCTGACTCTCCAGAGTGCGTCGTTAGTTGAGAAGATGATTCCACGACCATGGTAGTGAAATCGACACCAAAGAGGTTGAACTTGGTGAGTCCCAGCCGCTCAACCTTGCCGCTAAAAAGGTCAATCGTATGGATGTCTGAGTTACTGAAGGGGATTGTTCCTGAAAGCCAGGAGTCGGCCATCCGGAGAAAACCTGGGAGTTGAGTAGAAGTAAGCAGGGTCCAACGACGAGGAGAGCAGCGTTCGTGTCTCGCGGGTCTCAGGAGAGATCAGAACGATCCGGCTCTCCTGGCTGTCTAGCGGGGCTTCGGTCAGCGCGATGAGTCTTCCGTCGGGAGACCAAGCCAGAGGTTGGAGAGACGGGAAGCGATCCTGATTCGCGTACAGAGTGCGCTCGGGTCCACCCAGGGCCGGGATCATGAAGACGCTTCTATGGTTGCCTGACCGCCGGACGAACGCAATCTGGCGACCGTCTGCGGACCAAACCGGATCGCGGTCAGCTGCAGGATCCTTGGTCAATCTCAGTGGCTCCTCTGATCCGAGCACTTTCAGGTAGATGTCCCAGTTGTCACCCTTTTCTCCATTCCAGACAAAAGCGACCTGGTTGCCATCGGGGGAAAGTGCCGGCTCGATTTCGCTTCCGGGAAGGCTGGTCAGCGGAACAATGCGAGGCACGCTTGCTGGCAGTGAGGGGTCCCGGCGCAGGAGGCGGACGCTCACTGCAGCGGCGAAGATCAAGGTGAGGACCATTCCAGCGCCGATCCACTTTCGTCGTGCACCCCGAAGTCGCCCCTTGTCCAAGGGAGGACGAGTTCGTGCGTCTGCTTCGGACTGCGAGATTGACCCAATGTCAAGGGTCTTTCCTTCAAAGGACACCGGTGCAACCAGCCGGTAGCCTTTCTTGAAGACGGTTTGAATGATTTTCGGGTTTTTCGCATCATCGCCGAGAGCTTTCCGCAGCTCCCAGATCGAGTTGGTCAGCACCTCATCGGTCACGAACGTGTCGGTCCAGACCGCTTGCATCAGTCGTTCTTTGGACACGACCTCGCCGGCCTGCTTCGCCAGACAAACTAGGACCTCCATACCCTTTGGTTCCACAGACCTGGCTCCTTCGGGTCCCTGAATGAGGTTCAGTTGCGGCTGTACCAGCCACTGGCCTACTCGAAAGTCGCTGTCCAAGCTCGTGCTCCTGCGGTGAGAGAGAAAGAATGGCGGGATCTTATCACACTACGGACTTTTCGAATCCGGATGTGGCAAGGGAGTGACGGCGGCTCCCAGGTTCCGAGCTGGGGAGGGCAGGCCAAGACTCAAACTCAATTTTCAAAGGGGAGATTCGTAGGCCTGTTCTTTCTGAGGGCGCTCTCGACTTCAATTCGACGCATCCCCAACTTGGCGCTTTTCTGCGACTTGGCCGAGTCTTGAGGCCTCAGCGCTGGTGTGTCGCTCGAGGAATCGAGCCTGGATTTCCTTCACCTGCAGAAATGTAAAGGTGAGTGCCCGTTGGTTGATTCGCTCCAACTCCGCTCGATCCCAGCTGGCGCTCATGAGGCCGGCGCGCGAATGGCTTCGCAGGCCCAAGAGCAGATGGCCTATTTCGTGGGCCATGATGTGGCCGAGCACGACCGGCCGAGAGCAAGTCCACTTCCCGCCTAACTCCTCGACTCGGTGGTAGAAGGCGCTGGCGTAGTGCGCAAGCTGGCCTGAATCGTTCAACACCGCAAACCCGAGCGCGGAGGGCGGCTGCTTCAGTCCCTCGGCTTTGGATCGAGGAAGGATTCGCACGACCAGGGTTGTGGGTGTTAGTCGCCCGCAATCTGGGTTGTAGTTGAGCTCTCCCTCAGCTGAGTAGCAATCCAGCCACTCCGTCCGGATTCCAACATCCTCGTAAATGCTGGTAGCAACTTCCTTAGCAACCTTCAGGTCGCCGTTTGAGACAGGCGCGTAGTTGTAAATCAATACCTGCAGGACCGGAGTCGTACCGGCGCTGTCGCGCTGGGAGCGCTGGTTTAGCGGGTCTGATTCCGCTGTCACTCCTACTCGAATCAAACAGAACCAAATCAATGAGAGCCACAATCCTTGAGCGGCATGTCTTTTCATTGCTATTCCTCCGCGCTGTTTGCACGCAGGAATAGCAAGCCGGCTCTCGGGAAGTCTTCAGGCCCGCGTCATTTCGAGCTAATGAAGTTTTCAGGAATTTCTCGGGAAGTTCTCAGGGGAGGTTAAAAGTCTGAAAGGATGTGAGTTGATCGCTTTGGAAGGATTTCCGAATGGACTCAGTTTTTAGCTCACGACCTGAGTCGCTCCCGTTTCGGCCGCGCGATAGAGGGCAAATATGGACTTCAGAACGTGAAGACCTTCCTCGCCCGTGACGATGGGGCGCTCCTGGCCTCGGGCGGCATTCACTGCCGCGGCCACGAGCTGAGCATAAAGCGTTGATCCAGGGCCGTCTGGAACTCTGTGGGTAAACGACTGCACCCCCTGCGGCGCTCCTGGCGCCATCGAGTACCACTCCAGCGAGGTGCCCGCGACACCATCGAATCGAAGCCAGCCCTTGGACCCCCAGACAGTCACGAGACTTTGTTTGTTGCGGTCCAAGTAATATCCAGAGTGCAGGGTGCCAACCATGCCGCTTTCAAAAGTCAAAGCAACGGCGGCTGCGTCTTCTACGTCGAGAGGCTGGCCCCCGACGTTGCGAGCAAATCCGCAGACCTGCTGAATCTTATCTCGGCAGATGTACTGCGCCATGTCCAGATAGTGAATGCCCAGCCAAAGGAGATGGCCTCCTCCTGCTCTGGCCTTCGATGCAAACCACGACTGCTGATAGTCCTTACGGGTCAAGCGGGTCTGATCAGCCATATAGTGGATGCTTGTGCCGTAGAGTTTTCCCAGGAAGCCCGACCGAATTAGCTCTTTGGCTTTGGTTACAGGCGGGCTCAAACGGTTGGCAAAGGCCAGCATGAGGTGGCGGTGCTTGGAGTCTGCCACTCGGACGAGGTCTGCAAAGTCTTCCGCGCGAGTGCAGGCAGGCTTCTCAGCAAGCACGTGGCAGTTCCATTCGAGGGCTGCCCTGATGAGCCTCGGGGCGTGCTGTGCCTCCAGCGTGACAAGCGCCAACGCAGGCCTGACCTCTCGAAGCATTTCAAGCGGATCCCTGAAATTCCGAAATCTGACAGAGCCGGCTGCCAGAACCCGGCCGGCTTTTTCAGATGTCGAGCCGGAAGGATCCGCTAGAGCCACCTCTGCCACTTCTGGGCAAGCGGCCAGGCACGAAAGATAAATGTCCAGATGCGCGCCACCGGGTTCCGTTATCAATCCCACTTTAATCCTGGTTGATTGCATTACAGATTCCTCGTCATCCTTCCAGACTTGCTTTCGAGGTGCCTCGTCTCAACGTCTTGGTCCCAGTCAAGCCAGACTGGAAGTGATCTCGTTTACAAAAGAAAGCGTGTGTCCAGCGAAAGAAGAACCGGGCATTGATCCTCGATAACCTTCATAGCGAATTAAAAACACCCTGGGCAACCCAGATGAAAGAGTGAGAGAGTTTAGTTGTCAATGTATCAGTCGCCAGAGAGAATTCCTTTGGAACTGTGATTCGTTTTTGGCGGCACACAGCCGGCATCTGGAATTTTTATCTTTGCCGAGTTTGATGCTGCTGGGGCAGGAGCGTGAAGATCTTGCAATCCCGCCTGAGAGAGTCGATCCTGCCAGGCTTGCCTTCGGCTGCCTAAGGATAGTGTGTGCTTTGCAACTCGCGAAACGGTAATTTGAACCGAGTCTTTCGCCGGCCTTGAATGGGTAATCGCCTGTGAGATCGAAACGGTTGTCTGGCACTCACCGATACGGTTCTCTGTCCGGGATTCGTGTCAAGATTCTTTTCGAGGACAGCCATGTGATCGTCGTGGAGAAGCCCGCCGGGCTGCTAACGATAGCTACGGACCGGGAGAAGCGTCATACCGTTTATGCTTTCCTGTTTGAGCACGTCAAAAGCAAACAGCCGGCGGAGAAGCTTTTTGTCGTTCACCGTCTGGATCGTGAAGCTTCGGGATTGCTGGTTTTTGCCAAGTCACCAGCCGCCAAGCAGCATCTGCAGAAGCAGTTCAAAGAACACTTGGCCCGCAGAACCTATGTGGCGGTCACTGAGGGTCGAGTAGCCTGGAACAGCCGCACGATTCAATCCTACCTGGCTGAGAATGCCATCCATCGATGTTACTCGACCTCCAATCGCGCTCGCGGTAAATGGGCGGTCACCCATGTAACCGTATTGCATCGCTCCCCTCACCGAACACTTGTGGAAGTTCGGCTGGAAACAGGCCGCAAGCACCAGATTCGCGTGCATCTGGCCGAGCAAGAGCATCCGATCGTGGGAGACCGGACGTATGGCAGTCGTACCAACCCAATCGGACGTCTGGCTCTTCACGCAGCGAAATTAGCCTTTCGGCATCCGCTTGCAGGAAAGCTGATGGAGTTTCATTCTCCCTCGCCAACCGCATTCTCTACTCTTGTTTGAAATGGGTCCGCCATTTCATCAGTTGGAAATCGGTAACTGCATGTGCCGCACGCGACTATACAGAGGTGGCCCTGCAACTGAGATGGAAATTCCCTTGAGCCAAAAATAGCGTCAAAAAAAATTTGATTTCATGAGTCAGAAAAGAGCTATACTCGGGATCATCTTTTCCTCCAGGAAAAACTATCATGAAGAGGGTTCTCAAAGACCGCAATAGCGGAGTCTGCAAGAAGACCCGTCTGTTCACTTTCGGAGCTCGAGGATTTGTTCAGGTTCTGCTGGCCGTCTGGCTGCTGGCCACGGCCGTCGTTCCACTCTCATCAAGGTCGGGATCGCATGGGCGGGCTAGTCCGGCCATTGGCAATGTCAGGACTCTCCAGAATGCTTACACGCGGTGGAAAGCTGGACTCACCCGCCCTGGTTCAGACCAAAAGCTGGTCTTGCCACTTCAGTATTCCAAAGGCATTTCAACCAAGTTCACACTGGCCTCGGGTTGGGCAACCTTAGATCTCAATGACGGAGCGCTCTCGGTCGAGGTTTCTGGACTGCCGGATACGGAAACCCACGACGTTTGGCTGATCGACAATCAGCCTGGTCCTGGGCAAAGCGTCCGAGTGGAGTCCAGCGACCGGATGATTCGTGTTGGGGAATTGGTGCATTCAGGGGTTGTTGCGACGTTGCAGACTCGCCTAAACGCTGCAGACCTTGAGGGCTTCAAACTTGATCTGGTGATCATCACACTTTCTGGCAAATCTCCTGTAGACGCTAGCTTGCTCTCCGGCTCCCCCAGCCTCTTCCAGCGGATGTTTTACAACGAAGAGCGTGGCTTCATGGCCGGGCCGAGTCGCCTGGTCCGCCGAGCAACGGCAGAATCGCGACAGCTGGATGACGAGGCCGGCCTGGCCCGACTGGTTCCGGCGCCAGCCTTTGTTGGCCAGTTCGCTACGCTTGAAGAGCTCGTTGCAGAAGGGGAAAATCTATTCGTCAACGAAACTTTTGGCGGTAATGGCAGGACCTGCGCAACGTGTCACCCAGCAGCAAACAACTTCACGCTCGACCCGGCGTTCATTGCAACCCGCCCTGCCAACGATCCCCTGTTTGTCTCGGAGAACATTCCGGCACTGGCACAACTTGAAGACTCCACAAAGCTGCGGAATTTTGCGCTTATCAATGTCAATAATGACGGCTTCAGCCAGCCCGGGGTTTTTAGATCCGTGCCGCACACGCTGGCCCAGTCGACCTCCATAGCCTCCAATGCGACACAACCCCCTCTGCATGCCACTGGATGGTCGGGTGACGGAGCCCCCGGAACAGGGACGTTACGAGACTTTCCCATCGGAGCAGTCATTCAACATGCGCCGCTGACTTTGAATCGAGTGGCCGGCGTCGATTTTCGCTTGCCCACTGATGCAGAGCTGGACGCCATGGAAGCCTTCACGCTATCGCTCGGCCGATCGAAAGACTTCGATTTCGAATCGATGCAGATGCTGGACTCTCAGGCTGAGGCGGGCCGTCTGCTGTTCTTAGCCGGAGATTCGAATGGCGGGCAGCAGCGAGCCGGGAAATGCAACCTCTGCCATCGCAACGGCGGTGCATTATCCTCGCTCAATCCTGGCGTCAACGATAACTTCAACACGGGGGTCGAAGATTCTGCGAACCCGGCTGGAACTTTGCCTCGAGACGGCGGACGAGGCTCCTGCAGCCAGGGCAGCATAGCTCCTTGCGGAGACGGCACGTTCAACACTCCGCCGCTCATCGAGGCGGCCGACACGGGTGCCTTCTTCCACAACAACCAGTCGACGACGCTCAGAGACGCAATCCAATTCTACAGTACGGTGGCTTTCGCCAATTCACCGGCCGGCCAGCTCCTGGCGTCTTTGGATTCGGGACGAGTGGTCGTAGACATTGCCAATGGCGGGGGAGCTCAGCTTGAGGCATTCCTGACGGTCCTCAACTCACTCGAAAACATTCGATCCACCATCGCTTACCAGGAGACAGCCCGGTCAGCGACATTTAGCTCCGCCCAGCTTCCCCTGACATTGGCCTTGGCAGAAATCGATGATGCGCTGCAAGTTCTCGCAGGCGAGCGCTTGCATCCTGACGCTCAGGCGATCCTGCAGAGTGCCAGGACGCGCACCGAGTCGGCGAAGACCATCCAGGACGACGTCCAGCGGAATTCGACGCTCAACCAGGCGATTGATGAGGAGCGAACCGCATCGGGTCTGATGGTGGCAATCAGTACGAGCCTCGAGTCCATCGCGGCGGAGGATGGCAGGATTCGGGAAATATCTGAGACTACAAATACCGGCGGCCTGGTCTTCCCGACGGCGACGGTCATGTTTGTGGGAGATGACCAAGCGGATCGTCAGTCCAAGGCGATTCTTTCATTCGACACCTCGGCCATTCCGAGCTTTATACCAATCCGGGCAGCGACACTGGAGCTCACGTACAGCGGCATCAACGGGCTGGATCCGTTCGCGACACTTGGTTCGCTCATGGTGGATGTCAAGAACGGCACCTTTGGTTCAGCGACCCTGGAACCCAGTGACTTTGAGGCACCGGCCAGCGCGGTCGGAGTCGCGACCATCGGTAAGCCGAGCGCTCCTGGCACAACTTTCACCGTAAACCTGTCCGGCGCCATCGCGCAAATCAACCCCGCTGGGCGCACCCAGTTCCGATTGGCGTTCTCCCTCGATGACAATGACAACAGCGGTACGGATTCTGCCGGATTCTTCTCTTCGGATTTTAGCGATAGCTTGCGGCGTCCAAAGCTGCATCTTACAGTCGGCGGTAATGGATCAACACCGCAGAATCAGCCGCCCTCGTTCAACAGCGATCCGATCAGCAAGCCTAGTGCGCAGGCGAACCAGGCCTACAGCGCCTCGATAGCTACCGATGCCTCGGATCCCGATCCGTCCGATGTCCTAACGTTTTCCAAAGTCAGCGGCCCTGCGTGGTTAACTGTTGCCAGTAGCGGCGCACTGTCAGGCACACCCAGCAACCTCGAAGTGGGTGCGAACAGCTGGACCGTTCAGGTTAGTGACGGCCACGGTGGCACGGATCAGGCCGTGTTGAACATCACTGTGGAGGCTCAAACAACGGGCCCGACAACACAGACCTTCGAGTCTATCGCCGCCGAGGACGGCAGGATTCGCGAAACCAGTGAGGATTCAAACGTCGGTGGTGTCATCTCCGCAAGCGTTGCCACGCTGATAGCCGGTGATGACTTGCTCGACCGTCAGTTTGTCTTCATAGTGTCATTCGACACCTCCTCAATTCCTGACACTGCAACGCTCACAGCAGCGACTCTCGAGCTCACAAGCGCGGGTGCCACCGGGCAGGACCCGTTCGCGTCCTTGGGTCCGCTCCTGGTGGACGCCAAGAACGGCACTTTTGGTTCTGCTGCCCTGGAACCGGGCGATTTCGAAGCGCCGGCCAGTGCTGTTGCAGTCGCCACCGTCAATAACCAGGGCGGCGCTGGCACGATCTTTTCCGTGAACCTGGCTAGCGGCCTCGCGCAAATCAATAAGACTGGGCGCACTCAATTCCGGCTGCGTTTCTCCCTGGACGACAATGACAACAGCAGTAATGATGTAGTTGCTTTCTTTTCTTCCGATAGCCCCAGCAGTTCCGCGCACCCAAAACTGATCGTCACCTTCCAATGAGGCAGTCCTAAGCAGCTCCAAAGTAAGCGCCAGGGGCCATAACCTTGCAAGGACGAGCCACTCGAAACTCATAGGCATCTGCCACACACCAGCCGACATCACCGAGGCTTTCTTGACCGCGACTACGAGGCGGAACTATCCTTGTCGCGATGGATGGTACTGCCTTAAAGGTCTGATGTTTGTCGGCTAAGCGAGTGGGTGTGGAGGATTTCTGATGCGACGCTTGAGTGTTTCTTGGATTATTGCCGGTCTGATGGTGTGCACGCCGCTGGAATCGTCGGGTGCGCCAGGAGTTGTCTCTGGTCCTTTAGTGGTTAGCGAGAGCTGGCCGGAATGCACAAGTCTGCAGACTTGGATGCGCGACGTGATGCGACTGGAGCACGTGGAAACGGCCAGCGACACAGCCCAAGCCAAGGTGTTTTTTCGCTGGTTACGTCTGTTTTCCAAGATGGCAACGGGCGGGATGATTCAGGCCCACGAAGGACCGTGCGGCAGAGAACAGTACGTCTTGGATGCTCACAAGAACCTGTTTGTTTATGGTTGGGGCTACTGCGATACCCATAGCCGGATTGCCGAGGCGGCCTGGAGCGAATTCAAGAAGGATCGCAGCACAGCGGAGCGTGTTGTGGTCCAGCATCCTGAGGGCGGCTATCATACGATGTACCGGCTGAAGCTGGATGGCCACTACGCAGCCTTCGACGCTCGCTATGGATACTATTTGATCGACCGAGACGCGCCGGAGGCCCGGGTTCTGGACTGGGCTGAGGTTGGGATAAACGAAAATATTCTCAGGAACAAGACCTTCAAGCATCGCAGCCAGCCCTTCTTCGAATATTTCGGCAAAGAGTGGGAAAGAGCTCTGGCTGTGGAACCACGTTACTTTGAAACCGAGGAAGACTGGGTGAAGGCCGGCAGCCCCTCCGAATGCGTTTTCGGAAATGGACAATACGTGATGGGCACGCCACTCCATGACATGAACTTCCAGTTGCCGAAAGGCACTACCATCGAGCGGTTCTGGGACAACTCGGCTAGAAAATTCTATGTGCCTGATGGATTCGAATCAAAAGGCGAAGAACCTTTCCAGCCCTCAGGGCGCTTCTATCGCGTCACGGAAACCATGTTTGATGGCAACTGGGTGAGGTTCGATCCCAACTACCAGCTCGCCAAAGCTTACGTCTCCACAGTTCCAGCCAACGAAAGCTACAAGGCTGAAGTTTCGGGTGGCAAGACGATCGGTCAGGCCTGGGGCAAGATGACGTACGAGCCAGACTGGCGGAGCAGCAACTTTCTGAAGGTTTCAGCGGTCGAAACGAATCTGTCGCATCAAACCAGCGCTCCTTTCCTTCTGCCAGCAATCGTGACGGGCGGCGGTTGGGCGATGTTCGACTTCTACTGTCCCTACGTCCTGGTGGATGGTGAGCTAGCCGGGGAGTGGGTAGGATCTCGTGACGATGGATTGAGAGTTGAGATGCGAACTTTGGAATCCAAGCGTAGTAGACGTCTACAGCCGGACGTCTGGACACCTTGGCAAACTCTAGCCTCGGCTGCAGGAATTTTTCGGGTTCCATTGGGGAGGGACAAAGGCAGCGCGAGAACGAAAGTAAGTTTGCACGGCATCTACCGGTTCCAGGTGCGCTTTTCGATCAAGCCCAGCGCCGCCAGAAAAGAGGAGGTTGGCCTGAAAGGCTTGAAGCTTGAGGCCTATTTCGAAAATGGAATCATGTCGATTCCTCGCATCGTTTCCGGCAGCAACGTCATCCACTTCAAGGTTGTGGATGGAACTCAGGTAAGAGATCCCATCGAAGTGATCTACAACTACCAGAACCAGAGCGGCGAGACCCGGCACCAGCAAAGGATTCATCCGAGAGATTTCCAGAGCAACATGGCGACCTACTCTCTCGAAGCGCCCGGCTTAATCCGCTGCAATTCCCTCTCGATTCGATATTGACGGAAGTATCTAAAGGACAGGGCAAGCGTGCTGAGAGTTGTAGTCTCGAGATGGGTACAAACAACGCTAGTGCTGAGAGATTACCGGCGAAACTCCCTGCTTGCCCCGCTCTGCTAATCGGCCTAAGATGAAATACGCTATGGCTGGACACCGAAGAACCTGGCTCAGATCTGCTATCGCGCTGGTGGTGGCGATGGGAGTCTTCTTCCTTGTCGGTGCCGGCGCATGGCATCCGCATGATGAAGTTTCTGCGCGGAACTGTCATGTTTGCCACGCCGCGAAACTTCCAGCGATTCACCCGCCTGCTTGTCCCGCTCCTCTGCCACCTAGAGGGAGCGTCTCCAGGGAGCTCTCTACTGTCGTCGCGGCTGGACTGCTCAATCCTGTATCTCTCTGCGGTCCCAGCCGAGCTCCTCCTGCCTAAATCATTCTGCGGAACATTGTTCCTACTGCCAGGTCCGCCAGGACTGGCGAGACCCTTGTGGGTTTGCCCATGAGTGTCACGAGTGATTTGCAAAGGGAGACTTCCAAAATGCACGAGAAACTGCGTCTTCGAGCGCTTTTGCTTGCTTCGTTAGGTATAGGTTGTATTGGGACCTCCGGGCTCGCCCAGTCAACGGCCGTTTTGCGTGGAACAGTGACTCTCGAGTCACGGAACACCCCGGTGCATGGTGTGTCGGTGCTTTTAGTTCCGCTCGGCCGCTCCACGTTGACGGACGGTGCGGGAGCTTTTGAGTTTTCCGATCTTCAGCCTGGCAACTACACCGTCGTGGTGCACCTTCATGGTCTCAGCGACGAACGAAAATCGGTGAGCCTCCAGGCCGGCGAGTTGGTTGCCCTGGATTTCAAGCTGGGATTACAACCCATCCACGATGAGATCACCGTCACCGCCAGCGGACGGCAAGAGACTACTTTCGATTCCTTTCAATCGGTAACATCGCTGGAGTCTATCGAGCTGTCCACCCAAAGCAAGCCGTCTTTGGGCGAGGTTCTTGAACACCAACCGGGAATTGCCAAGAGAAGCTTTGGTCCTGGATCTTCTCGGCCGGTAATCCGAGGCTTTGACGGTGACCGCGTGTTGATCCTTCAGGATGGCATCCGCACTGGAACTCTCTCATCACAGTCGGCGGATCATGGCGAGACGATCGACCCGTCCGGTTTGGAGCGTCTTGAGGTCGTCAAGGGTCCAGCCACTTTGCTTTACGGAAGTAACGCGATCGGAGGAGTCGTCAATGCGGTCACAGGACATCACCAAGTGCTGGACCATCCTCATACTGGGATTCGCGGCTTCCTGACCGGTATCGGTGGCTCAAACAATGAGCAAGCCGGGGCTTCGGGCGGATTCGAATACGGTGAGAAAAACTGGCTGCTATGGGAGACCTTCAGTGGCCAGCGCACCGGAGATTATCGAACGCCCGAGGGGCCTGTCGAGAACTCCAAATCTCGCATTGCCAACGGCTCCGGAGGAGTCGGTTGGTATGGGAATAAGGTCTTCGCGAGCCTTGGGTATGGCTATGACGACTCTCGCTTCGGCGTTCCTTTCGCTTCACGATTCGAAGCACGAGAGGAGGGCGAAGAGGAGCCTCCGATTGACCTGAAGGCGCGCCGTCACAACTTGAGGCTCAACACGGGCTTTCGCAACCTGGGAAGAACGTTCGATCAATTCAATCTGTCGCTCAATTACACCGAATATCGGCACGAAGAGCTTGAAGGTGACGAAGTAGGAACGGTATTTGAGAACCGGCAGTTCGTCTATCGGGGAGCGTTCGACCAGAAACGCAAAGGATCCCTATCCGGCAGCTTCGGGTTCTCGGGGATGCACCGCGACTACGAGACGACAGGCGCCGAGGCTCTAGCGCCGCCCGTTGATCAGGACTCTGTTGCACTTTTTGTCCTCGAGGAACTGGACTTGGAACATATACGCTTCCAGTTCGGTGGACGCCTCGAGAATAATCGTTACTGCCCGCAAGGACTGAATGACCGCTCTTTCACTGGGCTCTCGGGCGCGGTGGGAGCCTATCTGCCGCTGTGGAAAGGCGGCGCGTTTGTCACGAACTATACTCATTCCTATCGGGCTCCAGCTTTGGAAGAGTTGTACAACCTGGGACCTCACATCGGCAACCTGACCTTTGAAACAGGCAACCCTGATTTGAACGGGGAACGCAGCAATGGAGTTGATCTTGCGTTGCGGCATTCCAGCCAACGCCTGCGCGCGGAGGCCAGTCTGTTCTACTATCGCATTCAGGACTTTGTCTTCCTGGCGCCCACCGGCAAACCTCGGGAGGGCCTGTTGGAGGCCAACTACCTTCAGGGTAGCGCTCGTTATTCTGGCGGAGAGTTTGGGTTTGACGCCCGTGTCCATCCAAATCTGTGGCTGAATCTGGGAACGGACTTTGTCAACGCTGAACTGGTCCAGAGCGGGACTCCGTTACCCAGAATTCCTCCGCTACGAGCACGAGTCGGCTGCGAGGCACGCTATCGCGGACTAAGCGTGAAGCCTCGTGTGGTAATGGCTGGAGCGCAAGGGGATCTCTTTACCACTGAAACGCGCACTTCGGGTTACACCGTCGTGGATCTCGACGGTTCCTATACCTGGGCGCAACAACATCTTGTGCACGTATTTGCGGCCAGCATATTTAACATTGGCGATCGTCTCTATCGAAACCATCTGTCGCTGATCAAAGATCTGGCGCCGGAGATTGGACGCGGGATCCGGTTCACGTACACCGTGCGTTTCTTTTGACGGTCCGCTCGGAGTGCAAGGAAGGGAACCTCCGGCAGGCTGCCCGTGTTGGTTAACCTGCCGGAGGGGAAGGTGGGTTGCTGCAGAATGCCTTGGAAGGTTAACCTTCTGGGAGAATGCCTGACTAACAGCCAAACCAAAAGACCGATGCTTGGCAGGGTCTTTCGATTCGCCATTCCTCTGCAAAGCAAAAGAGCACTGGAGGTGCCAATCTCTGAAGGATTACTGGAAGGATTCGGCCGGGGAGCAACATCGTAGAAGATGTGAGAGTTGAGGCGGTATCGTCGAAGCTGGGACTGCCAGCTTACGCGCAGCTACAGCAGGAGGATCGTCGGTTTTACGACATCTGTTTCCAGAAACTGGCGTGAACCCTGAGATCAAGCCAAAGAAGGCTAGTCCAATCGATATTCCGGGTGGGAATTTGGAATCTCATTTCCGCGCTGAAAAGCGGTCTGATTCGGACCTCGGTGGAAGGGTGAGAAGGGGCGAGTATTGCTGGACCGTTGCTGGCAGGAGTAGTGAAGCTTTAATTCTTTAATTCGAGAACGCAGAGACAACACATGGTGCCCAGGGACGGAGTTGAACCGCCGACGCCAGCCTTTTCAGGGCTGCGCTCTACCGCCTGAGCTACCTGGGCACTCAGGCTTTCGTTGCCAAAAGCGCACGAAGTATAGAGAAAGTATTCTGGGGTTTCAACCGGTATTTTGGTGACGATGCAGCCCTTGGATGAGCGGCCACTAGGCAAACGCACAATGCTCTCGTCCGCCAGGAACAGAGAGCCACGCGGGGAAGTGTGGCTGGGTCCACCCGCGTGACCCGGAGTCTCTACCAGATGAACTTCCCGACCATGGCGATTAAGCGGTTCTGGTTGCCTTCTTCCTGCCGGTACCACCCGAAGCGAGCATTGGTCACGTTAGAAGCGCTGGCGTCCATATTTGAGAACCAAGGATGGTTGAACGCATTCAGGAACTCTGCGCGGAACTGGAACGTTAACCATTCCGAGATGCGAGTATTTTTGAACAAGCCGATATCCACGTTCTTCAGTGGGAATCGCCGAACATCCGGGAAGCGTGTCGGCCAGTTGCGGTAGGTGATCGCGGTATTGGGTGCAGAGCGTGGAAATAGTGTCGTGTCATAGGCTTTCTTGAGGTCGGCTTGATTCCCAGGTAGTTTGGCGCTGCGCGCTTCCAAATTGGGAGCATTCGGGAAGTCCCAGGGGAAGCCAGACTGGTTCGTTGCATCCAGGTTGATCTGCCAGCCTCCGATCAGCTTGTCAATTGCGCCCGTGGCGCTGGAGCTGAAATGCTTTCCTCGGCCAAACGGCAGCTCGTAGGTCCACAAAACAGCCAGTTTCTGCGGCACGTCAAACTCGAAAAGCCTCCGCTCCAGTCTCGAGGCATCGGGATTGCTGAAATTGAAATCCTGGCTATTAAGGAAGCTGACTTCTTCCAGGTTCTTCGTGAAAGCGTAGGACAGAAGAAAAGACATTCCACTGGAGAATCTCTTGGTCAGCTTGCTCTGCAGGGAGTGGTAGTTCAGGCGTCCGATCGGAATGCTGGTCACATTGATGGCGCCATAGTGGGGGTAAGGAATCAATAGGTTTTGGCGCGGAATCGTGGTTCCGTTCAAAGAGGCGTTGGCTGGAATCAGGCCCGCCAGCGGGTTGGGGACTCGTTCGGTATAGTAGGAACCGACCTTGCCGAGTTCGCTTTGCGGTATCACGTTGAGGTTGGCGCTCACCGGCAGGCGACGGGACCTGTTGCCGACATAGGAAACCTCCACAAGCCACTGCTGCCCCAGTTGCCGCTCAAAACCGAACGAATACTGGTGTGAATAGGGCAGCGGACGGTCAAAATAGCCGACACTCACTCCAAGTCCGAGGTTCGTGTTTAGCCCCTGGCTATTGCCAACAGGTTGCAGCAGGGGCTCCGGGAAGGCGTTGGCAAGTGAAACTCGAGGAGTCAATCCGCCATCATTGCTGGCAATCAGAGGTGTCGAGCGGCTGTAGCCGTCGGTCCCGCCCCGCTCGTCAGCCCCGAGAAAGTACAAGCCATAACCACTGCGAATCACCCAGCGATCGTTCAACTGGAACGCCAGACCCACGCGCGGCTGGAGGTTGTTCTTGTCGGCTGCAAAGAAACGACGATTCGAGTCGCTGGCGTAGACGACACCTCCCTTGAGATTCAAAGTCGGGACTTGCTGGGCGAGAGGGTGCGGCTGGTCAAATGCGAAAGTCCGTATCATCCGGTCATAGCGTTCATGAGGGGAGCTCTCGTAATCCCAGCGCAGGCCCAGGTTGACACTCAGCCGGGCGTTAACCTTCCAGTCATCCTGGAAAAACAGTGCATAGTACTGATGCTGGTAACCAGGATCAATGTTCAGATCCACCTGACCCGAGGCTGGATAGCCGAGCAAGAAGGAAGCAAACTCATCCCCTGAGGCTGCGTCGCCCCTCAACGGGTCTCGCTGAGTGAAGCCCTTGCTGAAACGGTACCGGCCACTCGCCTGGCCTGGGGTATAACTGCTGCTGTTGTAAATGCGAAATTCGGCGCCAAGCTTTGCCTGGTGCGTGCGAACGACTCTGCTGACGTTGGCCTGGTAGCTGTAAGAGTCACGCACGTCCTTGCCGACGACTCGGTCAGTGCCAATTGCCGTATATTGCTCCAAATCGAACCGTGGAAAATTGAGGAACCGAAACTGGGAAACTAGGCTGTCGGCAAAACCTAACTGCTTCGGATCAAAGCCAGCGGCCGGAGGGCTGCCGCTGGTATTAACGTAACGGGCCAAGCCGAAACGCAAGTTGAAGACGGTGGTCGGATTCAGCGTCGACGCCCAGTCAGCATTCCAGTTGTAAAAGTTGCGTACAAGTGGATTCTCCGTGCTTGGCTCGGCCGGACTGTCACCTCCAAAAAGAATGTCGTCGGTCTCTGTGTAAGGAAGGCGTCCATAGCGCACATAGACGTTGTTGTGCGAATTAATGGCATAGTCCACGCGAGTCATGAACTGATTGTAGCCATTACCGGCGCCGTTGAAGGCTGCATAGTTGTCGTTGCCGTAGCCGCCTGACCCAAAGTTGGGCATCGGCACGTACTTTAAGACATTGGTTGCCACCGCGCTGATCCGGTTTGCTGGAATACGGTTTCCTGGGAAAGCATCACGCACGATCTGTCCATTTACAGTACGGGTAGTTAGCGGGTCGTAAAGAGTGATTGGCAAGGCTGAGAAATCGCCGCTGCGCATAGCTGCTGTGGGAACGATGGCGCTATCGCCTCCGGCAGACCGCTCGCGGAGCCCTTCATAGGCTGCCATGAAGAAGAGACGGTTTCTCCCGTCCAAAAGCTTCGGAACATACACTGGACCCCCAACCTGAAACCCAAACGTGTTGTTCAGGAAGTGCGGCTTCGATTCGCCGAGCGAATTCAGAACCCAGGGAGTGGCCGCCAGCGCATCGTTCTTGTGGTACTCCCAGACGGAGCCGTGAAAAGCATTGGTGCCTGATTTAGTGCTCAGCACCGTCACGCCGCCTCCGGTTCTACCGTAGGCCGCGTCGTAAACACCGGTGTTCACTTTGAATTCCTGAACAGCATCTATAATAGGCTGGAAGTTGACGTCGCGATTGCCTAGCGTGTTAGTGGCGCCATCCAGCAGCGTTTCGTTTTCACGTCGTTTGCCTCCGTTGATTGAAGCGCCAGTGGCGTTTCCCAGAGCATAATTCTCCATAGACCCCCAGTAACCCCCGGTCTTGATGACTCCAGGCACAGCCCAGACGAGTTGGAAGACGTTACGACCGTTGTTGGGTAAAGCGGCCACCTGTTGGCCCGTGATAACTTGGCCGCGGGAGGCCGTTTCGGTTTCCAGCAGCGGAATCTCCGCATTGACTGTCACACTGTCGGAGACCTCACCTACCTGAAGGCTAGCGTCCAGTCCAATCTTGTCGCCGACTTCAAGCAGAATATTTTCCCGCACGAACTTCTTGAAGCTGTTTGCTTCCACCGTGAGCGTGTACTTTCCGGGAAGCAAGAAGTTGATCACATACCACCCGACATCGTTGGTCGCGGCGCGTCCGGAAACATTTGTAACACTGTTTGTTGCTACAACTTTGGCATGCGGAACCGCCGATCCGGAAGCATCAGTCACCTGACCTGAAAGGGTGCCCCTGATCTCCTGCGCCGGCGCGAAGGGTGCAAGCCCGAACAACAAAGCCGAGGCGATATATATTCCAGCAACTTGGCATTTCATAATTCCTCCAGCAAAACGACGATGCCTCATTTTCTGAGTCGAGTTCCGGTATGTCAAACGCATTGTGAAGGAACAATGTTAATCCAGCCTTGCTCGGCGCAGACCGAAGAAGCCGGCGAGCGTGAAAGGCAACAAAAAAAGGGCGGGTTAGAACCCGCCCTCGAGAGAAAGTACTTGCTAAGCCGCTGTTCTACTGGACAACGTTTCCGTCCAGGCTGACGCGGAGCGAGAACCTGTCACCCAGAGTCGGGATTTCAAAACCATCCACTAAAACCAGCCAAGTGCCAGCGGCTGGATTGGTGATAACTGCTTTTTCCGGATTGTTCAGGGCCGCGCCGTCGAAGTTCAGACCGCCAGAGGGCGTTATCAGAATCATGTCGATGTCATTGGTAGGATAGCCACCCCAATTCTGGTCCCAGCCCAGCTGAAACTCTGCCGTGGTGACACCTGAGGGAACGTTGATGGGCAAAACTACCGTCTGCCCGTGACCGATCTTGCCGTGTGTGGTGATTTGTGGGACCGGTTGGGTTGTGGAAAAGATTGTGATATCGCCCGAAATGGTTCCAGCGTTGGTCCAATCCCCGTTGACGGTGACGCGCATCACTCCCACCTCGGGATTGTCCGCCGCGAAGGTCCCGCCAGTCGTGAACTCAAAGACTGGGTAGTCGCCCTCTCCAATGGAAGATGTCTTCGCGCTGTGAATCGTTAAGAGAACATCGTCGCCGAATAACTGGTTCTGCTGCGAAGGTGGCAGGGCCGGTGTCACGCCAGAGAGGTTCACGATGACTTGACTTGTGTTGGGTGCCACACGGTAGGGGACCTCGTAGCGTTGCCCTGGCTTCAGGTTGCTGAAATGCACAGCGACCACGCCGTCCCGAACGTCCAGGAAGGTGTTCTGCTCGATATTCGTCTCGACAGACTTTGTGGTGAAGCCCTGTCTTGGCACGACGTCGGGCGCTGCACCCGAGGCTAGCAACGCCGCCGCTGCTGCCGCATCGACAAAGCCGTTCCCTTGATCGAGGCTCGTTGAGCCATCGGCAAGGAGACTGGGATTCCCAGACATGATGATGGCATTGCGAACCTGGGCAGCTGTGGCCTTAGGGAACCTCTGACGCAGAACAGCAGCCACGCCGGCCACGCTGGGAGAAGCAAAGCTGGTGCCGCTGCCGATCGTGATTCCGGATGTAGAAGACGAAAAACCTTGACCGTAGTTGGCGAAACCATTGGCAGTAACGTCGGGATCGTTGCGGCCGTCGGCATTCGGACCCCTTGAACTGAAGTAGGAGGTCTGGACGCCCAGGAACGGACGGAACAGAGATCCAGTCGCTGAACCGAATTGGAGCCGGCGAAGAATCCGCTCGTTATGGGGAAGGCTCGCAGCGCCAACCGTCAGCGACGCAACCGCTGCTCCGGGATTTCCAACCGTCAGTGAGGAGGGTCCGGCGTTGCCCGCAGCGATGACTGTGACGATGTCGTTTCGCAGCATGATCTCAACGGCTGAGTTGTAGAGATCACGACCCACTGCGATTCCCGATCCCCCCAGACTCATGTTGCAGACGCGGATATTAACGCCTCCAGGCTCTCCGGCGTTGAACTTGCGGCGCAACTCGATGGCACGATCCATAGCCGCAATGATGCGAGACGTGGGGGATCCTCCGGTAGCGCCAAAAACCCGCAGGGCATAGATGCTCGACAGTGGCGCCGAGCCCACCATGGGAATCACCGTGTTGGCGGGAGGATTCACGACGCAAGCCGGACACTCAGCGAGAACGGCATTGCGAAGACCGGAAGTCGTTGAGAAGGTAAATGCCACATTGGCGGAAATCATGCCCGCCACGAACGTTCCGTGACCGCTGTTTGCAAAGTTAGAACAGCCAAGCGCATCGCCGACAAAGTCTTCGCAGCCGACGACAGATCCATCGAGCGAAATGTGCGGGAATCCAGGACGGATTCCGGAATCAATGAGGGCTACAGTGACCCCCGCACCGGTGTACCCTCCAGCGTGGAGCGCTCCCAGGTTCATGATTGAGTTGTAGACAACATAGGCGTCTGGAAAAGCGGCAGCCAAGGAGGGCAGCTCGGCGGATCCAATCGCTGTGACCCCGTCGGCGAAGATCTGGTCTTCGGCGCCGCTGCTCGCCAGACCTTGCCGGCCACGCGCCGTGTTGACAGGTGCCGGGGCAGGAATAACGTCGTCCTTTCCGACTGACGATGCTCCAGCAGCGTTCCGGACCGCTTCCAGGACGCTCAAAGGGACTTCCGCGGCTATCGCGTCGATGTGCTGGTACTGCTGCGTCACCTTCCCGCCGAGGGATTCGATCTTGGAAACGAGAGGTGCGTACGGCTTGGAAGCGCGAATGAGCACTCTTTCAACATCATTCCCTGACTGGCCAAAAAGGCCGGGAACGAACAGAGCAGCCATCAGACCTGAGATAACAAGGCGCGTTCTCGTGAGGCACATGGAGATTCCTCCTTTAGTGGTTTGGACTTCTTGAAGCAGCGCTCTTCAGTTGCTCGTCGGAAAACAGGTCGTCTCGAACCTAAGAAGGGGAGATTGAGATTCTACGGTTCTCAGCGACGCAAATAGAAGGCCAGCAAAAAGCTCAAATGCACGTTCGAAAGGTCCTCGTCGATTTAGACTTTAGATATACTCGTTCAGCAGGTTCTCCAGCATCTCCACTCTTCCCGACCCATTGGGCGCAGCCTCACCTTTTTCCAGCATGTACTGCGTCAACTGCCGCAAACTCATTTTCCCCGATTCAATCTCGGCACCGATGCCTGAGTCCCAGGTGGAATAACGCTGCTTGACGAAATTCGCCAGGACACCGTCCTTACGGATGGCGGCAGCCGTCTTCAAGCCTCGCGCGAAAGCATCCATGCCTCCGATGTGCGCATGAAAGAGATCGATAGGTTCAAAGCTTTCTCGAGCCACTTTGGCGTCGAAGTTCAGCCCGCCTGTAGTAAAGCCGCCAACATTAAGGACCGTCAGCATCACCAGCGTCGCGTCGTAGAGGTCTGTGGGAAACTGATCAGTATCCCAGCCTAAGAACAAGTCGCCCCGGTTGGCATCAATGGATCCAAACAACCCGACAGAGGCAACGTATTCCATCTCGTGCTGAAAGGAATGGCCAGCCAGACTAGCATGGTTTGCTTCTATGTTGAGCTTGAAATGATCGGTAAGACCGTATCGCTGCAGGAACGCATAACACGCTGCTGCGTCCGAATCGTATTGATGCTTTGTGGGCTCTTTGGGCTTGGGCTCAATATAGAAAGGTCCGGTGAAGCCAATCTCCTTCTTGTAGTCCACGGCCATCTGCAAAAATTTGCCGAGATGATCCATCTCACGCTGCATGTTGGTGTTCAGCAGCGTTTTGTATCCTTCCCGCCCGCCCCAGAAAACATAGCCAGCGCCGCCAAGGTCCTTGGTTACTTCCATTGCCTTGGCAACTTGGGCCGCCGCGTAGGCAAATACCTCGGCGTTGCAGCTTGTTGCCGCACCGTGCATAAATCGGGGGTTCGAAAAAAGATTGGCTGTCCCCCAGAGCGGCCTGATGCCCGTGCGTTGCTGCTCTTCCTCCATGACTTTAACCACCGCATCCAGATTTCGGTTTGTTGCTGACAGGCTGGCTCCCTCGGGCGCCATGTCACGGTCGTGGAAGCAGTAAAAAGGCACTCCCAGCTTTTCCATAAACTCGAACGCAACCCGAACCCTCCGCTGCGCGTTCTTGACGGAAGCTGAACCATCGTCCCAGGGCATTTGACGCGTGCCGACCCCAAAAGGGTCCGCGTTGAGGTTTCTGAAGCTGTGCCAGTAGGCGACAGAAAATCGAAGATGCTCGCCCAAAGTCTTGCCCTCGAATACTTCCGCTGCGTTGTAGTGCTTGAAAGCCAGAGGATTCTTTGAACCCGGGCCCTCGTACGTGATCTTCTTTACTTCTGAAAACACCCCGCTCATGAAACGCTCCTGGGGTAAGATTGAATTTCGACGATCAAGACGATTACTCTATCGATAAATTTGCCGGAAGAAAAGAGCCAACGAGCCGACCTGCCCTTCCAAAAACGGCCAAAAAAAAGGCCTGAGGGTTGCACCCTTCAGGCCTAGAAAATCGAGGAAAGGAGAAATCAGTACTTCGGCATCGTGCGATCGACTTTTTCTGCCCAGCGATTGATTCCGCCTACAAGGTTCTTCACGTTCTTGAAGCCTGCCTTCCGCAACTGGTCAGCCGCCTTGGCGCTGCGACCTCCCATCTTGCAGTGCACAACGATCTCTGCGTTCTTGTCGAGTTCGTGCATGCGTGACCCGATCTGTCCCAAAGGAATCAAGACCGTGTCGGGAATCCGGCAGATGTCGAACTCGTGTGGCTCACGAACGTCCACCACGATGGGTGCTGCGCCGCTGTCCATGCGCGCTTTGAGCTCCTCGGGTGTCATCTCCATTGCTTCCTCCTTGCTGGACACAGCCGCTACAGCGGCTGGGGGCGTGATGCCGCAGAACTGCTCGTAGTCAATCAGGGCCTTGATAGTGGGATGTTCTCCGCACAGTGGGCACTTGGGGTTTTTTCGCAGCTTCAGCTCACGGAACTTCATTTCCAGGGCATCGTAAAGCATCAGCCGGCCAATCAACGTTCGACCGCGCCCTAAGATCAATTTGACTGCCTCAGTTGCCTGCACCAGTCCGATGGTTCCCGGCAAGATACCGAGCACACCGCCCTCAGCGCAGCTGGGTACAAGCCCTGGCGGTGGCGGCTCGGGATAAAGGCAGCGGTAGCAAGGTCCTTCTCTCGCATAGAACACGGAGGCTTGGCCTTCAAACCGGAAAATGCTGCCATAGACGTTTGGCTTGTCGAGCAGCACGCAGGCATCATTCACCAGGTAGCGGGTGGGAAAATTGTCTGTGCCGTCGATGACAATGTCGTAGTTGCGAATGATGTCCAGCGCGTTGTCGGCCCTCAGCATCGTCTCATAGGTATCCACCTGTATGTGCGGGTTGATCCCAAGGATCTTGTCCTTAGCCGAGAGCAACTTTGGCCGCCCGACATCTTTGGTGCTGTGGATGACCTGGCGCTGGAGGTTGCTGAAATCCACAACGTCGAAATCGACCAGGCCTATCCGGCCGATGCCTGCTGCAGCCAGATACAAACCGAGGGGCGCACCCAGTCCACCGGTCCCAATCAGCAGGACCTTGGCTGCCTTGAGTTTCTTCTGCCCCTCCATTCCCACTTCCGGCATGATCAAATGCCGGCTGTAGCGCGCGATTTCGTCGTTGCTGAGCTCCATTTGTGTGAACGTCTCTTGAATGGCAGCAATGTTGCCGCCGGCGATGGATGGCACGATGCTCACGACGTCACTCTCCTTCACGGGCGTCTGCTCCTCCTGCATATAGCGAACATCTTCATCGTTGACGTAGACATTGACGAAGTTGCGTAACTTCCCCTCGGTATTGAACAGATGTTTCTTCAGCTCAGGAAACTTGCTCACCAGATCGCTCATCACTTCCGCAACCGTCGCTCCGGTCAATGCTACCTCTTCCTGGTTGCCTACTAGGTGGCGCAACGCCACCGGCAAGAGCACTCTCAAAGCCATGGAATTCTCCTCATAGGTTCAGGTTAGTTCAGCCTGACACCTAACTCCTTATTTCCTCGTGATCGAAAGCCGAGCGGTCGTCTCTCATTCTCCAGCAGGTGAGATCCGCGGCCTTCTGATCCCTGACAGAAACAATAACATAAGAATAGAACGGCCAGGCATGATCGAGGTCAAACTGAGAGGGGCGAGCCGGAGCGTTGGGGTGCGAGTGGTAGAACCCCAGAATGTCCAGCTTTCTCTCGCGAGCATGTTTCTCTCCAGCCTTCACAGCTTGGGGCGGAATGAGAAACCGATTGTGCTGGGCGCCCTCTTCCCGTGTGTTTTCTGCTGCGTAGGTCTCCTCGACGATCTTCTCACCGTTGATCACCCGTCCCAGCAGCAGTCCACAGCATTCATAGGGAAAGGCAGATTCCCCGTGCCGCCGAATCGCATCGAGTTGCTCGAGGGTCATCTCAATGGACACGACTCCTGCCTCCCCAGAATCGCTCGTTGAGGTACTTCATGCCGCCATCACAGAGCACCGTGACGACGACACCTTGCTTCAACTTTCTCGCGACTTGCAGAGCGGCCTCCACGTTGGCGCCGGCCGAGATCCCCACCAGCAGACCCTCCTCGCGAGCGAGACGCAACACCATTTCCTGCGCGGCCTCGGTGGAAACTTCTACCTGCTCATCAGCCAGCCCTTCATCATAAATTGGCGGAACGATGGAGGTTGCCATGTGTTTCATCCCCTCCAACCCATGCATGGGCGAGTCAGGCTGCATCGAAATCAAACGGATTTCCGGATTCAATTCACGCAGGCGGCGGCTCGTGCCGACGAAAGTGCCACTGGTGCCAAGCCCTGCAACAAAGTGAGTAGTACGCCTTTCAGTCTGCTGGTGAATTTCCACAGCTGTCGTTTGGTAGTGGGCCTGCCAGTTAGCGGGGTTGGCATACTGATCCGGGTAGAAATAGAGCTCCGGGCTCTCCGCATATAACTTCTTTGCCATTCGAATCGCCCCATCGGAGCCTTCCCGTCCGCTCGTCAGCACCAGTTCAGCACCATAAGCTTCCAGAATTCGCTTGCGTTCGATGGTCACGTTCTCCGGCATGGCCAGTCGGGCCTGAATCCCTTTGATGGCACAGATCATCGCGTAAGCGATTCCGGTGTTGCCCGATGTGGCGTCCAGCAGGATTTTTCCTGGTCTCAGTGCGCCACTGGCCTCTCCCTGCAGAATCATGTTTAGCGCCGGCCGATCCTTGACTGAGCCGCCGGGATTGAAATACTCGGCCTTGGCGTAGATCTCCACTGCGGGGCATTCCTGGTTAATCCGGGCAAGCCGAATCAAAGGCGTATTCCCAATCCGACTCAGCAGGTCCGTTTGCTGAAACCCCTCACCGATTGTGTTGGGCACTGCCATCAAGCCAGCCAAGGGCATCAACCTTCTTCTTAGCTCTCGCTCACCGGTGCGGCAACGACCGGTAAGCCTAGCACGAATACCTCATGTCGCCCTAATTGTAACGCCACGAATGTCATCGTCAAAAAAGGACGCTATGAGACAAGGCATTTGAACTAAGATGCATTGCTCCAATAGCATTCCAGCGGCCAGCTGCTGCAAGCTCAAACATACCGCTACCCAGTCGGCAATTGTTTGCATTTCGGTTGGCGAAGCTGCCTACCCTGAAATGCATCGGCATCACTGAGAATGGCCGTCCCAAATTTAACAATCCGGTTGCGAGTACTCCCGCTGGCCTGCACCGTCGCAGGGATGTTGTGCCTGTCGCTGGGATTGCTGCTCGCGCGTTCCAGTTCAGCCTGGCTCGTTGGCTTCGTAGGCCAAACAGGCACTCCGAATCAGAAGATCCTGGAAAAGGTTCGGCTCGTGCCTTTCGTCCTGACGGTTACTGGGGTTGAATTCCTGGGCTTCGGTTGCTTGTCGCTTGCTGGACTGCGCAGAGAGCGCCAGCGCCCTGTACTGTCAAAACTGAACCTGGCTACGAAACAGCACTGGATGATTGTCCTGCTGTCGGCGTACCTGTTCATCGGCCTGCTCGCGTTGAATTTCGGCTCAGTAACTCTGTGGCAGCGAATGCTGTCTGCACGGAGTTCCAACAATGAAGGTCGAGTAGCTGCCGACTTTGGTGAAGACTATGATGTATTCAGGACGATTCAGGAACTGACACCCGCTGAGGCCTGCATTCTGATCAAGACCCGCGACCCGATCAAATATCTCCTCAATTACCATCTGTTCCCCCGCCGTTTTTTCTTTTACCCAGATCCCAACGTGGCGATCGCCAAAGTTCCAATGGACTGGCTGCGAAGACACGCGATTGGCTGGACTCTCGAAATCAAGGAGGGCGATCCGCGGCATTTTGCCCTGCGGCGCGCCGAAGGTTCAGACGGAATACAGCCCCGAGAAAGGTCGGGAAACGAACCTTGATCCTTCTAAGAGCCATCATTGCCATTGCTGTCATCGAAGCCGCAGGAGCGCTGGCTTTGCGCTGGCTGATGCGACCGCAGCGCTCGGTAATGAATCTTGAATTCCTGGGATTAGCGTTTGGGCTGGGTATCGGCATGATCAGTTTGGGCACGTTTTATCTGGCCTTTGCAGGCGCTCAACTGAATCCGTCAAGCGTCTCAATGTTTGTTGGTGGACTATTTGCAGGATTGATCACGCTGAATGCCTCTTCACGATCGAGAGCTGCTCAGAAAGAGGCTCAACTGGAGGAGCCGAGAAAAAAGTGTGGTCTGAACCGGATTGAACTGGCCCTGGCGGCGATGATCTTCGCGTCCTGCTTTCTGGTTGCGATAGACGCGCTGAGCCAGCCCATTCTGGGATTCGATGCTCGGGCCATTTGGGGAATGAAGGCAAAGATCATCTTCTCCAACCATCAGATCTACGGCGAAGATTTCCTCGACCCCGATCGACTTCACGCAAAGCAACGCTATCCGCTCGGCTTGCCCTTAGCACTGAACTTCACCTATCAAGCCATGGGGCAATTGAATGATCGATTTGTGAAGGTGATTTTCGCAGCATTCTTCCTGGCCCTGCCCTGCTTCTTCTACGGCGCGCTGCGAAGGATATTCGACAAGAGTTACTCCCTGTTGGGCACGTGTCTGCTGTCGACCCTGCCCTGTTTCACGATTTACGCAAATGGAGGCGCTGCCAGCGGCTATTCGGATGTCCCATTGACCTACTTTTACACCGTGTTCGCTCTTTCTCTTTTCCTGTGGTTCCGTCAGAACTACACAGGCGATTTCGTGCTTGCTCTGGTCTTTGGAATCTTTGCTCTTTTCACGAAGAATGAGGGTCTGCCTCTTTGGGGAATCACTTTGATGTGCTTCGTCTTCTGTCAGCCCGGTTCCAAAGGGCGACAACTCCCCAGGCTCGGCTGGTTGGCCTTTCTCTTGGTGGCTTCCTTGGCGGCCTTGCTACCCTGGCATCTCTACCGATCGCAGCTGCCACTGCTTGAAGAAGACTATTTTCAGTTGTTAACCCTGGCGAATCTGGTGGCCGGTATAGACCGGCTGCTATACGTGTCTACATCGTTCCTCAGAGAGTTTATTCTTCGGCCTCATCTCTGGAGCCTGCTGGGTCCCTGCCTCGCTTTGGCCTTTTGCGCTTCGCCGCGGCTTGGGATTGGCCGCTCCCACGGAGTGTTTCTCCGGATTAGTGCTCTTTACTGTGGATTCTTGGTCCTGATCTACCTCGTCATCCCCTGGGAAATGGACGAGTTGATTCCGGTCTCTCTGACGCGGCTCTTGATGCCTCTCAGCCCCGTGCTTGTTTTCTGGCTCTTGTTTCAAACCAAGGAAACCAAGCTGTTGCCGGAGGGTCGATGGACGAGTCCGGCACCGAAGTGAAACGCGCGGCACGCTATACTAATTCCTTGAACAGCGGGCCTGGTCTTTTGAAGTCCTTGTGGTGGCCAAGTTCTCACCCCGTGTGTATAATCTCGCCTTTGCACAGTGCGACTCCAATGGAGAGAGGTTCACATCATGAGTTCTCCGAATCTGCCTATCGAGGCGTTGCTGGCTGAGGAAAGAAGCTTTCCTCCTTCTCAGACGCTGCGTGAGCGGGCCAATATTAACGACCCTGCGGCATATGAGAAGGCGCGGAATGACCCCGAAAGCTTCTGGGCCGAGGCAGCCCAGAGTCTCGACTGGTTCAAACCTTGGGACAAAGTTCTGGACTGGAACCCTCCTTGGGCGAAGTGGTTTGTCGGTGGCAAGCTTAACGTTTCATACAACTGCCTGGACCGTCATATGAAAACCTGGCGTCGCAATAAAGCAGCCTTCATATGGGAAGGGGAGCCCGGCGAGGAGCGGGTGTTGACCTACGCGGACCTGTATCGCGAAGTCAACAAGTTCGCCAATGTGATGAAGAAGCTGGGCGTAAAGAAGGGCGACCGGGTCACGATTTACATGCCCATGGTTCCAGAGCTGGCGATTGCTCTGCTGGCCTGTACACGCATCGGGGCGCCACACAGTGTGGTGTTTGGCGGCTTCAGTGCTGAGTCGCTGCGTGACCGGATCAACGATGCCCAGTCGAAGCTTGTCATTACGGCCGATGGCAGCTATCGACGCGGCCAGATTCTTCCGTTGAAACGCAGCGTCGACGCGGCCGTCCAAGACTGTCCTTGCGTGGAAAACATCATTCTGCTGAAACGTCTGGGTGATGCTGCAGCGATCCACGTCCAGGAAGGCCGCGATCATTGGTGGCACCGGCTGATGGCTGATGCGGAGCCCTACTGTGAGCCAGAGCCGATGGATTCAGAAGATCCTCTGTTCATCCTCTATACTTCTGGAACGACGGCAAAACCCAAAGGAATCCTGCACACGACGGGCGGATATTTGCTCGGGGCCTCGCTCACCCACAAGTGGGTGTTTGACATCAAAGAAGAAGACGTCTTTTGGTGCACGGCCGACATCGGCTGGGTCACGGGCCATAGCTACATTGTTTACGGGCCACTGGCAAACGGCACAACCGGCGTTATGTATGAAGGCTCGCCAGACTGGCCGGACAAAGACCGCTGGTGGGCTATGATCGAGAAGTACGGAGTAAGTGTCCTTTACACGGCGCCCACTGCAATTCGCGCCTTTATGAAATGGGGCGAGAAGTATCCAAACAGCTGCAATCTTTCCAGCCTGCGACTCTTGGGTTCTGTGGGCGAGCCCATCAATCCTGAAGCCTGGATGTGGTACCACGAGATTATTGGAAAAGGAAAATGCCCGATTGTCGATACGTGGTGGCAAACTGAGACCGGATCGATTCTCATCTCGCCGCTTCCCGGCCTCACAACCACCAAACCAGGTTCGGCGACCTTCCCGCTGCCGGGTATTCAAGCAGACGTTGTGGATGAAACGGGCCAATCGGTCCCATTGGGCGGAGGAGGATATCTAGTCTTGAAGTCTCCCTGGCCTTCTATGGCGCGCACCATCTACGGTGATCACGACCGATACGTTCAAACCTACTGGAGTCGTTTCGGCAAAGAGGTCTACTTTGCCGGTGATGGCTGCAAGCGGGATGGTCAGGGATATTACTGGCTGCTCGGACGGGTGGATGATGTGATGAACGTATCGGGGCATCGCATCAGCACCATGGAAGTTGAAAGCGCGCTGGTCGACCATCATGAGGTGGCGGAGGCGGCTGTGATTGGAAAGAAGGACGACATCAAGGGAGAAGCCATCGCGGCATTCGTCACTCTCAAGGAGGGCACACTGGGCGGCAGCGCGAAGGTCACTGAGCTGAAACAACACGTTGCCGAAAAGATCGGCCCGATTGCCCGGCCCGACGCGATCTTTTTCACAGCAGAGCTTCCTAAGACTCGCAGCGGAAAAATCATGCGCCGCCTGCTGCGCGACATAGCGGAGGGTCGCGCACTGGGCGACACGACGACTCTGGCCGACACGGCCGTCGTAGCGAAGCTGAAGTCGCAATACGAAGAATCATGAGGGAGAGTGAACGCGGAGAGTGGTGACAAATGCAGAATGTTGCGAGGTATTCAGAATCGCCCGCGCCGATTCGTTTGCGTTCAAGAAAGCAACCTAGCTAGATTACTGGTGTTCCGATGCTTTGGCTACAGTGGCAACCGATTGATTTAATCCAAGGAGAAAAAACATGCCTCAAGAAAGAGCTGCAGCAACGACATTGAAGGGGAATCCATTTACCTTGGTCGGGCCCGAACTGAAGGCAGGAGACAAGGCCCCCAACTTTACGGTGGTGGGCAACGATTTGAAGGAAGTCAGACTGACGGACACGGCTGGGAAAGTGCGTCTCATCAGTGTTGTGCCCTCGCTGGACACTCCGGTTTGCGATGCGCAGACGCGTCGCTTCAACCAAGAAGCCGCCGGTCTCGGCGATGTGGCCATCCTGACCATCAGCATGGATCTGCCTTTTGCACAGAAGCGCTGGTGCGGCGCTGCCGCCGTTGACAAGGTAACAACGCTGTCGGACCACCGTGACGCCTCTTTCAGCACAGCCTACGGAACCTTGATCAAAGAGCTGCGCATCGACAGCCGGGCCATTTTCGTAGTCGATGCGAGTGATACGATCCGGCATGTCGAATACGTCAAGGAAGTGGCCGATCACCCAAACTATGACTCGGCATTGGCTGCAGCCAAGGGAGCCCTAACAGCAAAAGCCTGATGGGGCAAGGATGAAGGCCGCAAGACTGCGAAACCACCACGAGATCCTTCGAATGCTTCGCATCTTCGCGGTTTGCTTTTTGCGTTGGGTTGGTTCACTCCGGGAGGTTAGTCTTTGCCCCCAATTCGGGTTCGTTTTGCACCCTCACCAACCGGTTATCTCCACGTTGGCGGGGCTCGCACAGCACTGTTTAATTGGCTGTTTGCCCGACACCACGGCGGCAAATTCATCCTCCGGATTGAGGATACCGATGTCGAGCGGTCCTCAAGTGAGATGGTGGATGGCATCCTTCAAGGCCTGAGGTGGCTTGGGCTGCAATGGGATGAAGGGCCGTTCTTTCAATCACAGCGGCTGCCGCAATATCGATCCGTGGCCGAGAGGTTGCTTGAGGCAAGCAAGGCGTATCGCTGTTTTTGTTCCGTCGAATCTCTGGCAGCAAAGCGTGAGGCGGCAGCGCAGGCAAAGCAGACCTGGAAGTACGACGGAACCTGTCGGTCGTTGAGCCCGGCTGAGAGTCAGCAAAGGAAAGCCGACGGCGTGCCCGGGGTTCTGCGTTTCAAAGTGCCGGGACACGGAAAAATCGACTTTGCTGACCAGGTCTTTGGCCGGATTGAGCATGACCTCACGACCATCGAGGACTTCGTACTGCTGCGCTCTGACGGCATGCCCACCTACCATCTTGGCGTTGTTGTGGATGACATCGACATGGAGATCACTCATGTCATACGGGGTGCCGATCACATTTCCAACACTCCTAAGCAGATCCTGCTCTATCAAGCTCTCGACATCCCGGTTCCTCAGTTTGCGCACGTTCCACTCATTCTTGGCCCTGATAGGAGCCGGCTGAGTAAGAGGCATGGAGCCACTTCAGTGACGGCTTATCGGGACCAGGGCTTTCTGCCAGAAGCCTTCCGGAATTTCCTTGCCTTGCTCGGCTGGTCGCCAGGAGACGACACGGAGCAAATGTCGACGGCGGAACTGATTCAGCGGTTCTCGCTTGAGGGAATTAACAAGAGTGACGCCGTTTTCAATCTGGAGAAGCTGGGCTGGCTGAACAGCCAGTACCTCAACACGACACCGGCTGCGGACCTTCTTCCAGGGGTTAAATCTGAGCTCGAAACGGCAGGGCTGTGGCGTCCAGAATATGACCTAGAGCAGCGACAGTGGTTGCTGCAGCTTATCGACTTGCTAAAGACCCGGACGAGGCTGCTCACCGATTTCGTCAATAATGGCCGGGCATTTCTCAGCGACGAGTACGAAATCGATCAGACGGCCCGCGAGAAGTTTCTGAGGGATCCCGCTGTTGCTGACCTGCTGCCGGCACTGGCTGCTCGCCTGGAAGTATTGCCGGAGTTCACTCTAGAGACTTGCGAGGCTGCGCTCCGAGGCTTCGCGGAGGAGCGCCAGGTGAAGGCAGGTCTGCTCATCAATGCCTCACGCGTGCTGCTTACCGGGAAGGCTGTGGCGCCTGGCATTTTCCTGGTGATGGTGACCCTCGGCCAAAAGCGAACAGCGGAACGGTTGAAGAAGTCGTGGGGTGTGTCAGCTTGATACCGCCTGGCCAGCCCACGGGCACGAGGCGGAGTGTTCCACAAGAAATGAAAAACATCTACCTGCTGACTCTGCTTTTGGTTTTGGTCTGCTCCTCTCCCTTGTCACTGCAAAATCCACCAGCGGGCTTGGCGTCTTTGCGCCCGATTCCCCCGACAGGCGTTGCCGTGCCTGAGGCTGATCGGAAAGATCTCGAAACTGGCTTGAGCCGTCTTGGAGAAACTATTGAGAAACTGCGCGCGACGATCGGGAACAGAACGGTTTTGCTGGCCGATGTCCAGATTTTCCATGAGGCGATTCGAGCGGCTCTGCAGCACGATGAGTTTTTCAAAGTGGAGGAAGTTTACCGGGCCAAAGACCTGCTGCGGCTGGGCCAGGCCCGGGTAGATGCTCTGGTGGCGGGACAGACACCGTGGACCATAGAGACTGGCCTCGTCGTTCGAGGCTATATCTCGAAGATTGACCGCAGCGTTCAGCCTTACGGCTTGGTCATTCCTCCAACCTACTCGTCCAGCCAGAATATCCGCTGGCGGCTCGACACCTGGTTTCACGGACGCAATGAGACACTGAGTGAGGTCAACTTTCTTACAGACCGGCTCCGCAACCCTGGCGAGTTTACGCCTGCGAACGCCATTGTGCTTCACCTCTATGGCCGGTACTGCAACGCCAATAAGCTGGCTGGGGAAGTTGATCTGTTTGAAGCGCTGGAGGCGGTCAAACGGCAGTATCTCATCGATGAGAACCGCATCGTGATTCGGGGATTCAGCATGGGAGGCGCAGCGACCTGGCATTTTGCCGCACATCATGCGGGAGAATGGGCGACGGCCGCTCCAGGCGCTGGATTCAGCGAGACACCCGAGTTCCTGGACATTTTTGCCAACCCGGCATTCAAACCGTGTTGGTGGGAAGAGAAGCTGTGGCACATGTACAACGCCACAGACTATGCTTCCAATCTCTACCATTGCCCAACCGTGGCCTACAGTGGAGAGATTGACAGACAGAAACAGGCAGCAGATGTGATGGAGAGGGCCCTCGCCAGCGAGGGCATGCGGTTGACCCATCTGATTGGACCGCAGACGGCGCATCGATACCATCCCGACTCTAAGGTCGAGATCAACCGGCGCATCGATGCCTTGGCCGAAAAGGGCCGTGATCCTTACCCGCGCCGAATTCGTTTTACTACTTGGACGCTGGCCTATCCTCGGATGAAATGGGTGCGGCTCGACGGTCTCGAAAGACACTGGGATCGCGCTCGGCTGAATGCCGATGTCGTGGATGACCATACGGTTCAGGTTGCCACCGCCAACATCTCAGCATTTTCCTTTGAGATGGGGCCGGGCGGATGCCCGTTGGACGTTGCGACCCAACCCAGCGTTATTGTGGATGGTCAGAAACTGGTCGCTCCGTCGCCAGAGAGCGATAGATCCTGGGAAGCTCATTTCGAAAAGCGATCTGGACGCTGGGTCTTTGTAAAGAGAGCCGATGACACGTCGCTACGCAAGCGTCCCGGCCTGCAGGGGCCGATCGATGTCGCCTTTATGGATAGCTTCATCATCGTGCGGCCCACAGGCGAGCCATTGGTGCCCGCAGTGTCGTCCTGGGTTGCGTCTGAACAGGCCCGGGCCATCGCGCAGTGGCGCCGCCAGTTTCGCGGCGACGCCCAGGTACGGGACGACTCACAGGTGACGCCGGACGAAATTGCGAAGAGCAATTTGATACTGTGGGGAGATCCGGGGAGCAACAAGCTGCTGGCGCGAGTCCTTGACAAGCTGCCGATTCAATGGACCCGCGAGACGATTACGTTAGGCAAAGAAACTTTTCCGTCTGCCGGACATGTGCCGGTGCTTATCTATCCAAATCCCTTTAGCCCGAGCAGATATATCGTGCTGAACAGCGGTCCGACTCCGCGCGAGTTCGATTATCTGAATAATGCCCGTCAGGTCCCGAAGCTGCCAGACTACGCCGTCGTAGATATCGCACATCCACCCGATGCCCGCTGGCCGGGACGGATTGCACTCGCGGGGTTTTTCGGAGAACGCTGGGAACTGCTTGCAAGTCACGGGCGCTAGCGATAGGGCCAAAGAAGTAATTGGGCATTGCGAAAAGGGGCAGGCACGACCGGTCAATCAAGGAAGCGCCGATTGCTAAGCGAGATTGGCGTTTGATGATTTTGGATTGGTTATTGGCAGCCAGCCCGGCGTTCGCCAGTACGAAGTTACGAAATCGCCAACAGCAAATCCTTGCGCTCGGCACTTGGTCCTTGGCTTCCATGCTTCTTGCCCTTCGATTCACCTGTTTTCAGTTTTTGTTTCATTCGAATCGGACACTTCTAACTGAGGACGAACGATGACACCTGTGCACCTGAAGCTGTCGATCATGATGTTTCTGGAGTTCTTCATCTGGGGTGCCTGGCTGCCGCTCATTTACGCTTACCTCCCCAGTCTTGGTTTTGGGCCACTGGAGCAGTCATGGATTCTCAATGCATTCGCCCTGGCTTCGTTCACAGCCATGTTCTTCAGCACACAGTTTGTCGATCGAAACTTCGCCGCTGAGAAGTTTCTGGCGGTAAGCCACTTGATCGGAGGGGGCTCAATCCTGGCTTTGGCATGGACGGAGAACTTTTGGCCTTTCTTTGTGCTCATGCTGCTGCATTCGCTGTTCTACGTACCAACGATCTCCATTACAAACTCGATTGCTTTTGCCAGCCTCAAGGATGCGCAAAAGGAATTCGGATTGGTGCGACTCTGGGGCACCATCGGCTGGATTGCAGCCAGCTGGCCATTTGTGTTTCTCCTGGTTGATTGGGCACAGGTGCCCGCTCTGGGCAGCGTTTCCTTCAGCGAATGGCTGGGCAGGGCACTCGGCAGCAGCAAGCAAGGCGAAGCGCTGCAGCACGCCACAGCTTACATCTTCATTGCGTCTGGCATAGCGTCGTTGCTGCTTGCAGCCTTCAGCCTGGTGTTGCCGCACACGCCACCCAAGCCGGCCAAAGAAGGGACGGAGAAGTTCGCCTGGCTCGAGGCGATGAGACTGCTTCGTGTGCCGTTTGTTCTGGTGCTGTTCATCATCACTTTTTTTGATGCAGCCGTGCACCAGTGTTACTTCATCTGGACAGCCACTTTCCTGCAAAGCCCGAGCGTCGGCATTCCTGGCAACTGGGTAATGCCTGTGATGAGCATTGGCCAGATTGCCGAAATTGGAACCATGTCTATCCTCGGTTTCTTCCTCAAGCGGCTGGGCTGGCGGAAGACCATGGTGTTCGGCATTTTGGGACACGCGGTGAGATTTGGCGTGTTTGCTCTGGCACCCGACCAGCCCTGGCTGGTTGTCTCGATCAATGTCGTGCATGGCATCTGCTACGCGTTCTTTTTTGCTACGGTCTACATCTTTGTGGATGAGTTCTTTCCGAAGGATGCCCGCTCCAGCGCTCAGGGGCTGTTTAACTTCCTGATTCTGGGGCTGGGGCCGTTTGTTGGAAACTTTGTCTGGCCGATGCTGGGGAACTGGTTTCGCAGCAATGGCGGATATGATTTTCAGAAGCTGTTCCTGGCGCCAGCAGGAGTCGCGATTGTCGCTGCGTTCATGTTGCTGCTTTTTTTCCGCCCACCAGATAGAGGCTGGAAGGCGCCCACGACGTAGGCAGGATGCTGAAAAATTCTCTGAGCAAGAATGCAGTCGCCGCTTGCTCACGCGCACGGTACTGTGACTGCTTTGGCTTCAGTGCAGGCTGTTCTGTACCGCGACCGTCAGGGAGCGCTTTTCGAGTTGTTCAGAAACCTGACTAGTGTGCAGGGACCGCATCTGAGAGAAAATAGGGAACGATGGACACTTTGCTCAACGTGCTTCTGCTGGTAGCAGTCCTGGGAGGCAGCGCGTTTATCGCTCAGTGGTTCACAAAGAAGATGTACAACCGCTGCTCGAAGTGCGCCACTCTGAATGCACGTCGACGATCTATGTGCCGCAGCTGCGGCACGTTGCTCTTATTGCTGACCTCAATTCTTGCTGGTTGCCGCCAGCCCGAGCAACAGTCTGGCGAAGCCGCCAAGCCACTTCCTCCTCCCCAGCCGGTCACTGCCCGCTTTGCATTTCAACGGATGTTGGTCCAGGCAAGAATGTGGGCCCCCGATGCCCAGCCCTTGCGTGTTGCGAGTGTTAACCTGAGGGAAGTTCCCAGCGGGGCAGGGAAGTATCCGGCTTGGCGTGCAACTTTCGTTTCCGGGCAGCTGCGGAAAGCCCGCAGCTTTAGCTTTTCGGTGGCGGAATCGCCTGGAAACGCGCATGAAGGCGTGTTGCGGGGCAGGGAGGAGTCGTGGGCAGGGCCTACGGGGCAGGCTCAGCCATTCTCCGAGCAAATGTTAAAGGTAGACTCCGACGAAGCCTATGTGGCTGCCGCTAAGGAAAGCAAAGAAATACTCAAGAAGCATCCAGACATGCCCGTGCACTTCCTTCTCGAATTTACGCCGCGCTTTCCACTTCCTGCCTGGCGGATCTTTTGGGGGGAAACTTTGGGATCGAGTGACTATTCCGTGTTCATCAATTGCACCACGGGAAACTACCTCCAGACTCTTCACTGACGAGGAATCTGGAGGGTGGGAGTGCGAAGAGGTGCTGTCTCTGCCCGGTCCTGGAGGCTACTTCTTACCCAGCCGAGCACAGACGTTGGCAGCGCCGGTAACGTCGATGGCTGGGCTGCCTTCTTCGATGTGCTGAATGCGACCTTCTTTATCGACCACAAAGGTCGCACGGGACGCGATGCCTCGGTCCGGGACCAAGAGTCCATAGTCAATGGACACCTTCCGAGTGGCGAAGTCACTCAGCATGGGAAAGGTGACCTTCAAGTCCTCTGCAAACCGCTTCTGCGAAGGACTGTTGTCTGTGCTGACGCCAAAAACTTGAGTCTCAGCTCCTTCGAACTGTGAAAGATTAAACTGGTAAGCCTGCATTTCCTTGGTGCAGCCCCCAGTAAAGGCTGCCGGGTAAAATGCGAGAACTACGTTTTTCTTGCCCCTGAAATCAGAGAGCTTCACTGGCTGCCCAGCGGTTGACGGCAGCGTGAACTCTGGCGCCATGTCTCCGACTTTCAGATGAGTCTTTCCCGGCGATTGGGCAAGCAAGGGAACACCTACGAGCAGGGTCAGCAGCCACAGCACGCTTCGCTTCATTGTTTTGTCTCCTTGATTTGGTTTGGATACTTAGTTCTTGCCTGGCACGATCCTCACGATTCTGTGAGGACTGCCTGGCGGAGAGAGAGAGTAGTTTACGTTCTCTACATTAGCACAAAGCGTTGGGAATCCAACTGTCACCCAGGTTGGCTTCCACTGAGGCGGAGGTTTCCGTTTGCCCCAGCCTGCTTGGCGGCTTGATAGCTCTCTCGAAGGCGGGGGACCAAGTCTGAAAGGTGACTGCTCAGAACATCCAGACGTTCGTCCTCGGAGCGGGCCGCGAGGACTTGCTGCTTAACAGTGTTGTTGAGGTAGAGCACCGACGCGATTCTGAAGGACAATCCAATGTAGGAAGCTTCGATCGCAATCTCGTCTGCGTCGCTGCGATTCATGAGTTGAAAGGCTTGCCTGTAAAGGTCCAGAGTGCGAATGGCTCTTTCCTGCGAGGGTTCCCCATCGGGAACGATGTCAGCGAACGGCTCGATGCTGCCCCGTAGGTACGATCGCTGCGAGTCGAAGAGTGAAACCTGAAAGCGCTCCAGACCCACAACTACAATGTCGAGTCGTCCGTCGGGATAACGCTTGATCACCTTGCTGATTTCAGCGGTGCAGCCGATCGTCTCGACTGTCTCGTCGTGGGCGTAGAGAATTCCAAACGGAGATTTTGCCTGGAGACACTCTCCGATCATTTCCCTGTAACGCTCCTCGAAAATGTGCAGCGGCAGCAACATTTCCGGGAACAAAACCAAGTCGAGGGGAAACATTGGCAGATAGTGCGTCATCCGCGGGTCCCGAGTCTAAAGGTTTGCCGTCACATTGAAGTCATTCTGACATGGCCGATACCGCAGGGCGAAGAAAATTGCACGGTTTGGCCGAGCATAGCGCCCGGAACTGCGGGCACTTTTCCATTTTCGGTTCACTATCTGCCCGTTCAACCCCTATTTGGAGCCGTTCCCTGAATACTTGTTCGACAAATCGATAATCTTCAATAAATTGCGCAGGCCTGAAGACGCCGGCCCTCTGGAGTGTATGTGAGAGGCACGAAAAGGATTTGATTCGATTAGCTTTACGCGCTGCGAGACGCTCAAGTTCCTGCCGAGCCCGTAGTTTGGATGGAACAGAAGCATCATTATTTTGAGCAGATAGGGACTAAAGGCAAGGGTTCCAGTCACTACAGCAAAATGCCCGTCGGCTCCCTTGCTGGCTCCGTTGGACTTCAACATACCGGAAGGCTTGATACAGCAACACGCCTAGGAGACTAGCCATGCCCAGAACCAAAGGCAATCGCATGATGAAGGTTGTCGACCACGCCATTTGCCGTACCGCAGGCGCGGCGTTCGATACTATCCAGTTTTTCAACAAGTACCGTCCCAATCCCTCATTCATTCCAAAGTGGTCTGACAAACCAGTCTTGAAATCGTGGGAGAAGTCGAAGCCAACGTTGGGTTTTCCCCGCACAACCGATTCACTCTGTCCGAATTGCGTCATGGAGGCTCGCGAGCGAATCATCAATGGTGAAGAGGATTATCGTTCGCTGATTACAGACAACGTCGGTGAAATCAAGGCGCAGATCATCGAGAGAAACGGTGAAGTTTGGATGGTGAAGGAGTGTCCAAAGCACGGCAAGTTCGAGGACATGATGGCTAAGGACGTGGACTTCCTCCGTTGGATTGAAGGGAACTTTCCTGGGCGGGATATTCGAGCGCACAACGACGAACGCTTGCATCATCACGGAACGAGCACTGTGAAGTACGGACGGGGCTCCGTCTTGACAGTGGATCTAACCAATCGCTGCAACATGATGTGCGATCCCTGCTTCATGGATGCCAACCAGGTCGGCTATGTTCACGAGCTAAGCTGGGAAGAGATTCAGGAAATCATGCGCAACGCTCTGGAGATTAAGCCGCGACGCCAGATGTCTATACAATTCTCCGGTGGCGAGCCGACCATGTCGCCGCACTTCCTCAAGGCGGTACGCTACGCGCGTGAACTGGGCTACAACAGCGTGCAGGCAGCCACGAACGGTATTGAGTTTGCCAAGAGCAAAGAATTCTCGAAACAGGCTGCAGAAGCCGGGTTGCGATACGCATACCTGCAATTCGACGGCATCGGCAACGATGCCAACAGCCATCGCCAGATTGGCAACCTGTTCGATGTGAAGCTGCGAGCCATTAACAACATGCATGAGGCGGGGATTGAGATTGTGCTCGTGACGACGCTGGTCAACGGCGTGAACAATGACCAGGTGGGCCCCATTGTCAAGTTTGCGATGGACAACCCCAGAAAAATTGCCTTTATTGCCTTCCAGCCTGTGTCCTTCACCGGAAGAGACGAAGAAATTTCGGCCGAGCGGCGCCACCGGCAGCGCTATACTCTGTCGCACATGGCCAACGATGTGAAAAGCCAGGCGGGCCTCACGGAACCGACACGAGACTGGTTTCCTATTTCTGCCATGGGGGCTTTCGCCGACTTTGCTGATCTGGTTCATGGGCCGGAGCGTGAATGGGGCTCGTTTAGCTGCGGGTGTCATCCGAACTGCGGAGTAGGCACCGCAGTGATGATCGACAAGGAGACCAAGGAAGCTGCGCCTGTGCCCCAGTTCATTGACGTCCCCGGGCTGATGAAGGACATGCAGAAAGTCACCGACGCAGCCAGAAACAAGTATTTTTCAGGAGCTATGATGGGCCTGGCTCTGATGAAGAATTACAAGCCGTTTAAGTCGCCTAGCCGGCTGACACTGCTCGATATCGTCAAGAAATTCGATAAGACGTGGGGCGTCTCGGGTCGGAACTATGGCAAGTCTTCGCCAGACCGGACCATGATAGACATTCGGAAGCGGCGTGAAGATCCTTGGAACTTCCTCTTTATCGCAGGGATGTGGTTTCAGGATCTGTTCAACTACGATTTCCGCCGCACGGAGATGTGCATCATTCCTTACGCTACCCAAGAGGGCGAAATCTCGTTCTGTGCTTACAACACAGGCATCGGCTGGCGGAAGATCATCGAGAACATGCACAAGAATGCCACAGTTGCTGAGTGGTACAAGGAGCATGGGAAGCATGAAGTCTTTGCCAAGGGCAAAAAGGTAAACTTGGAGAGCTACGAGCATTCACTGAAAATCGACTCCGTGGATGCTGCCCGCGTTCGCGACCGGGGTGAAGCGCCCAAAACCGCCGCAGACGAGGAGCGGCTTCGAAGAAAGGCCCTGCGCGAGGCCGCGGAGGTTCGGGCGATTTACGAGGAGCTGGTGCTCAAGAAGACGCAGCCAGAGCTGGTGCAGATTGTTGCCCCTTCAAGCAAGTAAATGACTTCTGTGTTGAACTGGTAATGAGGATGGGCCGTCTGGATAGACGGCCCATTTTTGTTGCAAGCAAAGACTGAGGAAAGCCTAGACAGACTGGGGTGGAAATGATTGCCGTGGAGCAGAATGTTTTTCAAGAGTTCCTGGCCAAGCATGACGAGAAAGACTGGGCCGAAGTCCTCGCAAGACTGCTGCCGTCAATTCATCCTGCAGATCAGAGTTCCGTCAGAATCTGGTTTTCCTTTTGGCCGCTCAAACTGGCACGGGAACTTCAGCAGTCTGCGGACGCCGCTCAAACTGTCAAGCAGTTGCAATTGGATGGCAACTACTGTCTCGCAGAGCAGGTCGACTCTTCAATGGAGTATTTTCTGGGTTCAAGATATTGGGGCGGGGTGAAGCAGGCGATCATGCAGCACGCTGAGTCGATGACCCGTGCCGCCGGCGCCGGTTTGGAGGAGCAGATCCGCGGTATTGCGTCAAGAGTGGCCAAAGACAAGAGTGCAGAGGAGCGTTTCGTGTTAGGCGTGACTGCCGTCGGCGTGATGATTCTGCAGCAGATTGGTATCTTGGCGTTCGCTGAGGCGGCCGGGTGCTCATCTCAAATCAAGATGCATCATTCCGCCGAACAATTGCAGAGGCTGCGCAGCGGGAAAGCCGGCTGGTTTGCACGCTTCAGTTCGAAGAAGAAACATCGAGTCACGTTCGACGAGAGCGATGCAGAGGCATCGTTCCAGGCGCAGGAAGGACAGGACCTGTCGATGGCTTCAAGCTTCGACCCACGCGACTACGGGAGCAAAGACCACCGCCGGATTGCGGGGCCGATTCCAGCCGAATGCAGGAGCGGTGCCTGCGGGTATTGCTGGATTGGTGTTCTGGGTGGCCGGGAGAATTTATCGGAAGTGACTGACTTCGAGAGAAGGCGGCTGCAGTACTTCGGTTACGCGGGCAATGCCGAGATTGGGAAGCATCATCACGTCCGCCTGTCTTGCCAGGCAAAGTGTTACGGTGATGTTTCCTTAGTGATTCCACCCTGGAACGGGGTTTTGAACGGCAACAAATAGTTCTGCGCCGAAGGTTGTCTTTTCAATTGCTTTCGATTCATCGTGAAATCCTGAAGCAAGCCATCTCAGTGGTGTTTCTTACGAGGAGTCTTCCTTCCGCGATCGCTGGATGGTTCCAAGTTTTGCCCTCGATGGCCGCGAAACGTGCCAGCTCACTGTGCTGGTTGGGTGTTGCCTCCAGCAGGACGAGTTCTCCCGACTCAGTCGAAACAAGCAGGCGGCTGCCAGCCAGTAACAGTTGACCGTATCCGTATCGCCCCCCCTTCCATTTTCGCTCCCCAGTTTCGGCATCGATGCAACTGAGAATGGATTCATCCAGGCCGTAGATGTAACCTTCATAGTAAACGGAACTGTTGAACTTGTTCTTCATGTTGACGTTCTGCCAGACGGTCTTTGCCATAAACCCGTCCTGGCTGCTGACGATTTCCACTAATGCCGCGCCGTGTCCGTAGCCTGCCGAGACAAACACGCGGTTTTCGCCGATGATCAGCGGTTGCGCGCTGTTGACGTCATAGCTGGTGCTCCAAGGAAAATCCCAAAGGAGTTTCCCGTCTTCTACGGCTAGACCCATGGCGCGGCGCGCGCTGACCGCCAGGATTTGTCGTCGGCCCGCCAGCGTGACCAGCATTGGCGACGTGTAGGCCTGTTTGTCATCCAGAGTCTTCCAAATAGATTCTCCTGTCAGCTTGCTGTATGCAGCAACCGATTGTCCAGAGCGGCCGCCCGGAAGAACCACAACTTTGTCGTCGACAATCAGTGGGGCTGCCGACATACCCCATTGAAGATTCTCTGCTTGATTGTCTTGCAGAATGTTCTTCCTCCAAATCAGGCGGCCACTTCGAGCCTCCAGACAGCGAAACTCTCCCTTCGCGCCCAAGGCGTAAATCCGTTCTTCGTGCCAAGTGGGGGTTGCTCGCGGACCATCACCGCCCATAGACTCACGGAATTCGCCGTCCCATGCATGAGTCCAGAGTTCGCGGCCAGTTTCAAGATCGTAGGCTGCGACCACCTCCTGCCTCCGGCGCTGCTCGATGGTGAAGGCACGACCGCCAGCAACCACAAAGGAAGCATAGCCACCACCCACGGGCTGCTTCCAAGCAAGAGGAGGTCCTCCAGCGGGCCACTCGGTTAGGATCTCGGTCTTCTCCGCGTAAACACCGTTGCGTTGTGGCCCCCGGAAGTCAGTCCAGTAAGCTTTGACAATCCCTGAGGCTGCCGGCTGTCTCCGCGGTGCTTGCTCCGAACTCGCAGGCACGGCTGTCGCGGGCTTGCTGAGCTGGTCTGGGAGAGTCGCGTCGGGAGTTCTGGCGTCTTCAACAATTGCCTCGCTCAGAGGCAGTTGGGTGTGCCTCGCCCGGTTCTTCTCGAGGAACGCGTAGTGGGCTTCGTCCTTTCTTTGAAAGGAGAGCATCGGCATAACCCCACTGCCATCAACTTCCATGTGGAGCCCAAAGAAAAAACGAAGGTAGAGAACAAAGATCAAGGCGATGTAGATCGAGGTGAAGATCTTTCGCGAAAGCCTGGTGGCAGGCCGAGCCCAAACCAAAATCAGTGCCAGCGGTGGAAAGAGTAGAGAAGTTGCGAGGATCGATTTCCAGCTACGGACCCAAGGAGGAATGTTCATGAGTGCTCCACACGTGTTCTTTCTTACCGCCGGATCTTGACAACCTGTCGTTGCGCGCAATCCTAGAGATCCAGCCGCAGACTGTGACACAATAACACAGCTGGGTCGAATTCTAGGACAGACAGGATCCGCGCCGTGCTTCATGGGGAATGAGTGGCAATTGTGCTTCGATTCTGGTTGCCTTACGTGGAGTGTTGCAGATACTTTCTCAAGCCCGCTTTGCGCCAAGTAAGAGCCTTCAGGACGCTAAGGCTGCGAATTTTTCCGCAGCCCGGGCAATTTTGGGAACCGATCATTTTTGGAGTTAAAGAATGTTGCTATGTCGCTGGCGGCAGCTATTGACTGCGTGCCTTGCTGGTAGCTGTGGCTTCCTCACCGTTGTGTGGGCCGATTGGCCGCAATGGCGTGGTCCCAATCGCGACGGCATCAGTGAAGACTTTCGGTTGCCTTCGCAATGGCCGGCCAGCTTGAAGGAAGCGTGGAAGGTAACTGTCGGTGAAGGACATTCCTCTCCAGTAAGTGCTGAAGGCAGGGTGTATGTGCTCTCCCGGCAAGGAGAGGAAGAGGCCGTCTCTTGCTTGGATGGTGCCAGTGGGAAAACGATCTGGAAGTCGACGTATCCTGCCGCCTACACGATGAACCCTGCCGCTACGGGTCATGGCAAGGGCCCTAAATCGACTCCAGCAGTCGGCGGTGGCAGAGTGTTTGCACTTGGCATCAACGGAGTACTCTCCTGCTTCGACGCTAGGACGGGAAAGCTGGAATGGCGGCATGAGTTCTCCAAGCAGTATCCCAGCACCTCGCCGCTCTACGGCACTGCGATGTCGCCGCTTGTTCTCAACGAGCTCTGTATCGCTCATGTTGGCGGCCACGATAAAGGAGCACTGTCGGCGTTTGACGTTCAGACAGGTCTACTGAAGTGGGCCTGGCATGCGGACGGGCCGGCATACTCTTCTCCAGTTGTGGCAACTCTTGCGGGCGAGGCCCAGCTCATAACGTATACCCAGAACTATGTGGTTGGCATCTCCCCCGTTTCAGGCAAGCTGTTGTGGAAGATTGAGGCAAGACGCGCCTATGATACCAACTCAGTCACACCGGTGGTCTACAAGGACCTGATAGTTTTTTCCCTAGACGAAAGGGGAATTGGAGCAGTCCGAGTTGTGAAGCAGGGCACTACCTTCGCGACGCACGAGGTTTGGCGGAATCCGGCGATGGAGTCCTATATGAATACGCCTGTGCTGCACGGCAGTCGGCTGATCGGATTCTCGTATCGAAAGAGAGGGCAGTTCTTTTGCATCGACGCGGAAACTGGCAAAACGCTCTGGGAAGGACCTGGCAGAGCCGGAGAGAATGCCGCGATCTTACGCGCCGGCGGAGTGCTCTTTCTCTTGACCAACGAAGCTAGGCTTATTGTGTTGAAAGCGGACTCTGCGGGCTACGAACCTCTTAGGGAGTACTCGGTAGCCACCAGCCCGACCTGGGCACACCCGGCATTGCTCGGGAATCGAATCCTGATCAAGGACCAGACCAGTCTGACGTCACTGAGCTTCTGACCGCCTGAACTCTTTTTCTCGTAATCCCATTTGGTCGGACCTGCTGGGCATTCCTTGAGGACCCGCACGAAGACGATGATAGCGATTCCGACTAGGAGGGGCCAATGGGCTGGCCAGGAACCAGATTCTTGTTGATGGGGCTTATAGTGGTTCAGTCGTGCGCAGTGGCCTGTGCTGCGCAGGGGTCCTTTGAGATTTTGCGGGGTCAAATGGTAGAAGAGCAGATCGCGGGCCGTGGAATCAGAGATCCAAGGATCCTTGACGCGCTGCGCAAGGTGCCGCGCCATGAGTTCGTACCAGAGCACCTTCAACAACTGGCTTACCGAGATCATCCACTGCCCATCGGGTCGGGACAAACCATCTCGCAGCCCTATATTGTGGCGTTGATGACCGAACTCGCGCGGGTAGGACGAGACAGCATAGTTCTGGAGATTGGAACGGGGTCGGGTTATCAAGCTGCAGTGCTTTCCGTCCTCGCGGCGCGGGTTTACACCATCGAGTATCTCGAAGGACTTGGAACACGCGCGCGTCAGCGGCTGGCTGATCTGGGATACAAGAATGTCGAAGTCAAGATTGGAGATGGGTACCAAGGGTGGCCCGAGCGGCAGCCCTTCGACGCAATTCTGGTCACAGCTGCAGCAGAGCACGTTCCAAGACCGCTCATTGATCAACTGAAGCCCGGTGGCAGGCTCGTGATTCCTGTCGGACGGCAAGCTGAAGCACAGTCGTTGCACGTCGTAGAGAAGGACGCGTCTGGCCGAACCAAACAGTGGGAGGTCATTCCGGTGCGATTTGTTCCACTGGTTAGACCGGGGCAAACGAAGCAATGACCCTGCCGAGAGCGGCGGTGTACGGTCGTCCTGTAGGAGGCTGGGGACGAGCCGGCAGGCGATCGCTGGGTTCCTTTACTCGAATCTCACAGGTTGCTGATAAACTCGAAAAGCGCTCTCTGACGGTCGCGGTGCTGCACGGAAGCCAAAGCAGTTGCAGTACCGCGCGCGTGAGCAAGCGGCGCCTGCATTCTTGTTCAGAGAGTCTTTTCAGCATCCTGCCAAAAGCGAGGACACACTTTGAGTACCTCAGGAGGAGCGATGAATAGAAGGCAAGTGTTGAGATCAATGACTCTGGCAGGCTTTGGTCTGGTTTCTGAGCGATTTGTGCCCAGCCTGTTTGCGGCGCTCAAGAAGATGAAAATCACACGAGTGCGCTTCTTTCATGTGCCGAGTTCGCGCCCCATCTTCAACCAAAGCGGCCACATCGTGACTGTCGAGACCGATCAGGGGATAACTGGAATCGGCGAAGGAGGGACTCGAGACTCCATCGAGCAGTTGGGCGGGATGCTGATCGGGCAGGACCCCACCCGCATTGAACACCTTTGGCAAATGATGTACCGCGGATACTTCTATCCCCCGGGACGCGAAAAGTTGCATGCCCTGGGCGCACTGGACCTGGCGTTGTGGGACATCAAGGGAAAAGTTCTAGGCCTTCCGGTGCATGAGTTGCTGGGCGGATTGACCCGCGACCACATCGAATGCTACTCGACTGGTTTTCCCAATCAGGGAAATATCAGAGACACAGCACGTGCCTGCGTCGAGGCGGGTTTCAGAGCCTTCCGAACTTCAGTCGCCGATCCGGGCGCTGAGCAGTCTTTCGACGCGCAACGGATGATTCGGAAGACCTATGAGCAGTGCAAACAGATTCGCGAGGGAGTCGGCCCAGACCGAGACTGGGCCATTGACTACCATACACGACTAGACCAGGCCGAAGCTGTCCGACTGAGTGGACTGCTGGAAGAACTTGATCCGTTCTTCGTGGAGGACTTGGTGCGGTCAGAGAATCCCGGAGTCTACCGAGTCCTGCGACAACAGGTAAAGGTACCCATCGCAGTCGGAGAGCAGTTTGGCGACCGCTGGGACATCAATGAACTCGTGGAGCAACACTTGATCGACTATTCAAGGGTCACCATTCCGAACGTGGGAGGTGTGACAGAATTCATGAAGCTGGCCGCCCTCTGCGAAACACACTACGTCGGTCTCGTGCCCCACTTTACCGGTCCGGTCTCCACGGCCGCGTTGGTTCATGCCTGCGGCGCTTCTTCGGCGCCTGCTTTGATGGAAATGACAGGTGCTGGGCCAAGGGCCGAACCTCACCTGCCTCAACATTTCGATTTCAAGAACGGCAAGCTATGGCCGAATGTGCGTCCGGGCCTGGGTGTCGAGTTTGATCCAAGCAAAGCGCAGCAGGTGTTGGAAGTGACCCAGTTGTCGCGGCCGATTCGCCTCTTTCAGCGGCCCGATGGATCGATTACGAACTGGTAGAGACCTTGAACCCAAGCGAAGCTTTTCGATCTATGATAGGCGTTGCTTGCGGAGTTTCTCGCAGTCTTCGCCTGCTTCGTGTCGTTTGATGCGAGGGAAATCAAGCTATGTGGACCTCACGCATGTCCGGAACCGAAGGTCCGGTCTTCCGATTTGATTCCATTCCGACCTAGGTGATTTCGCAGCTCCTGCAAGTATAATAGGAGCCATTTCTCCTAAACGGTGAGGAAGCTCTTCATTTAAACCTTTTAGCTCAGTCAACGGAACAACAATGAACCAGGAGATGCTCAACACTGTCTCAGACTTGGCAAACCCCGTGGAGTCGAGACACCCTCAAGATTGGGAGGTGGCTAGGCCACCCTGGCATCGGCAGACTACTGTCTTGGGTTCAGTGTTTGTGCTTCTGGCCCTTTGCGCTGCCTACCTGCTTCGCCCACCATCGGTTCCGCCTTACGTTGCGCGCCATGTTCCCGTGACGGCTACCGGTCGCAGCAAGACCGGGCCGCTACTCTTGCAGGAACGAGAGATCTACTTTCTAGAGTTATTTGGCGGGCATCAGGCGCTGGCGCGAGCCCCGGTAAGCGGGGGTGACGTATCGCTGCCATCTGTCTCTCTCGATAACTTGCAGCTAGCTGACATTTCGCCAAACGGAGACGAACTGCTCGTCGGGACCCGGTTGGGGACGCAGGCGGAGTGGCCCTTGTGGAAGATCTCCTTGAATGGTGGGATGGCGCCTAGCCGTTTGGGTTCGGTTCTCGGTCATGCCGGAACCTGGTCGCCGGATGGGCGCAGGATTGTCTACGGTGCCGGCAACGATCTTTACATAGCAAACAGCGATGGCTCACAGCCGCGCCTGCTGTCTGCAACATCAGGCGTTGCGCGTTGGATCCGCTGGTCGCCGGACTCCAAAGTGATTCGATTCACGGTGCTGCATCCGCAGAACCTCAGCACCTCGCTGTGGGAGATTTCCAGCGATGGCCGGAATCTACGACCGTTGCTGACGGGCTGGAACGATCCTTCGTCGGAATGTTGTGGCACTTGGTCCCCCGATGGCGAGTTTTTTGTATTTCAGGCAACTCGTGAGGGCACTTCACAGATTTGGGCCATTCGCGAGAAACCACAGATGTGGAGGCGCATCGACCGCACTCCGGTTCAGCTGACTCGTGGCCCGACCAGTTACCGGGCACCCGTGATCAGCCGGGATGGCAAAAGAATTTTTGTCGTGGGAGACCAAAGACGCAGTGAGTTGGTTCGGTTTGACTCCGGCTCTCAGCGGTTTGAGCCGTTTATGGGAGGTATTTCGGCCGAGTCCGCTGACTTCTCCCGGGACGACCAGTGGATAGCCTACGTCACCTACCCGGATGGCGTGTTGTGGCGCTCCAAGGTGGATAGCAGTGAACGAAGGCGGCTGAGCCCAGCGTCGATGCAGGTCCATCTGCCACGCTGGTCACCCGATGGAACGCGGATCGCTTTCAGAGCCGAGGTTCCTGGCAAACCAGTCAAGATTTACACGATCTCGTCCAGCGGCCAAGACTTGACGCAACTGATTTCTGACGACCGTGGCGAGGCCGATCCTGGATGGTCGCCCGACGGCAGGAAACTGGTTTTTGGCCGGATGACGCTGCCGTTTGATTCCCGCTCGAAATCGATTCACGTGTACGACTTCGAAACGAAGCAGGTGACAACGCTGCCGGGCTCCGACGGGCTGTATTCACCGCGCTGGTCGCCGGACGGCCGCTTCATTGTGGCTCTCTCCCTGGATTCGCAGCGTCTGATGTTGTTTGACGTCGAACGTGAAGCATGGCAAGAGCTGGCGCGTGTGAATGCCTCCTATCCAGTATGGGCAGCTGACAGCAGCACGCTTTATTTCGGCGGCAAAGTGAACAATAAGCAAGGCCACTATCGAATCAAGCTGCGGGATCGGAAACTGGAAAGACTGCTAAGCCTTCCAGAGGCTCTGGATGAATTGGTGTCTTTTGCGATCTGGACCGGAATAGCCCCTGATGGCTCACTGGTCGTAGCCCGGGACCTGAGCAGGCAAGAAATCTATGCCCTCGAATGGCAGATTCCATGAGGGAGTGGAAGCGATTTCAAGTAGGACTCTTTGGTTGTCCCCCGCCTTGTGCCGTTTGCGATGAGACAGACATCGGGAACCACGCCATGTGGGCGCTCACAGTAGATGAGCTTTCCAGGAGCGAAGAAGTCTCACTTACGGAGCAGCGCGGGTTCGGCGAGCGTGGCCAAACGCTCCAGGTCAAAATGCCTGTAAAGATCCAGGCAAAAGAGCTCTGGTGCCTCTCGAAACTCCACGGGCTTTTCCAGTAGTACACCCAAGCTCGGGATTCCTTCGTGAACAACTATCTCGGAAAACAGGCCTGGCTCGAGGGCAGCCGCCACGAGTAGCACTACCTGATTGCGCATGCCAGTGCACTCGACCCGAAGCTTGCCTGTATCCGACTGCTTTTGAAGCCAGCGCCCTATTTCGGTCAATTGTCCTGCGATCAAACCGAGAGTTCGGTCGCCTGTGCCATGTAGAATCTGAATATAAGAATAGGGGTTTGTACCCTTCCAAGAATCTCCGGTGAACAGCAGATCAGCGGCGAGAACCTGCTCTCCGCGGTTCACCCGGTCAGAGACTTCTCCCGCTGCGAAGGCTTTGCCTCTGTCATTCAGAACAAGCGTGGCCGCTGTGTTGCCCGGACGACCAATACCCTTTGCCCAAACCGCGGTCACGTTGAGACCGTTGTCCATCTCAAAAAGATACGACTTCGTTTCCACTCCTTTGTTCTTGGTGAGTCCGATGAGCCAGGGGCGGCGGATGTTCGCAGGTTTGAGGCGAACGAGCGCCTTCAGACGGTCGCGCTCCGCGCGGACCCATGCCGAGCGGGTGCCAGGCTCCGAAGGAATTGTTTGCCGGGAAATAGATTGCGATAGCTTCCGCGCCAGGCCGGCGATGGTTAGATTATCCGCAGGCAGCCCCACGACCAATTCCTCGTAGGACCTGATCTCCTCATCCACCGGAATCTCGTGTGTGACGGACGGCAAATTGAAGTGCCTGCTGAAGAACCGGTAAGCCTGCAGGCGGTTGTCGAGCTGGTAATTGTGGTCGCCTGGTTCGCTGCTTTCGTGCCAGGCCAGGGAGTCCTCCTTCCCAAAAAGCTTGAAGATTGGCCGTATCGCATCATAAAGGAGCGGCTTGACCACACCCGCGCGAAAACAGCAGTCGTCTTCCGCGTTGTGGGCGAGCAGCATGGGACGGGGTGCCATGAGTGCCGTCAGATGAGTGTAGTCCTGGCCGTCGAGTAGATCTGTGGCCGACTGTTCGAGGTCACCCAGGTCGCCGTAGCGCCGCACTTCGATCTTGGGCGCTAGTGCTGAGTAGCCAGCCACGGGCACGGCAGCTCTCACGCGTTCGTCAAGAGAACTCAAAACGATGGTCTGCCAGCCACCGCCTGAGAGGCCTGTCACACCCAGACGGTTGCGGTCAGCGCTGGGGTGGTCGTAAAGATAGTCCAGGCCCTTACGCATGGCTAGATAGAACAGGCCCAAGTGGTTGGCTCCTACCAGGTCGAGGTGCGCGCCAAACCAGTGGCCGTTTTCCTTCTGATCGAGCTCACCAAAAGCAAACCACTCAAGGTTCAAAGCGAACATTCCTTGCTTGGCAAAATTGATGCAGCGCTTTTGCTTGTATTCGACAGCTTTTCCAGGCGGGCCTACATGGCCATTGACGTTAAGGATTGCAGGGATTTTTCCTTGAACAGTCTCAGGTTCGTACAGGATAGCAGCGGAGTAGAGTCCGGGAACGATCTCGTAGCGCAGCTTCCGCATCCGATACCCTTTTCCGGGAATGACTCCAAGCTCTTCGAATCGTGCTGGTGCATTCACCCATTCCTTTGGCCAACCGTGATAGACCACATCATTGAGTAAATGCTCTCGAATCCGCTTCGCTTCAGCTTGCCACTGCTGGGCAGTGGCGGGCGCAGGAGGCGTAGCAGCCTTGCTTAGCAGATATTGCTTTAATAAAAAGAGCGAAACCGCCGGAGACTGGATCTCTTCGCTCAGAATGGGGGTCAGCTGCTGTGGATTGCTTTGAGTGTAGGCGGCCTGAGGCAGCAGAAAGGAAAGAAGCGCTGCACAGGTTGTGTATGCTTTGCGAAGGGAAAGAAGTGTCACAAAGACCTCCAAAGTATTCGCCTTCAGGCATTGCCCAGGCGTACAGAGAAAGTGGCCGGATATTCTCGCGTCCACGATGTCATCCACTCTGAGGACGCTTTGGTGACGGCTTGTTAGAAGGTGCGCCCACTCGGTGAGGCCCTTCCGCACGACAGGTAACTTACCTTGAGTTCTGCTTCAAGTAATCTTCGCTAAAGAGATCGTCTTTCAACTCTACATTGTAGCGGCCATCTTTCAGGCTTAGCTTCAATTCTCCTTTGCGTTTCAGGTCCTGGACTTCGGCCTGGGTGACCGTCAAGAAACCCTGTAGAGGCTTGATCTCAACAATCTGGATGATCTTCTCCAGCTGGCCGGACTTTCCGAACAGCTCCCACTTCCAAAGCATGCCGTTGTCTTTGCGGAGAAAGCAGAAGAGTCGCCTATAGTTTGAATCGCTTTGGAACTGAGGCAACAGGAGGCTTTCAACACGATGGCAGGCAACACCATTGACGACCTCCTCCCCCTTCAACTGGTGTGTGTATTTGCCGAATTCTCCTCCGATAAGTTCCTGAACCGAAATGGTGAGAGTCTTGTACTTGTAGTTGCGTGCTCCAGAGACACGAACCTTCTTCTTCAGCGCACTGCTGGGTCGATATGCAATGTATTCGGCCTGGCCGCTGCCCGTTTCTTTCACGAGCAGGAGCTTTCCTTTTTCAGAGGGCGGGCTTTCAATACGGATCAAATGCGACATCCGACCGGCTTTCGACTTTCGCATCCAAACAAATTCCAGCAAAACAGGTTCGGTGCCTGGCTCCCGATAAAGCGCACTCATTGTAAGCACAGCCGATTTACGCGAGGCCTGATTCAAGTATCGGTTGACAAGTTCCTCGCCTCCGAGATCTGGGCCGGCATAGAGCAACGGGATGAATAGCAACGATTGGGAAAACAGCAGCTTCATGGATTTGTCGCTTTGCGAATTGTTATGAAATGAGCCTGGAGTCATCGACGCTGTGACCCGGCCGGTCAAGCTCGCGAGTTCGATCTCTACTCTTCGATCGTGCGCAAAGCTCGAACGGTACCCGCGCTCAACAGCAGCATGAGCGACGGCAGGAGAAAAAGATCCGCAAGCAGGTTGATGCCCATGATGAAAGCCGAAAGCCAGCCAAAATGTGCTACCGGCACAAATCGCGAAAATGCGAAGACCAGGAAGCCCAGGGCCAAGGCAACTGCCGAAGCAATCATAGGGCCGCCAGCCTCTGTCAGACCTTGTAGGGCAGCCTCCGGGACACGAAGGCCGAAGGAGCAGGCCCGCTGAAAATGAACCAGGTAGTGCAAGCAATTATCGACCGTAATACCCAAGGCAATACTGGCAATCATGCAGGTATTGACATTGAGTGCCACGCCGTTCCATCCCATCAGACCAAAGAAGAGCAGAACGGGCAACCCGGCATGCATCATGGCAAGCATGCCAACTTTCCAGGAGCGAAAGAGCAGCAGCACCATCACGGCGATGGAAATCCCCGAGAGAGCCAGGCTCCGGCTTTGCTCGATGGCGACGCGGTCAGATGTCGTATTCAGCAGAGTTAAACTGCTGACAACATGCACCGCAAACCCTCGGGAAAAAAGGCGTAAGGCTGTCGCCTGGATTTGCTGAGTGGCCTGCCGGAGTTCACGGGAGCCAAAGAGATGGCTGCGCGCCAGGATGCGCAGATGGCGGCGGTCCGCAGAGAGAAATGCAGCATTCATTCCCCCGGGTTCCGAGTCGGAGAAATCCAGCAAGTCAGAGAGAACAGCAGGGTCGTCAGGCAGGCGGAATTGTCTCGGATCCTCTCCATGAAACGCACGGTTGAGCACCTTGAGGGTATCGACGAATGAAAAAGAGGCATCGATGCCAGGGATCTCTTTCAAGGAAAGTTGAAGAGTCTCGGTTGCGCCGAGGATGTCAAGGTCGGTTACTCGACGATCACCAGTTGCCTGCACGACGATGGAAAGCGGAGCAACGCCCGCCAGAGTGTTGTGAAAGCGCTCTGCCGCCTTCACCACTGGAGCAGATTTTCGGAAGTACGCGAGGTAGTCGGAGCGGACCTCGACACGCAGCAGTCCGAGAATACCCCAGACGATGCTGGCAGCGGCAGCGCCGTAAATCCAATACCGGCAGCGCAGACCGAAATTGCCGAGCCGCTCCAACGCTGCATGCCGGCGGCTGCCCTTCTGCCCGCGAACCTTGCTCAGTTGCGGCACAGGCAGAATGAAGAGAATGACCGGCACCAGGGTGATGGAGAGCAGATAGCTAAAGAGTATTCCCAGGGTGGCGAACAATCCAAGGTCACGAATTGCCGGAATTTGGGTGAAAGCGAGAGAGCCAAACCCGGCCATGGTTGTGGCCGCTGCGATCAGTAGAGGAGGATGGGCATGACGCAGAGTCTCCAGCAGGACGCTTCGATATTGTGCGGAGTCCAGACGGCACTGATCCCCGTGTCGCGCATAAGCACGTCCGAGGGCCTGATAGTACTGGGCCAGCAGATGAATCACATAGGTACTGGCATTGGAGATTAGCAGCGATGGCAGGCTGAGCGTGGTCACTTTCAGGGGGCACCGGCTCCAGGACATCGCGCCCATCGTCCAAACTAGAGCCAGGGAAATCATGCCCAGAGGTAGGAGGACCCCACGCTTGCAACGAAAGGTTGCACCCAGTATGCCGACAACCACGAACAGCGTCAGTGGTGTGAAGACATAAAGGTCGCGGACCATGTTTTCCGTTCCCTGAAGCTCCATCTCCGGAAGGCCGCTAATGAACACTTGATCTGGCGGGAACAGGTTTCTCGCCGTGGATCGGACTTGCAAGGTCACTTCGCGACCTTTGCGAAGAGTGCTTCTGCCTTCGAAATCATCGAGAAAGACGAGTACCGCCGTCGCATGGAAGTCGGGTGCAATCAGATTTCTTTGAAGAAACGGATTAGCTCGCAGACGACTGCTCAAGGCGTCCCGATCCAACGCATCGAGATTTTCAGGAACCAAGGGCGAAACGCGAACTTCGTCTTCGGTGCCTTGTACGTCTAACACGTTTGTTAGGCTGAGAACTCGCTTGACCCCATCGATCCCTTCAAGTGCCGTCGTCAGTTCGCGGATGCGCCGAAGTTCCAAAGTACTCAGGAGATTTCCACTGCCGATTCCAACCAGAACGATCTGGTCGTTGCCAAACAAACGTGTCACCTCGGCGTAGTACGCCGTCTCAGCCGAATCGGGAAGAATCAGAGTTGCCGGGGAGCTGTCGAACAGCAGAGTGGGGAGGCGCCACAGAAAAAAAACCGTAAAAGCGCCGGCCATGAGAAGCACCCATGCCGGACGTGTCAGCATGCCATTCCAAAAACGGTGCATGCGGCTTTATAGAAGAAAGCTGGAAGAGGAGTCAATCGCATTTGAGCGCCCGCTTGAAGACTCGCTTGGTTGGAAGCGGGCCCGTGAACCTTTTCTGCTTGCTTTGGACCCGAGTACTCGCCCCTCTGAGGCCAAAAGGGAGCCCGTGGAACGGCATAAGCGGCCATCCACTTGATTCAGGTTAACTTGGGTGCAATTTCTTACCGATGATTTCCTTGAAATGCCCGGCGGCTTCTGTTAGGGTTACGGCTTCTTTTCGAAAGAAGCTTGAAACAGGAAGCCCGCGAGGCAACTCAGGAGGTTGTTCGTGTTCAAGAAATTCTTTTCGTGGCTCAAGCTGAGAGACAGCTGGAATTATAGGAAGAATCGTTGGGTCCTGTTCATCAATAGTGGCTGCGTTGCGTTGGCTCTCTTCGGTGCAGGGTCGCACTATTGGTCCCATGTGAGTTCTCCGGATGTTGCTTTGCCATCAGCACTGGTGCCGGCTCCGCCGCCACCAGCCCCTCTGACACTGATTGAAAGGTTTGAAGGACAGATCAAGAAGAACATGACTCTGGCTGACGTGCTGTCAACTTGCAATCGGCCGCAGGAAATGGCTTTTCAATTGGTCAATGTTGCAAAGCCGATTTACAACCTGAAGAAGCTGATAGTTGGCAACGGCTTTGAGCTGGAAAAACTGCCTGATGGAACACTCAGAATGTTCAGCTATGCTGTGGACCTCAACCAGTACGTCGAGGTTTCGCTGACCGCGCAAGGCTACAAGGCGGAGATGAAGCCATTCCAGTACGAAACACGCGAGGAACTGATCTCCGGAACAATCCGGAACTCGCTGTTCCACACGCTAAACGAAATGAACGAAGGCGACGATCTGGCGCTGGACATGGCCGAGACGTTTTCGTATGACATCGACTTCAATACTGAGCTGAAGGTGGGAGACCACTTCAAATTGGCGGTGCAGAAACAGTATCGTGAGGGCGAGTTCGTCAAGTACGGAGATATACTGGCGGCTGAGTTCAGCAACAAGGGAAAGGTCTACTCTGCTTTCCGCTTTACCGATCCTGAGGGTCATTCCGAGTATTACGACGCCTCAGGGCGCGCTCTCCGGCGCGACCTGCTGAAGTCGCCGGTCAAGTTCTCGCGTGTCAGTTCGGGATTCTCGCGCAGCCGTTTCCATCCGATTCTCGGCGTGTTCCGCCGTCACACCGGTGTCGATTACTCAGCTCCGGCAGGCACACCTGTGCATGCGGCAGGGAATGGCCGAGTTGAGTTCGCCGGCTGGAAGAACGGCTACGGCAGATTCGTGAAGATTACTCACAACAGCGAGCACGCAACGATGTACGCACATCTTTCTCGCTTTGCCGCGGGCATTCGCAGCGGTGCCATGGTACAGCAGGGCGAGGTTATCGGTTATGTGGGCGCGACGGGCCTGGCGACTGGGCCGCACTTGCACTATGAGGTTGCGCGCCGGGGAGCCCTCATTAACCCTTCTGGCCTGAAGTTTCGGCCCAACGTTCCATTGAAATTCGAGTATCTTGGGGCTTTCGAAGCGCGAAAGCAGCGCTGGCAGGGTCAACTGGTCAGGCTCGATTTTTCCAGCCCGCACCAGAATCTGGCTGCTGCTTTTCTTGAGCAGGCGGCTGAATCCCAACCGTAATCGGAGTCGGGACAGCCCCCCGCTGCCGCTCAGGATGAGCTGATGTTCTTCTAAGCGTTTGGTTCTACGAATCCTCCCCTGCGTTCCCCAAGGCTAGCGCCACAAGGGAACCTACAAAAGAGTCCCTCTCTCCTGGCTCTTTCGGGCAGGGCAAGACACCGCCGCTACCTTCACTGCACCTATCGTCGTTCCGCTTGCGGACACCGCCCTGGGACTCTGATTCGACTGTGACTCGACCCGCTTCCATCCTTATCAAGAACGGCACGCTGGCGACCCAGAATCCTCGGGATGACTTCTTCCAGGGCGACATCTGGATTGATAACGGCCGCATCGAGCAGGTAGGGAGGCGAGTGGCTCGCCGGGCTGACACCACCATTGACGCCAGTGGAAAGCTGGTTTTGCCAGGATTCGTGCAAACGCACGTTCATCTGTGCCAGACACTCATGCGCGGCGCTGCAGATGACCTATCCCTTCTCGACTGGCTCAAACACCGGATCTGGCCGCTTGAGGCAGCGCACGACAGCGCCTCGTTGAGAGTCTCCGCGCAACTGGGTTTGGCGGAGTTGATCCGAGGTGGAACCACGACGGTCCTGACGATGGAGACAGTACACGATACGGACGTGGTGTTTGAGGAGGCGGAGCACAGCGGCATCCGGGCCAGGATCGGAAAGTGTCTTATGAATGCCGGCCAAGGTGTACCTAAGCGCCTGATCCAACCAGCTCGGAACGCACTGGCCGAGTGCGAGACTCTGCATCGGCGCTGGCATGGCGCGTCCGAGGGTCGCCTCGGGCTGGCGCTGGCGCCGCGCTTCATCTTGTCTTGCACGGAAAAATTGCTGCGGGATGCTGATGCCCTGGCGAGCAGCCTGGGCTTGCTGATTCACACGCATGCTTCGGAGAACCGCGACGAAGTGAGGCAAGTCCGCCGGCTCACTGGAAAAGGGAACATCGAGGCCTTTCACACCTTCGGCCTTCTGCATGAACGGCTGTGTGTGGCTCACTGCGTCTGGGTGACAGAAAAAGAGAGGCGTCTCCTGCGTGAGACAGGGACGCGTGTGCTGCATTGTCCTAGTTCGAATCTCAAATTAGGGTCGGGGATTGCTCCGGTCTGGAAGATGCTTCAGTCGGGCACTTCTGTTTCGCTCGGCGCGGACGGCGCTCCCTGCAACAACAACCTTGATATGTTTCAAGAGATGCGGCTGGCAGCGCTGCTGCAGAAGGCGCTCCACGGGCCTGAGGCGATGCCGGCGACAAGGGTCCTTCGAATGGCCACGCTAGGCGGAGCCGAAGCTCTCGGGTTGAACGACGAGATTGGCAGCCTCGAGGTTGGGAAGCGTGCCGATGTCATTGTTGCAAATCTGGAGAATCTGCATTGCTCGCCGGCAATCGATCCCGTTACCACGCTCGTGTATTCGGCGAAGAGCACAGACGTCGATACCTGCATTGTGGACGGCAGGATTTTGATGAAGGGCGGGGAACTGGTGACGCTGGATCGTCAGCGGATTCTCCGCGAAAGTCAGGGCCAATTCCGTCGGCTTGTTGACAGGGCGAAACTTTGATGGATAGTCAGATGTGACCGAAGGCCGTACACTTATTGCTTCCAGGGGACTACTTGGATGCATGTGTACTATAACGGCGGCAGGGCTGTTCCAAAAGACAATGCAGGTTATTCGACTGCTCGGAGCACTGAAAGAATAGGCTCCAAATTTCAGCCTTCGACAGAGCTGCAACAGCGTTCACGAGGCGGGGCCTTGCCCAGCTTTTTCTTGAGAGCTTCCCTACAGAGATTCTAGTTGGAGAGTCATATGCGATTCGAGCGAGGCATTGTCATCTTGGCGGCTGCTGGAATTCTGATCGCAGCAGCGCCCCAGCAGAAACAAACGAAGCAATTCTTGAATCCAGAGGGTGTTCCGAAACCCACCGGATACACGCAGGTAGTGAGTGTTCCACCCGGGCGAATGATCTTCATTTCCGGTCAGGGAGGTGCTTCCCCTGATGGGCAAATGCCGGACGACTTCGCGGCTCAAACAAAAAACACCTTTGAAAACATCGGCCGTTGCCTGGCCGCGGCAGGCGCCAGATTCGAGGACATTGTCAAGATCAACTACTACGTTGCCGACATGGCACACACGGCTGAACTCCGCCGGATCCGGGCAGGTTATCTAAATCAGTCCGCACCACCCGCCTCCACGTTGGTTCAAACCGGCTTGGGAACGGGATTGAAAGTTGAAATTGAGGTTGTTGCTGTAGTCTCGGAGTGAAACTCTTCAATTCGGAGGGTCCTCCATGGCTTGGGTTCTTTGGCAGGATGTTGAAAAACTTAAAAGTGGCGTCCTAGCTCCGGCTTTGGCCTTGGTCGCGGTGTAGAGAACCGAACACTAACAAGCGATGAATACAGTCCTTATGCACTTGGTGCTGTGGCTCGGCGTCCTTGGCGTGTGGACGGGTCATCACCCGGCCTTCTTCATAAAACGTACTCGCCAAGGCTGTTCTGGTTTCGGCCTGCACCGTCTATGTCAACAGCATGGTTTTTGGCCCTAATGTCTTCAGCGTCGGGTGTGGTGGGAGTACGTGAGGGATTGTTTGGACGAACAGTGAATGTGCCTTTTAATCTTCGGGCAATTGAGTGTCTAGGAATCAGGCGGTACTGCTGGAGCGAGTTGGACTTAAACGAGCGTTCCTTGAGGATGCAGCGTCTTGGCAGAGGCGTACTATCAGAGTGTGAAGGATCCCTTGACAGATTTTAGAAGCGAATCCCGGGTCCAAGGAACACGACGTGTCCGGCTAGGAGAATGGCAGCTAAAGCAACCCAGCCCCAGCTTCGCGGGATGCGCAGGGGGTTGTTCTTGACAGGAGGAAACCACTTATTCGGGAGCATCTGGGCCATCCATGCGAGTCCCGAGGTACCACCGAAGTGTGCAGCGGCCGATGTCGCAACCAGGACCAAGCCAATGGGATTGAGGAAGGCGCCGAGTGTGGAAGCAACACTACCTAGCAGGTAAGGAATCAAGGTGAACCTCACGGCACGGCGCCTTGAGCCTGGCTGGTCGTCTCCGGCCAACTTGGCCAACTCTCGAAGTGAAAGCCAGAGAGCGCTCATATACAGCACTATTCCCAGGATCGACAAAGCGAGGCGCCAAAGCCCCGTTGACTCCCAACCGTCGACTACTTTCACCCAATCCCCAACTCCCAGGACACCTGAGAAGAGGGGATAACCTGTGCCCACCAGCAAATTTACTGTCATCGAAATCCACAAAAAGTAACGAATGACTCCTCGTGCATTCTTTGCACTACGCAGAAGCGACAGAAAGAAAACTCCTGCTGTGAGGTTGACGAGCGTTCCTCCAGCAGCAATGAGGCGGAGACCTGTATCGCTGATGTTACTGCTATCGCCGTCAAAATACGCGGTAGTGAGAACTCGTGGACGACAACCGAACAGCAGGCAGGCTCCGCCATGTCCGAGCCCTTCGTGGAGAACATTTGCGACAACGTAGGCAACAATCGCCGCGGCAACTATGGTAGGTAGGTCCAGGGGTGTATCGTCAGCGCGCGCTTCGGATGAAATCAGCCGATGGTTCATGATTGATTGCTGCTCCCGGAGCATCGACTGACTTTGAACTTGCTGATGCCCAGCTCCTTCTCACGACTTTCGATAGAAATGCTTTGCTTGCTCAGTCACCTTGGCAATGAATTCTGTCTTGCCATCTGTATAAGCGACTCGGTCATTCGGATAAGATGACGCCAAGTGGAGTTTGAGACTTTGGTACTCTTTGGCGGTCTCCGGATGTTCAACCAGATAGTCTCGAAAGAGCAGGCGGTCCCAATGTTCAATGAAATCGTGCTCTACCATGTGGATGTGGTGGGTGCGAGCCCCAATGGCTGAGTCGCGCTTGATGAACCAGGCATAAAAGGGAGGGCCATCGTTTCCCCGTGTGGGGCGCCAGAAGTAGTTGTAGCCTTGCGCCTCGAGCACGGGAGCAATTCTGCACTTGGTGGCCTGCAGGTCTGTGACCTCCACAAGCATATCTACAATGGGCTTCGCCGCAAGCCCCGGAACGGCGGTGCTGCCGAAATGTTCAATCCGCCTGATGAGTTCATTCGGGAGGCAAGACAGCAGATGCTCCTTTTCATGACGAAACGACTCCGGCCAGCGAGGGTCGTATGGGGCAATCGCCACCTCTTCCTGCACAGCTCGCAGGATACTTTCATCAAGCGTTTCAATCTTTCGTCGCATTCAATGGCTTGGCGAAGTCGTTTCAGGGCAACGCAGGCAAAATTCTTCCTCCAACTGATCTCAGGAGAGGTTGATAGGACTGGCAGATTGACACCAGGAGCTGCGGGTCACCTGGAGTCGAGCAGCAACACACGCCAAAGGTGTAGACATAGCGAGCTCCCCCAAGAGATCGTGGCACCGCGGCTAGATGGGTTTGCAGCTCCGAGCCTCTTCAGCTGCCAGCTCTGCGGTGAGTGTGGTCAGTCTCGACAATCCGAATTCTGAAGTCCTTTACCTCAACACCGTCTTCAACTCTTCCACAAACCGCTTCATTTCTTCCAGCGTTCCAACAGTCACGCGCAGATGCTGGTTCAAAGGATGAAACGGCCGGCCGGCATGAACGCCGCGCGACCGGAGCGCGTAGTTCACGGAGCTCATATCGCGTTTCAGATCGATCATCAGAAAGTTGGCTTGTGAGGGGACATAGCCCAAGCCCATTCCAGTGACCTGATCTTCGACATACTTCCGCGCGGCGGCATTCAGCTTGCGGTTCTTCTCCACGAATTCCCTGTCGTTGAGGCTAGCCAGCGCCGCGGCAACAGTCAGAGTGTTGGTGTTGAGCCAGATTTTGTAGCTGGACATCTCTCCGATCAAATCCTCACGGCCTACGGCGTAACCCAGGCGCAATCCAGCCATCCCGTAAATCTTGGAGAAGGTGCGGGTGACGACGACTGGCTTGCCCTGCTTGACCAGGGCGAAGGCAGATGCGTAGGAAGGGTCATCGACATAGTGATGGTATGCCTCGTCGATCACCACCGGGATACCTGGGGGCAGCGAGTCGACAAAGCTTTTGACTGCTTCGGCCGAAACCACCGTCGCGGTAGGATTGTTGGGGTTGCAGATGTAGACCATCCCCGTGCTCTGATCCACTGCGGCGCGCATTGCTCTCAAGTCATGCCGGTACTGGGCATCCAGCGGGACACGAACGGTGCTGGCTCCGTAAACGGAGCCGTAGCGGCTTGAGGCCTCGTAGGTGGGCTGAGCGGTGATCACATTCTTGCCCGGCTGTAGAAAGGCTTCTGCCGCCATTTTGAGAATCTCGCTGGATCCATAGCCGACGTCGAGCATCTGGCCACTCACACCATGGTGATTGCAGAGCGCTCGAACGAGCTCAGAAGTGTTTGAGGCATACCGCCCACTTTGACCGAAGCTTGCCTGCATGGCCTCAAGCGCTTTAGAAGAGGGGCCATAAGGGTTTTCGTTGCTGTCGATCTTGACAAAGCTGCTGGAAGTGGAAGCGAGGAGAGAGGCCTGGGAAAACGCGCTGGAGCCTTTTAGTGCGCCAGTGGCAGCAAAGGCCTGCCGACCCGCGCCGATTCCGGTGAGGAACAGAAAGCCCCGACGGGAAACACGGATTCGATTGGTCATGGCTCCTCCGGTTGATGGCTGTTGCCCGTTGCTGGTTTGAGGACAACTCACAGTACTCCGTTTGAAGATTGCTGTCCATTGCGGAGACGCGGAAGCGTGAGTAATCCTGGCGCACCGCTTACTGCGACTTCGTTTCCCGGGAAGACGTTGACCCAACTCTGGAGAATGGCATTGAGGTGGCTTGGGCCCATGCTAGACTAACCCCGTGAAATTACCTGTCGCTCCAAACCTTTGGTGGGCCGTCGCTCTGGCCTTCGTCACTCTGTGGGGAGGCGCAGCTTTCAGTCTCTCTGAAAAGGCCCCTGAGCAATTGAAGCCAGAGGACAAGCCTTTCTTGCTCAAGGTCGATGTCGATCTGGTGGTGCTAAACGTCACGATTCTGGATGACAAGGGAGTCAACGTGACGAATCTGAAGCAGGAGGATTTTGCCGTTTTTGAAGACGACGTGGAACAGGAGATTTCGTCCTTCTTTCCGGTAGAGGCTCCTTTCCATCTGGTTCTCGCTCTGGATAATAGCAGCAGCACACGCACGAGCCTGGACCTGATCAAGAAGGCGGCCCTGAACTTCGTCAATGAATTGAGGCCCGAGGATCGTATCGCCATCACAGAGATCAATTTCTTTGCCCGGGAGCTCCAGGACTTCAGCAGTGATCGTAAGGTGCTGCGCCAAGCTCTCCAGAGGATTACCCCTTATCCTTTTGGTGGGTCGAAGATCTATGATGGCGCCGGTCTCGGGCTCAAGCAGTTAGGGCCTGTGGAAACCGGGCGCAAGGCGATTGTCCTTCTCAGTGATGGGATGGAGAACTCAAGCAAGCTGAAGTTCGAGGATCTGCGGCGTCTGCTGGCCCAGGGTGACGCAGTGCTCTATCCCGTGACCGTGGTCAACAAGGACAGGCAGAAGAACATCCTCGAATCCTATATTCGATCTGCAAAGAAGGACGATCCCAACTTGAAGGGTGCTCGCGAGAGCCTTTCAGTGCTGGAAGAGGTTTACCAGATTCAGACTGAACGCCTTGAAACCCTCGCGAACGAGACCGGCGGGCGTATCTACCTTGTGAAGGAGCTGACCGACTTGGCTGGAGAGTACTCCAAGGTGGCTCACCAACTCCGAAATACGTTCAGTTTGACCTACTACTCAAAGAATCATTGGAACGACGGCGTCATGAGAAAGATTCGCGTCGAAGTTAAGGAGCCTCGCTACCGAGTCCACAGCCGGACAGCGTATTACGTTCCGAAGGCAGATTAGGCAATATCGAAGTACGAAGCTGGGAAGCGCAGAGTTTAGGTGAGAACTTGAAGCGGTACCCAAGGTTGAAGCGGAAGCCGGTCGTGCTTCGCACAGCACCACGCGCACCCGACTACATCTGTCGGAACGCAAGGCGGGCGTACTGCTGCCGGCCAAACTGGTTCAGAATTACCGCCGAATCGTTATAGATTCTTACAATTCCCTCAAGAACGGAAGTCTCGCTTCCCGAATTGGAACTGGAAACAATGGCTCCGTAGAGTCGGATTCCGTCGGTACCCCCGCCATTCAGGTGCACCTTTCCCTTGACTAGAATGAGGCCAAAATAAGTGAAGGTCCCCGTGATACTAAGGTCACCATTGACGATGAGAATGCCTTGACCGCTGGAGTCCGAGAGGTTGAGAGGCCCGTTTACGTAGGTTGCCTGGGAAAGATCACCGCCAGTGGGGATTTGCCCGAGACTGAGACCACTGCCCACGTAGGTGCCATCTTCCAACCGGCTGACGCCCGGGGCGACCTGCTCAATTTCCTTCGAGAATGGCGGCTTGAGAGCTTTCAGCAAGCTGCTCATGTTGTAGGTATACGGCGACATTGGCTGAGCCGGCTGCGGCGTCCCAGTGACATTTGTAATATTCCCACCGATAGTCGCGTTCGATTCAAGCCCGTTCAGAGGGAGAGGGTTTCCGGTCACCAAGTCGTCGCCACTGACGATGACATCTGGACCCAAAACCTGAATCGTGTCCCGTGAGAAGACGGCGGCATTCAGGGGCGGAGATGGAACCGAAGCAATGTCGGTTCCGACGAGCTGCTGATAGCCACCATCATTTTTGGCCAAAGCGGTGACTAAGTAGACTGGAGAGCCTGCGTAATTGGCCACATTTGAGCCTGCATTCAAATATTGAGTCAGCTGTGAATCGGGCTGAAATCGGTGCAAGCCATATAAAACCAAACCCGTCGTCGGACTGCCGGAATTCGTCAACGAATAGCCGGCCCGTTGCTCCGTTTTCTGCCAAACCCGCACCCAGGCGAACCCAAGTGCTGTGAGTTCCGAAGGAAGAATTGTGGTAGAGAGAGAGGGAGAATAGGCGGTGTCGAAGTAGGGATTCGAAATTGCGTCTCCTGCCGTCGGATCAATCGAAGGGTCCGCCACGATATAGACCACTTTGTCCGAATCGGAAATGGAAAGCTGATTGGCCGTCAGAAAGCCCTTAATTCGTTCCCGCGCTTCCTCTGAAGCAGACTCTGCCAGATAGAAGTTCACAAGTCGCATCCGGTTGTTCTGGTTGACCAGCACTTCTGTAGAACTGACGAAGGTCATCGAGAGTCCGATGAGCGTCAGCATCGACACTGCCAGAAGCGCTGCAACCAGAGCAACTCCCTTTTCTGAACGGACTTCTTTGCGAAGCGCAGTGCCGGCAGGTGCAAACATGGAAATCTCCTAGAGATTCTGAGGATGGATCCGAGTGGTTTCATCAACAGTTCGGTAGAGCCCTGTAGCCGGATCTGGATTCTTGGTGCGCAATGTGAGCCGGACTTCGATACTGGCAACGTCCGGAAGACTGCTTGTTTCAACTCCGGAGCGGTCGAAATATCTGAACTGCAAACTCTCGACTTGTTCCGCCAGCCTTTGGGGCGATCCACCGGGAAGTGTACCGTCGGAGTTCATACTTCCACTGAAACGACTCAGCGAGTAAGGTGCGCCGGCGCCAAGAAAGTAGTGAACATAGTCGACGATCCGGTCGCCGTTGATGTCACCCTCGAACTTGATGAAATCGCTCCCAATCGCAACTAGCCCCTTCGCCACGAGGTTCTTGGGAGACGAAGGAGCTGCCAGATAGCTCAAGTCGTAGTAGTTGGAAGGGGGAAACCCAATGAATCGCATTTCTGCGGTCATTAGCCCAAGGGCGTCCTGGAGGTTCTGGTTCATTTCACTTTCGGCACGCGCGATAGCAGAGATCCGCTGGGTTTCTCCGAGCGACGAAAGCACCATGCCGGTCAACATCCCAAAGATCGCCAGGACGACAAGCAACTCAACCAGCGCAAAACCGTCGTTTTTTTTATGTCTTGTCACAAGGTTCACTTTCTAAAGAGCGCTAGGGTGCGAGAACAACCTTCAGGCTCACTGGTTGAGGGTGAACTGGAGAGGTGTCTGTCTTACGCGTGGCAACCGTAATGATCTTGCGATTGCCGGAAGTCGTCACATTCCAGCGTGTCTCGAACGAGAGCTTGGTGTCCCGTGCCTTGTTGAGAACCAACTCGGCAACCGAAGTGGCCTCTGGCGCGGCACCAGCAGTGAAGTCGATTCCTCCGCTAGCATCAAGACTGTTGCCGGTAACAGACAAGGCAGTATGATCCAATGAATGCGACTTGAGTTCCTCGATTTTTTGCTGGGATAGCTTCAACGCCGCTGACTCTACCCGAGAGGCATAGCGGGAAGTCAGTGCGAACAACACCATCGTCATCACCGAGACAGTTGCTACCGTGAACACCAAAGAAGCGATGAGCACTTCCACCAAAGTAAAGCCCTTTTCCCCAGGCTTACGCGCAGACTCGCAAACGCAGTTTCGACGGCCAACATTTTGCCATCGAAAGCACAACGATGGGTGCCGGACAAGCATGATCATAGCCTTTGTAAACAAAGCCAAGAACCGTCGACGAATTATCGAGCCGGAGTCGAATCGGTGCTAAATACTATTGGCCTCATGTTAGGGGAATCGGTAGAATTGTCAAATCAAAATCGTGAGTTCTCGTGAGTCCGGTGTGACCCAATGACGACCATGAAACGCAAATTCTCCTTGAGCGATTCTGGGCTCAGTCTGGTTGAGGCGCTCATAGCGCTTGGCTTAGTAGTTTCTCTGGGAGCGCTAGCGTTCCCGCAGGTCCTGCGGTACTGGCAAAATTATGAACTCGATTCTGCCACGCAGGCGTTGTCTTCCAGCCTGGAGATCGCGCGCTACACAGCCTTGTCGAAGAAACGCAACGTCGTTGTGCATTTCTACACGTCGTCTGCCTGGTATGAAGTCTTTGAAGATAACAATGCAAACAGCGTGAAGGATTCCGGGGAGTTGTCGCTGGGAGCCTATACCCTGCCGCGATTAGTCAGGTTCAGCGGCGATGGCCTGCAAGGGCCTCCTGCTAATCCGACTGGCCCTGTCGGCGATCCGGTGACCTTCGCAGGAGACAATGTCATCTTTAACCCGATGGGAAAAATCAACGGGGGCTTGGGAACCATCTACTTGCGCAATGATGCCGGCGATGCTTCAGCTCTAAGCTTCAACATGGCTAGCCGCCTCAAAGTTTACAAGTGGAGCAAGGGGAACTCGACCTGGAATTGACCACGAGAATCCCGCCTCCCGGTGGCAAGTCCCCCCAGCCCAGGAAACCCGAATTTACTCACGAACCCCCGACATTGAACTTCGGACTTGAATCTTAGACCCGTAGTGAATGGCTGCAATCCCACCACTAAGATTGATATAGCCTGCCCTTTCAAACCCACACGCCGTAAGCAATTCTGAGAGTTGGGGCTGATCGGGAAAGTCGCGAACGGATTTAGGCAGGTAGCTGTAAGCGTGATTGTGTCGCGAAACGAACGATCCAATTCGCGGCAGCACGTTGAAAAAGTAGAACTGAAACAGGCGATCAAACAGGGCATTGGTAGGCTTGGAAAACTCCAGTACGACGATGCTTCCGCCAGGCTTCAGCACGCGATACATCTCAAGCAGGCCACGTTGTGCGCTTTCGAGGTTACGCAGCCCAAACGCAATGGCGAGCGCGTCGAATGTGTTTGAAGCAAACGGCAGGTTCAGGGCGTCGGCTTCAATCAGGTGAATACTTCCTAGGGCATTACGCCGCTGAAGCTTCTCCCGATTCAGAATCAGCATCGGATGGCTGAAATCAGAGCCAACCACACAAGATGCTCCCTGGCGCAACATTTCCAGAGAAACATCACCAGTGCCACAGCACAAGTCGAGACACAGCGATTCAGGCCGGTCGAGCGCGCTGCGCAGCAAAGCAATGGCTCGCCGCCGCCAGCTTCTGTCGATGTTCAAAGAAAGAAAGTGATTAAGAAGGTCATAGCGTGGCGCTATGGCTGAAAACATCTGGCGAATCTGCCGGGCCTTAGGACTGAGCATTCAGGTAGGAACGCAAAACCTGTTGGACGGCGCCTGCGGGGACGTCTTTAACAATCTGCACGGCGCCAATCCGCGAGGGAAGCACGAAACGGAGGCGTTGGTCGACAAACTTTTTGTCAGACAGCATGTGTTCGAAGACTTTGTTCCAGTCAAGCGGTCTCAGGTTGGGCATTGGGGCCAACCGGCGCACCAGCTCATTGATGCGTAGCGACTCTTCTCGCGACAACTGCGTTAATCCTTCTGCGAGCTGGTTCGCCATGATCATTCCATGGCCAATGGCTTCTCCATGAGTCAACCTCCGGTAATTGGTGGCAGCTTCCAAGGCATGCCCCAGTGTGTGACCGTAGTTGAGGATCATTCGGAGCTCCGACTCCGTTTCGTCCTGGCTGACGATCTCAGCTTTGATTCCGGCACATTCGGCGATCATCCGCTCAAGAGTCTGCCGGCCTCGCTTGGGAAAGAGAGAATGTTTGCGCTCGATCAAGTGAAACAGACCGGCGCTGCCAATGACGCCATACTTCACGGCTTCAAACATGCCAGAATGGAACTGTCTCGGCGGCAGCGTCGCGAGCAGCAGTGGATCGGCGATGACAGCCCGCGGCTGGTGGAAGGCGCCGACGAGATTCTTTCCGCTGGGTAGATTGACTCCGGTTTTGCCTCCTATCGAACTGTCAATTTGTGCCAGTAAAGTCGTGGGCACCTGCACGCACGGGAGCCCACGAAGATAGCTGGCCGCCGCAAATCCAGCCACGTCACCAACCACTCCGCCTCCAAAGGCCAGGACCAAGGTCTTCCGATTGGCTCGCAGGTGGGACATCCGGCGATAGATTCGCTCAACGGTCTGAAGAGTCTTGCTGCGTTCTCCGTTCGGGATCTCCACCGTCTCAACATGGAATTTCGCTCTGCGCAGGGATCGAAGCAGCGTTTCACCGTGCAGTGACAAAATGTCCCGGCTGGAGATCACAATGGCGGTGTGGGAGATCCCCAGCGCCTCAAGCAAGCGCCCTGTCTGGCTCAGCAGGCCGTTGGCGACATGAATCGAATAGCTTCGGTTCCCCAGGTCAACGCAAATGGGTTGCATGGATGACGTCTCAGAAAGCGAGCGGTCTTCTGCCGCAAAAGGCCAGATACTATAGCACAAGCGCACTGGTAGTACCCGACGGCACGCTGCGACTCCAGGACCCACCTCCCACCAAAGTCCCGTAAGTCATTGCGGTGAGGCACAGCCCTTGCTGACGCTCGGGCTACTGGCTTGAGCATCGGCGTGTTCAGGAGCCCGACCGTGAGGGTCAGGGACTTTGACGGGGCCGTGTGCGACTCGGAGTTCCAATCTGACATCGGGCACCTGGAGCTGCCACGGCAGCCTCGCCCAAGGTGCTCGGGACGACTGGATGCGAAGAAGATCGAGGACGCATGCGGCATGAAGCCCACACCGAAGCAACGACACTGGAAGTTGATTGTTCCTGTCTCTGCTTCCTTGGCAGCGAAACCCCAGGGTGAATATGCGGACTATGAGGCGAATATGTTCAGTGTGTTACTTCTCTCGCTCATCTGGGGCGCGGTGTGGTCGTATCGCAGGCAGTATCACGAATTTGGTGCTCGATCCACAGATTGAATCTGCGGCCAGGCTAGGCCGACCAGAGTGATGGGCCATGCCAACGGCGTAAGTAACATGGCGGCATCTTAGGCTCTTATAATGTTCCGGTTGAGCGCTAACGCTGTGTTAGCCAGCAATCTCAGGGAAGGCGGCGCTTCCCAAATCACGGTCTGGTGCGACGGTATTTTGTCTCAACGGCCTTCGCTTCCTGCCCATCTGGTGTGACGTTGTATGCCGTGATCGTGAGATGATCATCGTCGATGACTTCGAGAACGGTTTTCCAACCCCAGGGTGGGTTGTTCGGGCCGACATCGTACTTCCCGTTCACAACGAAACCGCGGTCAGTCGCGTCGCCTTCGGAAAACATGATCCCGTAATTCATGTGGAAATCATCGACCCACGAGGTTTGGAACCGTTTCGTCATCGAATTAAATGCGATGGTCTCCTCGCCGTGTCGTGGTCGCCCCTGAAGCGTGGACTCATACTCGTGACGAAAGAACCGTCCGTCGAGCATCGGGCGAATATTGCCTGTAATCTTTGAATCGTCGGCGAGTTTGCCGGGTTCAAACCAGGTGCGACAGGTGCCCTCCCAAGCGCCAACCAGCGACTTCAGAAGATCTTTGGGCATGCTTTGTTTACCTGGATGGAGTGGAGCGTCGTCCTTTGCGAGTTTCTGCGCTGAAGCCACCGCTGTCAGCGCGAGGACCAACAGCATTACCAAGGCTGGTCGCTCAATCGTCTTCGTGGTTCGTCCCTCGTCTACTCGTGTCGCGGGCAGCACGGTTGGTCGGCGGTCGGATGGTTCTCTTGCTGGCTAACGATCCCCGCTTCAGCCGCCCGCCGCTGCTTTGACGGCGGATCGGCTGCACGCGGCGGGTTGGACACCACTTCTCCGTTTCCTATCCTGCTCCGGCAATGGTCCAATAGTCCAGCGCCCTATATACGTGCTGCTGCGGCTCCATCTCTAGCGCTGCGTACTCGCAGTCTTGCCGCTCGCGATACCAAATGAGACCGGTGTTTCTCGCCGGGTGCGTTTGCAAGCCGTCGAGTTCATCCGCCGCTTCCTGGATCCTCTGCTCCCCAGCGGATTTCAAAAGGTGCGTCACTCCGGCTTCTTCAGCCCTACCTGCTCGGTCTCACTTGAACGCATCCGCCTGCTGATCGCCCACAAGACCGGCCGTCCTAGGCTGTTGGATCTGTCTACCGCGCAGCCCGCGCCCGGACCGTTTTGTCCTCACTGCGGCGGGCGCTTGCGCCTGCTGGGCATTCAACTGCCCACCCATCGTTTCCGCCCTCCGCCTCCCGTGGCCAACACCGGTTAAGGGAGAGAAAGGCTCCAGCGGAAATCGGACTTGCGACCGGGCGCGTGTGTCAGGCGCCACGGCTGAAGTGTGTCTGCTCGATCCATGCGGCGGCCTGGCGGGTTATCCCACTTCGAGCTGAATGCCCCCGGCGGTCGGATTCTGTGCGTCTCCAGGCCTTTCATCCACGCGGGACAGATTGCGCCGACGTCTACCGCTCCATCCCTGCGGCCTCAGCGCCTTCGCTCCAGGCATTCATCCCGAAGCATTACCCATACATCCCCAGGCGCCTTCGGCGGGCTTACTTGAACACGGGAGAGAAGCGACCCTGAAGGTCGCCTCTATCCTTAGTGGTTAGGCCGTTTCTGGCTGACCAGCGGGAAGCGTTCCGGGTGTTCGATGGATTCCACTGCGAGATCGACATCGAGGTCAGGCCAATGCAAATGGTGGGGATGCGGGAGTTCCACGTTCAGGAGTTGTCCGACTGGAACGTCTCGGAACCAAGGAAAGTCTTGGAACGGCAAGAAAAACTCCCGGTCTCGAAGCAGGACCCAGAATCCATGCTTTGAAATGTTGGTTACCTCAACCTCCGAAATGCTCTTTCCAAGCTGCGCAGATCTCATCTTCGTGTTCCTCAATCAGCCGGAGTGCCGTGTTGAGCTGACGGTCAGTCAGTCCATAGTTCCGAGCTAATTCTATTTTTGGTTCCATCCAGAACTTGGCCTCTCCGGTCGAGCGGTAAACATGGACGTGCATTCGAAGCTCTTCCCGCGAGAAAAAGTAGAAACGGAAGCCGCTGCTCCGGAAGATGGTTGGACTCATCGACGCAAATCATACCACTCAGGCCGTGTTGACGTCCCAGGCCTTGTACCTTGACGTTTGAGTGGTCGTGAGTAGACTTCACGGCAACTCCGGGGAGGCCGAAGTGGCCTGAAGCCTTTGAGCTTGTGCGTTAGATCGGCCCCCCGCCCTCTTCACCCATA